>Ga0081538_10005792_pt1 | contig 11021 bp, 11 predicted proteins | sample TabmetS5T2R1_FD_71022 | JGI IMG/M metagenome (GOLD analysis project Ga0081538, IMG submission 71022) | Tabebuia heterophylla rhizosphere microbial communities from the University of Puerto Rico - S5T2R1 | ecosystem: Host-associated > Plants > Roots > Rhizosphere ...
GCCCCGGCCGCCGCGACGGTCGTCGGCGGGAGCGAGGACGACGACCTGATCGGCGCGCTAGGCGACAGCGCGTTCGACGGCGGCGACGGCGTCGATGCACTCGACTACACCGCGGCTGCAGGGATCCTGGCGGATCTCGGGGGCGGGCTCGTGCTCCACGCCGCAGGCGGCCAGGACACGGTCGCGAACGTCGAGGACCTCCTGGGATCGCCGGCGTCCGACGTGATCGTCGGGACCGAGGAAGCCAACGCGCTCGCGGGCGCCGACGGCGACGACCGGATCGACGGAGGCGGCGGGGACGATGCCCTCGACGGCGGTTCGGGCGACGACACGGTTCGGTTCCGTGCGGCCGTCGAGGTCGATCTGCGTGCGGGCACCGCGACCGGCGACGGCGACGACTCGCTGGCCGCGTTCGAGAACGTGATGGGAAGCAAGAAGGCCGACACGATCCACGGCGACGACGGACCGAACAAGCTCGCCGGCGGCAGCGGAGCCGACGAGCTGTTCGCGCACGGAGGATCGGACCTGGTGATCGGTGGGAAGGGCAACGACCGGCTGAGCGGTCAGGACGGTCCGGATGCGCTGTTCGGCCGGGCCGGCCGCGATCAGCTCGACGGCGGTAAGGCCGACGACACGTGCAACGGCGGCCCCGACCCCGACTCGTTCGTGCACTGCGAGCGCATCCGCCTGGACTGATCGCGCTCAGACGCGCCCGCGCCGACGGTGCGGCCACAGGACGTAGACGACCGTCCCCCTGACGTCCGCGCGCCGGACCGGACCGAAGGCACGGCTGTCGCTCGAACGGCCACCCTCGTCGCCCTCGACCCAGTACTCGTCGGGCCCGAGCACCCGTCCGTCCGGCATCGTGTCTCCGGGCACCCCGGCGACCCGCTTCACGAGCTCGAAACCCGGTCGTTCCGGGTGCTCGACGACGACGACGTCGCCGGCGCCGACCGGCTTGACGACCGCGAGCGCCCAATCACCCGGCTCGAGCGTCGGCAGCATGGAACCCCCCGCGACCGCCACCCGGAAGGGCCTCCAGCGCAAGGCGAGGTAGGCGAGTGGGAGACCGACCGCGGCGACGGCCACCAATGCGGCGCGGTGGTAGCGTCGGATGATGAAAGGCGAGCGAACCGAAGGAGGGATCCGGCCCATGCTCGAAGCCTTGCTCAAGCCGCGCCGCGTCGTCCATGCGCACTGCGATCTCCCGTGCGGCATCTACGATCCGGCGCAGGCGCGCGTCGAAGCCGAATCCGTGAAGGCGATCCAGGAGCGCTACCAGAACGCCGAGAAGTTCAAGACCGCGGGCGAGAGCGTGGAGGACTACCGGACGCGGGCGCTCGCGATCAAGGAGGCCAGGGCCGACCTCGTCAAGGACCATCTGTGGGTGCTCTGGACCGACTACTTCAAGCCAGAGCACGTCGAGAAGTACCCACAGCTGCACGAGCTCTTCTGGAACGCGACGAAGGAGGCGGGCGCCGCCAAGAAGTCGCAGGACCCCGAACAGGGGCAGAAGCTCCTCGACTCGATCGACGAGATCGGGAAGATCTTCTGGGAGCCGAAGGCGGAGCTCCGGGGGCTTCGGGGCGAAGGGCGGGGGCGGGGGGCCGTCGTCGCGGGCAGGCGGCGCGTGAAGGACGTCGCCGTGGTGATCGAGCACCAGCCGCTCCTCGAGCACCCGCCCCAGGGCCCACAGCGCGCAGACCCGGCGCGCGCCCTCCACGCGGATCACCCGTGGCTCGCGCCGACCGATGCCCTGCCACTCGGTTCGATGAAAGGGCACGCCGCCCAGCACCGCCTTCTCCACGTCCTGCCGGAGGTGCACGCAGACGTCGTCGGCCACCCAGTGGCGCTCGTGCGGTGCGGGCAGCCAGTCCGGGCCGTCGCCCGCGAAGAAGCGCTCGAGCGGCGCGGGCTCGTCGGGATCGACGCGAAAGCATTCGAGCAGGGCGGTGAAGAGCGATTCGCTGGGATAGGGGCCGCGATAGCGCACGCGGGCCAGCCCCTGGTCCTTCATGAGTCCGGCGAGGAGATTCAGCACCGCGGTGCCCGCGCCCGGCGGGAGCCGCTGCGGCGCGGCGAGCGGCGGGATCCACTCGAGGCGCGCCCAGTCCACGGACTGGAACACCGTGATGACCTCGCGGGGCCGCCACGGCCCGCCCGGCGCCAGGCGGTGCAGCGCATCGGAGGCCCCCCAGGCCGCCGGCGCGCCCGCGCCCGGCTCGACGCCGATCCAGTCGCCATGCGGGGTGCGGCACTTGGCCCACGCGAGACCGCCGTCGTCGCGCCAGCGATAGGCCGCGACCAGATGACCACGACGGTCCAGCTCGAGAAGCCGGCGGCGCGGCCCGGCGTCGGTGTAGCCGACGAGGGCGCCATGACGGCCCGCGGCGAGCGGGGGATCCGGCGACTCCAGCGCGCGCCGGAGCGCGCCCAGCCGCTCGGGATCGTGGGCGAGAAGGCCCGGATCCTCGAGGGCGTGCGCCATTCGCTCCATGCGCGCGCGGTCCATCGCGGTCCCGATGTTACAATGCCCCTCGTGCCAGCCCTCCGTCGCGGTCGTCGGTGATGGGCGCGCCCGAGCTCGCCTGGCTCTCGGGCCTCGAGCTGGCCCAGCGCATCCGCGGCAAGGAGATCTCGCCCGTCGAGGTCGCCGACGCCGTGCTCGATCGCATCGCCGCCGTCAACGGCACGTTGAACGCCTTTTGCACGGTCGCCGCCGAGGAGGCGCGAGACGCGGCCACCGCAGCGGAGATGGCCATCCTCTCGGGCGAGTCGCTGGGCCCGCTTCACGGCGTGCCGCTGTCGATCAAGGACACGATCTTCACGCGGCGGCTTCGCACCACCGCCGGCTCGCACCTCCTCGCCGATCACGTCCCCGAGGAAGACGCGGTGGCGGTGGAGCGCCTCCGCGCCGCGGGCGCGGTCATCATCGGGAAGACCAATACTCCGGAGTTCGGCCTGAAGGGCGTGACCGACAACCCCCTCTTCGGCGTCACCCGCAATCCATGGGACTCCGCGCGGACGCCCGGAGGCTCCAGCGGCGGCGCGGGGGCGGCGGTGGCGGCGGGGCTCGGGCCGCTCGCCCTCGGCACGGATGCCGGCGGCTCCATCCGCATCCCGGCCTCGTTCTGCGGGATCTACGGCTTCAAGCCCTCCTTCGGCCGCGTGCCGTCGGGGCCGGGGCTGCCGGGCTGGGAGACCTTCGTGCAGAGCGGGCCCATGACGCGCACCGTCCGCGACGCCGCGCTGATGCTGGACGTGCTCGCCGGTCCCGACGATCGCGACCGGCACTCGCTGCCCGCGGCCGACGGCGCGTCCTACCTGGCTGCGTGCGACGAGGGCATCGCCGGGCTCTCGGTCGCGTGGTCGGCCGATCTCGGTCACGGCCGCGTCGAACCCGAGGTCGCCGATCTCTGCGCGGAGGCGGCGGTGCAGTTCGAGTCGCTCGGCTGCCACGTCGAGGTGGTGGTGCCGACATGGGACGACCCCGAGGACATGTACCGCACGCTCGCCGCCGCGGAGGCGTATGCCGCGTACCGCGATCGGCTGGAGGCCGGTGAGCGGGTGCTCGACCCTGCCGCGGTGGAGCTGCTCCGCGCCGGCGCGACGATCACCGCGGCGCGCTACCTGGAGGCCACCCTCAAGCGGCGCGACTTCTGGACCGAGGTGCAGCGCTTCCTCGCGCGCTTCGATCTTCTCATCACGCCCACCGTGGCGGTCGCGCCCTTCACGCTCGCCGCCGCTCCTCCCACGGAGATCGCGGGGGCGCCGGTGTCGCGCCTCGGTTGGACGCCGTTCACCTTCCCGTGGAATCTCACCGGCCAGCCCGCGGCCAGCGTACCCGCCGGCTTCACCGCGGCCGGGCTGCCGGTGGGGCTCCAGATCGTCGGGCGCCGCCACGCCGACCGCACGGTGCTCGCGGCGTCGGCCGCGTGGGAGGCCGCCTCACCCTGGCAGGCGCGCCGTCCCTCGCTGGGCTGAGCTACTGACCGCCGACCTTCTCGGACTGCATGAGCTGCTTCTGGTGAGCCTTGAGCGCGGCGTCCCAGCGCTTGAGCATCTCCCCGCGCTGCGCGTCGAAGCGCATGCGCTCGGTCGCCATGCCCGCGGCGAACGCCGCGATCACGAGGAGCGCCACCGCTACCACGCCGAGCACGCGACCCGCCCGCGACCGCTGGCCCATGCCGTCATATTACGCGAGGAGGTCCTGCCCATGAAGTGGCTCGTCCCCCTGTACCGCGTCATCGCCGCGCTCGCGATCGCCACCTTCCCCACCGCCGTCTTCGCCCAGCCCGCCGAGGCCCCGCGCTTCACGGTGGGGGACTCCTGGTCCTACAGCGACGGCCGGCAGATCAAGGTGGTGAAGGTGGAGGATGGGGCGCCAGTGATGACGGGCGCGCTCGCGGTGTGCCCGACCTGTGTCGTGCACTACGACCGGAATCTGGGCATCCGCAAGGTCACCGACCCGGCCGGTCAGCCGGTGGAGGCCGCGAAGATCGACTTCCTCGCGCTCGGTCCGGACTGGAAGTTCTACGCCTTCCCCCTGGACGTCAAGAAGGCGTGGAAGTTCTCGGCCGAGGGCCTCATCCGCGGCAAGCCGCAGCGCTACGACGTCGCGGTGGTGGTGGCCGCGCTCGAGGACGTGCAGACCAAGGCGGGCTCCTTCAAGGCCTTCAAGATGGAGCGCACCTGGAGCGGGACCCAGGGCACGCAGCCGTTTTCCTTCACCGACGTGGTGTGGTTCGCGCCCCGCGCGAAGTTCCCGGTGAAGTTCCACTCGAACCGGGCGGGCGTGAAGCCGGGAGAGCTCACCGCCTACAGCGTGAAGTAGGCGGCGGGAGCGCGCTCAGCGCCGGGGGGGCTCCGCTGGAGCGGGGGCCGCGGCCGTCCACTCCGGGCGCCCCCGTAGCTTGGTCAGGACCTCGCCCATGAACTGGGACAGCGCCGCGGCGATGTCCTCGCGCTCCTTCATGCACCGGCCGTTGTCGCTGCGCAGCCGGGCCACGCCCTCGCGCAGGCGGCGAATCTCACCCTCGGCGGTCTCCATGTGGCTCCGGATGCGCTCCCCGTCACGCTCGGCGGCCAGCGCAATCCCCTGCATGCGCGCGAACTCGTCGAGCACGGTGAAGAGCATCTTCACGTTGGTCCCGCCGTCGGCCAGCCAGCGCATGGCCTGATCGCGGATGTCCGAGCCCGTCATGGTTCCCATTGGGACCTCCTCAGAGCCGGTATGGCGGGCGGCGCGCCGTCGTGGGCCCCACCCCCCGTCGGTCCGCAAAGCCTAGCCCTACCCTCTCCCTCGGTCAATTGACTTTTCCGAGAGCATGTCAGAGTATCCGCTTGCCGTTGCCCGCCCTCGGGGTCGCGCGCAACCATTCATGACCGCGAAACAATTCGACGCCATCATCGTCGGGGGCAGCTTCGCGGGCCTCGGCGTCGCCCGACAGCTCCGCGGCCACGTGCTGGTCCTCGATCGCAACGAGGTCGGGGCCGTCCAGACCTCGGCCTGCGGCACCCCGCTGTGGGTTCCGGAGTCGCTCGGGGTCGCCGACAGTGTGCTGCAGGTCCACGATCGCCTCACCGTGCGCACCCCGGTGGGCAGCGTGACCTACGATCTCTCCCAGGTGCCCTTCTGCACCTTCGACTACAAGGCCTTTTGCCAGGGACTGCTCGCGCAGTGCCAGGCGCGCTTCCTGCGCGCCTCGGTGACGGGCATCGAGGACGGCACGGTGGTGACGTCCGAAGGTCGCTTCAGCGCTCCCATCATCGTGGACGCCTCGGGCTGGCGCGGGACGCTCGTGAACGGGACGCGGCGCGCGCCTCAGGGGCGCGGCTACTCCTTCGGGCTCGAGACGCATGCGCCCCTCACCGAGGAAGGCCTCTCGTTCTGGCTCGACAAGCGCCTCATCCGGCGCGGGCTCGGGTGGGTGTTTCCCGTGGGCGGCGGGAGCCTCATCGGCCTCGGCTCCTACGCCGGCGTCTCCAAGCTCAAACCCGCGCTCGACCGCTTCCTCTCCGACATGGGCGCCACCCCGTCCACGTATCACGGCACGTATTTCCCCAATCGCCTCCTCCGTCCCACGGTGGGCCGCTTGTTCGCGGTGGGCGACGCCGCGGGGCAATGCATGCCCTTCACCGCGGAAGGGATCCGTCCCGCGCTCTACTTCGGGGGCGAGTGCGGCCGGCTCGTCCAGGACGTCATCGCCGGCCGGGCAACGCTGGGCGAGGCGCTCGATCGCTATCGGCGGCGCGTCGAGCATTATCGGCGGGCCTACCGCATCCTGTGGCTCGCGCAGATCTTCGCGGCGTACGCGCCCACGCGCTGGTTCGCCGCGTTCACGCGCCTGGCTGCCCGTGACCCGCTGCTGCCGCGATGGTGGCCGCGTTACGGCTGGTTCGGCCGGATGGAGCTCGCGCCCGGGGTGAGCGCCCCGTGAGGGGCCGCCGGGCAGCGACGCTCGGGCCGGCCGTGAGGCGATGGGCGAGCTGATCGCGCGGTACCGGTGGCCGATCGTCATCGGCGCGTCGGCGCTCTTTCTCGGCTTCTGCGGGTGGTTCGTCCTGGTGGAGTCGCCCGGCTGGGCCTACCTGGTCCGTCTCTACGAGGACAAGCGGGTCCTCAAGCAGACGCTCCGCGAGTGGGGGATCCTCGCCCCCATCTTCTTCATCGTGCTGCAGGCGCTCCAGGTCGTGTTCTCGCCCATTCCCGGCGAAGCGACCGGCTTCCTCGGCGGCTTCCTCTTCGGCGTGTGGGGCGGCTTCATCTACTCCACGATCGGCCTCACCCTGGGGTCGGTGGGGGCCTTTGCCATCGGGCGGTGGGTGGGCGCCCGCTTCGTCCGCAAGATGGTGAGCAAGGAAACCTGGGACCGGATGGGGTTCATCGTGGAAGCGGAGGGCGCCATCCTCTGCTTCATCATCTATCTGATCCCCGGCCTGCCGAAGGACATCGTCTGCTACCTCTTCGGGATCAGTCCCATGCCCATGTGGGTGTTCGCCCTCGTGTCGGGCCTGGGGCGCATGCCCGGCACCTGGATCCTGTCCGCCCAGGGCGCTCACACGGCGGCCGGCCAGTACATCCAGGCCGTGCTCATCACCGCCATCGCGGTCGCGGTGGCGCTCCCCCTCTACTACTACCGGCATCGCATCATGGCGTGGATGCAGCGGAAGGGTCAGGGGGGAAGGACTTGACAGTGAGGCGGCGCCCTCCGTATGATCGCGGACACTCTTCAAGAAGGGAGGCGGACCGCATGGCGGGGATGGGTAAGGGGCGCGGGCAGGGCTGGCGCCATTACTTTTACTTTCCCCCGGTCCGCCTACCGGCTCCTCTGAGCTGATCCAAGGAGCCACGGGCGGACGGAACGCCAGCCCGTGGCGAACAACGAGAGCCCAGCGCCGCGGGACGCACCGCCCGCGGCGCTTTTGTTTTCTCCCCCTGGGCCGCGGCACCGAACACGGAGGACCTGATGATCATCGTGTTGAAGTCGGGGATCTCGGACGCGCAGGTGGACGACGTGTGTCGCCGCATCGAGGAGCTCGGGTACCGGCCGCACACCATCCGGGGCGAGTTCAAGACCGTCATCGGCGCGGTGGGCGAGGAGCGGGGCAAGGCCGACCTCCGCATCCTCGAGGCGCTGGAGACGGTGGAGTCGGTGGTGCCCATCCAGCAGCCGTTCAAGCTGGCCAGCCGCGAGATCCGGCAGGAGCCGAGCGAGGTGCGGGTGAACGGGGTCGTCATCGGCTCCAAGCCCGTCGTGGTCATGGCGGGCCCGTGCTCGGTGGAGTCCGAGGCGCAGGTGCTGGAGGTGGCGGATGCCGTCAAGGGCGCCGGCGCGAAAATCCTCCGTGGCGGAGCGTACAAGCCGCGCACCTCGCCGTACGCGTTCCAGGGTCTGAAGGAGCAGGGCCTCAAGTTCCTCGCCGAGGCGCGCAAGCGCACCGGGCTGCCGGTGGTGACCGAGGTGCTCGAGACGGAGAGCGCCGAGCTGGTTGCCGAGTACTCCGACATCCTCCAGATCGGCGCGCGCAACATTCAGAACTTCACCCTGCTGCGGCGCGTGGGTGAGCTCGGCAAGCCCGTGCTCCTCAAGCGCGGCATGGCCACCAGCATCCAGGAGTTCCTCCTGTCCGCGGAGTACGTCCTCGCCGCCGGCAACCCCCGCGTGATCCTCTGCGAGCGCGGGATTCGCACGTTCGAGACGAGCACGCGCTTCACGCTCGATCTCAACGCGGTGCCGGTGCTGAAGAAGCTCTCGCACCTGCCGGTGGTGGTCGATCCCTCGCACGGCACCGGGCACTGGGACCTGGTGGCGCCGATGGCCAAGGGCGCGGTGGCCTGCGGCGCGGACGGGCTCATCATCGAGGTGCACCCGCGCCCCGAAGAGGCGCTGTCCGACGGTCCGCAGTCGCTCAAGCCGTCGAAGTTCACCCAGCTCATGCGTGAGCTCACGCCGGTGGCGGAGGCGGTGGGGCGGAGCCTCTGATCGCGCGGTCCCGCGTGGCATAATCGAAGAACTATGCGTACCGGCCGGATAGGTGATCGCCTCCGCCGGGCGCGCGGCCGCCGCGCGCTCATCATCGCGGGGGTCTCCTCCGTCCTCTTCCACGTGCTGCTCGCGATCCTGGCCCTGATCGGCCCGTGGTCGGAGGGCGCGCCCTCGATGAAGAAGGGCGAGCCGCTGATCGTGGACATCACGCCCGAGAAGCCGGAAGAGCCGGCGCCGCGCGGCAATCCCAATCGGGCGGTGACGTCCGCGCCGCGCGAGGCCCCGCCGCCGGCACCCAAGGCGGCGCCGCCCGCTCCCAAGGCGCCTCCTGCGCCGGTCGCGGCGCCCCCGCGGCCTGCGCCGCCGGCCCCCGCCCCGCCGCCCACGGCCCCCGCGCCGCCGCAGCAGCAGGTCGCCAAGGCGCCCGAGCCGCCGCCCGCGCCCAAGGCGCCCGAGCCGGCTCCGGAGCCCACTCCGGCTCCCGCGGCGCCCAAGGAGCCCGCGGCCAGCGAGCCCGCGAGACCGGCCCCGCGCGGGCCATCCGAGGCCACGCCGGCGCCCGCCCAGCCGCCGAATCAGCGGATGGCGCGCAGCAGCGGGGGTATCGATCTGCCGGCGGCCATGCTCCGGCGGCAGCCCAGCGGAGGGGGGCTCCAGGGCGGGCGCGGCGGCGTGGAAGGGGAGCCCATCCCGCTCGATACGCCCGACCCGAAGTACCAGGACTACTTCCGCATCCTGCGCGAGCGCATCCAGGCCAAGTGGTCGTATCCACGCGAGGCGGGGGATCGCGGAATCGGCGGGGAGCTGCTCATCGAGTTCCACATCGCCAAGGACGGACGCCTGGCCTATCTCGAAGTGCGGCGCGCGTCGGGGGTGGAGGTGCTCGACGAGTACGCGGTGAACGCGGTCAAGCTGGCCCAGCCGTTCCCGCCCGTCCCGGACAACATCGCGAACATCCCCGCCAACCGCGGGCTCGCCATCAACGGCAAGTTCGTCTACCACATCACCGAAAACTCGCTGGTCAAGCAGTTCACCCGCTGACGCGCACCGGGTCGCGCGTGCGTCGCGTCCTTCTCCTGGGCCTCTGGCTCGCCGTCTGCGCGGGCTGCGCGGGGGCGCCCGGCTGCGCCGAGCGGCCGGCCCGCGTGCAGCTCCTCCTCGTCAACGACGTGTACCTGCTCGAGCCCGCGCCGGACGGCCACGGCGGGCTCGCGCGGCTCGCCACGCTGGTGCGCGAGCGCCGGCGCGCGGAGCCGAACACGCTCTTCGTCCTCGCCGGGGACACACTGTCGCCCTCGCTCCTGTCCACGCTCTTCCAGGGCCGGCAGATGATCGAGGCCTGGAACCTCCTCGGGCTGGATCTCGCGACGTTCGGCAATCACGAGTTCGACTGGGGGCCGGCCGTGCTCGCCGAGCGCATGCGCGAATCCCGGTTCCTGTGGCTCTCCGCCAACGTGCTCGATCGCCGCACACGCCGGCCCTTCGGCGGCGCCTGGCCCTGGCTGGTGCGCGAGCTGGGTACGGCCCGCGTGGGCGTCGTCGGGCTCACCATCGCGGAGACGCAGCACACGTCGAACGTCGGCCCCGGCGTCACCCTGGATAGCCCACGCACCGCGGCGCGCGCCGCGTTCGACGCCATGGGCCCGGTGGACGTGCGCCTCGCGGTGACCCATCTCGAGCTGCGGGAGGATCGGGCGCTCGCCGAGACGCTGCCGCTGCACGTGATCCTGGGCGGCCACGATCACGACCCGATCGCGGTGGAGCAGGGCGGCACGCTGATTCTCAAGGCGGGATCCGACGCGCAGAACCTCGGTCAGGTCGAGCTCGACGTGGCGTGCGGGGCGGTGCAGGGGCGGCGCCATCGGCTGATTCCCGTGGACGGCCGCCTCGCCGAGGCCCCCGACGTGGCGCGCTTCGTGGAGCGCTACGCCGCCCTGACCGAGAAGGAGCTGGATCAGCCGGCCGCCACACTGGCCGCGCCCCTGGAGGCGCGGGACGTGGCGCTCCGCTCCGCCGAGCAGCCCATCGGCCGCTTCGTCGCGGAGGCCATGCGGGTGAAGCTCGGGGCGGACGCCGCCCTGCTCAACAGCGGGGCGCTCCGCGCCAACCGGGTGTTCCCCGCCGGCGTGCTCCGCCGTCGTGACGTTCGGGCCCTCCTGCCCTTCGGGAACACGGTGGTGCGGCTCGACGTGAGCGGGAGCGACCTCCGACAGGCCCTGGAGCGCGCGGCCCAGGCGCTGCCCGCGCCTGCGGGCCGCTTCCTGCAAACCGCGGGGCTCACCTACACGGTCGATCCCGCCCGGCCGCCCGGCTCACGGATCGGCGCCGTCACCGTCGGCGGGCAACCGCTCGCGGCAGAGCGCCGGTATCGTGTCGCGGTGCCGGACTACCTGGCGCGCGGCGGGGATGGCTACGACATGCTCGCGCGGGGGCGCGTGGAGGTCACTGCGGAGGAGGGTCCGGGCCTCATCGACACCGTCCTCGGAGCGTTGTCGGAGGGGCGGCTCCCTTGACAGCCCTGTCGCGTATCCT
>Ga0081538_10005793_pt1 | contig 11020 bp, 11 predicted proteins | sample TabmetS5T2R1_FD_71022 | JGI IMG/M metagenome (GOLD analysis project Ga0081538, IMG submission 71022) | Tabebuia heterophylla rhizosphere microbial communities from the University of Puerto Rico - S5T2R1 | ecosystem: Host-associated > Plants > Roots > Rhizosphere ...
TCGCCAGCGAGAAGTACACGAAGGTGACGAGGCCGGTCGTCGCGATCCCGACCGAGAGGACCCGGGCGCCGCGGCCGTACGACCTCGTGTCAGACACGCACGAGCAGCATGGTCCACGGGAACGGCGAGCGCGCCTCGATGACGTCGCCGTGCCGGGACAGGAGCGCCACGAAGGACCGCTTGGACCAGTGGTTCACGTGGCCCGGCGTGTTGCCCAGGTCGCGCAGGTAGGCGCCCCGCGCCATGTTGAGCGCGCGCCACAGCGGCTCGCGCGGCACCGACACCAGCACGTGCCCGCCGCGCGCCACGCGCGCCATCTCGCTCACGGTGTGCTCGGGATCGGGGACGTGCTCGAGCACCTCGATCGCCGTCGCGAGGCCGAACTCGCCGTCGGCGAACGGCATCCGCTCGGCCTTCATCACCCGGTACTCCAGGTTCGGCGCCTGGCGCTTGGTCCACTCGGCCTGGATGGCCGGGTCCTCGAGGTCGATCCCGACCACGCGACCCTCGATCCGCTGCGCCCACTTGTGGGTGAGCACGCCCTCGCCGCAGCCGACGTCGAGGATCGAGCTCGGCGACGCCCCGGCGAAGAGCTCGTCGAGCGTGCGCTCGAAGCCGGCCATCAGCCGCCGCACGACCGGGTTGGTCGAGCCGTACTTGTCGTAGGTGTTGCCGGTGACCGTGCCCTCGGCGTCGCGCGTGATCGTCGAGCTCACAGCTTCAGCGCCTCGCGCTCCTCGGTCTTGCCGTGGCCGCCCGACCGCGCGCCGGTGGTGGCCTCGCGGCCCGACTCCGGCGAGCCGGGCTCGTAGTGCGACGGCGGCACGCCGAGCTCGAGCTCCACGCGCCGGATGCGCTCGAAGATCCGCTGGAGCGTGATCCGCTGGCCCGACAGCAGATCGCCGAGGATGCCGAGCGCGGCGAGCACCATCGCGGCGTTGAACAGCACCGCGCCCAGGATCAGCGACTGCACGTGGCCGGCGCCGTCGCCCTGCAGGTAGAAGTAGACGAACCGGCCCCACACGGCCAGGGAGACGAGGCCGAGCAGCAGCGCCGCGGTCATGAACACGCGCAGCGGCTCGTACATCGCGTAGATGCGGAAGATCGAGACCCCGTTGCGGCGGATGTAGGTCCACATCGACGGGAACAGCCGCGACTCGCGCAGCTTCGGGTTCGTCCGCACCGGCACGTGGTCGACCGCGACGGTCATCTTGCCCGCCTGGATGATCGTCTCCAGCGTGTAGGTGAACTTGGAGACGACCTGCATCGCGAGCGCGGCCTCGCGGTTGTAGGCGCGGAAGCCGGACGTGGTGTCGGGGATCGAGGTCTGCGAGGCCTGCCGCACGACCCACGAGCCGAGCCGCTGCAAGAGCTTCTTGGGCGCCGAGAAGTGCTCGACGCTCATCACCTCGCGGTCGCCGACCACCATGTCGGCGTCGCCGGCCAGGATCGGCTTCACGAGCCGCTCGATGTCGGGCCCGTAGTACTGGTTGTCGGCGTCGGTGTTGACGATCACGTCGGCGCCGAGCTTGAGGCTGGCGTCGAGGCCGGCCTGGAACCCGGACGCGAGGCCCTTGTTGTTGGTGAGCCGGACGATGTGGTCGACCCCGTGGCTGCGCGCGACGTCGACCGTGCGGTCGGTCGAGCCGTCGTCGACGATCAGCCACTCGACGGCGTCGAAGCCGGGGACCTCGCGCGGGAGGTCGGCGAGCGTGACGGGGAGGGTCTCCTCCTCGTTCAGGCACGGGATCTGGATGATCAACTTCATTGGCGCGCGATTAGAAAGTAGCGCCCTTGTCGGCATCCAGCCGACGCTCCGATGGGGACGGCCCCCATCCGGGGGGCCGTTTGAGTCGTCATCCTGTAACCGCTCCATGGAAGGCCTGACCCTCACCCGGCGGCCCGCGCTCGCACGCGGCCGCTCGCTGGACGCCGAAACGATCGCCCGCGTGGCGTTCGGGCTGCTCTGCCTCGCCTTCGCGGTCGGGTTCTTCGTCTATCCCACGTACCCCAACTACGACTCGTACTACTCGCTCCTGTGGGGCCAGGAGATCCTCGACCTCAGCAAGCCGGGGTTCGAGGGCTTCCGCGTACCGACCGAGCATCCGCTGGCGATCGCGGCCGGCGCCGTGCTGTCGCTGTTCGGCGAAGTCGGGGACCGCATGTGGATCGCGCTCATCTTCGCGTCGTTCCTGTGGCTGATCTGGGGCGTCTACCGGCTCGGGCAGATCGCCTTCACGCCGCTCGTGGGCGGGATCGCGGCCGCGCTCGTGCTCACCCGCTTCGACTTCGGCTTCCTCGCCGCCCGCGGCTACATCGACATCCCCTACATGGCGATCGTGATGTGGGCGGCGGTGCTGGAGGCGCGGCGGCCGCGCCGCGGCGTGCCGGTCCTCCTGCTGCTGGCGGCCGCCGGGATGCTGCGGCCGGAGGCGTGGGTGCTCGCCGGCCTCTACTGGCTGTGGCTGGTCCCGCGCGCGACCTGGCGGCAGCGGGCGCTCTACGCGCTGCTCGCCGCGCTCGGCCCGCTGGTGTGGACCGCGACCGACCTCGTCGTGACCGGCGACCCGCTGTTCTCGCTGCTCTACACGAGCGGCTCGGCCGAGGACCTGGGGCGCCAGCGCTCGCTGGCCGAGCTGCCGACCGCCATCCCCGGCTTCCTGAACCTGATCGTCAAGCCGCCGATCATGGCCGCGGCCGTCGGCGGCCTCGCCGTGGCGCTCGCCCTCGCCCCCAAGCGCGCCGTCATGCCGCTCGTGCTGCTCGGCTCCGGCGTCGGCACGTTCGTGCTCATCGGCGTCGCCGGCGCCTCGGTGATCGAGCGCTACCTCGCCATCGCCGCGGTCGCCGTGCTCATCTTCGCGGGCGTCTTCCTCGGCGGCTTCACCATGCTGCGCCCCGGTCCGGTGCGGACGTGGTGGATGGCCGGCTCGGCCGCGCTCGTGCTCTTCGGCGTCGTGTTCACGGCCACCCAGGTCCGGCTCGACTACTTCGACTCCGAGCTCACGTTCCGCGGCGCCGCGCACGACGACCTCGTGCGGGTGCTCAACTCGGACGCCGTGCAGGAGGGGCTGAAGTGCGGGCCGCTGACCGTGCCCAACCACAAGCTCGTGCCCGACTCGCGCTGGATCCTCGGCGCTCCGCGGGACCGCGTGATCCCGCGCGCCGACCCGGACGCGCCGAAGCCGCGCCGCGGCGTCGCGCTCGTCGTCACCAGCCGCTTCGCGGTGTTCAAGCACGCCTGGAGCAACGACACCGATTCGCCGCTGATCCAGTCGCCGCCGCCCGGCTTCGAGCGGATCGAGACGGGCGACTTCTACGCCGCTTATGCGCGCTGCTGAGGGGCGGCCCGCCGGGCCAGGCCGCTCGTGGGCCGCCGTGGCGGGGGTGGGCGCGCTCGTGGCTGTCGCGCTGGGGCTCCGGCTGTGGGGGATCGACCACGGCCTGCCCTACGTCTACAACGCCGACGAGAACGCGCACTTCGTGCCGCGCGCGATCGGGATGTTCGGCCACTCGCTGAACCCCGACTACTTCATCAACCCGCCCGCCTACACGTACCTGCTGCACGTCGCGTACTGGCTTCGCTGGGGGAGCCGGGAGGCGCTCGGTGACGCGTTCGCCGCCGACCCCGGCACCGCGTTCACGATCGCCCGCGTGGTGGCCGCCGTGCTCGGCGCGGCCGCGGTCGGCTTCCTCGCATGGGCGGGGCGGCGGCTGTTCGACTGGCGCGTCGGCCTCCTGGCCGGCGCGCTGCTGGCCGTCGCCTTCCTGCCCGTCCACTACTCGCACCTGGCCGTCAACGACATCCCCGCGCTGGCGCCGCTGTGCCTGAGCCTGGTCGGCATCGCAGGCGTCTACCGCCGCGGCCGGATGCTCGACTACGCGCTCGCCGGCGCCGCGCTCGGCGTGGCGTGCGCCACCAAGTACACCGCCGGGATCGTGCTCCTGTGCCTCGTGGCGGCCGCCGCGGCGCGGCCGCGCGGGTCGGATGCGGTCGAGGGGCGCCGGCCGGCGCGGCCGCTCGTGGGCCTCGCGCTGGCCGGCGCGCTCGCCGTGGCGGGCTTCGTCGTCGCCAACCCGTACGCGGTGCTCGACTGGGAGTCGTTCCGCGCCGGATTGGAGAAGCAGTCCGAGGCATCGAGCGACGGCGGCGGCAAGCTCGGCCTCGTCGGCGACAGCGGCTTCCTCTACTACCTGGGCACGCTGACCTGGGGGCTCGGCTGGCTGCCGGCGCTCGCCGCCGCCGGCGGCGCGGTCTGGCTCGCGATCCGCGACCGCCGGCTCGCGCTCGTGCTCGTCCCCGCCCCGGTCGTCTTCCTGCTCTTCATGGGCCTCCAGGACCGCTTCTTCGCGCGCTGGCTGCTGCCCGTCTACCCGCTGCTCTGCCTGCTCGCCGCGTGGGCGGCCGTCGAGGCCGCGCAGCGGATCCGCGTCGCGCGGCCGTGGCCGGTGGTGGCCGCCGCCGTCCTCCTGTGCGCCCAGGGGCTCGTCTTCTCGATCCACAACGACGTGGTGCTCGCCCGCGACGACACCCGCGCCCTGGCCCGCGCCTGGATGGTCGAGAACGTCCCGGAGGGCGACCGCGTGGTGATCGAGCCGATCGCCCCCGACCAATGGGCGATGGACCCCGGCCGCCCGTCGGCGGCGACCGGTACCGGCAACCGCTGGATCAAGTGGCCGACGTCGCGCTTCCGCGGCCGGGTGGTCAAGCTCGAGGACTTCGAGCGGACGCTGCGGACCAGCCTGCTCGGCCGCTACGAGCGCGCCGGCTACTGCCACGTGGTCACCGGCTCCACCCAGTACGGCCGCGCGCTGACCGAGCCGGAGGCGGTCCCGCAGGCGATCCGCTACTACGACGAGCTGCGCCGCCGCGCCGACGTCGTGTACCGCGTCAGCCCGCGTGGATCCGAGCCGGTGCGAAGCTTCTCGTTCGACTTCTCCTTCAACAGCTATCCGCTCGACTACGAGCGTCCCGGCCCCGAGATCGTGATCTACCGACTGCGGAGTTGTTGACTCGGCAGTCAATATTCTTCTGAAACCGTGTCCACGCTGCTCCAGACCGACGCCGTCCACCTCGCCAGAGCCATCGAGCTCGCGGAGGGCGGGCGCGGGCGCACGACGCCGAACCCGCTGGTCGGCGCCGTCGTGGTCAAGGACGGCGAGGTCCTCGGCGAGGGCTTCCACACCGCCTACGGCAAGCTGCACGCCGAGCGCGAGGCGCTCGCCGCGTGCACCGCAGACCCGCGCGGGGCGACGATGTACGTGTCGCTCGAGCCGTGCTGCCACCACGGCCAGACGCCGCCGTGCACGGAGGCGATCCTCGAGGCCGGCATCGCGCGCGTCGTAGTCGGCTCCGACGACCCGACCGAGAAGGCCGCCGGCCGCGGCCTGGGGATCCTGCGCGACGAGGGCGTCGAGGTCGTCGTCGCGGGCGGCGAGCTGGCCGCCAAGGCGCGGCTCCTCAACCAGCCCTTCCGCAAGCACGCCCGCACCGGCCGGCCTTTCGTGCTCTTCAAGTCGGCGATGACGCTCGACGGCAAGGTCGCCACCCGCACCGGCGACAGCAAGTGGATCTCCGGCGAGGCGTCGCGCCGGCTCGCCCACCACTGGCGCGCCGAGTGCGACGCGGTGGCGGTCGGGATCGGCACCGCGCTGGCCGACGACCCGCTGCTCACCGCCCGCGTCGACGGCGTCCACCGCCAGCCGCGGCGGATCGTGTTCGACTCCGAGGCCCGCCTGCCGCTCGACTCCCAGCTCGTCCGCGGCGCCGCCGAGCTGCCGCTCACCGTGGTGATCTCGCGCGCCGCGCCGCGCCTGGCCGCCGACGCGCTCGAGGTCGCCGGCGCCGACGTGATCGTGGCCACCGGCGAGAACGAGCCGACCCGCGTACGCAACGCGCTCAGCCAGATCGGGGCCGCGGGCGTGACCTCGATCCTGCTCGAGGGCGGTCCGCACCTGGCCGGCGCGTTCCTCGACGCCGGCGAGGTCGACGAGATCCGCCTCTTCGTGGCGCCGGTCGTGCTCGGCGGCTCGCACGCGCGCGACCCGCTCGAGGGCGAGGGCGTGGAGCGGATCGCCGAGGCGACGCGCGCGCTCACGCTCGACTGCGAGCGCGTCGCCGACGACGTGCTGGTGTCGGCGCGCATGAAGGAGTGGTGACCGTGTTCACCGGGCTCGTCCAGGATCTCGGCGAGGTCACCGCGGTCGACGCGTCGGGCGACGGCGTGCGGCTCGCGATCGCCAGCCGGCTCGAGCTCGCGGAGGGCGACTCGATCGCCGTCAACGGCGTCTGCCTGACCGCGACCGCGGTCGCCGACGGGCACTTCGCCGCCGACGTGATGAACGAGACGCTGCGCCGCTCGTCGCTGGCCGAGGTGGCCGCCGGAGGGCGCGTGAACCTCGAGCTGCCGCTGCGCGCGGCGGACCGGCTGGGCGGCCACTTCGTGCAGGGCCACGTCGACGGCGTCGGCAGCGTCTGGGACGTGCGCGACGACGGCTTCGCCCGCGTCGTCACGATCGGCGTCCCCGCCGAGCTCATGCGCTACGTCGTCGAGAAGGGCTCGATCGCGATCGACGGGGTCTCGCTCACCGTCTCGGCGCTCGGCGAGGACTGGCTGCAGGTGTCGCTCATCCCCGAGACGCTCGAGCGCACGATCCTCGGCGAGACGACCGTGGGCCGGCCCGTGAACCTGGAGGTGGACGTGCTCGCCAAGTACATCGAACGACTGGTGCCCACGCGATGAGCTTCGCGACGATCGAGGAGGCCATCGAGGAGATCCGCGCCGGCCGGATGGTCGTCGTGTGCGACGACGAGGACCGCGAGAACGAGGGCGACCTCACGATGGCCGCGCAGTTCGTGACCCCCGAGGCGATCAACTTCATGGCCAAGGAGGGACGCGGGCTGATCTGCCTCTCGCTCACGCCGCAGCGCTGCGACGAGCTCGGGCTCGAGCTGATGGCGGCCAAGAACGAGTCGCCCTTCGACACGCCGTTCACGGTGACCATCGAGGCGCGCGACGGCGTCACGACCGGCATCTCGGCCGCCGACCGCGCGCGCACGATCCAGGTGGCGATCGACCCGCAGTCGGCGCCGCGCGACCTTGTCCAGCCCGGCCACATCTTCCCCCTCAAGGCCAAGCCCGGCGGCGTGCTCGAGCGCACCGGCCAGACCGAGGCGGCGGTCGACCTCGCCCGCCTCGCGGGCCTGAACCCCGCCGGCGTGATCTGCGAGGTCATGAACGACGACGGGACGATGGCTCGCGTGCCCGACCTCGAGCCCTACTGCGCGCGGCACGGGCTGAAGATGATCACCGTCGCCGACCTGATCGCCTACCGGCGCCGCCACGACAAGCTCGTCGAGCGCGTGGTCACCACCCGGCTGCCGACCGCCTTCGGCGAGTTCGACGTCGTCGGCTACCGCTCGCTGGTCGACGACAAGCACCACGTGGCGATGGTCAAGGGCGAGATCGACGGGCAGAAGGACGTGCTCGTGCGCGTGCACTCCGAGTGCCTGACCGGCGACGTCTTCCACTCGCTGCGCTGCGACTGCGGCGAGCAGCTCGAGTCGGCGCTGTCGATGATCGAGCACGAGGGCCGCGGCGTGCTGCTCTACCTCGCCCAGGAGGGCCGCGGCATCGGCCTCCTGAACAAGCTCAAGGCCTACAACCTGCAGGACAAGGGCCTCGACACGGTCGACGCCAACCTCGAGCTCGGGCTGCCCGTCGACCTGCGCGACTACGGCATCGGCGCCCAGATCCTCTCCGACCTCGGGCTCAGCTCGATCCGGATCCTCACCAACAACCCGAAGAAGATCCGCGGCCTCGAGGGCTACGGGCTCTCGGTCACCGACCAGATCCCGATCCAGCACGCCCCGAACCCGCACAACGAGGCGTACCTGCGCGCCAAGCGCGACCGCCTCGGCCACTCCCTCCACCACCAGGGGCTCGCGCTCGACGAGGAGATGGTGCACGAGGAGCACGTGCACGATCGCGAGGCCGGCCGGGGATGAAGTACGCGATCGCCGTCGGCCGCTTCTACACCGATCTCGCCGAGCGCCTCGTGGCGGGCGCCCAGCGCGAGTTCACGGCGGCGGGCCACGAGCCGGCCGACGTCTACGAGGTGCCCGGCGCGTTCGAGCTGCCGCTGGCCGCGAGCTTCCTGGCCGAGAGCGGTCGCTACGAGGGGGTCGCCTGCCTCGGCGCGGTGATCCGCGGCGAGACCGACCACTACGAGTACGTCTGCTCGGAGGCGGCGCGCGGGATCCAGGATGTCCAGCTGCGCACGGGCGTCCCGTGCGCGTTCGGGGTCCTCACCGTCGACACGATGGACCAGGCGCTCGCCCGCACGGGTGGGGGCAAGCGCGACCAGGGCGAGCACGCCGCGCAGGCCGTGATGGCGCTGGCGGCGCTGCGCGCGGAGCTGCGGAGCGTTTGATCCTGCCCGGAAGCGGTCATTAGGCGGCCATGCGGACGTTCTGGCTTGCACTGGCGGTGCTCCTCTGCGTCCCTGCCGTCGCCGAGGCGCGGACGTGGCGCGGCGAGACCGAGCAGGACCGTCCCGTGATGGTGCGGACGGGCGACGACGGCACCGTCAAGAAGGTGCGCCTCGCCTGGAAGGCGCGCTGTCGCAACGGCAACTACACGAGCAGCACGTTCTTCAAGGTGCCGTTCGATCTCAGCACGGCGTCGGAGTTCCGGGACGCGGGGACGTACCGGTCGCGCCGCCTCAAGGGCGGCTACCGGGCGCGCCACACGGTGGCGGTGCGCGGCACGCTGGGCGCCGACGACCGCTGGACCGGGACGTTCCGCGTCCGTACGCGGGTCATGCGCCGCGGGCGGCTCGTGGACCGCTGCCGCCGCGCGGGCGTGAGCTGGAGCGCCGCGCCGCGATGAGGCGCGTCTCGCTGCTCGTCGGCGCCTGCGCGGGCGGGTTGCTGCTCGCGCCGGCCGCCGAGGCGGCCACCTGGCGGGGCAAGACGAACCAGGGGCGCTCGGTGACGGTCCGCACCGGCGCCGACGGGCTCGTCGACCACGTGCTCATCCGCTACGAGGCCGGCTGCAGCGACGGCAAGGGCTTCCGCTCCCGGCTCACGTTCCGGCCGCCGCTCGACGAATCGTCGGCCGCCGCGTTCGCGGACGGCGGCGTGGTCATGTGGCGGTTCACGAAGACCGGCGAGCGGGCGCGCGGGCGGGCGTCGATCGGCGGCGGCCTGCGGTCCTCGGGGCGCTGGACCGGGAACTTCCGCCTGCGCGTGAAGATCAGGAAGGGCGAGCGGGTGGTCGCGGCCTGCCGGACCGGCCGGGTCGGCTGGCGGGCGAGCCCGGCCTGACGCCGGCGGGCGAGCCCGGCCTGAAGCGAAGCGCGGCGCGGACGGCGGCCAGCGCCGGGCGGCGATCGGCGCCGGCGCGGACGGCGGTGAACAGCGTGCGGGTGAGCTCGGCGTCCGCCACGGGGCGGACGGCGATGCCGTCCGGGATGTCGCGCAGCGCCAGCTCGGGCAGCAGCGTGACCGCGTGCCCGGAGGCCACCAGCGCGAGCAGCATCGTGAGCTCGTTGGTCTCGTGCCGGATGGCCGGCTCGAACCCGCCGTGCTCGTTGCAGACGCGCCGCACGAGCGCGGCCATCCCGCCGCCCGGGTAGCCGGTCGCCCACGTGTCCCGGGCCAGGGCCGCGAGCGGCACCGGCTCGCCGGCGGTGGCAGACGGGTGGTCCTCGGGGAGTGCGACCTGCACCGCCTCGGTGAACAGGTCGTCGCGGTCGAGCCCGGGCCAGCGCGGGTGCGGCGTGCCCGCCCACTCGTCGGCCAGCGCGAGGTCGAGCGCGTGCGAGCGCAGCGCCTCGAGCGCGGCCTCAGGCTCGGCCTCGACGAGCCGGACCTGGACGCCGGGGTGCGACTCGCGCAGCGCGTTCATGGCCGGCAGCAGGAGCTGGAGGCTGGCGGTCTGGAACGAGCCGACGCGGACGACCCCAGCCACCGCGCCGGCCGCGGCCGCCGCGAGATCGGCCTCGGCGAGCTCGGCGGCGGCGAGCAGCTGCTCGGCGTGGGCGACCAGCACCAGCGCGGCGTCGGTCAGTCGCACGCGGCGCCCGGCGGGCTCGAACAGGGGCGTGCCCGCCTCGCGCTCGAGCACGCGCAGCTGCTGGGACACCGTGGACGGGCTGTAGGAGAGCGCCTCGGCCACCGCGCCGACCGTGCCGTGGCGGTTGAGCTCGTGCAGGAGGCGGAGGCGGCGGAGGTCGAGCATCATTCGACATCATCGCATGGTCATCGACGAGAACTTCCGTTGTTGTCGATGAATCTGTGGCGCATCATCGAGCCATGCGCGGCGCCCTCCTCTGCCTCCTCTCGGCCGCGGCCTTCGGGACGCTGGGCGTCTTCGGCAAGCTCGCGGGCGAGGCCGGCGCAAGCGTCGCCAGCACCCTGTTCGTGCGCTTCGCCCTTGCAGCGCTCGTGTTCGCGCTCGTGCTGCGGCTGGGCGGCGGCTGGACCGCCCTGCGCCGCCTGCCGCGGCGCGTCGTGCTGACCGGGCTCGGCCTCGGTGCGTTCGGCTACAGCCTGCAGTCCGGCCTCTACTTCGCGGCGATCGAGCGGCTCGACGTGTCGCTCGTGGCGCTGCTGCTCTACACGTACCCCGCGTTCGTGACCGTCGCCGCGCTGGCCCTCGGGCGCGCGAGCGCGTCGGTGCGGACGGTGTCCGCGCTGCTGGTGGCCTCGGCCGGGCTCGTGCTCGTCCTGCTCGCCGCCGGCACCGGCGCGTTCGACGTGGCGGGCGCGCTGCTGGCGCTGGGCGCCTCGCTGACCTACACCACCTACATCCTCGTGTCCGACCGGATCGTGGGCGAGACCGACCCGTTCGCCCTCGCGCTCCTCGTGCTGACCGGCGCGACGGCCAGCTTCACCGTGGCCGGAACCGTCACCGGCTCGCTCGACCTCGCCCTCTCGGGCGAGGCGTGGCTCTGGCTCATCCTCATCGCGCTGGTCAGCACGGTGGTCGCGGTCTCGGCGTTCTTCGCCGGGCTG
>Ga0081538_10005794_pt1 | contig 11018 bp, 7 predicted proteins | sample TabmetS5T2R1_FD_71022 | JGI IMG/M metagenome (GOLD analysis project Ga0081538, IMG submission 71022) | Tabebuia heterophylla rhizosphere microbial communities from the University of Puerto Rico - S5T2R1 | ecosystem: Host-associated > Plants > Roots > Rhizosphere ...
AGAGCGAGTGGAGGACGTCGTCGCCGGTCCAGCCGACGAACGAGCCGTGGTCCATCAGGCCCAGCCGCGCCGCCTGCTCCTTGAGCTCCGCCTCGGCGGTCCCCGAGCCGGCGACCAGGAAGCGCACCCCGAGCCGCTCGACCAGCCGCGGCATCGCGTCGAGCGCCAGGTGGAAGCCCTTCTCGTACACGAGCCGGCCGACGAGCAGGATCAGCTTCTCCTCCGGCGCCGCGAACTGCGCACGCAGGCGCGGGAGGTCCTCGATCGGCTGGAGGTCGGTCGGGTCGATGCCGTTCGGGATCGCGGTCACGCGCGCGGCGGGCACGCCGAACACGTCGGCGACGTGCTCGCGCATGTACGCCGAGCACGTGATCACGCGGTCGGCCTCGCGCACCATCCGCCGCTCGACGGCGTGGATGTGCGACTGCGGGTGCTTGTCGACCCAGCCCTGGTGGCGCCCGTACTCGGTCGCGTGCACGGTGACCAGCCACGGGACCGCGAAGCGCCGCGCGAGCGAGCGCGCCGCGTCGGCCACCAGCCAGTCGTGCGAGTGGACGAGGTCGAACGAGCCGTCGAGGTCGAGCGCGGCGGCGAGCATGTCCGCGTTCATGTGCTCGACCCAGGCGATGAACGCGTCGAGGTCGTCCTTCGGGAAGTCCGGCTCACGGACGCGGTGCACGGCGACCCCGTGCCGGTCCTCGGAGGCCGACAGCCGCCCGCCGCCGCGCGTGACCACGTGCACGTCGACACCGAGCGCCACGAGCTGCTCGGAGAGCTTGCGCACGTGGCGCGCGAGGCCGCCCTCCACGATCGGCGGGTACTCCCACGAGAGGATCAGGACGCGCACCGCGGGCGACCCTACCGGTCACGGAGCGATCCGGCGCAGGGCGCATGTGTAAACTTTTCCTGACACATGCAAGCTCCCTCTGGCGATGAGCTGGTCCGCGCCCTCGCGGCGCTCTCCAACCCGCACCGCGTGCGGATCCTGGCCGCCCTGTCCGGCGGCCGGATCCACGTCAGCCGGCTCGCGCGCGAGGTCCGGCTCAGCCGCCCGCTCGTGCACATGCACCTGCAGCGGCTCGAGGCCGCCGGGCTCGTGACCGGGCAGCTCGAGCTGTCCGAGGAGGGCAAGGCCATGAAGTTCTTCGAGGTCACCCCCTTCGACCTGCACCTGACCCCCGAGACGGTCGCCGCCGCGGCGGAGACCCTGACCCCCGAGGAGGACACATGATCGCCGCCACCGAGTGGCCCGACGCCGCGGTCGCGATCGCCGGCGTGTTCCTCGTGATCGCCGTCGCGGTCACGATGATCGTGTCGGTCGCGTCGACGTTCCGCGCCCGCATGTCCGTCCAGCGCGAGACGGCCTACCGCAAGCTGGCCGAGGACTCGACCGCCGCCCAGCACCGGACCGCCGACCAACTCGAGCGCGCGATCGCCGAGCTCGGCGAGATCCGCACCCGCACCGGCGAGCTCGAGCGGCTGATCAAGGCCGTCGAATGATCGACGCGATCTTCGCCGTCTCGCCGGCGATCCGCTACGTGGCGGTCGGCCGGGGCCAGGACGTCCAGCTCCGCGAGCGGCCGGACCTGGCCGCCGCCTCGTCGAGCGAGTCCGACCGCTACGAGGAGCTGCTCGTCAATCCGACGCTGATCACGCTCGCCCGCCAGCGCGGCGAGATCGACTGCGGCGGGCTCGACTACCTCGTCGTGGCGTACGGCAACTTCTTCCAGCTCGTCCTCCCGCACGGGGACGGCCACGTGTCGGTGGCGATCGAGCGCTCGCAGACGCCGACCGACCTCGTCGCCCCGATCCGATCCGCGCTCAGTGGCGGCGGATCATCGAGCGCTTGACCACGCGCTCGAGCAGGGCGATCCCGTGCTCGCCGAGCAGCTCGGCGGCCGGGACCGGGCCGGCGAAGCGGTGCTCGCCGCCGTTCAGGGCGTCGCGCCACGTCCCCGCGGGAACGTCGATCGCGCCGCCCGGCTCGCCCCGCAGGCCGCATGCCGCCAGCACCGAGTCGCCGCGCAGGAACGCGACCGCGGCGTCGCCTGCGGCGACCGGGGTGTAGCCGCCGGAGAACGCCTCCGGGCGGTGCGCGCGGAGCGTCAGGGCCCGCACGATGAGCCACAGCTTGCGGGTCTCATCGGTCGGCGCGGCGCCGCGGCGCACCTCGGTGAGCAGCTCGCGCCGCCTCCCCCAGTCGACGCGGCGGCGGTTGTCGGGGTCGACGAGCGAGAGCGCGAGCAGCTCGTCGCCCTGGTAGATGTCCGGCACGCCGGGGACGGTCAGCTTGAGCAGGAGCTGCCCGAGCGCCGCCCGGTCGCCGGCGCGCGCCACCGTCGCCGCGAACGGCTCGAAGTCGCGCAGGAAGGGCGGGTGCCCGTAGAGCGCGCGGCAGAACGCCTTCACGCGCTCCTCGTGCTCGAGGTCCGGCTCGATCCAGTTCGTGTTCCGCTTGGCCTCGCGCAGCGCCTTCTCGATGTACGCCTCGACCCGCTCGACCTCGATCGGCCACGCGCCGACCAGCGTCTGGAAGACGAAGTAGCGCTCGGCCGCGTCCGGACCCGGCAGCGCCGAGCACGCCTCGAACCAGCGCCGGACGTGCGCCGCCCACTCGTCGGCCATCCCGGCCAGCGCGCCGATCCGCGCCCGCACGTCGCCGGAGCGCTTGGTGTCGTGGGTCTGGGTGACCAGCAGGCCCAGCGGGAAGCGCTCGGCGCGCTCGAGGTTGGCCCGGTGGAAGGCGTCGACGCCCAGCCCGAACCGCGAGGGATCGCCGCCCACGTCGTTGAGGGCCAGCAGCCGCCCGTAGCGGTAGAACGCCGTGTCCTCGACGCCCTTGGCCATGATCGCCGGGGTCGTCTGCTGGAAGCGCGTCACGAACGCGTCCCAGCCGCGCTCCTCGAGCAGCAGCACCCGCGCCAGCGACTCCGGCAGCCCGGCCTCGCGCACGGCCTCGCGGTCCGCGTCCTCCACCTGCCCGGACCACGGCTCGACGTAGGTGCGGTAGACCGGGAGGGAGGCCAGCGTCCGCTCGAGCCCGCCGACCTCGCGCGGCGCCTCGCGCCGCAGCCGGTCCACCTCCGGCGTGAACGGCCCGCGCACCTGCTCGAGCTTGGCCTCGAACGCGACCTCGCCGAACGTGCGCGCATCGCCGGTGATCTCGACCCACAGGTCGGTGAGCGGCGCCTCGCCGGCCGGGTCGACGAAGAGCGCCGCGACGTCGTTGAGGAACTCGTAGCCGACCGTGCCCTCGACCGCCCAGTCGCGGAGCTTCTCGCCGGGATCGAGGATCTTCTCCACCCACACGTGCCTCGCGCCGCCGTCGCGCAGCCGCCGCAGGTAGCCGGCCGGGTCGGCCAGCCCGTCGGGGTGGTCGACGCGCAGCCCGTCGACCGTCCCCTCGCGGGCGAGCTGGAGCGCCAGCCGGTGGGTCTCGGCGAAGACGTGCTCGTCCTCGACCCGCACGGCGGCGAGGTGGTCGATGTCGAAGAACCGCCGCCAGCGGCCGGTCCGCTCGTCGATGTCGAAGAAGCGCGAGCGGAGCGTCGGGTCGCTCCACCAGCGGTTGGCGTCGTCGGTCGCCATGTGGTTGGGGACGATGTCGAGGATGAGGCCGAGCCCGGCGCCGCGCGCCGCGGCCGCCAGCGCGTCGAACTCGCGCTCGCCGCCGAGCTCCTCCGAGAACCGCGTCGGATCGACCACGTCGTAGCCGTGCTCGGACCCGGCCCGCGCCTGGAACGACGGCGGCAGGTACAGGTGGCTGACGCCGAGGTCGCGCAGGTAGGGGACGAGCTCGCGCGCGGCCGCGAACCCGAAGCCCGGGCCGAGCTGGAGGCGATAGGTCGCGCGGAAAGCCGTCAATTCTCGCGCCGCAACACCATCAACGAGAGCTGGGGCAGAGACAGGTGCTCACCCGCGCTGGCCTGCACCACGCCCGGCTCCGCGTCCGGGTCGTCGGTCCGCAGCACCACGTTCCAGCGCCGCCCGAAGCGCGTCGGCGGGAGCCGGAACTCGACGTCCTCGTGGCTGCCGTTGAAGAGCAGCAGGAACGAGTCGTCGACCAGGCGCGCCCCCTGCTCGTCCGGCGCCGCGATCTCCTCGCCGTTGAGGAACATGCCGACCACGTGGAACTCCTGCCAGTCGCGCTTGGTCATGCGGCGGCCGTCGGTCCGGAACCACCAGGCGTCGGGGAGCCCGGAGCCCTCGACCGACGTGCCGTGCAGGAACTGGCGGCGCCGGAACACCGGGTGCTCGCGGCGCAGGGCGATCAGCCGGCGCGTGAAGTCGAGCAGCCGCTCGCCGTCCTCGTCGACCTCCCAGTCGAACCACGAGATCTCGTTGTCCTGGCACCACGCGTTGTTGCTGCCGCGCTGCGTGCGGCCCATCTCGTCGCCGCCGAGCAGCATCGGCGTCCCCTGGGAGAGGATCAGCGTGGCCAGGAAGTTGCGCTTCTGGCGCTCGCGCGCGGCCGCGATCTCGGGGTCGTCCGTCGGCCCCTCGACCCCCATGTTCCAGGACCGGTTGTCGTCGGTCCCGTCACGGTTGTCCTCGAAGTTCGCCTCGTTGTGCTTGCTGTTGTACGAGACGAGGTCGTTGAGCGTGAACCCGTCGTGGGCGGTGATGAAGTTGACCGAGGCGAACGGGTAGCGGCCGTCGGACTCGTAGAGGTCGCTCGAGCCGGTGAAGCGGGACGCGAACGCGTTCACGCCGGCCTGCCCGCGCCAGAAGTCGCGCATGGTGTCGCGGTAGATGCCGTTCCACTCCGACCACAGGACCGGGAAGTTGCCGACCTGGTAGCCGCCCGGGCCGACGTCCCACGGCTCGGCGATCAGCTTGACCTGGGAGAGGATCGGGTCCTGGTGGATGACGTCGAAGAAGCTGGCCAGGCGGTCGACGTCGTAGAACTCGCGCGCGAGCGCGCTCGCGAGGTCGAAGCGGAAGCCGTCGACGTGGCACTCGTCGACCCAGTAGCGCAGGGAGTCCATGATCAGCCGCAGCACGCTCGGATGCACCGGGTTCAGAGAATTGCCGGTGCCCGTGAAGTCCATGTAGAAATGCGGGTTGTCGGGCACCAGCCGGTAGTAGCTCATGTTGTCGACGCCCTTGAAGGAGAGCATCGGGCCGAGGTGGTTTCCCTCGGCGGTGTGGTTGTAGACGACGTCCAGGATCACCTCGATCCCGGCCCGGTGCAGGGCCTTGACCATGCCCTTGAACTCGCGCACCTCCTGGCCGCGGAAGCCGGTCGCCGCGTAGTCCGAGTGCGGGGCGAGGAAGCCGATCGTCGAGTAGCCCCAGTAGTTGGTCAGCCCGCGCTCGGCGAGGAACGACTCGTCGGCGATGTGGTGGATGGGCAGCAGCTCGACGGCCGTCACGCCGAGCGACTGCAGGTGCTCGATGGCGGCCTCGCTGGCCAGTCCGGCGTAGGTGCCGCGCAGGTCCTCGCGCACGCCGGGATGGCGCATCGTGAAGCCCTTGACGTGGGTCTCGTAGATGACCGTCTGGTCCATCGGCGTGTCCGGCCGCCCGTCGCCCTCCCAGTCGAAGCGGTCGTCGACGACCACGCTCTTAGGGATCGCGACCGCGGAGTCCTCGTCGTCGGGCTCGAGGTCGGCGTCGTCGCCGGCGCCGGGCTCGGGCACGTACGGGAGCACGTTGGCGCGGTTCCAGCGGACCTTGCCCTCGATCGACTTCGCATACGGGTCGATCAGCAGCTTGCTCGGGTTGAAGCGGTGGCCGGAGCGCGGGTCGTACGGCCCGTGCACGCGGTAGCCGTAGCGCTGCCCGGGCCCGGCGCCGGGCAGGTAGGCGTGCCAGTTGAACGCGGTCCGCTCGGAGAGCCCGACGCGCTCCTCGACGTCCTCGTCGTCGAACAGGCACAGCTCGACGCGTTCGGCGTGCTCGGAGAACAGCGAGAAGTTGGTGCCGGTCCCGTCCCAGGTCGCACCCAGGGGGAACGGCCTGCCCGGCCAGACGGGTCTCACGGCGCTCACCCTAGCCTGGCGAGGGCGCCGGACAGTGGGGCGAGCAGCACATAGCCGGGCTCGAGCGTGGCGTGCCCGGCCGTGACCACGAGCTCGGCGGCGCCGTCGAGCGGCACGTGCGAGGGCCGGCGGGAGAAGCTCGCCAGGAGGACGAACGACCCGCGCCGGACGCACAGCCAGCCGGCGTGCTCGTCATGCTCGATGGCGTCGACCGGCGGCAGGTCGCGGCGGGCGCCCAGGAGCTCGGCGTGCAGCTCGCGCAGGCCGGGGAGGCCCTCGCGCGTGAGCTTGGAGGCCGCGAACGTCGCCGGGTCCTGCGGATCGGGGACCTCGCGGCCCCGGAACTCGGCGAAGGCGGCGAACTCGCGCCGGCGCCCTTCGCGGGTGGCGGTCGCGATCTCCTCGTCGATGTGGTCGCTGAAGAACTGGAACGGGGCCCGCTCGCCGTACTCGTCGCCCTGGAACAGCATCGGCGTGAACGGCGAGAGCAGCGTGCAGAAGGCCGCCAGCGGCCGCGCCTCGTCCGGCAGGCGCTCGCCGAACGCGCGGTTGCCGACCTGGTCGTGGTTGGCCGAGAACACCACGAACCGCTCGGGCGGCACGTGGTCGGCGGGGGCGCCGAAGCGACGGCGGCGGAACGTCGAGTACGTCCCGTCGTGCACGTGGGGGCGGTGAAAGGCCTTGGCCAGGTCGGCGAGGTCGCCGAACTCGGCGTAGTAGCCCTCGCGGTCGCCGGTCAGCAGCACGCGCAGTGAGTGGTGGAAGTCGTCCGCCCAGGCCGCGTCGCAGCCCCAGTCGGTCATCACCTTCGGGTCGTTGAGGCCGGACTCGGCGATCACCAGGCCTCCTGCACGGCGCGCGATCGCGGCGACCACGTGCTCCGCGCTCGAGTCCTTGATGGCGTGGAGGGCGTCGAGCCGCAGGCCGTCGACGTGGAAGTCGCGCACCCACTGCTCGGCGCTCTGGATCGCCCACTCGCGAACGGCGCCGGAGTCCTCGTCGTCGTAGTTGATCGCCTCGCCCCAGGGCGTCTCGTAGTGCGAGGTGAAGTAGGGGCCGAAGGCGGTCAGCGCCTTGGTGCCCGAGGCGCCGACGTGGTTGTAGACCACGTCGAGGATGACGGCGAGACCTTCGGCGTGAGCGGCGTCGACGAGCTTCTGGAGCCCGTGCGGGCCACCGTAGGCGGAGTGCGCGGCGGAGAGGTAGACGCCGTCGTAGCCCCAGCCGTGGCGGCCCGGGAACTCGGCGACCGGCATCAGCTCGATCGCGGTCACGCCCAGCTCGCGCAGCCCGCGAAGGTGCGGGATGACCGCCTCGAACGTGCCCTCGCGCGTGAACGTCCCGACGTGCAGCTCGTAGAGGACGAGGTCGTCGATGCCGGGCGGCGCCCAGCCGTCGTCGGTCCAGGCGAACTCACTCGGATCGAGCAGCCGCGACGGCCCGCGCAGCCCCTCGGGCTGCCAGCGGCTGCACGGGTCCGGGAGCTCGACGCCGTCGACCAGAAACGCGTAGTCGGCGCCCGGCAGCGCCTCGACGGTCGCCTCGAAGACACCCAGGCCGGCGTCGTCGAGCGAGCGCTCGGTGCCGCCGATCCGCAGCCCGAGCCGCTCGGCACGGGGCGCCCACACGCGCAGCTCGGCGCGGCCGTCGCCGAGGGGGAAGGCGCCGAGGCGGCGCTCGAAGGGCAGCTGGGTGACAGGCACGAGGACCGCATCTTCCCGTGTAGAACGGTGTTCAATCGAAGCCATGCGGATGTTCCTCGCCACCTTGCTCGCCGCGGGCGCCGTCGCGGCGCCCACGACCGGCGCCGCCACGAACGTGTCGGCCACGGGCGCGACCCTCAACGGAACCGTGGACGGGCCCGCACAGGACGTCCACTTCGAGTACGGGACCACGACCGCCTACGGGGTCGCCACGACAGCGACGTCGGCCGGCGCGGCCGGGCCGGTCACCGCGACGATCTCGGGGCTCACGCCCGAGACCACGTACCACTACCGGATCGTCGCCGACGGCGAGCTCGGGAACGACCGCACGTTCACCACCGCCGCGAACCCGAAGCCGCCCGGCATCACCGACCAGCGCGCCCGCGAGATCGGCCCCGAGTCGGCGCTCGCGACCGCCTCCGTCAACGCCAACGGCGGGGCGACCACGTACACGATCGAGTACGGCACCACGACGCGCTACGGCAACACGACGACCGCGACGACCGCGGGCTCGGCGAAGACCGCGATCACGGTCTCCACCCGGCTCACCGACCTGCGCCCCTACACGCGCTACCACTGGCGCACGGTGGCCACCAACGCCGCCGGCACGACGCGCGGCAACGACCGCTCGTTCCGCACCGCGCGGCTGCCCTCCTCGGTCAGCCTCGGGCTCTCGCGCAAGACCGTGCCGTGGGGCGGCGACGTGCGGCTCGGCGGCCGCGTCAGCGGCGCCGGCGTGAGCGGCATGACCGTCGTGCTCGAGCAGCAGCGCTTCCCGCAGGACCAGGGCTTCTCGCGGGTGACGACCGCCCGCACGGGCAGCGACGGCGGCTACCTGTTCACGATCCCCTCGCTCTACACGACCACCCGCTACCGCGTGTCGACCAGCACCCAGGTGGTCGCCACCAGCCCGGTGGCCACGGCCCGCAGCGCGGTCAAGGTCGGCACGCGCGCACGCCACTACGCCCGCAGGCGCGCGGCGATCCAGGGCACGGTCATCCCCGGCGTGCACGGCACGGCCACGCTCCAGCGCTACCGCCGCGGCGTCGGCTGGCGGCAGGTGCGGACCAAGACCGTGGCGCCCGCAGACGAGCTGCGCACGCGCTACCGGTTCATCGTCTACCGGCCGCGCAAGCGCAAGCCGTCGGTCGCCTTCCGCGTGATCATGGCGCCGGAGCGCGGCGCGCACGTGCGCGGCAAGGGCCGGGTCGTGAAGGTGCGGCCCCGGCCGCGGTAACTAAGGCGCTCGTCCGAGCTTGCGAGGACGAGTAAGCCGCACTCCTATTCGGGCACCAGCCAGAGGGTGGCCAGCGGCGGCAGCGTGAGCTGCGCCGAGAACGGCTGGTTCTGCCACGCGATCGGACCGGACTCGATGCCGCCGAGATTCCCGACGTCCGACCCGCCGTAGAAGCCCGAGTCGGTGTTGACGACCTCGCGCCAGCGGCCTGAGCGCGGCAGCCCGAGGCGGTAGCCCTCGCGCGGCACCGGGGACAGGTTCGCGACGTAGACCACCACGCGCTCGCCGTCGGCCGACCTGCGGGCGAACGCGAACACGTTCGCGTCGGCGTCGTTGGCCTCGATCCACCAGAAGCCCGCGCCGTCGTAGTCGAGCTCCCACAGCGCCGGCTCGGCGCGGTAGGCGCGGTTGAGGTCCCGCACCAGCGACTGCATGCCGGCGTGCTGCGGGTCCTCGAGCAGGTGCCAGTCGAGCGAGCGCTCCTCGCTCCACTCGCTCTCCTGCGCGAACTCGGAGCCCATGAACAGCAGCTTCTTGCCGGGGTGCGCCCACATGTAGGCGTACAGCGAGCGCAGGTTGGCCAGCTTCTGCCACTTGTCGCCCGGCATCTTCGAGAGCAGCGAGCCCTTGCCGTGCACGACCTCGTCGTGGCTGAGCGGGAGGATGAAGTTCTCGGTGAACGCGTAGACGAGGCTGAAGGTGAGCTCGTGGTGGTGCCAGCGGCGGTACACCGGGTCCTGCTGGAAGTAGGCCAGTGTGTCGTGCATCCAGCCCATGTTCCACTTGAAGCCGAAGCCCAGCCCGCCGAGGTAGGTGGGCCGGGAGACGCCCGGCCACGCGGTCGACTCCTCGGCCGCCGAGATCGCGCCGCCCTCGCGGCCGTGGACGACCTCGTTGAGCTCCTTGAGGAAGTCCACCGCGTCGAGGTCCTCGTTGCCGCCGTACTGGTTCGGCACCCACTGGCCCTCCTCGCGCGAGTAGTCGAGGTAGAGCATCGAGGCGACGGCGTCGACGCGGATGCCGTCGGCGTGGTACTCGCGCAGCCAGTAGAGGGCGTTGGCGACGAGGAAGTTGCGGACCTCGTGGCGGCCGTAGTTGAAGACCAGCGTGCCCCAGTCGGGATGGGCGCCGCGGCGCGGGTCGGCGTGCTCGTACAGCGCGCTGCCGTCGAACCGGGCGAGCGCGAAGTCGTCGCGCGGGAAGTGCGCGGGCACCCAGTCGAGGATCACGCCGATCCCGTTCTCGTGCAGGCGGTCGACGAACGCCTTGAAGTCGTCCGGCGAGCCGTAGCGCGGGGTGGGCGCGAAGTAGCCGGTCACCTGGTAGCCCCACGAGCCGGCGAACGGGTGCGCCATCACCGGCAGCAGCTCGATGTGCGTGAAGCCCATGTCGAGCGCGTAGGCGGACAGCTCGTCGGCCAGCTCGAGGTAGGTGAGCGAGCGGTTGCCCTCGAGCGGGTTCAGCCGCCACGAGCCGAGGTGGACCTCGTAGATCGACATCGGGCCCTCGAGCGGCTCCGCCTCGCGGCGCTGAGCGAGCCACTGCTCGTCGGCCCACGCGTGCGTCGACCGGTGCACGACCGACGCGGTCTTGGGCGGCACCTCGCAGGCGAACGCGACCGGGTCGGCCTTCAGGCGCAGCTCGCCGTCGGGCGCCACGATCTCGTACTTGTAGTGCGCCCCGTCGCCGACGCCGGGCAGGAACAGCTCCCAGATCCCCGACGAGCCGAGCGAGCGCATCGGATGGATGCGCCCGTCCCAGAAGTTGAAGTCGCCGACGACCGACACCGCGCGTGCCGACGGCGCCCAGACCGCGAACGCGGTCCCCTCCACGCCGTCGATCTCGCGCACGTGCGCGCCCAGCCGCTTCCACAGCTCCTCGTGGCGGCCCTCGCCGACCAGGTGCAGGTCGAGGTCGCCGATCGTCGGCAGGAAGCGGTACGGGTCGTCGATCGTGACGGTGCCGGGCTCGCCGTAGTCGACCTCCAGCCGGTAGTCGAGCGGCGGCTCCGCGCCTTCGAGCACGCCTTCGAACACGCCGCCGGGATGGATCGGCGCGAGCTCGACGGAGTCGTCGGCGGTGACCGCGCGCACG
>Ga0081538_10005795_pt1 | contig 11017 bp, 12 predicted proteins | sample TabmetS5T2R1_FD_71022 | JGI IMG/M metagenome (GOLD analysis project Ga0081538, IMG submission 71022) | Tabebuia heterophylla rhizosphere microbial communities from the University of Puerto Rico - S5T2R1 | ecosystem: Host-associated > Plants > Roots > Rhizosphere ...
GCCAGCGCCGAGACAGGATCGCAGCCGTCCCAGGTGGCTCCCACGTGCGGATCGCTGAGTTGCGCGAGCAGAAACGTCGCGCGATGCTAACCCCATGCAGCCCGAAACCGCTACCGATCAGGAATTCATCGCCGATTTCGCCGAGCGCTGGGAGGCCGCCTGGAACTCCCACCAGCCGGAACGCCTGCTCGAGCTGATGACCGAGGACATCGTGTACGACGACTCCGCCTGGCCCCGCACGATGCGCGGACATGGCGACGTGCGCGAGTTCCTCGACTCCGCCTGGCGCGCGATGCCGGACCTCCGGTTCGAGATGGTCGAGGGGCCGTTCCTCCATCCGAACCTGCCGACGGCGACCTTCTACTGGAAGGGCACCGGCACGTTCACCGGGCCGCTCGACCCGCCCGGCTTCGCTCCCACCGGCGCGCGGATCGAGTTCGACGGATTCGACCTCCAGGAGTACCGCGACGGCCGGGTATGCCGCCTGCGGATCGTGACCGACATGCTGGACGTGAGCCGACAGCTCGGCCTGATGCCGCCGGAGGGCTCGCGGGTAGAGAAGGCCGGCGCGGCCGCCCAGCGGCTGGGCGTGCGGGTGAGGGATCGTCTGCGGCGCAACTGAGGCCGTTCGGCGCGACCGCGTGGATCAGCGCAGCTGCTCCAGCAGGTGCAGATCGTCCGCGGTGCCCCACACCTCGACGATTCGGTCCGTCCCTCGAGCCCCTTGTGCCAACGCCGGTAGAAGGACTCGAGCGGCCGGGGGCAAGCGTGGGTCATGGCCCCTTGGCACTGGCAGCTGAAGAGGGGGCGCCGCTCTAGCGTTGGCCCCGTGAGCGCTTGGCGTCACGCGCGCGCGGTCGTCCTGCTGCCCGGCACCGTCGCGGTCGGGGTGCCCGCGATCATCCTGCTCGCGGGTGACGGCGTGAGCATCGGGTGGGGGCTGGGGGGCCTCCCATCCGTAGCTCTTGTGCTGATTGGGTCTGCGCTGATCGCGGCCGGGCTCGCGCTCTGGGTGTGGACGGTGCACCTCTTCATGCGGATCGGCAAGGGCACGCTCGCACCCTGGGACCCGCCGCGGCACCTGGTCGTGGAGGGCCCCTACAGCCTTGTGCGCAACCCGATGATCACGGCCGTGCTCGCCGTGTTGATCGGCGAGGCGATTGTGTTCGGCTCGCCGGCGCTGCTCATCTCGTGCGCGCTCTTCCTCGGGATCAACTGGGTCTACTTCGTGGTGTTCGAGGAACCTGGACTCGAACGGCGATTCGGGGACGACTACCGCGACTACCGGCGCAACGTGCCCCGATGGATCCCAAGGCGCGCTCCGTGGACGCCCGCCGCGTAGCGGTCGCGCGCTAGACCTGGTTCGCCGCCCTCGCCGGCCGCTCCGCGCGAAGCGCTTCCCGCGCCTCGTCGATCGTGCGCCGGTTCACCATGCGCGTCGCCAATTCATCCCCGAAGCGAATGCCCATGCCGAACCGCATGTCCACCTCGATCCCACTGTCGGTTCCCGTCCCGCGGAACCTGATCGCCGCGAACGCGCAGTCCTCGTCCTCCTCGACGTGCTCGACGTCGATGCGGAACACCTCCCAAGGCGCGTGCAGCTGGCCCCAGAACCGCGTGGCCTCGCCGTGGCCGCGGTACTCCGCGGAGAGGTCGGGGAAGACCCCGGACGTGCTGATGTGGATGTCCGGATCCAGGTACGCGAGCCAGGCCTCGCAGTCGCCCCGGTTCCAGGCGTCGTACGCGCCGAGGAGCAGCTCGGAGTAAGTCGCCACCCCGTTCATGCAACCACACCCGAGCGCCGGAACCGCCCGCCACTCCCCATACGGCGAAGTCCCGCCAGCCGTTCGCGCGCCCGCGGGCAGCTGGCGCTCGTCCGTCACGAGCACCGCGGCTGCCTGAGAGAAGACGATGCTCACAGCGCGTTGGGGCACTCTGCCGCGTGAGCGCCCGGCGACCCCGGTGACATAGGGAAGGACCCCGGTGAAAGTGACGCCCAGTCCCGCCCGTGCGAGAACGTGGCCGTCAGCCAGGGGACCCGGCGGAGGTCACCCTCCGCGGAACTCGAAGTGCATCGGGTCGGGCACTGTCGGGAAGTCCCCGCCCCAGGAGAAGCCATAGCGCTCCATCGCCCGCACGAGGCGCGGGTCCTGGTTCGACTCGCCGCCGACCGGGTTCGATGCCGCGTTGAGGTCGACCGCGAGGCCCCAGGCGTGGAGGGACAGCGTCCCGCTCGGCTGGATCCGGCGTGGCGCGTAACAGCCGGCGTACTCGGCCGGGTCGACCAGGTGGCCGAGGCCGCGGCCTCGGAGCTCTGCCATCGCTGATCTCAGCGCGGGCATCATCCGGCGGTGGCAGGTCACTGCGCCGAGCAGCGGCATCCGGCCAGTGACGATGTGACGGCGGAGGAAACCGGGGTCCAACCTGACCCAATCTTCGCCGTATGGAAGCCCAACCGCCGGCTCCCCGAAGCGCGCCTTCAGCTCTGCCGGTCGGGCGGGACCATCCTGAGCCTCGCCGACGTCCTCGCCGTCGAGAAGCAGGCGTGCCCGGGTTGGCTGGCCGTCGCTGGCAGCCCGCTCGAGCCGACGCACTCCGAGGTCGGAAGCCGGCCTGAGCAGCACCAGAACGTTCCGCGGACGCGCCTGCACGCGCCGGTCGCGCAGGCGCGCGAGCAGCTCCGCGGAGTGCGCGACCTCGTCCGGTACCACTCCGCGAACCCTGAGGCGCCCGCCCGCGGCGGGTACGAGCGTCGCTCCCCTGCCGACACCCCGCAGCCGCGCAGCGGTCGCGGAAAGCAGCACCTCGCCACGCCGTAGCCGTGCGACCGGCGCCCGCTCCGGCTCGGGCAGCGCCGCCGCCCAGGCGCGCGGCTCGACCGCGGCGACGTCGAGCGCCAGGGCGAATCCGTCGCGCACCCGCTGTACGAGCCGGCCGTGGCGGTCGCGGACCTCCCTTACCAGCGCGGTCCCGCGGGCCACGAGCGCCGTCCGGCGGACACCCCGCAGCCGGCCAAGGCGGCGCGCGGCTGCCCGCAGATCGTCGGGCCCCCGCACGAGCGCGGCGCGCCGCGGCCGAACGGTGGCAGCAGGGGGTTCCGGATCGGGCGGCGCCACGCGGCGGGCCGATGACCCTCGATCCTCGCCTCGCGCCGCGAGGGAGACGGCCACCAGCACGAGGACTGCAAGCGCGGGCAGCCCGAAGCGCAGCATGCGCCGGAGTGTGGCGCACAATGCTTCAAGCCGGCTACTCGCGGTCGGGCGCGCAGCTCAGGTCGCTGATCGACCGGCGAACGCAGTCGTCGGCGCCCACCTCGCCGCCTCCAGGGCCGCCCACTCGCCGGTGTCCAAGGTGAGCACGATCACCGTGGGGGGCGCGTCGACGCACGCCCGCTCCGTCACGGGAAGCAGCCGTCTGGGTGGGCTCGATCCGGGCTCCCGCGAGTCCGTCCAAGGGAAAGTGAGCCATGCACCGAGCTTCTTTCGCGGCTCTATTGTCTGACGCGGGGTATCGGGCGACATTGGCGGCTGGTCGGACGTGTCCAACAGCAGCGATCGTACGCGCCCCTGGGCCGGTTGCCATGATCGACCAGGTGGCGCCGGGTATTGAGCGGGCGGGACGAAGCCGCGACCGAGCTGCCGCTTCCGCCTGGACGCAACGCTCCGCTGGATTGCCAGCTGTTCGCGCGATCCTTAGCGGAAGACGCGGTCAACAAGTTCGCGGAATCTGTGGACGTCTGGTAGTCGAGCCGCCACAATCGTGCGAGGCGACCCCATAAGGGGCCGTGCTGAGAAAAGGGGGTAGTCGATGGGCTCGAGCAGGAGTGGCCGACTTGCACGCGTCACGGGCATCGCTCTCGCGCTGCTGGCGGCGGCGCCGCAGGCGGCCGCGGCCGACCTGTGGACCGAGACCGGCCAGTCGCTGACGTCAGTGAACTACTGGCAGGGCATCACCTTCGACCCCGAGGCGCGCACGTTTAACTTCGCCGGGCCGGCCCAGGGCCTGTGGCGTACCGATGCGAACCTGAGGAGACTCGCCGGCAAGAGCACAGCGATCCCCTCGACGGTCAGGAGTGTCGAAGGCTGGAACCACATCGGGGACATCAGCTTCGACGCGACGAGCGGCGGACGGCTGCTCGCGCCGCTCGAGTGCTACTACCCGTCGGCATCCGACCCGAACACCTGCAAGACCGGCGGGCTCGGCGTGGTCGACCCGGTCACGCTGGCGTGGCGCTACTACGTCAAGCTGAACCCGGCGGAGGTCAGCAAGGCGATGTGGGCAGAGGTGTCGCCGGACGGCCGGTGGGTGTGGACCTCGTCCGGCACCGATCTGCTGGCCTTCTCCGCTGACGAGGTCAACGCCGGAAACGCCGGACCGGGCGGTGCGCCACTCAGCGCGCACAAGCGGGTCGCCGGTGTGCTGCGCGCCCCGAGCGTGACGGGTGCCGCCTTCCACGACAACCGCCTCTACGTGGCGTACAACCGCGGCAGCTACATCCAGGTGCTGTCCTATCCGGTCGATCCAGTGACCGGCGACGTCGGCACGGCCTGGCGCGTCGAGATCAGGCGCGACAAGTCTTCCTCGCTGTACGAAACCGAGGGGCTCGCCGTCGGGGACGCGCGCGGTGGCCTGCTGCACTGGCAGGTCCAGCCGCAAAGCCCGTTCTACTCACGGATCATCCACTTCGTACCGGCAAACTGAGGACGAGCGACCATCGGCGCAGCCGGTGTGCCATTCGACCTCGGAGTGGAGGAGCTCAACCCAACGGCTCGGCGTCCGAGCGATTCGCCGCCTCGACCGCCTGCTCGAATACCTCGACGGTCTCCTCCACACCGCCCGCCGAGTATCTCGCGGAAGGGTCCCCTTTCCACCCGAAGCGAGCATTTCGACCACGGGTTCGAGCGCGCCTCCTTCGAACGACGGCTACCGTGGCTCTGCGCCATCGGCGCAGTATCGGAATGCGCGATTTGCGATAGCCGGCAGGGATTGGCAGCGCTCTCGGCAAAGCGGCAGCGCGGTGCAGCAGGCGTCCGGGATATCCGGCGGCTGCCCCTTGTCGTCCAAAGCAGCGGTCGCCTCCCCCCGCGGCCCGGCGGCTTCGAGGCCAACACTACCTCGGCTGCACGGCCCGTGCCGCACGCCTCGGCGGTGACGTGCGGCACGGGGTCGAGTTGAGACGAGCCCGCTACTTCTTCAGGCAGAGCGCCTCGGCGCCCACATCGTGGGCGGCACTTCCCGTGTTCCTCACGGTGGCTTCCCAGCTGTTGCCGTGCGGGTGCGAGTCCTCGACTTGAAGGGCCGGCACATGACCACCCAACACCTCGATGCCGCCGCTAATCAGCTGCTGTCCTTTACCGCATTTGACCTCGAGCGTGCGGGTTTCGCCTGCGGCGACCGAATGTTCCTGTTCCTTCAGCACGGTCGCCTTCAACTCGCGAGCACCGACTGAGTTTTGGGCGAGGGCGAAGGCCGTGCCGCCGAGGGCCAGGCACAGGGCGATGATGCTGATCACGAGGCTTGGCGACGGAAGCCGCTTGATCCAACTCATGAAACCTCCCTTCTGCGGGTCGCATTCTCGGGCTGACCCTCGCACCTTGACTGCCGTGGTGTCAACGGTTCTGCTCTGACAGCGCTCATGCACCATTTCCCCGCGGAGTGCTGCTTCCCATGCGACTCGACACTCGCTCGCTTCTTCGACTCGGTGCACAGCGCGCTTCCCTTTCGCCTGCCTCCAGCACTCCGTCGAGTGAGGGCGTGAGTGTCGCTTCGCGCGAACTGCAGGAGCGACGACATCAGCGGCGGAGGCGCCTGCCAAGTCGTCCCATGCGAGCGCCTGCTCAGCGTTCGCGGCGACGACCGCTTGACCGTCCAAGGCAGGAGTTAGTCGGCGGGACAGACGCCCCCGACGGTTGTCCCGTAAGTGGATCCCTGAGCGGGGCGCCAAGCGCCAGGTCCTCCACCCGGTCGCCGCTTTCACACAATTGCGGCCGGATGTTGACCTCAACCGGGTCTATCGTGGCGCGGGCGCGCCCGGCGCGAGGACTCTCACCTGACGAGGAGGATCTGCGCGATGAAGATCGGCCTACTGGGCACCGGCTTCGGAGTCGCTCACGCCGGCATCTACCACCGCCATCCCGCCGTCGATGAGGTCATCGTCTTCGGCCGCACCCAGGCGAAGCTCGAGAGGATTGCCGCCGAGTTCGGGTTCGCCACGACCAGGGAGCTGGATGCGATCTACGACGACCGCTCGATCGATCTCGTAGACGTGTGCCTGCCCACCCGGCTGCACGCCGACCACGTGGTCCGCGGCCTCGATGCCGGCAAGCACGTGCTCTGCGAGCTTCCGCTCGCCGACAACCTCGCCGACGCTAAGCGCATCGTCGACGCCCACGCCGCCAGCGACAAGCACGTGTTCGTCGACATGTTCGGACGCTTCGATCCCAGCACCGAGCTGCTGCAGGCCGCGATCGCCGACGACCGCTACGGGCCACTCAAGGCCCTGGAGACAGAGCTTCGGTCGGCGTTGTTGTGGGAGGGCTACGAGATCCGGCTGGACTCGCTCGCCATGGACGTGATGCACGGCAGTCTGGACACGATCGTCACGGCCCTCGGCCGACCGACCACGACGACCGCGATCGGGGTCGAGAAGCAGAGCGGCGGATCGGCCGGCCAGGTCCTGCTCGACTACCCCGCCGCGATCGTGCGCTTGAGCGCGTCGGCGCTGATGCCCAAACCCTACGGTCTGCGCGGTGGCTGGCGGGCCACGTTCAGCGACGCCGTGCTCGAATCCAGCTGGACCGCCGGCTACGACGGCCGCCCCAGCACCACGCTGACCGAGTACACCGACCAGACCGAGCGCACCATCGACCTGCCCGAGTCGGACGCCTACTCCGCGGTCATCGAGCACGTCATCGCTTGCATGCAGGGTCACGCCGTCTCCCGGCTCAGCCCAGCCAGCGTCCTCGACACCCTCCACGTCACGCTAGACGTTCACCGCGCTCTCAACCGACGCGACTGAACGCCTCGCGCGTGGGCCGGTAGATACTCGGGCGTCGAGTTGCGCTTGAGCGAACAGCAGCAGGGCCACGGCGCGGCGCCGATCCGGTCGCGGCGTGGGGAGGGGTCGGGGGCGGTCCGCGGGTGTGACTCGACGATGCTAGTCGGGAGCGAAAGTTGGACCCGTCGCAGCTTCAGCTCCCGCGGAGGTAGTCGCGTACAGAGGTCAGGGACGCCATGGGGCCGCTAAGGCGCGACCTGCCCGGCTGGCTGCCTCACTACGAGCTGGGACTGGCGCAACCCATGCGACCGCTCATGGACGGTTCGCCCCTCCCGCCTCCGGCAGCGATGGCTGCTCGTAGCAGTCGTGCTGCTCGATGCGGACGATGCGGCCCGCCGCGAGGCGGTAGTGGGCCACGCACCAGGCACTCATACGCGTCCCAGCAGGCCAAGGTCCCGCATCGGCGGCGAGCTCCCCGCTCCAGCGCATCCGCGTCACGACCGTATCGCCGGTGGCGACGTGGTCGCGGACCTCATACGACTGCCAGGCGAGCAACTGGCGCCCCGCCTCGAGTCCAGCGCGCATTGCTGCGCGGTCGCGCTCGCTCCCGCCAGGGTTGATCAAGTTCGGTCGCTCGGTGAAGCGGATATCAGGACCGACTAGCTCGGCAAGCTCGTCCTCCGCCGGCCAGCGCCGGTCGAACGCGGCGAGGAACCGCTCGACGACCTCGACGTTCTCGCCTGTGCTGTCGGGCGCATCGTTCATGGGCGTCATTTTCTTCGATCGCCGTCATCGTCTCGACGACCTTTGATCACCGACGGCTGAGCGCGTCTCTTGCTGTGATCACCAGAACGACCATGGATCAGGAATGCGCCGCTAGGAGCGGCGCCCGGGACTACGTCGCGCGCGCCGCCTTGTCATCTGCCGCCGCTCCGGCGCGCCGCCCCCGCACTCCGCCCAGGCGCACCGCGATGGCGATGACTATGCAAACGACCACGGCGTAGTTCCAGATCGCGCCGTCGTCGAAGATGTCGACGATCAGCAAGGCGAACGCCGCTGCGATCGCCGCCCAATACACCCAGGAGTAGCCCAGCATTCCATCTTCGTCGACGCGCATCGAGCGACTATCCCGGCTCCGCCGTCGCGGTCAACCGTCCCGCAGCTCGATGGACAGGCTCGCCACCAGGCACGACTCGCCGGCCCTCGCGCCGCGCTGCTCCTAACCGTCCAACCCGGGCGTCTGGGCGCACCTACCGCGCGCGCCTCCCTTACGCAAAGGCAGAAGCGCCGGGTTCAGCCGTCAGGCGACAGCCGCGAAGCACGGCGCATCCGCAGCTTCATCGCCAGCGGGACTCCGGCAAAGGCGCCTCCGACGGCGCCGGCCAAAAGCCCTTGCCGCGGCGATAGGCGCCCCGAGCGCGCCAGCCAGCGCGCCCCGGCCGCGGCGTGGGGAGCCATCAGCACACCGGCCGTCACGACGCCCGGGTTGTAGCGGCTCTCCCGCATTGCTGCGCCAGCATGGAAGAGCACGTTGCCGACCTCCATCAAGATCACGCCTGCGGCAACGACAGGCGTCCGGCGCCACAGCGCGAGACCGGCGACGGCGCTGAGCCAGCCACCGGTGACGTTCACGTGGAAGCCATCGCGCTCGGTCAAGGGCCAGTCCGGCCGGTCGCTGCCCAGCAGCCGCGTATTGCAGAACGGCAGGAACCCGCCCGGCCACACCCACTCCTCGGACTGGTGGCTGACCAGAATCGGAAACGCAAGCCCTGCCACCCACGCCCCGTCCCCTCGTAGCTCGCCGCTGCGCACGGCCGCCAACAACCAGGCCGGCACGACTAGCCCGGCCGCAACCCAGGGCCACCGCCCGTGCGTCTCCAGACCCATCCCAGCGAAGGTATCGCTTCGAGCGCGACTTGCGGAAGCGCCGGCTCGACAACGCGAGGTGCCTGCCGTTCGTCCATTTCAGCGACCGTGGTGGCTTCGGCGAGGGCTTAGCCGCGGCTTCTTCGCGTCAGCCCTCCGGTACCTCGAGCCGCGAGGCCGTCGTCAGGACCACGTCCATGTTCGCAACGTTGGGTGTCCTCCTTGATCACGATGTGCGTTCGGCGCCGCGGGAGGCCGCTTCGCGGTCCCTGCGCCAGTGCCACGCCGTCCCGTGCCGGGATGCCCTTGGCGACGCTGGCCGACTGGGGGTAAATCGACCAGCAGCGACAGTGACCGGACAGTGAGTGTCCCACCCCCGCAAGGCCCGCGCAGCCGCCGGGTGAGCTGGCGCGCCGCGAGAGAACAGCTCACAAGCAACATGGCCGCAGTGCCGTCGCAGTATCCGCGCCTCTCGGGACCGGAACTGTCGGACCCGCTGGAATGCGAGCGTGTTCGGGTTCGGCATCGGCATGGCTGGACAGAACGCCGAGCGGCCGACGCGCGTCTGCGGCGGGCCGTACGATGCTGAGACCTTGACTCAGCGGGAGGGATCATGAAGGTCGTTGTCGGCTACGACGGTTCGGACGGGGCCAGGCGCGCCCTCGACCGGGCGATCACGCTCGCCGGAGACGATGGGCGAATCACGGTGGTCGCCGCCGCCGAGACGCATGCGCGGCCCGGCATCACGCAGGGCGCCCGTCTCGACCCATCCGAGATCGAGCGCCGACGCAAGGACCTCGAGGAGGCCAAGGCGCTCCTAGCGGAGCGTGGCGTCGACGCGGAGGCGCTCGAGGCGCAGGGCGACCCAGGCGACGTGATCCTCAACAGCTCCAAGGACGCCGACCTCATCGTGGTGGGCAGCCGCGGGCTCAATCCGCTCCAGCGGCTGCTGCTGGGGTCCGTCAGCACAAAGGTCGTTCACCGCGCCGAGTGCGACGTGCTCGTTGTGCGCTGACCCGGACGAAGCCGGCTTCGCCGCGGGCTCGCCTCCGCGCCGCTAGGCGCCTCACGACGGGTCAGGTCTCTGGAAAGGCCTGTGCTCGACCGGCGCTCCAGCGCCCAACCCACACCGGGTGGACTACTTTCAGCCGGCGAAGCTGGCCTAGCTTCGACCGGCCTCGAGACCCACTGCTGCAGGGACGTCATCCTTGGCCGGATGCGTCGCCGTTCGTCTCGCCGCGGCTCTCGCTTTCACCATAACTCGGCTCTCGCGGCCGTGGTGACGCTGACATGAGGGTGATCACCTGGAACGTGGCGCGCCGCTCCTCCCGCCTGGCCGAACAGGCCGCAGCTTTGGCGGCCCGAGAGCCCGACGTCGTAGCGCTTCAGGAGATCACCGATAGGACACTCCCGCTGTGGCGGGCAGTGCTGGCTCGAATCGGACTTCCCCACGTCCGGGCATCGCTTGACGACGCCGACCCCTTCCGCGCGCCTGCGGCGCGGCGTCGCACCGGCGTGCTGCTGGCCTCGAGCACCGCGCTCCGCGACCCGTCGACGACGTTGGCCGTCCCCTGGCCTGAGACCGCAGTGGCCGCGGTGGCCAGCACCGCTATCGGCGCTGTCGAGGTCCACTGCCTGCACGTTCCCAATGCGGCCAACGGATGGATCAAGGCGCGGACGCTTCAGACCATACGGGCCGGCCTGGAAAGTGCACCGCCAATCGCCCGGGTGGTGTGCGGCGACCTAAACACCCCTCGGCGTGAACTCGAGACCGGAGCCGTGATCTCCTTCGCGCGCGACTCGCGCGGGCGCCTGCGGCCCGAGCGCGGAGCGGAGTGGGACGAGGCCGAGCTCGGCGTCGTCCCAGGGCTCCGGGACCTCGGCTATTGGGACGCGTTTCGCTCCCTCCACGGCTATGGATCTCGCGAGCCGAGCTGGACCTGGCAGCGAATCTCCGGTCATGGCGGCGGCTGGCGCCTCGACCACCTGTTCACCTCTGCCGAGCTCGAGCCGGTGGCCTGTAGGTATCACCACTCATGGCGGGACGAGGACCTAAGCGACCACTCGGCGCTGGAGGCAGACATCGTCACAAGCAGCGAGCGGCGTGCGCTGCCATAGAGCGCGGTGGTGAGCCGGTCTCCATGTGCTGCTTAT
>Ga0081538_10003867_pt1 | contig 11016 bp, 8 predicted proteins | sample TabmetS5T2R1_FD_71022 | JGI IMG/M metagenome (GOLD analysis project Ga0081538, IMG submission 71022) | Tabebuia heterophylla rhizosphere microbial communities from the University of Puerto Rico - S5T2R1 | ecosystem: Host-associated > Plants > Roots > Rhizosphere ...
CCCCTGATGCTCGGCACGCTCCTGTGGCTGGCCTCGCTGCGGATGACCCTTCAGCTCGCCCCCGCCGGTGAACGCTCTCGCGGCCGAGCCGAGGCGGTGGCCGCGTGATCGAGGCGCGCGCAGCCGCGCCGGCCGCATCGTGGCGCGCGGTCGTCTCGGACTACGTCGAGATGACCAAGCCGAAGGTGCAGTCGCTTCTGCTGTTCACGACGGTCACCACCATGTACGTCGCGGGCGACCCCTCGCTCGGTCTGGTGGCCCTCACCTGCCTGGGCGGAGCGCTCTCCGCGGGCGGCGCCGGCGCCATCAACCACGCCCTCGACCGCGATCTCGACCGGGTCATGAAGCGGACCGCCGACAGGCCGGTTGCGAGCGGTCGCGTCTCGGCCCGCGCGGCGATCGTCTACGGCGTGCTGCTCGGCTGCGCCTCGTTCGTCCTGCTGACCTTCGCGGTCAACCCGCTGGCCGCGGCGCTCGCCCTGTCGGGTCTGCTCGGCTATGTGCTCGTCTACACCCTCTGGCTCAAGCGCTCGACGCCCCAGAACATCGTGATCGGCGGCGCGGCCGGGGCGGTGCCGCCGCTCGTGGCCTGGGCAGCGGTCACCGGCGGGCTCGCCGGCACGCCCCTCTACCTGTTCGCGATCGTGTTCTTCTGGACCCCGCCACACTTCTGGTCCCTATCGCTTCTCATGAAGGACGAATACGCCCGCGCCGGGGTTCCGATGCTGCCGGTGGTGCGCGGCGAAGCCGAGACGCGGCGCCAGATCCTGCTCTACACCGTGCTCCTCTACGCGGTGTCGCAGCTGCCGTTCTGCGCCGGCGCCTTCGGCCTCGTCTATCTGGTCTGCTCGGTCGCGCTCGGCGCGGCCTTCATCTACGGCGCCTGGCGCCTGCTGCGCCGGGCCGACCGCCGCAGCGCGCTGCGGCTCTACCTCTTCTCGCTCGCCTACCTGGCTGCGCTGTTCGCGGCGATGGTGGTGGACGCGAGGCTGTAGCGCGACGGCAGCCCGCGAGGCCAGGTGCGACGCGTTCGACCTTTCGCGCGCGTGAGCCGGCACAAGGTCGAACGCGTTGGGCCGGCGCGCCGTGGCGCTCCGCTCGGGCGTTCGCGGCGGGGCCGTCGGGGTTCGGTTGGCTGGGTAGGGGGTGAGGTGGCCGCAGCTCCCACGCGTTCGTCGTTTTGCGGCGTAGGGCCGCAAAAGGTCGAACGCGTCGGGAGATGGGCCGCTCCAGCGGCATGCGTTCGTCGTTCTGCGGCGTAGGGCCGCAAAGGTCGAACGCGTCCGGGGACCGCCCCCACGCCGGCCGAAGAAGCCGCTCCGGCCACCCCCCTCCCGCCCAGGCGCGGCCGGGGGCGCCGCGGGCCGCCGAGCTGGTCGCGGCCGGGCAAAGGCTCGCTGCGCCCGACCCCCCCAACACAGTCGCCACGTCAGGCGCCGGTATCCGGCGTCCTCGTCAGGCCTGGCCACGCTGCCGCGCCAGCTCCCGCCCCAGCGGCAGCAGGCCCAGCTCGAGCCCCTGGTCGGCCCGGATCACGTGCATCACCGCGTTGATCAGCGCCAGATGGGTGAACGCCTGCGGGAAGTTGCCGAGGTGACGGCCGGAACGGGGGTCGATCTCCTCTGCGTAGAGCCCCAGCGGGCTGGCGTGGGCCAGCAGCCGCTCGCAGAGGTCGCGCCCGCGGGCCGTCTCCCCGATCTCGATCAGCGCCGCGACGAGCCAGAACGAGCAGATCGTGAACGTCCCCTCGTCGCCGGCCAGCCCGTCGTCGGTCTCGTCGGTGCGGTAGCGGAGCACGAGCCCGTCCAGTGTGAGCTCGTCGGCGATCGCAAGCACGGTCTTCCTGATGCGCTCATCGTCCGGCGGCAGGAAGCGGTTGAGCACCATCAGGAGCACGGACGCGTCGAGTGCATCGGTGTCGTAGTGCTGCGTGAAGACGCCGCGGTCGTCGAGCGCGTTGGCGCAAATGTCGGCCTTGATCTCATCCGCCGCGGACTGCCAGCGCGCCGCGTACTCGAGCTCGTCGCGGATCTCGGCGAGGCGGGCGCCGCGGTCCGCGGCGACCCAGCACATGAGCTTCGACGAGGTGAAGTGCCTCGGCTCGCCGCGGATCTCCCAGATGCCGCGGTCGGGTTCGCGCCACTTCTCGAGCGCCGTCTCGACCTGCCTCTTCAGCATGGGCCAGAGCCGCTCGGGCAGGTGATCGCGCGACTTCGTGTGCAGGTAGACCGAATCGAGCAGCGCCCCCCACACGTCGTGCTGTTCCTGGCAGTAGGCGCCGTTGCCCACCCGCACCGGGCGGGCGCCCTCGTATCCCGAGAGATGGTCGAGCGGCTGCTCCGGCAGCCTCGCCTCGCCGTCGATGCCGTACATGATCTGGAGCGTTTCCTCCTCGGCTTCGGCGACGTCGGCGATGAAGTAGAAGAAGTCGTTCGCCTCCCAGTCGAAGCCGAGCGTGTAGAGGCCCCAGAGCATGAACGTGGCGTCGCGGATCCAGGTGTAGCGGTAGTCCCAGTTGCGCTCACCGCCGGGACTCTCGGGGAGCGAGGTGGTCGCGGCCGCGACCAGGGCCCCGGTGTTCGAATAGGAAAGGCCCTTGAGCGTCAACGCGCTGCGCTGTAGCGCGGTCCGCCAGGGATGGTCGGGGAACTGGCCGTGGTCGAGCCAGTGCTGCCAGTGATGGGCGGTCCAGACCAGGCGGGAGTAGGCCTCCTCGTAGCTGGTGGGGCCCGGATGGTCGGTCCAGGAGAGCGACACGAAGAGGGTGTCCCCCTCGTGCATCAGCGTGCGCGCGGTGCTGCGCGGTCCCTCGAAGCCGACGTTCATGTCGGTGGTCAGCTGCAGCTGCACCCGGCCGTCCTCGGTGAAGCAGCGCGCCTCGTGGTAGCCCGGGCCGGTGTACTCCCAGGAGCCGTGGATCTGTCCGTACTCGAAGCGGGGCTCGCAGTCGAGGGTGACCTGTACCTCGCCGTTCACGCACCGGATGAGCCGGAGCAGCACGTGGTCCGCGTCGTAGTCGGTCGGGGCCCGGCGATGGGTGCGGGAGCGGTCGTCCTCGTGGTGCCAGGGGCCCATCCCCAGCACGTCGCGCACGATGATCCAGCCGCCGCTCGTGCCCCAGCTCGTCTCGAGCACCATCGTCCCTGGCAGATAGCGGCGGGCCGCGGGGACCTCCACGTCCGCCGGCCCCAGCCTGAAGAGGCCGGCGTCGCGGTCGAGGATGGCGCCGAACACGCTCGGAGAGTCGAAGCGCGGCAGGCACAGCCACTCCACGTTGCTGTTGGGCGCCACCAGCGCACAGGTCTCGCAGTCGGAGAGGAAGCCGTACTCGGCGATCGGCGGAAACGGGCTCCCGACCAGCCCCTGACCCGGCACCCAGGGCGTGGTCACATCGCCCCCGACTGAGTCATCGTTCGGGTCTGGCGAGCGAGAACCGAGTCCGGCAAGGACGCAGGCCGCAGTCGATGCCGGGGGCTGCTCACAGCCGAGCCGCCGCCGCGGCATCCATCAGCACGCGGGGGGATCCTTGCACGAGCGAACCGGGCGCGCGCGGGTCCGGGGGCCCCGAGAACGCGCGTACCACCGCCTCGGCCTTGTCCTCCCCAGTGATGAGAAAGACGACCTGACGGGTTGAGTTCACGACCGGCAGCGTGAGCGTGATGCGGGGAACGAGCGGCGCCATCCCGGCCATCTCGACGCCGACCACGCGCCGCTCGCGCTCCGCGAGCGCGTCGTCGCTCGGGAACAGCGAGCAAATGTGCGCGTCGGGCCCGAGGCCCACCAGCATCAGGTCGAATGCGCCGGGCCCGGACTCGTCGAGCTCCCGCTCGTAAGCCGCGGCGCCGTCGTGCGGACCGAGCTCGCCCTGCATGCGGTGGACGCCGGCCCCCTCGATCCGGTCGAGCAGCGCCGCCGACACCGTGCGGAAGTTCGACTGCTCGTGGTCCGGGGGCACGCAGCGCTCGTCGGTGAACCAGATCTCGACGTCCGACCAGTCCGGCCGGGCGGCCGCCGCCCGCTCGTACGCGTTGCGCGGCGTCGAACCCCCAGTGAGCACCACGTGGCCAGAGGCGCCGACCAGGAGGTCGGCGGCGGCGGCGGCGGGGTCGTCGAGGACCAGGAGGTCGGGCTGCACGGCGCGGACGATTTTAGGGGTGGCGGGGTCGGCTACAACTCGTACGCGTAGCGCGTGAGCGTCTCGCAGCCGTCGTCCGTGACGAGCAGCAGATCCTCGAAGCGGACGCCGCCGATGCCGTCCAGACCCTCGATGCCGGGCTCGACGGCGATCACGTCCCCCACGACGAGCTCCTCGCCGGCGGCCAGCCCGAGCGAGGGCGGCTCGTGCACCTCGAGACCGACGCCGTGGCCGAGCCCGAAGTAGAAGCCATGCGTCAGCCGCTGCCCGGGCTCTCGAGTGCGCTGCGTGGGGTAGCCGGCGCGCTCGACGATCTCCGCCGCGACGTCGTACAGGGCCCGGCTCGCGATCCCGGGGCGCGCGGCCGAGCGAACCGCTTCCAGGGCCTTGCGTACGACGTCGCGCAGCGCCGCGACCTCGTCCGTGACGTTGCCGGCGACGAAGGTTCGGGTCATGTCCGCCCAGCAGCCGCTCGCCTCGTCGCGCGGCCAGAGGTCGACCTCGATCGGCAGGTCGGCGGGAAGCGGCCCCGCGCCGGGGTCGTGCCCGCCGCCCGAGAGAGCGGAGACGACCATGATGTCCGGCGGCGTCGGCGCCCCCGCTGCCGCGCACGCCGCGCGGACCGCCGACCGCACCATCTCGGCCGTGAGCGTCTCGCCCTCGCTGAGCAGCCGGCCGTCGTGCCGATCGGCGCTTCGGATGAGGCTCTCGGCGGCCGCCATCCCGGCCTCCGCCGCGCGCTGCGCACGCCGGATGCCGTCCAACTCCGTCGGGTTCTTCACCCGGCGTCGTGCCTCCACGGATCTCGGGTCGACGTCGACGCGGACACCCGCATCGCGCAGGCGGTCGGCAACCGCCACCGGCAGGTCGCCCGGAACGACCACCTCCCCGATATTCCACCTCTGCACCGCCCGGATCGCCGTCTCGAGCTCGGCCTCATCCCGCGGCATGCCGTCGCCGAGGAGCTCGAAGAAGCCGAGCTCGTCGACCAAGAGCAGCTCCGCGTCCGGGAGCAGGTTCGAGATGCGCTCGGCCTCGAGCGAGTTCGTCAAAACGAACGCGCCGCCGTCGCGGGCGACGAACAGGAACGGGTCCACGATCTCGAGCGGAACCTCGTGCCGCATCGCGGGATAGCGAACGGTGTCGCCGTAGAGGAGGATCGTCGCCACGGACGGCACGCTAGCCGAGCATTACGCTGGCGCGCTCGAGCGTCCGCCTGTACGCAGGGTCCCGCAGCAATGCCTGCCGGATCCCCTCGCCGAGGATTCCCGCCTCGCCCCGCGACGCCCCCAGCACCGTCCAGGTGGAGACCTTGCCGTGCCGGTCCGAGCGCCGGGCGGTGAGGCCGCCGGGGCCGCGGTCGAGCGCGATCTTCATGCCCGAGGCGGTGTCGATCTCGATGCCGGCGAGGCCCGGCACGCTCTGGCCCGGGTGCGGCACGAGCCGCAGCTCCACGTCCTGGCGGCGGCCGTGGGCGCGCCCAAGGAGCGTGCCGTTGGCGGACACGAGCGGCCCGGGCTGCCAGCCGAGCCGCGACGAGAGCCAGCCACAGAAGAGCACGCCGGCGATGCAGGAGTCCGGCCGGTGCCGCACGGTGACCGAGTCGATGCGCGCGAGCTCCGGGCGCCACTGCGGCGGGTCGAAGGTGGCGGCCACGCGCTCGCGCCAGGGTGTCGAGCGCAGCCAGGCGAGGTCGACCACGTAGACCCGCTCGGCCAACTGAACCGCGCGTGCGACGGCCGACGCCGGATCCGGCTCGTTCACGGAGTCGACCAGCACGACCTGCGAGATGCCGAGCAGCGCGTCGACTGCCTCCGGATGCCCGTGCGGCGACCACACGAGGGTCGCGATGTCGGACACCACGAGGGGGTCAACGATGGTGTCGAGGCTCTCGAGGTGCCGGGGGCCCAGGTCGAGCACGAGCCGCTCGCGCGTGAGCGAGAACTCCCCCGGCCGTGCCTGGGAGTCGGCGGTTATCACAACCGTGGCGTCGATCGTCCTGCGCCCGGACTCGACCGCGCACAGGATCGTGCGCGAGGGGTGGTAGCGGCCGACGCGCTCGAGGCGGTTCAGGATCTCCCCCCGCCACTCGCGGTCGACGATGGCCACCAGGTTCAGCACACGGGACGGCGCGTACGCGGCATCGCGCGCCTCCTGCTCCCTCAAGAGCTGCCGAAGCGCCTCCTCGATCACGCCGGGTGTCGTGTCCTGCTCGCTCCAGACTCCGCCGGCGTCGACCATCGTCAGCGGCGCCTTCCTAGATCGCCCGCCAGCGCTGCCCCTCGGACAGGAGCCGGTTCGCCTCCTCGGGCCCGGCCGAGCCCGCGGGGTAGGTGGGCAGAGGGCCGTCCTCATGGGACCACTCCTGCAGGATCGGATCGCAGATGCGCCACTGCGCCTCCACCTCGTCGTCGCGCGTGAAGAGCGTCGCGTCGCCGCGCATGGCGTCCATGATCAGCCGCTCGTAGGCCTCGGGCGACTGCGACAGGAAGGCGGTGCCGTAGAGGAACTCCATGTTCACCGGCCTAATCCGCATGCGGGTCCCGGGGATCTTCGCGCCCAGCGAAAGGGAAACGCCCTCGTTCGGCTGCATGGTCATGATCAGCTGGTTCGGCTGGACGCCGACCGAGCCCTCGGCCTGGAAGGCGAGGTGCGGAACCGGCTTCAGCTGGACCGCTATCTCCGTGATCTTGCGCGCGAGGCGTTTGCCGGTGCGCAGGTAGATCGGAACGCCCGCCCAGCGCCAGTTGTCCACCTCCAGCCGCAGCGCGACGTAGGTCTCGGTGTGGGAGTCGTCCGGTACGCCCTCCTCTTCCAGGTAGCCCGGCACGTCTTTGCCCTCCGCCATCCCAGCGGTGTACTGGGCCCGCACGGCGATGTTCGGCACCGTCTCGTCGGTAGGCGGATGGATCGCGTGCAGCACCTTCACCTTCTCGTCGCGCACGTCGTCGGCCGAGAAGGTCACGGGGGGCTCCATGCAGAGCAGCGTCAGCAGCTGGAGCATGTGGTTCTGGACGAGGTCGCGGAGTGCCCCGGACTGGTCGTAGTAGCCCGCGCGGCGGCCGATCCCGACGTCCTCGGCCGCCGTGATCTGGACGTAGTCGATGTAGTTGCGGTTCCAGATCGGCTCGAACAGCCCGTTCGCGAACCGGAACGCGAGCATGTTCTGCACGGTCTCCTTGCCGAGGTAGTGGTCGATCCGGAAGACCTGTTTCTCGTCGAACACGCTCAATACCTGCGGGTTGAGCTCGCGCAGCTCGGCCAGCGAGGTGCCGAATGGCTTCTCGATCACCACGCGCACTTCGGCGTCGTCGTGGTCGGAGAGGCCGTGCTCGCCGAGCTTGCTGACGATCAGCGGGAAGAACTCGGGCGCCGTCGAGAGGTAGAAGACGCGGTTGAAGACGATGCCCGCCTCGTCGTCGAACTGCTTCAGCTCCTCGCCCAGCCGGGCGTAAACAGAGTCGTCGTCGAAGCTCCCGGGCACGTAGCGCACCTGCTCGAGCAGCTTCGAGAGCACCTGCTCGTCCGGCGGCGTGCGCGAATACTGCGATATCGACTCGCGTGCCATGCTGCGGTAGTCGTCGTGGGCGATGTCCGAGCGCGCGATCGCGATCAGGTTGAACCGCTCGGGCAGGGCGCCCTCGTGCGCGAGGTTGTAGACCGCCGGGAGCAGCTTGCGGTGGGCGAGGTCGCCGGTGCCGCCGAAGATTGCCAGCGTCGTGGGATGGACCGGCAGGCGCTCGAGGCCTTCGACGAGCGGGTTTACCTGTTCCGCGATCGCCATCGTCACTCCGCGTGCGCCTGTTCCTGGGCCACGGGATCGGCCGCCACAAACGCGTGCCCGCCGAACTGATTGCGAAGCGCGGCCTCGACCCTTGCCGCGTAGTCGCCCTCCCCACGGCTCAGGAAGCGGGAGAACAGGGCCGCGCTGATCACGGGCGCCGGCACGCTCTTCTCGATCGCGTCCTCCACCGTCCAGCGTCCCTCGCCGGAGTCGGACACCCAGCCCTTGATCTCGGCGAGGTCGTTGCCCTCCTGCTCGAACGCCCGCGCCGCGAGCTCGCATAGCCACGAGCGCACGACCGACCCTTGCATCCAGAGCTTCGCGATCTTGTGGTTGTCTAGCCCGAACTCGGACTTCGAGAACAGCTCGAAGCCCTCGGCATAAGCCTGCATGAGCCCGTACTCGACGCCGTTGTGGACCATCTTCACGTAGTGGCCGGCGCCCGAGTCGCCCATGCGACCCCAGCCCGGTCCCCATTGCTCGCTCTCGGGCGGCGCCAGCACGTCGAGGATGGGCGCCACCCGGTCCACCGCCTCCTTCGGGCCGCCGACCATCATGCAGTAGCCGACCTCGAGCCCCCACACACCGCCGCTGGTCCCGACGTCGACGTAGTTGATCCCCTTTTCGCCGAGCTCCTTCGCCCGCCGGACGTCGGCGGTCCACTTCGTGTTGCCGCCGTCGATGATCGTGTCGCCCGAGTCGAGCAGGCCGGCCAGCTCCTGCACGGTCTGCTCGGTGGGGTCGCCGGCGGGCACCATGATCCACACGGAGCGCGGCGGGTCGAGCTTCGACACGACCTCCTCGAGCGACGAGGCGCCGGTGGCACCGTGACCCTCCGCCGCCTCGATGTTCTCCTCGTGGTGGTCGTAGGCGACGACCATGTGGTCCGAGTCGCGGTGGATGCGGTGGACCATGTTCCCGCCCATCTTCCCGAGCCCGACGAAGCCCAGTTGCATTAGATCAACCCCCTCACCGCTTCCACGGGATCGCCCTCCAGCCGCACCTGGACGGCGGGCAGCCCGTGGTTTCGAAGCGTTTGCAGGTCGCCGACCGCCTGGGCGTTCTTCAGGTGGCCGAATGTGTATCCCGCCTCGGGGATCTCCACGTCCTCGTCGCCGTCGTGGATCAGCTGCAGGAACAGGCCGGTCGGCGGGCCTCCCTTGTGCATTTGCCCGGTCGAGTGAAGGAAGCGAGGTCCGTATCCGAAGGTGGTCGTTGCCCGGCTCCGTGCTCGGATCTTGGTTCGCAGCTCGGCGATTGCGGCGTCGAACTCCGGCGATGGCTTGACGTACGCCATGATCGCCACGTAGTGCGGCGGGGCCGCCTTCACGAGCAACTCCTCGAGATCGCCGGGATCGACGTCGGGCAGCCCCTCCTTCAGCACGCGTGCGGTGTTGTCCTTCGCCTCCTGCACGTTCGGCTGGTTGAAGGCGTTTATGCCCAGCACCCAGCCCGCCACGGCGGTGGCGAACTCCGCGAAGAAGAAGATGCGGCCGAGGTCGGCCGCGCCGTGCACGGCGAGCGAGACCGTCGGGTGGCCGGCTTGGGCGAGCGCCTCCAGCCGCGCGTCCACGTCCTTGTCGGCGCGGTCCGGGTCGCGCAGGTAGGCGAAGACGCGGTCGTCGCCGTAGTCCTCGGGGTCTCCGAGCGGCTCCCCGGCGACGGGCAGGATCCCCTTGCCCTCCTTACCGGTCGACTCGGCGATCAGCTGCTCGACCCATAGGCCGAAGCTCTGGATCGGCTCCGAGACGATGAAGGTGGCCTTGTCGCGGCCGAGCAGTGCGAACTCGCCCATCGCAAGGCCGAGCCAGAGGCCGGAGTTGCCCGCCCCGGTCTCGAAGTGGGCGCAGTTCTGCTCCGCGACCTGGGCGCGGTGGAGCATCGCCTCCACGTTCACTCCCGCCAGCGCCGCAGGCACCAGGCCGAAGTACGACAGGACGGAGTAGCGCCCACCGATGTCCGGATCGTTCTCGAAGACATGCCGGAAGCCGCGCTCCCGGGCCAGGTCAACGAGCGGGCTGCCCGGATCGGTGACGGCGACGAAGTGGCTGCCGTCACGCCCGGCGCGCTCGAAGAAGTAGCGCATGTGCGACAGCGTCTCGACCGTCCCACCCGACTTGGACGAGACGATGAAGAGCGTCTTGTCGAGGTCCACGGCGCGCTCGACCTCGAGCACCGCCCCGGGGTCGGTCGAGTCGAGCACGTGGAGGCGCATGCCGTCCGGGATGTCGCCGTAGCTCTGGCGGATCACCTCGGGGCCGAGGCTCGACCCGCCCATGCCGAGCAGCACCGCGTCGGTGAAGCCGTCGGCCTTGACCTGCTCCACGAACGCGTTCAGCTCGGGCGCGTGCTCGAGCATCTTCTCGCTGATCGTGAGCCAGCCGAGCCGGTTCCCGATCTCTGGCACTCCCGGCCCGCCCCACAGCGACTCGTCGTGCTGCCAGATCCGCTTGGCGACCGCCTCGGACTGAGCCTCCCTGATCTTCGCGATCAGGGCGGGCTCGAGCTCGTCCGGGATCGAGGAGCGGATCGTGGGCGGGCGCCCCGTCACGATGCCCTCGCGAGCCAGCTCGACGCCCTCGATCAGGTCGTCGAACGGCTCCACGAACTTGGCGATGCCGTCGCGCAGCAGCTTCTCCGTCACGTCGCGCATGTCGATGCCTGCGTCCGCCAGCGCGGCCAGCTCCGCGCCCGGGTCGCGGTCCGCGGTCGGCCCGGTCACCTCGAGCTGCTCCTCGCAGGCGAGCAGCGTCGGCGCCGGCATGGTGTTGACCGTGTGCGGCGCGATCAGCGACTCGACGTACTTGGTCTCCGGGTAGTGCGGGTCCTTCACGCCGGTGGACGCCCAGAGCGGGCGCTGCACCGGACAGCCGGCATCGCGCAGGGCGGCGAAGCGCTCGCCGAGGAAGATCTCCTTGAACCGCATGTATGCGGCGCGCGCGTTGGCGATCGCGGCGATGCCGCGCAGGTCCTCGCGGCCCAGGTCGGCCAGTCGTTTGTCGACCTCGGTGTCCACGCGCGAGACGAAGAAGCTCGCCACTGAATGCGGATAGTCGCCGTCCCGCCGCTCGCAGCCGCGGATGTACGCCCCGCAGAC
>Ga0081538_10005796_pt1 | contig 11013 bp, 14 predicted proteins | sample TabmetS5T2R1_FD_71022 | JGI IMG/M metagenome (GOLD analysis project Ga0081538, IMG submission 71022) | Tabebuia heterophylla rhizosphere microbial communities from the University of Puerto Rico - S5T2R1 | ecosystem: Host-associated > Plants > Roots > Rhizosphere ...
CCGCGCAGGTCCTCCGCCCAGCCGCGCCACACCCCGAGCACGTCGCCGTACAGCTCCTCCAGGTCGTCGCGGGCCGCCCACAGCACCAGCAGCGGGCAGGCGACCCGGCGCCCGGCGCGGCGGTCGGCGTCGTCGTGCGCCCGGTCGATCCCCAGCCCCGCCCGGTAGTCCTCGCACATCGCGTGCACCGTGGCCGGGTCGTGGATCGCGCGGCGGTAGTCGGCGTAGGCCTCCTCCCCCATCTGCTCCGGCCCGAACCGGTACCACGCGTCGGGGTCGACGGAGATCACCCGCTCGGCCGGCTTGGCGGTCTGTCCCAGGAAGAACCAGTGCCACCAGCTCGCCGCGAAGCTGGCGTCGCAGCGCGCCAGCGCCTCCCCGATCGGCACGGCGTCGAGGATCGCGAGCTGCCGCACGGCGTCGGGATGGTCGAGGGCCAGCCGCAGCGCCACGTAGGCGCCGCGGTCGTGGCCGACCACGGCGAAGCGCCGGTGGCCGAGCGCGGCCATCAGCGCCAGGCAGTCGCCGGCCATGGCGCGCTTGGAGTACGGCGCGTGGTCGGGGGTGGTCGGCGGCTTGCTGGACTCGCCGTAGCCCCGCAGGTCCGGGCAGACCACCGTGTGGTCACCGGCCAGCAGCGGCGCGACCCGGTGCCAGGTCGCGTGCGTGCGCGGGTGCCCGTGCAACAGCAGCACCGGCGGGCCGGCGCCGCCGTGGCGGACCCGCAGCGCCGCCTCGCCCACGTCCACGCGCTCGAGCGCGAAGCCGTCGAACATGGTCAGGTCCTCTCGGTCGGGGGCTCGGTCGGGAACGCTATCCCCCGCCCACAACGTCAGCGACGCCGCCGGTGGCAAGATGGCGCGGTCGTTCCCCGAACCGGAGGCCCGTGTGCCCGACGACCGTCTCGCCGAGCTGGTGGAGCTGGGCGACCCGGCCGGCCTGCTCCACGCGGTGGACGGGCTCTGCGCCACCGGCGACTGGGCCGGCATGGTCGCGCTGCGCCAGGGCCTCGGCGAGGCGGTCGAGCGCGGCAAGCCGCTGTGGCCGGTGATCACCTACGTCGAGTACCGCATGGCCCTGGAGGCGCCCGGCCCGCAGGCGGCCAGCGTGCTGCGGCCCGGCGTCGGCCGCTTCGCGCTCGGGCCGCTCACCGAGGTGGCCGCCGCCACCCACACCTTCGCGGAGCTGGCCCCGCACCTGGCCGAGCCGGTGGTGGCCGGGTCGGTCGCCCAGGAGCGGGTGCTGCGCGGCGAGGACCTCCGCGAGGCCCCGGGCGCCCACCCGGAGGTGCTGGAGCTGCCGCTGGTGCTCGCCCCCTGGGAGCCGGCCTACGCGCTGGCCACCTACCGGGCCGACCGGCTCGAGGTCCCGGACCCGGGCGCCGAGCGGGTCGACATGGTGGCCGGCGGCGCCCGCCCCGGGCCGGTGCTGGACCGCCCCGACGCCACCCGCGCGCTCACCGACCTGGTCGAGGTCTGGACCACCGAGTCCGCCGGGAGCGCCCGGGCGGTGGTGGTCGGGGGCGGCCCGGACGAGGCGGTGGCCGCCCTCGGCTTCGGCGACCACCGGCTCGGCCGCATCCCACCGGCGGCCGCGATGGCGCGGATGGCGTGGGCGGCGGCCAGCGGCGGCGCGCACGGCGTGCGTCGCGGGGCCGCCCTCGGCCGCTTCGACGCGTGGTGGGCCGCGGCCGGCCTGGCCGGTCTGGACTGGCCGCCCGACCCCGCCCACCTGGGCAAGGCGCTGGAGGCGCTGGAGTGGTGGGTGTGGGACGACGGCATGCCGGCCACCGGCTGGGTCCTCCGGCTGGTCGCCGCCGACCCCGCCGCCCGCTGGGCCGCCGCCCTGGACGCCACCGACCACGGCTGAGCGGCGGAGCCCCGACCGTCCCCACGGCCCGACCGGTGTGGTTTACTCCGGGGCGCCGGGCCAGCCTTCCGGCCGGCGCGGCCCAGCGCGAGCGCAAAGGAGTCACCATGTCCGACCAACCTCCCGTCCCTCCCGGCGGGGGCCAGGACGACCGGCCGGGCGACAAGCCGACCGAGCCGTTCGGCGGCGGCGCGCCGCCGCCGCCACCACCGCCGCCCTCGTACGGCCAGCCGGGGTACGGGCAGCAGCCCGGGTACGGCCCGCCGCCCACGCCGGAGCAGCAGCCCTACGGCCAGCCGGGGTACGGCCAGCAGGGCTACGGGCAGCAGGGCTACGGCTACGCGGCGGCGCCCCAGACGGAGGGGACGGCCACCGCGGCGCTGGTCATCGCCATCGTCGGCTTCTTCGTCTGCGCCCCGGTCGGAGCGATCGTGGCCCTGGTCCTGGCCAACAACGCCACCAGGCGCATCGAGGAGTCGGGCGGCCGCCTGGGCGGCCTCGAGCAGGCCAGGTGGGCGCGGATCATCGCCATCGTCGAGCTGGTCCTGACGGCCATCCTCATCGTGGGGTTCATCCTGCTCCTGGCGATCGGCGCCACCAGCACCAGCTCCTCGAACTTCTGAGCCGGTGCGGTCCGGCTCCACTGTCGGCCGAACTGGCCTTCTGGTGCTTGTGCTCACGATCACGTCGGCCGTGGCGGCGTGCCAGCCCGGGTCGGCCCGCTCGGCCGCGGACGCGGCCCCGGTCACCGGCGCCACCGAGGTGGTCGCCAAGGACCTGCGGTTCCAGCCGCCGGCGATCCAGGTGCCGCGGGGCACGGAGGTCACCTGGCGCTTCGACGACGGCTCGGTTCCCCACAACGTCAAGGGCGACGGCTTCGCCTCCGGGAACCAGACCAAGGGCAGCTTCGCCCACCGGTTCGAGCGGCCGGGCGAGTACCGCTACACCTGCACCCTCCACGCGGGCATGGACGGTCGCGTGGTGGTGGCCGGCTGAGGCCCGGCGGTCGCGCCGGCCACGTACCATAGGGGCATGCCGCAGCAGACCACCGGCCTCACCCCGGCTATCCAGGAGTACCTCGAGTCGCTCTACTGGCTCGGGGAGGCCGGCATCGACCGGACCCCGACCAACCTCGCCAGGGCGATGCAGTACTCCCCGCCCAGCGTGACCGAGATGGTCCACCGGCTGACCGCCGAGGGCCTGGTCGAGCGCGGCCCGGGCAAGCGCATCTCCCTCACCGCCGAGGGCGAGCGGGTGGCCAGGCACGTGGTCAGCCGCCACCGGCTGGTCGAGGCGTTCCTGGTCAAGGTCATGGGCGTCCCCTGGGACGAGGTGCACGAGGAGGCCGAGGCCTTCGAGATGGGCGTCACCCCGAGCCTGGAGGCCCGCATGCTGGCGATGATCGGCGAGGCCCGCACCTGCCCGCACGGCCACCCCATCGGCGACTACCCGCGCGAGCCGGGACGGCCCCTCACCGGCGTGCCCGCCGGCAGCGTGGTCCGCATCCTCCGGTTCGAGAACGAGGACCACGACCTGCTGCGGACCTTCCGGCGGGCGGGGGTCGAGCCGCAGGCCAGCTACACGATCACCGGCTTCGCCGACGACCGGGCCCAGCTTCGGGCCACCGCGGACGGGCGGCCCGCCGAGCTGCCGATGTTCGCGGCCAGGACGATCTCGGTGGCCGTCGAGCAGACCGGCGACGGCGCCCCGGCCGAGCAGGACCCCGAGAGCCTGGCCACCGCCTACCTCCTCGGCGAGAGCCACTGGAGCCGCTAGCCGGCTACACCCGCTCGGTGCGGCGGCGGGACCTGGACCGGCGCAGGCGCAGGGCGACGAAGGCGGCCACCGCGACCACGACGGCGGCCACCACCAGCTTCTGGTAGACGCCGACGTAGTCCTGGACGACCCGCCAGTTCTCGCCGAGCTGGTAGCCGGCGAGCACGAAGATGACGTTCCAGATCAGGCTGCCGAGCGCGGTGAACGCCAGGAAGCTGGTCATCGGCATCCGCTCGATCCCGGCGGGGAGGGAGATGAAGCTGCGGAACAGCGGGACCATGCGGCCGAAGAAGACGGCCTTCACGCCATGCCTCGCGAACCAGGCCTCGGTCCTGTCGATGTCGGACAGCTTCACCAGCGGCAGCCTCGCCGCGATCGCGCGGGTGCGGTCCCGGCCCAGCAGGGCGCCGACGGCATACAGTGCCAGGGCGCCCGCGATCGACCCCAGCGTGGTCCAGACGATCGCGCCGATCAGGCTCATGTCGCCCCGGCTGGCGGTGAACCCGGCCAGCGGCAGGATCAGCTCGCTGGGGATCGGCGGGAAGAGGTTCTCCAGCGCCACCGCCAGGCCGGCGCCGGGCGCCCCCAGCGTCTCCATGATGCTGATGGCCCAGCCGACGATGCCGGACTCCGTCTCGTTCACGCCGCCACGCTACCGCAGTTCCGCCTCGCGCGAGCGCCGGCTCTGCCGTAGCCTGGCTGGCCAGCGCCGGAGTGCTGGAATCGGCAGACAGCCGCGCCTTAAAAGCGTTGGGCCCGCAAGGGCATGAGGGTTCGAGCCCCTCCTCCGGCACCTCGCGGTCGTCGTCGAGGCGACCGCGGCCCGAGCATCTACGTCTTCCCGCGATGGAGCGTGACGGTCTGGGCCGGTGAGGTCGACGCCCCGCTGGACAGCAGCACAAAGGCGCTCACCTGCGCCTGGCCGACGTGGTACCGGAAGCCGACCGCCTGAGCCGGCACCGTGAAGGGGTGCGGGGTGTCGTCGCAGACGGGCTGGAAGGACGCAAACTCGCCCTGGTTGCCGTCCTGGTTCACGTACAGGAACGCCTCCAACACCTCCGCGCCGGTCGGGCAGGTCACCGTCACCTGGACGGCGACAGCCTTGCCGCCTTTGAGCAACCTGGCCGTTGGGGCGATCTCGACGGCGAGGGTCTCCTGGGCGGCGGCCCGCGGCGCGAGCAGCAGGGCTCCTAAGCCGATCAGGACGACGAGGATGCGTAGCGGCCTTGCCATGGCGCCTCCTTTGCTCATCCTGCAGCGCAGCTTCATCCACGGGCACCGCCGCTGCAAGCCCCTGTACGGCTGATCCGGACGGACGGATGCAGCGGCGTCGGGCCGATCGTCTTCGCCGGATCGGCTGCCCAGCATCAGCAAACGGCCCCGGGATCGCCCCAACACCGAGGCCGTTCGCTAGCCCTTCCCCCGTTACTGGGAGTAAGAGCGGTTCATCACCCCGAGGCGTTACTCGGGTCGACGCGCACCGTCAACCGCGTGCAGGCGTGGCCGGACGAGCGCCGCGAGGGCGGCGGGTAGGCCCCGGGGCCACGGCGGGGCCACACCAGCCGGCCAGCGCGTCCAGCTCGTCGGGACCGGCACCGTCCAGCCAAGGCCGTTGCCAGTAGACTGCGGGTGTCGAGCGGGGGTCCCAACCGCCCGCTCCGGACCTGACCAGGCGCCGGGAACCTGGAGCAAGGAGCTGAGCGCGTGTCCGGAAAACGCGAGCGCGGTCCCCGGCTTCCGCCGCGCTGGTTCATCCGGCTCGCCTGGTCGACCCACCGCGCGATCCTCCGGGTCACCGGTGGCCGCCTGGGGCTGTGGCGCCCCAGGCCTGGCCGCTGGGGCACCCTGCGCCTGACGACCACGGGCCGCCGCACCGGCCGGCCCCGCAGCGTCATCGTCGGCTACTTCGAGGACGGCCCGAACCTGGTCACGCTGGCGATGAACGGCTGGGCCGACCCGGAGCCGGCCTGGTGGCTGAATCTGCAGGCCCAGCCCGACGCGACCGTCGAGCTCGCCGGTGCGGCCCGTGCGGTGCGGGCGCGCGCTGCCCAGGGAGCGGAGCGGTCGCGCCTGTGGGCCAGGTGGTCCGAGATCGACCGGCAACTGGACGCCTATGCGGCCAGACGGTCGTCACCGACCGCGGTCGTGATCCTGGAACCGCGACCGCCATCGCCCTGACCGGTCGGGGGCGAGGTGGTGCTCCCGCCCACCCGACCCGGTCGGCGCGGCGCCGGGCGGCGGCTTGGGGCGTAGGATCCCGGCGATGGGCGTCATCGACGACTACCTTGAGGACCTTGGCGACAGCCAGCGGGCCGAGCTGGAGCGCATCCGCCGCATCGTCCTGGACAGGGTGCCCGACGCCGAGGAAGGCCGCAGCTACGGCCTGCCCGCGTTCCGGTACAAGCGGAAGCCGCTGCTGGGCTTTGCCGCCAGCAAGGACCACCTGAGCCTGTTCCCGTTCAGCGCGCACGTGGTCGCCGCGGTCAAGGACCGGCTTGCTGGCCACGACCTGTCCAAGGGCACGATCCGCTTCACGGAGGCCAAGCCGATTCCCGAGGACGTCATCTGGGAGATGCTCGACCGGCGCCTGGAAGAAATCGGCTGACCCGAGCCGGCCCGGGTCAGGAGGCGTGCCAGAGCATGACGTGCAAGCCGCCGACCGGGTGGAAGCGGGCGCCTGGGAACGCCCTCGTGTAGCGGCGTTCGAAGTCGGCGCGGCTGAGGTAGCGGTCGTGGGTCAGGTGGTCGAGCCAGGCGGGATCGGTGCGAAGCCGCCACAACTCCCGGGCGTGCGCCGGCCGGCGGGCGAGGTCGGCCAGCAGGTGGCGCACGGCGCCGGCAACGAACCACCAGCGGGGCAGCAGCGTGCGCAGGGCGACGCAGTCGGCCAGCACCACCAGCCCTCCCGGGCGGGTGAGCCCCCGCAGGTGGTCCAGGGCGGCGTCCAGGTCCGGCAGGTGGTGCAGGGTGTTGACGCTGAGCACCAGGTCGAAGCCGTCCGGGTCGGTGAATCCCATCAGGTCGGCGTGGCGGTAGGCGACGTTGGGGCGAGGGCGGCGGGCCGTGGCCAGCCGGACCATCCCGGCCGACTGGTCGACGCCGATCACCTCGTCGAAGCGGTCGGCGAGCGCCAGGGTGTGGCGGCCGCTGCCGCAGCCGGCGTCCAGGGCGCGGCGCCCACGCCGCGGGAGCGCGCCGGGCAGCCAGGTGCCGACGGGGTCAGCCTGCAGGTCGTGCAGGCGGTCGTAGCGGTCGGCCAGCGTGTCGAACGACTGGTGGCGGCCCATGACCGGCAAGGCTACGCGGCGGGGGCCCGGGTAGCATCGGTGGCGAGCTCGATGCGGGAGGAGCCGGGATGGCGCCGAGGCGGCAGAAGATCGTGACGGTGCAGCGGCTCATGGCCGTCGTCGACAAGCCGGAGGCCGCCTCCCTGGCCACCGCCGCGCTGGCACGGGAGGGGTTCCCCGCCGACGCCGTCACGGTCCTGCAAGGCGACCGGGATGCCGACCGGATCGACAGCCTGGGGAAGCTGAGCGGACCGTGGAGGAAGCTCTGGCGGGCCGTCCAGTTCACCCAGGCCGACCAGATGGTGGACATGGTGGTCTACGAGGCGGCGCTGCGGGACGGCCGCGCCGTGGTCACGGTGCATGCGCGCCGCGCCGAGGACCGGGAACGGGCCAGGCGGGTGCTGGCCGCCGCGGGCGCGCACTTCATGAACTACTTCGGGCGGATCTCGACCGAGGACATCTCCCGCTGGCGGGGCGAGGAGCTGCCGCTGCACCCCATCCTGTACCGCTGAGCGAGGACCCGCATGGCGAGCGACGTGGTCGTGGTCGGTGGCGGGGTCGTCGGCTGCGCGTGCGCGCTGGCGCTGGCCGACCGCGGCCTCGGCGTGGTGGTGCTGGAGCGGGCCGGCCTGGCGGCCGGCGCCTCCGGCCGCAACCGTGGCCTGCTGCTCCCCCACCGCGAGCCCGGCTCCGAGGTGATCTACCACGAGGGCGTCGCGGGGTACCGGCGGCTCGCCGAGGAGGGCGGCGTCCCCTTCGACCTGCGCCCGGTCGCGCTGCTGGTGGTGGCCGCCGACGGGCCCGGGCTGGCCGAGGCCGAGCGCCTGGCCGCGGCGCTGGCGGGACTCGGCCACGCCGTCGAGCCGCTGGGCCCGGCGGAGCTGGCGAAGCTGGAGCCGTGCCTCGCCCCGGACCTGGCCGGCGGCTTCCGCCAGGACGAGGGCTGGGAGGTCGACCCGACCGCGGCGACGCTGGCGTTCGCCGAGGCGGCCCGCCGCGCCGGCGCGGTCTTCCGCACGCACGACCAGGCCCACCGGCTGCTGGTCGACGGCGACCGGGTCGCCGGGGTGGTGGCCGACGGCGGCCCGCTCGCGGCGGGCGCGGTGGTGCTGGCCACCGGGCCGTGGACCCGGCCGCTCGCCGCCAGGGCCGGGATCGACCTGCCGGTCGGCGGCGCCCGGGGCTGGCTGCTCCAGACCGCCCCGCTGCCGTGGACGGTCGGCCACACCCTGGCGGACGCCGGCTGGGCCGCTCCCCAGGACGCGACCTCCCCGGCCCGCGCCCCGACCGTCGAGGAGCTGGCCGGCGCGGCGCCCGGCCCGGAGCCCTGGAGCGCCTTCGCGTTGCAGCAGGGGCCCGGCGGGCACGCGGTGGTGGGCGGGAGCCTGGCCGCGTCGCTGCGCGAGGACGCCGAGCACCCCGAGACGCCGCGCGGGCTGGCCAGGCGGGCGCTGCGCTTCGTCCCCGGGCTGGCCGGCGTCCCGGTGGTCGCCACCTGGTCGGGCGTGCGCCCGGTGACCCCGGACGGCCAGCCGCTGGTCGGGCCGGTCCCGGGCCTGGCCGGCCTGTGGGTCGCGGCCGGGCACGGCCCGATCGGCGTGCTGGCGGCGCCGGCGACCGCGCGGATGCTCGCCGAGCACCTGGTCGGCGGCCGTCCCGACCCGGCCGCCGCGCCCTTCGACCCGGCCCGCTTCGCCACGGCCGCCCCGCCCCCGGCGGGAACGGCCTCCGGGGGCGCCGAGGGGCCCGGGGTGCGCCCCCCGGGCGCCGGGTAGGCGGGCGGCATGCCGAGCGGCCGGGCCGGGCCCGAGGGGCCACCGCCCGCGGTCCTGGCCCGCTTCGCCGGCGCCAGGGTGGCCCGGCTGGCCACCGTCACCGCGGACGGGCCGCGGCTGGTGCCGGTCACCTTCGCCTGGCACCGGGGCACGGCGGTGTGGGCGGTCGACCGCGTCAAGCCGAAGCGCCACACCCGGCTGCGCCGCCTCGACGACCTCGCGGCGGACGCCCGGGTCGCGATGCTCGCCGACCACTACGCCGACGACTGGGCCGAGCTGTGGTGGGTGGAGCTTCAGGGGACGGCCGCGACCCTGTCGGGCCAGGCGGCCGCGGCCGCCCTGGACGCGCTCGCCGAGCGCTACCCCGCCTACCGGTCCGAGCGGCCTCCGGGTCCGGTAGTGGCGGTGACCCCGCGCCGCTGGGCCTGGTGGTCGGCGAGCTGACCAGGGCAGACGCCACCAGCTCGCCGGCATGGGGTTTACGTCCCTGTTGGTTGGAGACGCTTTTCAAGCGAGCAGTCCAGGCCAAAGGCCGGTCCCCGCCTTGTCCCCGCGGGCCGATCCCGCCCGTAGGAGGTCACCATGTCGTCCCCGGCGTTCGCGCTGGAGGTCCGTCCTGAGGACGAGGCCGCCGTCCAACGAGTCGAGGAGTGGTTCCGCGCCTATGCCCGGGACCGCGACCCGGCCGTGCGCGAGCGGATCATCCTCGCGTACCTGGGCTTGGCCGACCGGTTGGCCGAGCGCTACCGCGGCAACCGGGCCGTCTCCCTGGAGGACCTCCGTCAGGTGGCCCGGCTGGGCCTGGTCAAGGCGGTCGACCGCTACGAGCCGGAGCGCTCCAACCCGTTCATCCCCTATGCCGTCGCCACCGTGGTCGGCGAGCTCAAGCGGCACCTGCGCGACGCGAGCTGGCGCCTGCGGGTGCCGCGCGGCACCAAGGACCTCGCGCTGCGGCTGTGCCGGGCGGTCGACGAGCTGCCCCAGCGGCTCGGGCACTCCCCGACCGTGCAGGAGCTCGCCGAGCACCTCGGCGTCAGCGAGGAGCAGGTCGTGGAGGCGATCGAGGTCGCCCAGACCCGCTCGGCGCCGTCGCTGGACCAGCCGGCCGGGGAGGCCGGCGACGCCGTGCTGGGCGACTTCGTGGTCGACAGGCGCCACCACGAGGAGCTGGAGGACCTGCTGGTCCTGCCCGAGCTGCTCGGCAAGCTCCCCGAGCGGGAGCGGAGGATCGTCCTGCTCCGCTACGTCGAGGAGCTCACCCAGGACGAGATCGCCACCCGCATGCACATGTCCCAGATGCACGTGTCACGGCTGCTGCGGCGCGCGATCGAGCGCCTGCGCCGCCAGCTGGTGGAGTCGTAACCCATTGGCGACCTTTGTGCTCGTCCCCGGCGCCTGGCTGGGCGGCTGGGCCTGGGAGCCCACCGCGCGCCGGCTGCGCCGGCGCGGGCACGAGGTCCACCCCGTCACCCTCACCGGCCTGGGCGAGCGCGCCCAGCTCGGCGGTCCCGACGTCGACCTCGACACCCACGTCGGCGACGTGGTCGGCCTCATCCGCGACCAGGGCCTCCACGACGTCGTGCTGCTCGGCCACAGCTACGCCGGCATCGTGGTCACCGGCGCCGCCGACCGCATCCCCGACCGGCTCGCCAAGGTCGTGTACCTGGAGAGCGGCCCCGTCCCCGACGGCGTCGCCTACGTGGACATGGTGGACCCCAAGGCCAAGGAGCGGGACGAGCGCCAGGTGGCGGAGCGCGGCGACGGCTGGCGGCTGGCGATGCCGTCCTGGGAGGAGCTCGAGCAGGTCAACGGGGCCAGCCTCGAGGGCCTCGGCGACGCCGAGCGCGGCTGGCTGCGCGACAACGCCACCGACCACCCGTTCGGCACCTGCACCCAGCCGCTGCGGCTGCGGGACGGGGCCGCGGAGCCGCTGGCCAAGGTGCTCGTCTCCTGCAGCTTCCCCCTCGAACAGGTCCGCGAGCTGATCGCCGCCCGGCACCCGTGGTTCGCCGCGCTCGCCGGCCCGGAGTGGGAGCTGGTCGAGCTCCGCACCGGCCACTGGCCGATGGCCTCGCGACCCGACGACCTCGCCGACCTGCTCGCCGACGAGGTGGCGTAGAGCGTAGCTTCCTCCCATGCCGGCACCCATCGAGGACTACGCGCTGATCGGCGACACCCATACCGCGGGCCTGGTGAGCCGCGGGGGGTCGATCGACTGGCTCTGCCTGCCCCGCTTCGACTCGCCCGCCTGCTTCGCGGCGCTGCTCGGCGACGAGGGCAACGGCCGCTGGCTGCTGGCGCCCGCC
>Ga0081538_10005797_pt1 | contig 11012 bp, 15 predicted proteins | sample TabmetS5T2R1_FD_71022 | JGI IMG/M metagenome (GOLD analysis project Ga0081538, IMG submission 71022) | Tabebuia heterophylla rhizosphere microbial communities from the University of Puerto Rico - S5T2R1 | ecosystem: Host-associated > Plants > Roots > Rhizosphere ...
CGCCCTCCGGGTCACTGGAGGGCGGCTCCACGAGGGCACGGCGGTGTGGCCGAGTGGTTCAGGCAAGGGTCTGCAAAACCCTGTACCCCGGTTCAATTCCGGGCACCGCCTCCACCCGTTCGCATATGATCGGGTTCTCCCGGGCGCGTAGCTCAGCGGGAGAGCGCTTCCCTGACACGGAAGAGGTCACAGGTTCAAACCCTGTCGCGCCCACCACACCCTGCCTGAGCAGGGCTTCTGCAGATCGCTTGGTCCCACCGACGGGCGAGGACGCAGGGCGATGTAGCCGAATGGTCAGGAGAGCGTTTCCCTGATTAACCAAGGCGTTCACCTGGGTCCTCAGCCCGTCAGCCGGCGGCCGCTTCCACCAGCCCGGCTCGATCTACACTCCTACCCGGGTCTTGGGTGTTGGGTTGTCGCGAGGGTGGGCAACCGAAGCCGATCAGCCTGCCGGTGATTCCTGCTCCGTCGATGTAGCGGCGCGAAGGGGCTGACCGGTCGGGGGGACGTCGGCATGGCGGTGGACGATCTTCCACTCGCCATCCTCGCGGCGGTAGACATGGGTCACCCGCAGACTAATCGGCTGGATCGGGCCGCCGTCCATGGAGAAGGAGAAGTGCTCGTAGCCGAGGGAATAGGCCAGGTCCCCACTGGCGCCGGCGGCCACCAGCTCGAAGCGTTAGTCGGTGCAGTTGGAGAACCGGGCCGCCAGCCAGTGGAAGACTTGGCGCACCTCCTCGGATCCGATGGTGCTCTTCTCCGCCCCGAACACGGTCACCGGGTCCTGGGTTGACCACATCGCCAGCCGCGGTCCCGGGTCGCCGTTGATCAGCGCTTGTTCGGCGTCGAGTTGGCGGGCCAGGGTTGGGGTGAGGAAGTCGTCGAGTTCGCTCATGGCCACCTCCCGGTGGTGCTGTTCGGCGGGCGATGCGGTACCGACGCCCAGGTCCGTTGCGGTCCGGAGCTTCACGGCAGGGCGAGCATCGTGATGCTGGCAGGTCACCGGCACGGGATCGTTACGGTACGGCGGCCGCCGTCAACCAACCCCAAACCCGCAAGGGCCACCCTCAGTCTCCCCCGCGCCACTCCTGTAAGACCTCAAGCTCGATCCTCCCGCTTGCATGCCATCGAGGGATCCCACCACGAACCCCCGCGTAGTAGGGCATTGCACCAGAACAGAAGGCCGGAGGCGTGGTGGTTCGCGTGGCTTCGTGAGCAGAGTTGCTGCGCGCCTGCTGCGCGAAATGACCTTGAGCCACGCACCGAGGCGACCTGTCGGCACGAGATCCAGAGAATGAAGACAAGCTATGCCGGAGTTCCGGAGAGCCGGTACAGAGGCGTTAGACTCCGCCCAATGAGCGAGCGCCGCTGCTTTCCGTTCGGCCAGCCCGTGTTACCCCGACCGCCCTCTGCGACCGGCTCACGGACGGTGTTCGTGCTCGGGGCCTACCCGTCCGGCTTCCATGTGGCGTGGTGGCTGCCGGGGCATGAGGATCGCCCAACCCCGGACGCCAAGGCCCTGATCGTGGACAACGAGCCAGAGGTCTTCTGGGACGGCCATGGGGCGGCTGACCTGCTGGAGCAGTGGCGCCGAGAGGTGCGCTTCGCCGACCACTCGTGGGGCAGGGTCGCCTTGCCCGAGACCGGGAACAATGGCCCATCTGGGCAGTGGCTTCGAGACAAGATCCTCGTCCCCCTTGGCCACAGCCGCACTGACTGCTGGATCACTGACTGCCTGGACGCGGCCCGCCTCAACGCCGGGCAGCAGCGTCGGATCAGCGAGACCTATCTGCCGATGATCGGCCGCCTCGGGCTCCCTACCCCGAACATGGACTCGACCCCAACCGGCGAGAGCAGCATCGTTCGGGAGGCAAGGCAGGGTCACCTGGAACGACTGGCTCGAGAGCTGGACAGGGCCCGACCGGAAGTGATCATCACCTTGGGGAACGCAGCCCTACGGGTCCTCCGCCTCCTGGTGGAGATCGACTCGGGCGACCCGGGGCCCGCCCTGGCCGAGACCAGCTACGGAGCCCAAGTACAGGCGCGGCTGGGTGCACGCCCGGTCCGATGGCTACCTCTCGTGCACCCCCGCTCCGGCGAGCGAATACCGAAATGGCGCCAGATCCATATGCGCTGGGTGGAACGAACCCATGACCGGGTTCCGTCGTAGCGACCTGCTGGCCATCGGCTTCCAAGGTTTTGTGCCGTTCGCCGGCCTCGACCTAGGGGTGGTACCCGCCTCGGGCGGCGTCTACGTTCTGCTTCGAGAAGATGACCAACCACCAAGATTCCTGGCCTCGAGTCCGGCTGGCTGGTTTAAAGGTCGCAACCCCTCATTGGAACCGGCTGAGCTGGTGGATCGCTGGATACCTGGGGCCCACATGGTCTACATCGGCAAGGCGAGCACCAGCCTGCGGCAACGGCTGACGGCCTACCGCCGCCACGGTCAGGGAGCACCGGTTGGCCACTGGGGCGGACGACTGGTGTGGCAAGTCGCGAGCCCCGACTACGTCGTCGCGTGGAAGATGACCGAAGACGAGCCCCGCGAGGTTGAACGACGCATGATCGCTGCGTTCGTCGCTGAGTACGGTCGGCGACCGTTCGCCAACCTCAAGGACTAACGCTCGATCCCAAGTCGTGATCTCCGCTGGGCTCTTTCCTCGAGGAGGCCGAGGTGGCACAGAACGACTGGCCGGTCGTGCAGATCACTCCCTACGACCCATCACTCCACAGCCAAGGAACGAAGGGGCCACGGGAATCTGCTCGTGGGGCGACGATGGCATCCAGGCCAAGTGGTCGGGGCGCTGGAGCAACCGAGCCTGGGCCATCTGCCCCGCTCACTTGGAGGGATTCGTCGAGTCAGTTGTCGGCAAAGGACCCGGTCCGATTAGCGAACATCCGTAGCAGCAAAAGAATCAGAGACCGAGCCCACCTCTCGCAGGAGGCCGCCCAGCGGGCCATCAAGGAGGGTCGGACCAATGAGTGTGGATGCGGCCTTGGCCCTCGCGGTGGGAGAGGACGCCACCACCGAAGCCCCGCGGGATTCGGAACTAGGTTCCGCCGGAGCCCCGGGCTCGACGTGATGGAGGTTGGTCCCCGAGCCTCAGCTCGTGGGCGGGCCGTCCCCTGGGTGAGAGATCAGCCAGGATCGACCGGCAGCTGGTAGTCCAGCCAGCGGTCCTGGCGGGTGGCCCCGACTCGCTCATAGACGGCCTGGGCGCGGTGGTTGTCTCTTGCTGTCTGCCAGATGAGCTGGGTCGCGCCGTGCTCGCGGCAACGCTCCAGGCAGGCGGCGATAAGCCCGTCGGCCACCCCGATGCCGCGCGCCTCGGCGGCCACGTACAGGTCGTTCATCACCCCGACGCGGGCGGCGGCCAGCGTCTGCCAGGTCCAGTACAGGGTGGCGAAGCCCACAGCCCGGCCGGCGTCGTCGCGGGCCAGCAGCTGCAGCCCTTCCCGCTGCGGGTCGGCGAGCAGCGCCTGCGACAGCTCAAGCAGGGCCTGGTCCTCGGGTGCAACCTCGTAGAACTCGCAGTAGGCGCGCATCAGTGGCAGCAGCTCTGGCAGGTCGGCGGGGCCGACCACGATAATCTGCATGGGCACTCCCTCCTCACGCCAGTCGGACGAGTGGCGGTTCAGCACGCCATCTTGGCGAGCCTGCCAGCAGCAGACGCACCGCGGACGCCGAGCCAGTGTGAACCGTCGCCTGTTAAGCCGAGGAGGACTGGGTGGGAATGGCTAGCAGGCGTCGGCCGGGCCCGCCGTGTCGATCGAGACGCGAACCAGCACGCGCTGCTGGTGCTCCATGGCGTGGCGGTAGTCATCCCAGTCGGGATGCTCCCCGCTGATGCCCCGGTAGTAGTCGACCAGCCCCTCCATCGCCTCCGGCAGCGACACGATCTGCGCCGTCCCCTCGATCTGGATCCAGCAACCGAAAAGTCATCGGACAGGACGCACAGCACGACCGTCGGGTCGCGGCGCAGGTTGCGCGTCTTGTAGGCGCCCTCCCAGGTCGAGATGACCACCTTTCCCTCGTCGTCCACCCCGACCAGGACGGGCGAAGTCTGCAGTCCCCCACCGGACCTGCGGGTGATGAGCACCGCCCGGTGGTTGCTAGCCACAAACTCTCGTGCCCCGTCGGGGCGCATCCGCCTCCCTTCGCCGCCGACTCAGGCGGTCATGTCCGGTGCACAGCGAATCCGATCCCGCGGCCGCCTCCGCCGGTTTCGGCGCGACGGACCACCAACCACAGACCATGCCCGACCATCCACTCTGACCGCCACTGCACAGACCCGGCCCGGATCGTTAACGACCGTCCGCCGTGTCCGCAAGCGTCCACGAACCATCCGCCTCCTGCGCCAGGCGGCAGCGGCGGCCATCCTCCAACTGGACCTGGAACATCCGGCGGCGCTCGCCGCCGCTCGATCCGACTGGCTCCTCGATCCAGCGACGCTCGACCCGCAGCGTCACCTCTTGCTCGCCAAGCAGCACCACCCGCGGGGTCTCGTCGCCGCGGCCACCGGCATAGCAGCCGACCTCCACCCGTTCAGGCACGCGACCACCTCCCGATGTCATCTGACCAGCCAAGCTTGGTGTTGCCAAGCCTCTGAAGGGCCGTGGTCCGTAGCGGATGTTGCGGGCCATCTCCTCGTCCAGCCCTGTGCCATCGACGGCGTCGTGCAGGTCACCGAGAACGTACACGGCGGAAGCGGGTTCTCGGGCCCTCGATGTGGCATGGCGAAGACGATCGAGTGATGTCGAGCGTGGTCACCTCTCCGCTGGACCTAGAATTCCTGGCCACCAACGCCGACGTGGCCGTTTGCCGCGAGCCACCGAAACGCCTCGTACGTCCCCGTCCTGGACCGCACCCGCGACCGCACCCGCGACCGTGTCGAGCTGCGCACCCTCAAGGCCGTCACCGTCAACCGCTTCGGGTTCCCGCACGCCGCCCAGGTCATCCAGGTCACCCGCAAGACTCGCGAGCTTCGGACCGGGCGGTGGCGACCGTGAAGGTCTATGCGATCACCAGCCTCACGTTCGCCCAGGCCCGCCCTGCCCGGCTCGGCGACTACCTCCGCGGGCACTGGGCGATCGAGAACGGCCTGCATTACCTCCGCGACACCGCCTTCGCCGAGGACGGCTCCCAGGTGCGCACCGGCGCCGGCCCGCACGTCATGGCCTGCCTGCGCAATCTGGCCATCGGCGGGCTGTGCCGCGCCGGGCCGGTCAACCTCGCCGCCGCGCTCCGACGCCACGCCCGCAACCTGCCGGCCTCTCACCACCCTCGGGATCATCCCCAGATGAACCAGACGTTACGAGCGAACGCCGGGGGCCTGGGAGGGAACCAGTCCTCGCTGGGCCAGGCATCAACAATTACCGAGAGAAGGACCGAACGGTTGAACGACGGTGCATCCACGTTGAACGCCCCAACCGACTGAACTACCCGAGGAAGGGCGGAGGTTTGGAAGTGCAGAGACGAGTGCTCCTGAAGGGGCTGGCGGCGCTGCCGCTGTCCCTTGTTGCTGCCCCCGCGCTTGGCGTCGCGGTGCAGCCGGTCCAACGTGTCCGGCTCGGCGAGCCAGGCTGGCCCGACCCAGCGGAGTGGGCGAAGCTCCGCAGGAGCGTTGGCGGGCGTCTGGTGAAGGTGAAGTCGCCCTTTGTCGCCTGCACGCCCGACCCCGGCAGCCCTGCGTGCACCGATCTGTTCCAGAACCTGCGGGATCCCTTCTACATCGGTGACAGTGTCGCCCTGACCCAGACCCTCGGCTGGACGGATGCCTGGACCTCGCAGGCCAGCGCGTACGCGGTGCTGGCCCAGAGCAGCGCCGATGTCGCGGCCGCGGTGAACTTTGCTCGCGAGCACTGTGTCCGCCTCGTCGTGAAAGGGGGCGGTCACAGTTATGTCGGGGGCTCGAACGCACCGGATTCGCTGCTCATCTGGACCAGGCCCAACATGCGGGCTGTCGAGCTCTACGACCGGTTTGTGCCCCGGGGCGCCGCAGGCCTGGTCGAGCCCGAGACTGCCGTGAGCGTGGGCGCCGGCGCGATCTGGATGGACGTCTACGCTGCTGTCACCACCACGGCGGGTCGCTATGTGCAGGGTGGGGGCTGTACGACCGTCGGTGTCCCCGGCCTGGTGCTGGGCGGTGGGTTCGGCAGCTTCTCGAAGGGTTTCGGCACCGCTGCGGCGAACCTGCTGGAGGCGGAGGTCGTCACCGCAGACGGGGCTGTGCGCATCGCCAACGCGGTCAGGAACCGGGACCTCTTTTGGGCACTCAAGGGCGGCGGAGGCGGGACCTTCGGTGTCGTCACCCGGCTGACGCTGCGCACCCATGCGCTGCCGGCCTACTTCGGTGCGGTGCTCGCTACGATCACCGCAGCGTCGGACGCCGCCTATGTGACGCTGGCCGGGCAGGTGATCTCGTTCTACCGCGAGAGCCTGCTGAACCCGCACTGGGGAGAGGTGATCCGCTTCGGACCCGGACGCCGGATCACCGTCAACATGGCGTTCCAGGGGCTCACTCAGGCCCAGGCCGAGCAGACCTGGGCTCCGCTGTTCAACTGGGTCAAGGCCCGGCCGGCCGACTACACACTCGCGACGCCGGTGGTGCTCGCGGTCGCGGCTAGGGACTTCTGGAATGCGGATGTGCTCGGGCAAATCCCCGGCTTGATCGTGCGCGACGACCGCCCGGGCGCGCCGGAGGGCTATTTCTACTGGGCGGTCGACGCCGGCCAGGTGGGTCAGGTGCTACACGCCTACCAGTCGACCTGGTTGTCGCAGCGGCTTCTTGACCGGGAACGCCGGCCGGCGCTGGTCGACGCGCTCACCCGTGCCAGCCAGATCAGGCCAGTCGCCCTGCATTGCAACAAAGGTCTCGCCGGGGCTCCCGCGAACGTCCTGGAGTGGACGAGAGACACCTCGATGAACCCGGCGGTCCTGGACTCCTTCGCGCTGGCGATCGCCTCGGCCAACGAGCCCCCGGCCTATCCTGGCATCGCCGGCCACGAGCCGGATGTCGCGCAGGGACGCCGGGACGCGAGGGTCGTAGCCTCCGCCATGGCACCGCTCAAAGCCCTCGCGGAGCGACCCGCCTCCTACCTCTCGGAAACCGACTATTTCCAAGACGACTGGCAGGCATCGTTCTGGGGCGACCACTACCCCCGTCTCACACAGGTGAAGGACCGCTACGATCCCGGTGGCCTGTTCTCGGTGCACCATGGCGTCGGCACTGAGACCTGAAGTGCCGGCAGCTCACGAAGCGCACACAAATCTTGAGATAGCGGGTGTGCTCGTCAGCACCCAGGGATGGCGCAGGGCCGGCGTTCTCTCGTATGAGACAGAGTTGGGATCGTTGTTGACGACCCGGCGGCTGGGGTAGCGGCGGACGCATTGGCCTGGTGAACCTGGCTGGAATTAGATCTCCCACCTGGTTCTCTTCGCTCGTAGGCTCCTAGGGCCCGTTGCAGGGCCGAGCTGATCCGACCAAGCTCGGCCAACAGCCTGCCCCCATTACCGAAGGAGCACCAGCCATGTCACTCACCCGCGTCCACAACTTCTCCATCTCACTCGACGGCTTCGGCACCGGTGAAGGCCAGAGCCACGACTCACCGTTCGGTCACGCCGGCGAGAGGCTGCACGACTGGATGTTCGCCACCCGGTTCTGGCGCGAGATGGTCGGCCAGCCCGGCGGTAGCGGCGGCATCGATGACGCCTTCGCCCAGCAGCACGGTCCGGGGATCGGCGCCGAGATCATGGGGGCCGGGAAGTTCGGCCACCCCGGATGGCACGAGGACCCGGAGTGGAAGGGCTGGTGGGGCCCCAACCCGCCGTTCCACACACCGACCTTCATCCTCACCCATCACCCGCGCCCGCCGATCGAGATGGCGGGCGGCACGACGTTCCACTTCATCGACGCTTCGCCTGCCGAGGCGCTCGAGACGGCCCGCCAGGCCGCGGGCGGCCAGGACGTACGCATCGGCGGGGGTCCAACCATGATCCGCGACTTCCTCGCTGCCGGACTCGTCGACCACATGCACGTCGCGGTGGTCCCGATCCTGCTCGGCCGAGGCGTACGCATCTGGGACGGAGTGGAGGGCCTCGAGAAGGACTACGAGGTCGAGGCCACTTCCTCGCCCAGCGGGGTCACGCACGTGACCTTCACCCGTGCGGGTGTTTGAGCGCTCTCAATGCGTCGAAGCGAGCAGGCAAGACGCCGCCTGAGTGACGCGCTTGGGGGTCCGCCGATCCCGGCTGCGCTTCCTCCCACGAGCGCGCAAGGTCGACGGGTCCGTCTGCGGACCTGGCGTGACCGATCGCTCAGCCGGTGGTGGTTCCGAGCGGTGGGTGGTCGAGCACGGTGGGCCGGTACTCGACGAGCTGGATGCTCCCGTCGAAGGTGCGGCTGTCGGTCATCTCCAGGGCCACGTCGGGATAGCCGTCGTATATGCGCTCTGCGCCCGTGGCGCCTGTGATCACCGGGAACATCACGACGCGGAAACGATCTACGAGTCCGGCTCGCAGCAGCGACCCGCACAAGCTGAGGCTGCCGATCGTGCCCAGGAGACCCGAGCCCTCTTCCTTCATCGCCCGAACCGCTTCGGTCGCGTCATCGCGCACCAGCGTGGAGTTAGCCCACGCGAGCGGTGCCTCGAGCGACGTAGAGAACACCACCTTCGACGCCCGCGTGAGCTCGTCGACTGACGCCTCCTCGTCGGCGGCGAACTCTTCCTGTCCTGCTGGGGGCTCGCCTGCGGCGAAGCCCGACATCAGCCGGTAGGTGTTCGCTCCCATCAAGTACGTGACCTCGGGTTGCTCGCCGAGCCACGCCAGGTACTCAGCCCCTTGGAGACCCCACCAGCCCGGCCAGCCGTCGGCCGACGCGTAGCCGTCGAGGGAGGTGATGAAATCGACGAGGAGTTCTCGCATGATCGTCTCCTTGGTCCCGAAGGGTCATGTCGCCGCTTCTGTCCTCGCTACCACGGCGGCGCTGGGTATGGACGGGCGGCGCCTCGAGAACTCATCGCTAGCACCTGCGACGCCCGGCAGCTGAGCAACGCCGTGATGATTGACCGCTCGGCAAGCGCGTCGCGACAGACGGATCGGTGACACCCTCCACGGCGGACGTCAGCGTCAGCGGCAACCCGCAACGCTGAAGGGCTGCCGCTCTCGCTCACGATGGACCTGGGCAAGTCCACGCGTCCCTTTGCGCCACGTCGGCCCTCAGGTGCAAGAGCGGGTGCAATACTCCGGCGGAACCCATGGACTCGGCGAAACTGAGTGGACGCTCCAGTCGACAAGAACCAGCTCAGTGGGCTTCAGTGACGTCCTGGACGATCGGTCACCGCTGATGGCTACCGAGGGCATTGAACGCATCTATGTCGAGACGCACAACTGGGGGAGGACCGCCAAGTTCTTCCAAGGGCTCGGGTTCGACGTCGAGTTCGAGACCGATCATGGTTTGGGCATGCTGCGCTGCGGCGACGGGCCCTACGTCTTCGTCGAGGATCTGCCGGTCGACCACGCGCTGCAGTTGCAGATCCTGGTGCCGGTCAGCGACGCCGAGACCTGTCGTCCGGGGCCGCCGGTCGAGGTGATGAAGCCGTTCGAGGAAACCCAGGAGCTGCAGGTTCGGGATCCGGATGGTCGCATCTGGAGACTACGAGCACCGCCGAAGGTGCAGCAGTGACAAACATGGATCGGCTCGAGGATGTTGTCGCCCGGCTCCCTCATGCCGAACGGGTCGATGTGGAGGCCTGGGATGGAGAGCCCACCTTCCGTGTGAATGGCAAGACGTTCGTCTTCAGCTCACCCGACGCGACTGGCATCAGCGTGAAGCTGCCCAAGGAGGAAGCTGCCGCGGTTGTGGCGACCGATTCCGACGCCGAGCCGACCGGCTACGGGTTGGGCCGACACGGCTGGATCTCGGTTGCCATCCCGGCGACCACGAGCGCCAAGCGGTGGCGGGAGATCGAGGAGTGGATCCGCACCTCCTACACGCTGGTCGCTCCGAAGAAGCTTGCCCGGGTGGTCCTTGAGGAGGACGAGCAACCCGGGTGACCCAGGCAAGTGCTGCACCCGTTGGCAGGGCGCTCGCTGAAGGCGAACGCCACGACTGAGCGACACTCAACGCCGTCCTGAGCCACGCTGTTGTGCCGGTGAGCGGGTCGACCCGTCAGACACTGGACCCGACGAAAGCCGCGGCCATCGCCGTGGGTGTGCTCGCGGTTCGCAACGCGGTGGGGGAGTCGTTCGTCCTGCCTGCGCTGTACGTACCGGTCAACCTGACAACGGCGAGCCTGCTCGCGGTCGTGAGCTGTTCCGCTGGGCTGTCTGCACGCGAGCTGGGCTTGTCGCGCGCCGCGGCGCCCAGGGGCGTCGTTGTGGGCGTTGCGGCCGCGGCGATCGTCGTGGCCGGCATCGCCGCCGGCGCCACCCTGCCCCTCACGCGCCCGTGGTTCGAGGATCAGCGGCTCGTGGACGTGGACACGGCCGTCGAGCTGGCGTATCAGGCGCTGGTCCGCATTCCGTTGGGGACCGCCGTACTGGAGGAGTTCGCGTTCCGGGGTGTTCTGCTCGGGCTGCTCGCCCGGATGGGGCCGATGAAGACGGCTGTCGCCGTGTCGTCCCTGCTGTTCGGGCTGTGGCACATTCGGCCCACGCTCGGGACGCTCGCCACGAACGACTTGGCGGAGGGCGCGTGGGCCCAGGTAGGCGCGGTCACGGCCGCCGTTGCACTCACCACTGTCGGCGGACTCTTCTTCTGCGCTCTGCGGCTGGCGTCGGGCAGCCTCTTCGCTCCGCTGATCGTGCACACCGCCACGAACAGTGCTGCGCTCGTCGCCGCCTACGTCGTGCTGCACGGCGCATGAGGCGCCGCCGGCCGGCGGTCGTTCGCCCCCGGTGAAGGGCCGGTGCATCGCCTCGCCGGGGATCGTGCTACCGACCCGGCAGGTACCGCGCGACCACCGCGCCGTACGCCCGGCACAATGGCCCGATAATCGTGGCGACAGAA
>Ga0081538_10005798_pt1 | contig 11011 bp, 12 predicted proteins | sample TabmetS5T2R1_FD_71022 | JGI IMG/M metagenome (GOLD analysis project Ga0081538, IMG submission 71022) | Tabebuia heterophylla rhizosphere microbial communities from the University of Puerto Rico - S5T2R1 | ecosystem: Host-associated > Plants > Roots > Rhizosphere ...
CATCCGCAGTGGGGCCCTGCTCGAGCGTGATCTGGAGGTTCGGGACCATAATATCGGGGCCGGCCCGCTCCGGCCACTCGACCAGCCAGACCTCGTGCGCTGCCGGGAAATCGAGGCCGAGCTCGATCAGCTCGGCCGGCGCAGCGAGGCGGTAGAGGTCGATGTGGCGCAGCACCAGATCGCCGATCGGATAGTCCTGCACCAGGGTGAAGCTCGGGCTCGGCACCTCGATGGCGGCGCCGGCGCGCGCCCGAATCAGCGCGCGGGCAAGCTCGCTCTTGCCGGCACCCAGCGGACCGCGGAGCGCGATCACCTCGCCGCCCTGGATCGCCGCCGCAAGGCGGGCGCCGAGCGCGCGCGTCGCGGCGAGGTCGCCCAGCACCCTGCTCGGCGCCGGCTCAGTAACGATAGGGCTCCGCCTTGTACGGCCCATCGAGCGGCACGCCGATGTACTCGGCCTGGCTTTGCGTCAGCTTGGTGAGCTTGGCGCCGAGCTTGTCGAGATGCAGCCGCGCGACCTTCTCGTCCAGCGCCTTGGGCAGCACGTAGACCTTGTTCTCGTAGCGGTCGCCATGCTGCCAGAGCTCGATCTGGGCGAGCACCTGGTTGGTGAACGACGCGCTCATGACGAAGCTCGGATGGCCGGTCGCGCAGCCCAGGTTGACCAGCCGGCCCTTGGCCAGGACGATGATCTTCTTGCCGTCCGGGAACTCGACCTCGTCGACCTGCGGCTTGACCTCGCTCCATTTGTAGTTGCGCAGCGCGCTGATCTGGATCTCGGTGTCGAAGTGGCCGATGTTGCAGACGATCGCGCCGTCCTTCATCGCCCGCATGTGGTCGAGCGTGATCACGTCCGTGTTGCCGGTCGCGGTGACGAAGATGTCGCCCTGCGCCGCGACATCGTCCATGGTCACGACCTCGTAGCCTTCCATCGCGGCCTGCAGCGCGCAGATCGGATCGATCTCGGTGACCATCACCCGCGCGCCCTGACCACGCAGCGACTCGGCCGAGCCCTTGCCGACGTCGCCATAGCCGCAGACCACCGCGATCTTGCCGGCGACCATCACGCTGGTCGCGCGCTTGATGCCGTCGACCAGGCTCTCGCGCACGCCGTACAGGTTGTCGAACTTGGACTTGGTGACCGAGTCGTTGACGTTGAACGCCGGAACCTTCAGCGTGCCGGCCTTCTGCATCTCGTACAGCCGGTGCACGCCCGTGGTGGTCTCTTCGGACAGGCCGCGCACGTTCTTCATCAGCTCGGGATAGTCGTCGTGCATGATCTTGGTCAGGTCGCCGCCGTCGTCGAGCAGCATGTTAGGCCGCCAGCCGTCCGGCGCCTCGATCGTCTGCCGGATGCACCACTCGTACTCCTCCTCGGTCTCGCCGCGCCAGGCGAATACCGGGACCCCCTCCAGGGCGATCGCCGCCGCCGCCTGGTCCTGGGTCGAGAAGATGTTGCACGAGCTCCAGCGGATGCTGGCACCCAGATGGCGCAGCGTGCGGATCAGGACCGCCGTCTGGACCGTCATGTGCAGGCAGCCCGTGATCCTTGCCCCCTCGAGCGGCCGGCTCGCGCCATACTCGGCGCGCAGGGCCATCAGGCCCGGCATCTCCTTCTCGGCGATCGCGATCTCTTTGGCGCCCCACCCCGCCAGGCCGATGTCGGCGACCTTGTAGTCGGTAAGCTCGGTCATGTCTGGTTCCGTGCCGCTGAAATGCGTGTCGCGCCGGCGCTGAGCGACCCGCGATGGATCATGCAAACGGGCGGAAACGGGCGCGCCGCCATCTGCCGGGGCGCCTTTAACCATAAGCCATAAGCCAGGGCAAGCTCGGCCGGTCGACCCATCAGGTCTCGTCGAACCCGCTGGCGACCAGCGCGGTGAGCGCGTCGAGCGCCGGTTTGGCCTCGCGGCCTCGTGCGCGGATCTCGAGCTCGGAGCCTGCCGGTGCGGCGAGCATCATCAGCCCCATGATCGAGGTGCCGCAGACCACCATGTTGTCGCGCGCGACCTCGATCTCGGCCACGAACTGCTCCGCCATGTTGACGAACTTGACCGCCGCCCGGGCGTGCAGGCCGCGCCGGTTGACCACGGTCACGCGGCGGCGCAGCGTCTGGCCTTGCCCGGGACCGCTTCGACCGGCCTCGGGTTCAGCCATTATCTCGCCGCATCGCCCTGCTCGACGTTGAGCAGGGTGCTGGCGACGTTGATATACTTGCGCCCGGCCTCCTGGGCGCTCACCACCGCCTCGACCAGGCCCTCGGTGTCGCGCACGCTCGCGAGCTTGATCAGCATCGGCAGGTTGACGCCCGCGATGATCTCGACCCGGCCCTTGTCCATGATCGAGATCGCGAGGTTGGACGGCGTGCCGCCGAACATGTCGGTCAGAAGGATCACGCCGGACCCGTCGTCGACCGCCTCGACCGCCGCCATGATGTCGAGACGGCGCTGCTCGATGTCGTCGTCGGGGCCGATCGAGATCGCGCGCATGTTGGACTGTCGCCCCACCACATGCTCGGTCGCCGCGACGAACTCCTCGGCCAACCGCCCGTGCGTGACCAGAACCAGACCGATCATAAGCCTTCCCTCCCGGATGGCTCGCCCACCAACGGCTCGTCCCTCTCGTTCACATCAGAGGGGACGTTGGCGTCGGGGGTGTCGCGATGGTGCAGGAGCACCGGCCAGCCCGCTGCGCGCAACGATGCCGCGAACGCCTCGGCGACCACGATCGAGCGGTGCCGGCCGCCGGTGCAGCCGAACGCGATGGTGAGATAGCTCTTGCCCTCGCTTTGGTAGGCCGGCAGGAGCGGCTTCAGGACGCTGTCGAGGCCGCCGATCAGGACCTGATAGTTGGGATCGGCCTCGACATAGGCGCGCACCGCCGGATCCTTGCCGGTGCGCGGTCGCAGCGCATCGACATAGTGGGGATTGGCCAGGAAGCGGACGTCGAACACCAGGTCCGCCTCGCGGGGCAGGCCGTTGCGGTAGGCAAACGACATCACCGATACGGTCAGCCGCTCGCCGGCGGTCTCGGCGAAGTGGCCGACCACGATCTTGCGCAGGTCGCCCGGCGCCAGCTGCGAGGTGTCGATCACCAGATCGGCGCGCTCGCGCAGCGGCGCCATCAGGATGCGCTCCTCGGCGATGCCGTCGGTGACCCGGCGATCCTGCGCCAGCGGATGCCGCCTGCGGGTCTCGGTGAAGCGACGCCGCAGGATCTCTTCCTCGCAATCCAGGAACAGCACGCGAACATGGCCGCTGCCATCCCGCAGCAGCTCGTCGAGGCGGCGGTTCAGACCTTGCGAGTCGAAGGCATGCGCCCGGCAGTCAATGCCGATCGCGAGGTGGCGGCGGGACTCGTCGCTCGGCTGCAGCAGGCTGTCCAGCAGGTCGATCGGCGGATTGTCGACCGCCTCGAAGCCGACGTCCTCGAGCGCGCGCAGCGCGGTCGTCCGGCCCGCGCCCGCCATGCCGGTAACCAGGACGATGCGGGGCATGAAGGCTCAGACGGCCTGCTCGGCGATCAGCGCGAGCCGGACCTTGGCGTCGGCCGAAGCCTCGCGCGGATCGAGTCGCAGATGGCGCAGCCTGGTGCCCAGGAGCACGTAGGTCGACGGCTCGGGCAGCCGGGGCGCCGGCCTGGCGCAGTCGAGCTCGACCACCAGGCCGAGCGGGCTCACCGGGCAGTAGGGCAGCCGCAGGATGCCGACGCCGCGCACCTCGAGCAGCCCGGCCAGCCGGTCGGCGGGCCGGCCGAGCAGCCCGGCCTGTGCGGCCTCGACGTGGAGCTGGTCGTCGGCGACCAGCAGGGCCCCGCCGTCGATCAGGCGCAAGGCGAGGTCCGACTTGCCGACGCCCGAAGCGCCGAGCAGCACGACACCGACACCGCCAATCTGGACGCAGGTCGCGTGCAGCCAGAGATGCGCAGCCTCCGGCGCTGCCCGCGGCATCCCATGCGAGATGGGCTTGCTGGCCTGCGCTACCACGTCACGCGGCATGGCACTCCGGTTTTTGGGTCAGCATGCGGTAGACCACACGTGGGTCGCGCTCCTGACGCAGCCGCTGGCGCAGGCCCGGATCACGCAGCATGCGCGAAATCCGCGCCAGGGCCTTCAGGCTGTCGGCCTCGGCCGCACTCGGCGCCAACAGAAGAAAGATGAGATCGCTCGGCTGCTCGTCCAGGGCCTCGAAGTCGACCGGACGATCGAGCCGTACGAACATCCCGACCAGGTGGTCGAGGCCCTCGAGCCGGGCGTGCGGGATCGCGATGCCGTGCCCGATGCCGGTCGTGCCGAGGCGCTCGCGCTCGGTCAGGGCGTCGAGCAGGACCTGCTGCTCGAGGCCGGCGGCGACCGCGCCCCTTCGGGCCAGCTCGCTCAGCACCTGCCGTTTGCTGCTGCAGGACTGGAGGTTCAAGATGACGTTGTCGGGAGAGATGATATCGGCGAGTTCGACCATGCCACGTCCGTCGTGATCAGTTCTCACTCTCGGGAGCTCGCGACCATGCCAGCCACCCCGGCCGCGCTCTGACCGGTTTGGAGCCAACGTTTCTTGGCCCGCTGGCCGGTTGGCGCCGCTTGTCGCCCAAGACATACGCACGCATCACGGCCCGGTGCAGGGGCGCGAGGATGAGCCCAAAAGCACCATTACGCAAGCCCTATTGCCTTGCTCCGGCGGCGCTCGACCGAGGACGGAATCGCCAGTGATTCCCGGTATTTTGCCACGGTCCGCCGCGCGATCGAGACGCCCATGGCGCGCAGCGCCGCGACGATCTGATCGTCGGACAGCACCCGCTCCGGATCCTCGCGCTCGATCATGGTCTTGACCTGCTGGCGGATCGCCTCGGCAGCATGGCTCGCCTCGCCGCTGGTTCCCGGCAGCGCATTGGAGAAGAAATACTTGAAGGGGAAGTTACCGCGCGGCGTGGCGACGTATTTGTCGGCGGTGGCGCGTGAGATCGTGCTCTCGTGCAGGTCGGTGGCCTCGGCGATGTCGCGCAGCACCATCGGGCGCAGCTGCTGCACGCCATGGTTGAGGAAGCCCAGCTGCCGGGCGACCACCGCCTCGGCGACCCTGAGCACCGTGCGGGCGCGCTGATCGAGCGCCTTGACCAGCCAGCTCGCCGACTGGAAGCGCTCGGCCAGGTATTCCTTGGCGCGCTTGTCGACGGCGCGACCGGAAAGCTCGGTGTAATACGCGGCATTGACCAGGACCTTGGGCAGGGTCGCGGCGTTGAGCTCGACGCGCCAGCCGCCGCCCGCAATCGGCAGGACGAACAGGTCGGGCACCACCGTCTGGACGACCTCGTGGGCGAACCGGAGACCCGGTTTCGGGTTCAGCGCCTTGAGCTCCGCGATCATCTCCGGCAGGTCGTCCGGCAGCACGCCGCACACTCTTTGCAGGCGGTCCAGGTCGGCCTGGACCAGCAGATCGAGATGGTCCAGCAGGGCCTGCATCGCCGGGTCGAGCCGACCGGCGTCGCGCAGCTGCAGCGCCAGGCACTCCTTGACCGAGCGCGCCAGCACGCCCGGCGGATCGAACTGCTGCAGGCGGGCCAGAACCCCCTCGACCTCGGCGATCGGGCAGCCGAGGCGCAGGGCGACCTCGTCGAGATCGCCGCGCAGGTAGCCCCTCTCGTCGACCAGGTCGATCAGGTGCATACCGATGATCCGCTCGGGACCCGGCGGCAGATCGACCTGCAGCTGCTCGACCAAGTGCTCGCGCAGGGTCCTCGGCCGGCTGAGGCGCCCCTCGAGGTCGAAGCGCTCGTCGCCGAAGTCGTTGCTCCTGCGGCCGATCGGCCCGACGCCGGCCATGTCCAGCCGCTGGAGCCCGGGCTCGCCGCCCGCATCGGCCCAGCCCTCGTCGGGCGCGGTCGACCAGGCATCGGCCGCATCCTGGTGGGGTGTCATGTCGGGCGTCCCGCTCAGGGGGCGCTCGCGCGGCTCGTCCGAAGGCGGCTCGGCCGACGGCTCCGCGCCGTCCTCCGGCCGCTCGAGAAAAGGGTTCTGCTCGAGCTCGCCCTGGACGTAGGTCGACAGCTCGAGATTGTTGAGCTGCAGGAGCTTGATCGCCTGCTGCAGCTGCGGCGTCATCACCAGAGCCTGGCTCTGACGCAGATCCAATCGGAGCGACAGGGACATGGGCGGCGACGCTAGAGGCTGAACCGGTCTCCAAGATAGACCCGGCGGACGCCTTCGTCGGCGACAATCTCGGCCGGCGGACCCTCCATCAGGACCCGGCCCTCGTGCAGGATGTAAGCACGGTCGATGATGTCCAGCGTGTCGCGCACGTTATGGTCGGTGATCAGCACGCCGATGCCGCGCTCCTTGAGGTGCGCGACCAGATCGCGGATCTCCGCGATGTTGATCGGATCGATCCCGGCCAGCGGCTCGTCGAGCAGAATGAAACCGGGCTCGGAAGCGAGCGCGCGGGCGATCTCGACCCGGCGCCGCTCGCCGCCCGACAGGGTCAGGACGGACGAACGCCGCAGGTGGCTCAGCGAGAACTCCGCCAGCAGCGCCTCGAGCCGCGCGTCGCGCTCGCCGCGCGCCGGCTCGACCACCTCGAGCACGGCGCGGATGTTGCTCTCGACGTTGAGGCCGCGGAACACCGAAGCCTCCTGCGGCAGGTAGCCGACGCCGAGCCGGGCGCGCCGGTGCATCGGCAGGTCGGTGATGTCGTCGTCGTCGAGGCTGACCGAGCCGTGGTCGGCCTGGAGCAGGCCGGTGATGATGTGGAAGCAGGTGGTCTTGCCGGCGCCGTTCGGGCCGAGCAGCCCGACCGCCTCGCCGCGGCGCACCTGCAGGCTGACGTCGCGCAGCACCGGCCGGCCGCGGAACTGCTTGCCCAGACCGTGCGCGCCAAGGCCGACCGGACCGGTCACCAGCCTCGGACGGGTCCTGGCCTCGACCGGCTGCGGCGTCGCGAGTCCCATGCGGGCGTGCACGGCCATCCTCGCCTACTGGGTCACCTTGGGGGGCGAGGGCTCGACCGGCGTTGCAGCCGGGCCGTCGCCGGAGGGCGCCTTCTCGGCCGGGCCGGCCGCCGGCTCGGGCGGCGGCACGAACACCGCCTTGACCCGCTGGCCCGGGGTGCCGCCCGCGGTGCTCGGCACCGCGGCGAACATCTGCGAGCGGCCCGTCGCCAGATCGATCTCCAGGCGCTCGCCGCGCACCACGTTCTCGTCGCGGGTGAGCACCACCGAGCCCTCGAGGGTCAAGAGGGCGCCGTCGACATCGTAGACGCCGAAGTCGCCTTGCGCGGTCTCTTCCGGCGACGACAGGAAGACGTTGCCCATCGCCTCGATGCGCCGGATCGAGCCGGCGGTCATGCCAGGCGCCTCGCCGCTGCCGCGGTAGTGCACGCGAAGCTGGTCGGAGGTCAGCACGAGGTCGCCCTGCACGGCGTCGACATTGCCCATGAAGGTCGCGATCTGCTCGTCCTGCACCACTTCCAGGCTGTCGGCGGTGATCTCGATCGGCAGCGTGCTGTCGTGCTGGAAGCTCTGCGACCAGGCGGGCGACCATGGCGCCAGCCAGGTGAGCGCGGCACCCAGGGCAGTCGGCGCCAGGAAGCGCGCGAGGCGCCGCCGCGCCGCGCCGGCTGCCCAGGTCACGAGGACGTTCCCCGAGGTCGCGCCGGCGCCGGCTCGTCCGACGTCTCGCGCTCAGCCTGCGGCAGCATCGTGACCTTGACGCGGCCGTTGAAGCGCAGCACGTCGCCCGCGTCCGTGATCTCGAAGCGATCGGCCCAGAGCCTGCCGGTCGGGCCGGCGCCTTCGATCGGCTCCCAGCCCTGGACCCGGCCTTGTGCCAGGCTGACCCGGGCGCTCGGCGTGACGAAGCGGTAGCCGCTGCTGGTGACCACCTCGATGCCGCCATCCAGCACGAGTTTCTCGGTATCGCGATCGTAGGTGCCGCTCAGCGCCATGACGCGGACGTCGCCGTCCTCGCCGAGCGCGATGTCGGCGGCTGGCCGATCGAGGTGCACGATGCTGGCCACGAGCGGATCGAGCGATGCGGACTGCGCGGTGACCTCGTAGGGCTGGTTGCGGCTGGTCTGGCCGACATAGCGCGGGCTGTCCATGCGCAGGCGGTCGGGCTCGTCGCCCTCGCCCGGTACGAAGGTCGGCACCGAGATGCCGGCGGGACCGGGCATGATCTGCGGCCATGCCACCACCAGGCCGACCAGGATCAGCGCCAGGATTGGCAGCAGGATCCGCAGGGCGTCGATCAGCCGCGAGCGCGGCCTGACCCGGCGCGGCGCTCTCGTCGAGGGCCGGGGGATGACCAGGGCTCGGACCTCGCTCATGCCACGCCCGCCCGCAGGCAGTCGTGCATGTGCACGACTCCGATCGGCCGCCGCGCCTCGACCACGAACATCACGGTGAACGGCCGCTCCGCCTGGTTCATCATGGCCAGGGCCTCGGCGACCAGCGCCTGCGGCCGGATCGTCTTCGGCCCGGCGGTCATGATCTCGGCCGCGGTGCGCTCAAGCAGGTCCGGCGCCATGTGCCGGCGCAGATCGCCATCGGTGATGATCCCGGCGAGGTTGCCGTGGCCGTTAAGCACGCCGACGCAGCCGAGCCGCTTGGCGCTCATCTCCAGCATGACCTCGCTCATTGGGGTATGCAGCGCGCAGAGCGGCAGCGCATCGCCGCGATGCATCAACTGCTCGACCCGAATCAGCTTCTTGCCGAGGTTGCCGCCCGGGTGCAGCACGCTGTACTCCTGCGTCCCGAAGCCGCGCCGCTCGAGCAAGGCGATCGCGAGCGCGTCGCCGAGCGCGAGGGTTGCGGTCGTCGAGGTGGTCGGCGCCAGGCCCATGGGGCAGGCTTCGGCATGACGCGGCAGGATCAGCGCCAGGTCCGCGGTCTCGGCAAGCGTGCTGCCGGCACGCCCGACGATCGCCAGGAGCGGGATCGAGACGCGCCGGGTATAGGCCACGATGTCGGCGAGCTCCGGCGTCTCGCCCGAGTTGGACAGCGCGAGCACCAGATCGGTCGCGGTGATCATGCCGAGGTCGCCGTGGCTGGCTTCGCCCGGGTGCACGTAGAGCGCCGGCGTGCCGGTCGAGGCGAAGGTGGCGGCGATCTTGCGGCCGACATGGCCGCTCTTACCCATGCCGGTGACCACCACCCGGCCGCGGATCGCGGCGATCATCTCGACGCAGCGCTCGAAGCGCTCGTCGAGGCAGCGGGCGAGATCGAGCAGGGCGTCGGCCTCGGCGCGCAGCACGCGGCGTCCTGCGACGAGCGTCGCGCTGGCAGCGCGATCGGGCTCGGCAACGGTCGGTGACGGAACGGCGATCATCCTCGGCACCAGCTCACTCTGACTTGCCATCGCACGCGGCGCCTTGCCGGCGCCGTCGCGCACTACACCATGGGCCCGCCTTGGGCCACCCCAAGATGCCAAGGCAGAGGCGCTTCTCTCCCGATCGCGTGCGTTTTGCGGCAATATGGTCACGATGCCATCGCGGCGTCAACGCAGCGTGCGGTGCACGCCTCCTCCCTAGTAGGCGAAGATGTCCAAGCCGGACCAACCCGCGAGGTCGAGCCTGACGCGATGCGGCAGGAAGGCGAAGCAGGCGGCGGCCAGCTCCAGGCGTTGCTCGCGCGCGAGCATGGCGTCCAGCCGCTCGCGCAGGCGGTGCAGATGCAGGACGTCGTTGGCGGCATAGCTGAGCTGCGCCGGCGACAGCTCGGCCTCGCCCCAGTCGGAGCTCTGCATCTGCTTCGACAGCTCGATTCCGAGCAGATCCTGGCACAGGTCCTTGAGGCCATGCCGGTCGGTATAGGTCCGGGCGAGCTTGGACGCAATCTTGGTGCAATAAACCGGCTGGCACATCACCCCTAGGTAGTGGTGCAGGATCGCAAGGTCGAACCTTGCGAAGTGGAACACCTTCTCCGTCGCGGGATCGGTCAGCAGGCGGGCCAGATTGGGCGCGTCGTAACGGCGGCCGCGGAAATGCACCAGATGACAGGTGCCATCGCCGGCCGACAGCTGCACCAGGCACAGACGGTCGCGCGAGGGGTTGAGGCCCATCGCCTCGGTGTCGACCGCGACGCTCGATCCGAACTCGAGGCCGTGCGGCAGGTCCTGCTCGTGCTGGGTGATCGACATCGTGCCCTGTCGCGCCCTGCGGATCCGAAGAGTTTCCCCCAAAAACGTTTTACCGTAACAGACCGGTTGATCTGCGACGAGATCTAGCGGCCGGCGGGTTAACCTTACCTTAACGGCTTTGCCACCACGCCAGCGTCAACCAGGAGGCTTCGAGGTCGCCGTCCGTCACGCTGACATAGGGCGTCGGACCCGGCTTGAGTACCCCAAGCACCGCTTGACAAGTTCTGATCATCTCTTGCGGCGCCTCGCGATCGCAGCCGCCTTGGAAACTCAATCGAACCTGATGTGGGGCGATGGTGGTGCCCAGGAGAGGACTCGAACCTCCACGGCCGTGAAGCCGCTAGCACCTGAAGCTAGTGCGTCTACCAATTCCGCCACCTGGGCCGAGAACAGCGAGCATGTACGCTCTGACAGCGGTGCCGTCAACCGGCATCCGGGAGCCGCGCCGGGCGGCACGGGGGCCGCCGCCTCTCGCGCTTTTGCGACCCACCCCCTATAGTTGGAGCAAATCGAGAGGGTGCTGCAGGTGCGCAATCGACTGATCACGGTGTTCGGGGGGACCGGCTTCATCGGCCGCAGCCGGGAACTGCTCGCACTCCAGCGGCTGCTGCGTCCAGGCAGTCCTGCCCGCTACGCCGTGGTGCGCGGCCAGGGCGGCGAAGGCAAGACGGCGCTCGCTGCCGAGTTCGCCCGCTGGATGGTCCGCTCGCAGCAGATGCACCGCGCCGCGTTCGTCTCGGTTGAAACGCACAGCCATCAGCGCGCGGTCGTGGATGCGCTGGGCAAGCAGCTGGTCAACCAGGCGTTCTCAGCGGCAGGCGATCTCGACGCAGTGATCCGGGCCATTGAACGCGCGCTGCGGGAGCAGCCGACCTTGCTGGTCCTGGA
>Ga0081538_10005799_pt1 | contig 11009 bp, 10 predicted proteins | sample TabmetS5T2R1_FD_71022 | JGI IMG/M metagenome (GOLD analysis project Ga0081538, IMG submission 71022) | Tabebuia heterophylla rhizosphere microbial communities from the University of Puerto Rico - S5T2R1 | ecosystem: Host-associated > Plants > Roots > Rhizosphere ...
GATGGCCGCCGCGCCTGCGCAAGCCAGGGTCGGGGTCGCCGCACAGGTCGAAGAATGTCCGCGCCACCGTGGTCACGGGGAAGCCTTGGATCGCCGTCACGTGTTGCGGCGGGAGCGACCGCGTCTGGACGATGCGGCCGATGTTGATGCGCGCATCTCGCCCACGCCCCACGATCACCTCGACCTCTCCGGCACGGCGGTAGGCGTAGAAGCCATGGAGGCGAGCGGCGGAGCGGAGGCCCAGCACCGCTCCCGGGCCGGCGAGATCGAGTGCTGCCTGGCACTGCGCCCAGTGATCGAACGGGTGGTCCCGGAGCCGATCGACGCCCTTGCCGAGTGATACGAGCACGCCGCGAGATCGCAGGGTGTCGAGAGCATGGTGTGGGACCTTGGCGTCCCGGGCGAGCTCGTCAGCGACGATCCCCCGCCGGCGGGCACCGATGGCTGCAACTGCGTCTTCGTAATGACCGATGGTCTATTCCATGTGGTTACAGCCTATTACTGTCAAGACCCAGTCATTCTGGGTGTAGACGTGCGGTCATATCCCGCACAGCTACAACCAGTTCGCGGTCACACTGCCCTTGTGGTTCCCGCCTCGCTCCTGCCGCACCTGCGCAACGCCCGGGACCTCGCCGACCGGCACTACCGCTCGCCGCTCGACCTCGATGCCCTCGCCGGCGCCGCGCACGTCTCGAAGTACCACTTCGCCCGGTGCTTCACCGAGACATACGGCGAGACACCGATGCGCTACCTCACCCGTCGGCGGATCGAACGGGCGCAGGACCTTCTGCGGTCGGTGAACCTCACCGTCACCGAGGTCTGCATGATGGTGGGCTTCACCAGCCTCGGATCGTTCTCGTCGCGCTTCCGGGAGCTGGTCGGTGAGTCGCCAACCCAGTACCGCGACCGTTGGGCAGCGCGGGGCGGCCCACACATACCGGGCTGCTTCCTGTTCATGCGCGGCATCGACGGCTGGGCGGACGGGCGGCAGGCGCAGGACAGCAATCTGGGAGAAGCGTCGGCGCCGGCCGTTCCTTAGGTTCGCCCCATGATCACGAACGTCTCACTTGCGACCGTATGGGTGACGGACCAGGACGAGGCCAAGGCCTTCTACATCGACAAGCTCGGCTTCCAGGAGGCCGCGGACGTCAGGATGGGCGATGGCTACCGGTGGCTCACCGTCAGCCACCCCGATCATCCCGAGCTCGAGCTCACGCTCATGAAGCCCGGCCCACCCCTCGACGACGAGGACGCCGCCACGTTCCGCCGGATGCTCGGCAAGGGCTCACTCGGCGCCGTCGGCCTCGCCACCGACGACTGCCGGAAGACTCACGAGGAGCTCACCGCCAAGGGCGTGGTGTTCATCCAGGAACCCGCCGACCGGCCGTACGGCGTCGAGGCCATCCTGCGGGACAACTCGGGCAACTGGCTCGTGCTGGTCGAGCGCAAGCCGTACTCGGGGGAGGACTTCCCCCACTGAGGACGATGCCGGCGCGCTGGCCACCTGATCTTCCGGACGGCGACATCGAACGTTCATCTCGGACTCATCGCAGCGCCACCCTTTCCCCCTAGGGTGCCGCTGCAGCGCTCGGTGTCGGTGCTCCCCCTCCACCAGCACCCGCCCGAGCTTGCACGGTGGCTACCCAGCGGCGGTTGTAGCCACCGGCGTCCGGCGCACCCGCTACCCCTGGGTGCGCCGGATGCGCGTTGCGGACGGCGATCGGGTGCGCTTGACCCGGCGGTCAAGGGGCGGCCAGCATCCCTGGCATGCTCCGTACCCGCCTCACCGACGCCCTGCAGGTCGAGCATCCGGTGATGCTCGCCGGGATGGGCGGGGTGTCCTACCACCGCCTGGTGGCCGCAGTGTCCGAGGCCGGCGGCTTCGGCTGCATGGGCGCATCCACGATGGGCGAGGAGGAGATGCGGGCCGAGATCGCCGCAGTGCGGGCGGCAACGTCCAAGCCCTTCGGGGTCGACCTGCTCACGGCGCTGCCGCAGGGCCTCGAGAGCAAGGTCCAGGACGTCGCCCGCGGTGGGGCAAGGGCCTTCGTCGCCGGATTGGGCGTGCCGCGCGACGTCATCGACGATTGCCACAGCCACGGCCTGCTCGTGGTCAACATGTGCGGCAAGGTCCGCCATGCGGTGGCGGCGGTCGAGGCCGGCTGCGACATCGTGGTCGCCCAGGGCACCGAGGCGGGTGGCCACACCGGCCGGGTCGCCACCATGGCGCTCGTCCCCCAGGTCGTCGACGCCGTGGGCGAACGGGTGCCGGTGGTCGCGGCCGGCGGCATCGTGGACGGGCGGGGGCTGGCGGCGGCGCTTGCGCTCGGGGCCGACGGGGTGTGGGTCGGCACCCGCTTCATTGCCACGCCCGAGGCCCGAGGCGTGCGCGGCTACAAGGAGACCCTGCTCCGGAGCCACGAGGACGACACGGTGGTCACCAAGGCCTACACCGGCAAGACGTGCCGGGTGATCGCCAACAGCTACACGCAGGAATACGAGGACGGCGCGCGGGCGGTCCAGCGGTTCCCGGCTCAGGTGCTGCAGTCGATCCAGGACGGCGCCAACCATCTCGGGGGCGACGAGGCCACGCCCGGCGTCGACCTCGACCGGGAGTTCTTCCCCGCGGGGCAGGGCGTCGGGTCGATCGACGCACTCGTGCCCGCAGGCGACCTGGTCCACCAGATCGTCGGCGAGGCCAAGACGGTCCTGGCCAAGATCGGCCCCTGAGCGGGTCGGCGCTAGCGCTGGAGCTTGGCGCGCAGCCCGCGGCGGTAGCGCAGGCGCACGATCCGACGCAGCGACGCGGTGACCCAGCCCGCGAGCGGGAACCACTGGATCTCGCGGCGGAGCTCGAACCGACTGGCCAGCACCGACTTGGTGTTGCAGAAGGCGCGCAGCCCCTCGACGCCGTGGATCCGGCCGATGCCAGACTCCTTCACCCCGCCGAACGGCAGGCCGGCCACCGCGTAGCTCACCATGCAGTCGTTGATGCAGACGTTGCCCGCCTCGATGGCGCGGGCGATCTGCCCGGCGCGCTCGTCGTCGGCCGACCACACGGAGCTGTTGAGGCCGTAGCGCGAGTCGTTGGCCAAGCGGACGGCCTCGTCGTCGTCGCGCACCCGCATGATCGGAAGGATGGGACCGAACGTCTCGTCCCGCATCACCTCCATCGAGTGGTCGACGTCCACCAGGACGGTCGGCTCGTACCAGAGCCCCGCCCTGCCCGGGACCCGGCGACCGCCGGTCAGGACCCTGGCACCCTTGGCCTCGGCGTCGGCTACGTGCCGCTCGACCGTGTCGAGCTGGGGACCGAAGCTCATCGACCCGATGTCGTGCCCCGGACCGCGGCCCTGCCGGACCGCCTTGGTCCGCTCCACCACGAGGTCGACGAAGCGGTCGTAGACGGCGTCCTCCACGTACACGCGCTCGACCGACATGCAGGTCTGACCCGCGTTCATGAAGGCGCCCCACACCGCGCCGGAGGCGGCGCGCTCCACGTCGGCGTCGTCGCACACGATCATCGGATCCTTGCCGCCGAGCTCGAGCAGCACCGGTGTGAGGGTCTCGGCCGCCGCCGCCGCCACCAGCTTGCCGGTGCGGACCGAGCCGGTGAACGCGACCTTCTGCACGCCGGCGCGGACGAGGGCATCACCGGTGCGGCCGCCGCCGGTCACGACCTGGACCACGTCGGGATGGGCGCCGACCTCGGCGAACAGCCTGCCGATCTCCAGGCCCACGAGGGGGGTGACCTCCGACGGCTTGAGCACCACCGTGTTGCCGGCCAGCAGGGCCGACACCACCGGCGTCATGGCCAGCGTGAGCGGATAGTTCCAGGGCGATATCACGCCCACCACGCCCATCGGCTCGTAGCTGCGCCAGGCCCGCTTGTGCGGCAGCAGCGATCCCACCGGCACCCGCTCCGACCGGAGCGCCTTGGCCCCGTGCTTGCGGTAGTGCTCGATGAGCTCGCACGTGGCCAGCACCTCGGCGCTGAGGGCCTCGGGCTCGAGCTTGCCGGTCTCGCTACAGATGACGTCGACGACCTGGTCGATCCGGTCGATCAGCAGGTCCCGCACCGCCAGCACGTGGTCGAGGCGCTGATCGAAGCCAAGGGAGCCCCAGGTGCCGAACGCACCCCGGGCTCGCGCCACCGCCGCCGCCACCTCCGCCGGCCCGTGCTCGGGCAAGTGGGCCAGCACCTCGCCCGTGCGGGGGTCGAGGGTGTCGAAGCCGGGCGCGAGGTCAGTCGCCAAGCCACTCCTTGAGCTGGCCGACCAGGGCAGGGACGTCCGCAGCGATCGGCGTCACGTTGAGCACGGTAACGCCCGTTTCCCGGTATGCCGCGATGCGGTCGCGGACGTAGCCCTCGGGACCGCAGATGGTGGCGGCCTCCAACAGGCCGGGCGGCACGGCCGCGGCTGCCTCGTCCTTCCGCCCGGCGAGGTACAGGTCCTGGATCTTCTCGGCCTCGGCCTCGTAGCCGAACCGTCGGGCCAGGTCGTTGTAGAAGTTGCGGCCCTTGGCGCCCATGCCCCCGACGTAGAGCGCCAGCATGGGCCGGGCCAGGTCGCGCATGCCGGCGGCGTCGTCGCCGACGGCGAGCAGGCAACCGGCCACGATCTCGAGCGGGCCCAGCTCGGGCGGCCGCTTCGCTGCACCGGCGGCCAGGTCGGCCCCCCACACCTCGTCGACCTTCTCCGGCAGGTAGAAGATCGGCAGCCAGCCGTCGGCGATCTCGGCCGTCATCCGGACGTTGCGGGGGCCGAGCGACGCCACGTAGATCGGCACCCGCGCCCGGGCCGGCGTCGGGATCAGCTTGAGCGGCTTGCCCAGGCCGGTGCCCTGGCCCGGCGGCAGCGGAAGCGTGTAGGAGCGGCCCTCGTACGTGACCCGTTCGCGGGTCCACACCTTCCGGCAGATCTCGATGATCTCCCGGGTGCGGCCCACGGGCTCGGTGTAGGGGATGCCGTGCCAGCCCTCGATGACCTGGGGGCCGGAGGCGCCGAGGCCCAGCACGCAGCGGCCGTCCGACAGGGCGTCGACCCCCGCCGCGGTCATGGCGAGCAGCGTTGGCGTGCGGGTGTAGATGGGCAGGATGGCGGCGCCGATCTCGATGCGCTCGGTGACGGCCGCCAGGTAGCCCATCAGGCTCACCCCGTCGAAGCCGTACGCCTCGGCCACCCACACCATGTCGAGCCCGGCCCGCTCGAGCTCGGCGGCCTGGGCGGCGGACCCCTTGAACCCGCCGGCGTAGCTGAGCGGCATGCTGAGCTTCAGCGGGGTCCCCCTACGCCGCGGCCAGGCGCTCGCGTGCCCGCCGGGACCGGTCGAGCAGGTGCGCCGGCACCGTCACGCCGTTCACGGTCTTGTCGTCGCCGGCGGGCGCCGCGTCCTCCCCTGCGGCGGCGTCGGCCTGTTCGGCGGCCGCCTCGACGGCGATCGCCGCCTGCTCGCGCCGCTCCAGGGCCGAGGCGAAGTCGCGGGGTCTCGCCAGGACCGAACCGTCGAGCGAGCCGATGTCGACCCCGTTGTCGAACAGCACCCGATACCGGGTCCACGTGAAGCCGTCGACCAGATAGACGCGTCCTCGGGTGCCCGCCGGCACGCCCGGCAGGTCGTCGAGGTTCTTCACCCATTCGTTCCGCCTGAACCCGTCGAACGCGGCCTTCGCCATACGCCCATGATCCTGCCAAATCGACCAGGGATGGCCCGAATTTCCCGGCTGTTGGAATAGTTCGCCTAACTAATTAGCATAGTGAACTGATGGCACGTACGATGACGGCCGATTTCGAGATCACCGAGCTTGCCGGGCGACTGAGACTGGCATCGGCGCGGCTCCACCGTCGGCTGCGGCAGGAGGCCGACACCGGGCTCTCGCCGTCCCAGCAGTCGGCGCTCGGCACGATCGACCTGCACGGCCCGATCACGCTCGGCGACCTCGCCGCCGCGGAGCAAGTGACGCCGCCGACCATCACGAAGGTGGTCGCCCGGCTCGAAGAGGAGGGCCTGATCGACCGGACCGTCGACGCATCCGACCGGCGCATCATCCGGGTGTCCACCACCCGCGAGGGGCGTCGGCGCCTCGAGCACAGCCGTGCCCGGCGAAATGCGTTCCTCGCCGCCCGGCTCGACGAGCTCGGCCCCGACGCAGTACGCCGGCTCCACGACGCGATCGATGCCCTCGAGGAGCTTGCCCGCGTGGGGGCGGTGCGGGCTTGACGGACCGTCTGCGCATCGCCGGGCACGAGACGTTCCGTTCGTTCACCAGCCGGAACTTCCGTCTCTTCTTCGGCGGCCAGCTCATCAGCCAGGCCGGTACCTGGATGCAGTCGGTCGCGATCACCTGGCTGGTCCTCGACCTCACCGGGAGTGGCGTCGCCCTGGGGCTGGTGACCGCCGCCGAGTTCCTGCCCATCCTGGTCCTCGGCGCCTGGTCCGGCGTCATCGCCGACCGCATGGACCGCCACCGCGTGATGATCAGCACCCAGGCGGCGTTCCTGGCGCTGGCGACCACGCTGTCGGTGCTCACGCTGACCGGCCGCATCACCGTGGGCGCGCTGTTCGGCCTGTCGCTCGTATTCGGGATCATCAACGCCTTCGACAACCCGTCCCGCCGGGCGCTGGTGGTCGAGCTGGTGCCGGAGAGCGACGTGCCCAACGCCGTGGGCCTGAACAGCGCGCTGATGACGGCGTCGCGCGTGGTGGGCCCGGCCCTGGCGGGCCTGCTCATCGCCGGGCCCGGTGCCGGTGTCTGCTTCGTCGTCAACGCGGCGACGTACGTGGCGGTGATCCTCGCCCTCCTGCGGATGAACCGGGCGCAGTTCCGCTCGTCGCCTCGGGTCGCCAAGGCCAAGGGCCAGCTCCGCGAGGGCCTGCGCTACGTGTGGCGGACGCCGGAGCTGCGCCTGCCCCTGATCCTCATGGCCGTGGTGGGCACGGCGGCGTTCAACTACCAGGTGACCCTGCCCTTGCTGGCCGAGCGGAGCTTCCACGGCACCGCGTCGACGTTCACGATGCTCTTCGCCACCCTCAGCCTGGGGTCGGTGGCCGGCGCGCTGGTGGTTGCCCGACGGGCCTCGGTGGGCCTGGGCTTCCTCGTGCGTTCGAGCGGGGCGCTCGCGGCGTCCACCCTGGCTCTGGCGGCTGCGCCGACGTTGCCGTTGGCCGTCCTGGCCTCGCTGGCGGTGGGCTTCTGCAACGTGCTGATGATCTCGGGCGCCAATGCCTTGGTCCAGCTGCAGGCCGCCCCGCCGATGCGCGGTCGCGTGCTGGCGCTGCTGACCGTCGTGTTCCTCGGGTCGACGCCGATCGGGAGCCCGATCATCGGTGCGGTGGCGCAGCTGACCGACGTCCGGGTCGCCCTGCTCATGGGCAGCGTCGCCACCGGGCTCGCCACCGCTTGGACGGCCCGCCAGGCGCGGGCCCTGCGCCGGGCCCCGGAGTCACGACCCGCATCGGCCGACTGCGTTGGCACACAGGTCGAGCCCGCCGCCGCGTGACCGGCGGAGTCGACCGTCAGTCGTGCGGCAGGCCCAGGGCCCGTTCGCCGATGATGTTGCGCTGGACCTCGCCCGTCCCACCCCCGACGGTCAGGGCGGGGGCGAACAGGAACCCGTAGTGCCAGAGGTCGACCGGAACGCCGAGCGGCCCGTGATCCGTGAGCATCCCGGCCGCCCCCGCCAGGTCCTTGGCCAGCAGGAAGAGGTGCTGGCCGTGCTCGTCGGCCAGCACCTTGCGGACCGACGCCTCGGGCCCGGGTGGCTCGCCGCGAATCTGGGCACTCACCGTCCGCAGGCGGATCAGGCGCAGCAGTTCGCCCTCGATGTGAAGGCGGACGATCCGGTCGCGCAGCATCGGGTCGGCGACCGGTCCCCGGGACCGCACGATGGCGAGCAGGTCGTCGGCCGCCGGCCCCCGGCCCCAGAGGCCCCCGCCGGTCGACAGGGACACCCGCTCGTTGGCAAGTGTCACCTTGGCCAGCTCCCAGCCCTGCCCCTCGTCACCGACCAAGCTGTCCGCGGGCAGGCGCACGTCGTCGAGGAACACCTCGTTGAACATGTGGGCGCCTGTCATCTCGACGATCGGACGGACCGTCACGCCCGGCGCGTCCATGCGGCAGACGAAGTACGAGATGCCGCGGTGCTTGGGCGCGTCCGGATCGGTCCGTGCGATGAGGATCCCGAAGCGGGCCTCGTGGGCGAGCGACGTCCAGATCTTCTGACCGGTGACGACCCACTCGTCGCCGTCGCGCACCGCGCGGGTGGTGAGCGACGCCAGGTCCGAGCCGGCGCCCGGCTCGCTGAAGAGCTGGCACCAGATCTCCTCACCTGACAGCAACCGGGGGAGATAGCGCTCCTGCTGTGCCTGGGTGCCGGCGTGGAGCAGTGTCGGACCGGCCCAGCCGATGCCGACGGGGTTGGCCGGTCGGGCGACACCGGCCCGCCGCAGCTCCTCGTCGATGACCAGCTGGTGGACCGGATCGGCATCCAGCCCGTAGGGCTTCGGCCAGTGGGGCGCCACGAGCCCGGCCGCAGCAAGCTCGCGGCCCGACGGCGACGGATGCTCCTCCAGCCACGCCCGAACCTCGACCCGCCGCGGATCGTCGTGTGCCGGCAGTTCGAAGTCCACGGGGACGACCCTAGGTGGGGTGGGCCACCTCGGGACCAACCGCTACCCTCCGACGAGCCGCCGATCCCCCGAGGAGCGCACCGATGTTGGGCTGGAACTTCGCCGATGTCTGGGAGGTCATCGCCCAGCAGCTGCCGGACGCCCCCTGCCAGATCCAGGGTGACCGGCGTATCTCGTGGGCCGAGTTCGACCGCCGGGCGAACGGGCTGGCGCAGACCCTGCTCGACGCCGGTGTCGGCGAGCAGGACAAGGTGGCCCAGTACCTCTACAACTGCCCCGAGTACATCGAGTCGATGTTCGCGGGGTTCAAGGCCGGGCTGGTCCCGATCAACACGAACTACCGCTACCAGGACGACGAGCTCGTCTACCTGTGGGACAACGCCGACTGCGTGGCCGTCGTGTTCCACGGCGCCTTCACCGACACGATCGAGCGCATCCGCGAGCGGGTGCCCCGGGTGCACACGTGGCTGTGGGTCGACGACGGCAGCGGCCCCTGTCCCGACTGGGCGGTCGCCTACGAGGATGCGGCCGCGTCACACCCGGAGCGCGCCGCCGGTCCGTGGGGACACGACGGCGACCACCTGATCATGCTCTACACGGGCGGGACCACCGGGATGCCGAAGGGCGTCATGTGGCGGCAGGACGACCTCTTCCGCAACCTCGTATCGCAAGTGAACCCGGTCTACAAGGATGCCGAGCCCGACCCGGCGATCGTGCGTGAACAGGTCCGCGATGTGGGGCCCGTCGGCCTCCCGGCCTGCCCGCTCATGCACGGCACGGGCCTCTACACGCAGCTCATCTGCCTGGCGCTGGGCGGGAGCACGGTGACGCTCGTGTCGCGCCGCTTCGACGTCGAGGAGATGTTCGACACGATCGAGCGCGAGCGTGTCAATCAGATCGCCATCGTCGGGGACGCCTTCGGCAAGCCCATGCTCAAGGCCCTCGACGAGAACCCCGGGCGATGGGACCTCGCCAGCCTGTTCCTGGTCGCATCCTCGGGAGTGATGTTCAGCGAACCGGTCAAGCAGGGCTTGCTCCGGCATCACCCGAACATGCTGTTGGTCGACGCCTTCTCCTCGTCCGAGGCCATCGGCATGGGCCAGTCGGTCTCCTCTGGCACCTCGGCCAGCGACACGGCGAAGTTCATGCTGGGCGAGAACACCATCGTGATCACCGACGACGGGCGGAGAGTGGAGCCGGGATCCGACGAGATCGGCCGGGTGGCGGTGGGCGGGCACCAGCCGATCGGCTACTACAAGGACCCGGCGAAGACCGCCGCCACGTTCATCGAGTTCGAGGGCCGGCGCTACTCCTGCCCAGGCGACTACGCGCGGGTGGAGGCCGACGGCGGCTTGACCCTGCTCGGCCGCGGCTCCGTGGTGATCAACACGGGGGGCGAGAAGGTCTTCCCCGAGGAGGTCGAGGAGGCGCTCAAGACCTACCCCGGGATCCGGGATGCGGTGGCCGTGGGCATCCCCGACGACCGCTTCGGTGAGGCGGTCACCGCGGTGGTCGAGGTTGCGGACGGAGCCGAGGTCGAGCCCGAGGGGGTCATCGACCACGTCCGGTCCAAGCTGGCCGTCTTCAAGGCACCGAGGCGCGTTTTCGTCATCGACACCATCGGCCGGGCGCCCAACGGCAAGGTCGACTACAAGCGCCTGCGGGCGTACGCGATCGAGAACTCGACCGCCGGCGCCGCGTAGGCCTTCCGAGGGGACGCGGTCCGCGCGCGATCGCAGTGCGAACACCGGGGTACGGTGCCGCCGTGTCCGAGCCCTTCGAGCCGCGCCACGAGCTGCGCCGGCGGTTCCACCAGGAGCTCGATGAGATCGACGCCCGGGTCATCCGGCTGTTCGCCCTCGTCACCGAGAGCGTGGCGGCGGCGTCCGAGTCGCTGCTGGCCAGTGACACAGAGATGGCCCGCATGCTGGCCGGCCGCGATGCGCTCGTCGATCAGCTGGAGGTGGACCTCGAGCAGCTGGCCGAGCGCGAGCTGATCACGCAGGCGCCGATGGCGCGCGACATGCGCTACCTGGTGTCGGTCATTCGCATCGTGCCCGAGCTGGAGCGCAGCGGCGATCTCGCCGAGCACATCGCCCAGCGGGCCGCCACCGGGCTCGCCTTGCGCCTCACGCCCACGGTGCGGGGGCTGCTGGAGCAGCTGGGCACCACCTGCGTCGAGATGTGGCAGGGCGCTGCGGATGCGTGGGCCGAACGCGACGCCGACGCGGCCGAGCGCCTCGACACCGCCGACGACCGCATAGACAGCCTTCACGATCAGTTGGTGGAGGAGCTGGGCAGGTCCGACATCGCGCTCCCCGACGCCCTGCAGGCCACCCTCGTGGCGCGGTTCTACGAGCGCCTCGGGGACCACGCCG
>Ga0081538_10005800_pt1 | contig 11009 bp, 9 predicted proteins | sample TabmetS5T2R1_FD_71022 | JGI IMG/M metagenome (GOLD analysis project Ga0081538, IMG submission 71022) | Tabebuia heterophylla rhizosphere microbial communities from the University of Puerto Rico - S5T2R1 | ecosystem: Host-associated > Plants > Roots > Rhizosphere ...
TGCTGGCGCGCTTCACCTTCGGCGGCGACGCCAGCGCCTACGGCGCCCTGGCGTCGATCATGGCCGCCGGCGCGGTGGTCGGCGCTCTGGCCGCCGCCCGCCGTGGCCGCCCCTCCAGGGCGATGCTGCTCGGCTCGGTCGCCGCCTTCGGCGTGCTGTCGTTCGTGGCCGCGGCCGCGCCCACCCTGGTCGCCGAGGCGGTCGTGCTGGCCCCGCTGGGGTTCGCCAGCATGACCTTCCTGGCGACCGCCAACGCGACCCTCCAGCTCGCCTCCGACCCCGTGCTGCGCGGCCGGGTGATGGCCCTGTACGGCCTGGTGTTCCTCGGCTCCACCCCGGTCGGCGGGCTGCTCGGCGGCTGGATGGCGGGCCAGTTCGGTCCCCGCTCGATCCTGGTGCTGTCCGGCGTCTCCAGCCTGGCGGCCGCCGCCCTGGCGGCCGTCCTGACGCGTCAGCGCTGGATGTAGGAGGCCAGCCCGCGGGTGATGATCTCCAGCCCCAGCTCGAAGCGCTCGTCCGGGCCGCCGCTGGTCAGCTCGTCCAGGGTCGCGTGGACGTTGGGGAACTGGTCGGCCGGCATGGACGCGAAGTAGCCGCGGATCATCGCCACCACCTGCTCTGGCGCGAGGTCCTCGCCGGTGGGTGACGGCAGGCCCAGCGCCTCCTCGTAGGTGGAGGCGCCCAGGTACAGGCCCAGCAGGTCGGGCGCGTAGGCCGCGACGTGGTCGGGGACCCCGGCGCCGCGCAGCAGGGCGAGGATCGACTCGGCCAGGCGGACCAGGTTGGGGCCGACCGGGATGCGGCCGAGGGTCAGCCCCGCCACGCCCGGATGGCGCTGGAAGACCCGCCTGGCCAGGCGCATCCCCTCTATGAACTGCTCCTGCCACCGTTCCGGGTCGGGCGGGGGCAGCTCGATCTCGCCCACCACCCGGTCCACCAGCAGGTTGATCAGCTCGTCCTTGCCGGAGACGTGCCAGTAGAGCGAGGCCGGGCCGGTGCCGAGCTCCTCGGCGACGCGGCGCATGCTGAGCGCGTCGGCCCCCTCCTTGTCCACGACCCGCAGCGCCGCGTCGACGATGGCCTCGCGGGTGAGGGGGGTCCGGGCGGGGCGCCCGCGCCGGGGTGCCCGCCAGGGCGGCTCGGGGATCGATCGGGCCGGGCTCTGCTCCATGACGAACATGGTACCAGAGCCGAACAGTGGTTCATATCTCGAACGTTGTTTGACAACCGGGCGATGTTCGTGCATCCTCGAACTATGTTCTAGTCATGAAGCAACGTTCGAGCAGGAGGTACGGCGTGACAACGCGAACGGGACGACTGGAGCTCACCCGCGGCGCGGCCCGCCTGCGCATCCGCGGCGCGACCATCCCGGAGCTGTTCCAGAGCCGCTTCGACCGGCCGGTCCCGCGGGTGTCGGTGGACGGCGGCGTGGTGGCGGTGCGCTACCCGCGCTTCTCCCCCGGCGCCTGGCGGCGCCCATGGGCGCGCCGCCGCGGCGAGGTGACGCTGAACCAGGACGTGACCTGGGCGATCGCCACCCGGCGCGGGGTCGCCCACCTGGACGCCGACCTGCGGGACCTGAAGGTCGAGTCGGTCGAGGTGCGCCATGGCGCCAGCCACGTGGAGCTGCGCCTGCCGCGCCCGGCGGGGACGGTGCCGGTGCGGATCGGCGGTGGCGCCAGCCACGTGCGCATCCGCCGGCCGGCGGGGACGCCGGCCCGGCTGCGGATCGGCCGGGGCGTCGCCCACCTGACCTTCGACGAGCAGGAGTTCGGCGCGGTCGGCGGCCGGCTGCGGCTGGAGAGCTCCCAGGCCGGCGCCGCCGGCTACGACATCGAGATCGACGGTGGCGCCAACCACGTGCAGATCACCACCGAGTGAGAGGAGCAGCGGCATGATCCCGACGATCGAGGCGAAGAACCTCCGCAAGCGGTTCGGCAAGACCGTCGCCCTGGACGGGCTGGACCTCCACGCCGAGCCGGGGCAGGTCCTGGCCGTGCTCGGCCCCAACGGCGCCGGCAAGACGACCTTCGTGCGCACGGTGGCCACCCTGCTGCGTCCCGACGCGGGCGAGCTGCGCGTCGCCGGCCACGACGTGCGCCGCGAGCCCCAGGCGGTGCGGCGCCTGATCGGCCTGGCGGGGCAGTCCGCCGCGGTCGAGCCGGCCATGACCGGCCGGGAGAACCTGGAGCTGGTGGCCCGCCTGTTCGGGCAGGACGCGCGCTCGGCGCGGGCCAACAGCGCCAGGGTGCTGGACCAGCTCGGGCTGGCCGAGGCGGCCGGGCGGCTGGCGCGGACCTACTCGGGCGGCATGCGCCGCAAGCTGGACCTGGGGGCGAGCCTGGTGGGCGCGCCGCGGCTGCTGCTGCTGGACGAGCCGACCACCGGGCTGGACCCCCGCAGCCGCATCGAGCTGTGGGACGCCATCCGCGACCTGGTCGGGCAGGGCACCGACGTCCTGCTCACCACCCAGTACCTGGACGAGGCCGACCACCTGGCCGGCCGCATCGTGATCATCGACCACGGCCGCGTGGTCGCGGCCGGCACGCCGACCGAGCTCAAGCAGCGGGCGGGCCGCAACGTCATCGAGGTGCACGTGCGCGACCGGGCCGACCTGCCCGCCGTGGCCGCCGCCCTGGCCGCCGTGGACCACGGCGAGGCCCAGGTCGAGGAGGCCACCCGCCGGGTCAGCGTGGCGGTCGAGGCCGGCACCGACCGGCTGCGGGACGCGCTGCGGTCGCTGGACGCGGCCGGCGCCACCGTGGACGACATCTCGCTGCGCCCGCCCACGCTGGACGAGGTCTTCCTGGCGCTGACCGGCCGCACGGCCGCCTGAGACCACAAGGAAGGAGCGATCGACATGGCAAGCATCGCACCACGCATCCAACCCGCCGCGGGGCTGGGGGCCAGCGCGCTCGGCATCGCCAAGCGGGGCCTGCTGAAGTACCTGCGCACCCCCCAGCTGGTGGTGCTCGGCACCATCCAGGGGGCCCTGTTCCTGCTGATCTTCCGCTACGTGTTCGGCGGGGCGATCGGCACCGAGGGCGGCCTCGACTACGTGGACTTCCTGGTGCCCGGGTTCATCACCACCGGCATCCTGTTCTCCGGCATGGGCGCCGCCGCCGGCGTGGCCGAGGACCTGGAGCAGGGCCTGGTCGACCGGCTGCGGTCGCTGCCGATCCCGCGCAGCGCCGTGCTCGCCGGGCGGGCGCTGTCCGACACCGCCGTGCTGGTCTGGGGCCTGCTCATCACCGCGGCCATCGGGTTCGCGGTCGGCTTCCGCATCCACGGCTCCGCGGTGGACGCGCTGGCCGCGCTGGGGCTGCTGATCGTGTTCGGGTTCGCCTTCGAGTGGCTGTTCATCACCCTGGGGCTGTTCGCCGGCAACGCGCAGGCCGCCCAGGGGATGGCGCTGCTGGTGTTCCCGCTGACCTTCGTGTCCAGCGCCTACGTCCCGGTGGAGACGATGCCCGGGTGGATGCAGGGCTTCGCCGAGCACCAGCCGGTCACGGTGATGGTGGACGCGGTCCGCGCCCTCACCCAGGGACCGGCCGCCGAGGCGCTGCTGGGTCACAGCGCCGGCTTCTACGTGGTCCGCTCGCTGCTGTGGTCGGCCGCCATCGTGGCGGTGTTCGTCCCCCTGGCGGTGTGGCGCTACCGGCGGGGCTGATCCCGACCCCTGAGGGCCGGCCGCGGTTGCCGCGGCCGGCCCTCAGCATGAGGCGCGCAGGTCGGCGAGGCGGACCAGCAGCTCCGAGCGGGCCGACTCCAGCCCGGCGAGCGGCTCGGTCATGGCCGCCTCGACCTCGCGGCCGACCGCCCGGTCCAGGCCGCCGGTCAGCCGGTCGGCCCAGCGGCGCCCGGCCCGGCGGGCGCTGGCCGCCAGCAGCCGGGACAGCAGCCAGCCGGCGACCACCCCGCCGACCAGCAGCAGCAGCGGCATCGGCACGCCCCGCCAGGTGGGCAGGTCCGGCAGGTCGGCCTGGGCGCGGCCGGCCAGGTACAGGGTCAGGTACCAGAGCGCGCCGACGGCGGCGGCCAGGGTGGCGACCGTCTGGAGCACCCCGATGAGCGGCCACAGCCAGGAGCGCGGCGGGCGGGTGTGCTCGACCGACGCCCGCGCCACCGCCCCGTCGATCGCCTCGGCCAGCCGCTCCTCGAGCCGGTCCGGCGCCGCCAGCGCCATCACCTTGGCGCGCAGCGCCGGCGGGGCCGCCACCGCCGCCGAGCGCAGCAGGTCGTGGACGGGGTTGACGGTGCGGCTCAGGGTCGACCGCCCCCGCCAGCCGCGGGCGTAGGCGACCGGGTCGATCGACCGGGCCGAGGCCGGTCCCCGGTCGCCGCCGCCGCGCGCCCGGGCCAGCCACGCCAGCACGCGGCCGAGCGGCCCGGCGCCGGCGGCCCTGGCCTCCGCCCGGGTGCGGCGCTGGCAGGCGCGCCGGACCCCGTCGACGTCCACGGCGGAGCGCGCCGCGGCCACCGCCCGCTCGCCGGCGGCGCGCCTGGCGCCCTCGCCGACCAGCGGCCGCGCCGCCGCCGGCCCGTCCAGGCCGGCCCGCCCGGCCAGCTCGGCCCCGGCGGCGGCGCAGTCGGCCGCCACCCGCCCGGTCACCACCGCCTTGGCCTGCATCCGCCCTGACAGCCACGCCCGCAGCGCCTCCAGCTCGCCGCGAGATCCCCCGTCCGGCGGGTCGGCGGCGACCACGAACACCGGCCGGTCGCCGATGCCGTCGGCGGCCAGCCGGCGGCGCAGGTCGGCGGTGAGGGCCGCCACCTGCTCGGGCCCGCCGATCACGTCGCGCCGGTTGACCACGAACACGGCGCGGTCGGCGTGGTGGGCCAGCGGCCGCAGGTAGTCGTCGTGCAGCACCCGGTCGGCGTACTTCTCGGGGTCGAGCACCCAGCAGATCGCGTCGACCCGCGGCAGCAGCTCGTCGACGGTGGCCCGGTGGCGGGGCTCCACCGAGTCGTAGTCGGGCAGGTCCAGCAGGCACAGCTCGCCGAAGCGGGCGTCGTCGTGGCTGACCACCTTGGCGACCCCGACCCAGCCGAGCAGCGGCCGCAGCTCGGCGGCCGCGTCGGCCGGCACCCACGCGACCGGCTCGTCGGTGACGGGCCGGGTCGCGCCCGCCGGGCTGACCTCGACGCCCGCCAGGGCGTTGAGCAGGCTCGACTTGCCGGCGCCGGTGCCGCCGGCCAGGGCGAGCACGAAGGCGGTGCCGGGGAAGCCCAGCCGCGCCCGCGAGGCCGCCAGGGTCGCCCGCGCCCCGGCCGCGTCCAGGCCGAGCCGCTCGGCGGCGTCCGCGACCCGCTCCAGCCCCTCCAGGCAGCGCCCGAGGTCGGTGCGCGGGGGGCTCACCGCTCAGCTCCTGTCGAGGGTTGCGACCAGGCGCTCCGCCTCGGCGAGCACCCGGGTGGCGGCGGCGCGCAGCTCGCCGGGCGCGTCCGGCGGCGCGGCCAGCAGGTCCAGGAAGCGGGTGGCGTCGCGGTCCAGCGCGGCCCGCAGGGTGCGGCGCAGGTCCTTCTCGGCGGAACGGATGATGTCGACCACGGCGGCCTCGCCGATGAGCGCCTCCAGCAGCTTCTGGTTGATCACCGCGGTGCCGCCGGCGATGGCCAGCTCGCCGCCGGTGAGCCCGGCCGAGTGGGCGAACACCGCCAGCATGGCGACCACGCCGATGGCGTTGACGCCCAGCGAGGTCACGAACGCGAACGCCCGCCGGCTGTGGCCGCGCTCCTGGACCATCGCGGTCAGCCGGCCCAGCCAGTCGGTGAGCAGCGCGCGGGCCTCGGCCTCCAGCTCGGGGCCGTGGCCCCACAGGCTCGGGTGCTCGTCCAGCAGCAGCGACCCCGCCGGGTCGGCCGACCAGGCGGTGGCGGCGTTGCCGGCGGCCACGTCGGCGTGGCGGACCAGGGCGGCGACCAGCTCGTCGAAGGCGCGCTCCTTGGTCCGCTGGAGCTCGGGGGCGCCGCGCGCCGGCTGGAGCCGCCGGGCCAGCCACGAACGCACCCGGCCGATGCCGCTGGACAGCCAGCGGCTCACGTCGCCGACCCCGACGAACTCCTGCCAGGAGCGCATCACCTCGCCGCGGAGGAAGTCGCCGCCGGCCAGGCGGTCCTGGAGCCGCTCCTGCTCGGTGGCGTAGGCGCGCTCCACCGAAGCCCGCAGCGCGGCCGCCCGCAGCCGGTCGGCCTCCAGGTCGCGGGCGACCTCGTCGGCCGTGGCCGGCAGGCCGGCGAGCGCGCCCCGCAGCGCCTGGGCCTTGACCGCGGCCAGCGCCGCGGCGTCGGCGGACAGCTCGGCGAGGCGGGCGCGCACCGGCTCGATGGCGGCGGCGTCCAGGCCGTCGACGGCCGGGTCGCGGGCGCCCTCGACGACGCCCAGCAGCGGCAGGTCGCGGCCGCCCGGCCCGGCGTGGCCGAGCCCGGCCTCCTCGAAGCGGCGCCGGCAGTCCCGGAGGACGGCCTCCCGGTCGGCCTCGCGGCGCGGCAGCCGGTTGACCACCACCAGCAGCGGCACGCCCCTGGCCTTGGCCAGCCTCAGGAACTCCCACGGCACCGCGTCGGCGTAGCGCTGCGCGGTGGTGATGAACAGGCACAGGTCGGCGGCCTGGAGCAGCTCGTCGGCGGTCTTGCGGTTGGCGGCCTCCACCGAGTCGACGTCGGGGGCGTCGACCAGCGCGATCTCGGGGAACGCGCGCTCGTGCACGACCAGCTCGAGGCGGTCGGCCGCGGCCAGGGCGCCGAGCACCCTGCCGGCCATGAAGGCGTCGGTCTGCCCGGGGGCGAGCAGCACCACCGGCCGCATGGTGGTCGGCCGCACCACCCCGCTGGGGCTGACCCGGTCCCTGGCCAGCCCGTTGAGCAGCGACGACTTCCCGGCCCCGGTGGAGCCGAGCAGGATGCAGACCAGCGGCGCCTCCAGGTCGCGCACGCGCGGCAGCAGGTAGTCGTCGAGCTGCCACGCGAGCCGGCGCCGGCGGTCCTGGCTCTGGTCGCCGGGACCGGGGGCGCGGGGCACCGCGGCCGCCACCAGCTCGGCAAGCCGGGCCAGCGCGGCCTGGAGGGCGGTGGTGTCGACCGAAGTTGGCATGGTGCTCTCCAGGTACCCGGCCGGAATGAAACCAAGCGAATGTCCGGGAGGTCTATTGCTGCGCCGTCGGTACACGACAGAGGAGGAGTGACGGTATGGGCATCATCGGGTGGATCGTTCTCGGGCTGCTGGCCGGGGCCATCGCCAAGGCCATCCTGCCGGGCGACGACCCGGGCGGCATCATCGTCACGATGATCATCGGCATCGTCGGCGCGCTGCTCGGCGGGTTCCTCGCCCAGATCTTCTTCGACACGGCCACGCTCGACGAGTTCTTCGACATCAGCACCTGGCTGACGGCGATCGTCGGCGCGATCATCCTGCTGCTGCTGTACCGGCTGGTCGCCGGCAGAAGGCGCCGAGCGCTCTAGCCCTAGGGGACACTCAGCTCCGGCTGGGGGGCGCGGGCCTCCAGGTCGCCGACGCCGAGCCTGGACAGCAGGCGGATCGGCGGGCTGTAGGCCCGGCCCGGGTCCCTGGGCAGGAAGGCGAGCTGGAGGTCGCACCAGGACAGCCGCAGCGACTCGGCGTTGGTGGGGGTGGCCAGCAGGAACTGCACCCGGTCGGCGAGCGCGTGCATCAGCTCGGCCACGTGGTCGATGTTGGTCGAGTCGAGGTGGGCGATGTGCTCGTCCATGATCAGCAGGTCGGCGGCGTCGGCGGTGCCCATGGTGGCCAGCAGCAGCAGGATGGCGATCTTGGCGCGCTGGCCGCCTGAGTGGGCGGCGTCGCGGTAGGAGCGCCGGCGCTCCCCCGGCACGTGCGCGACCAGCACGTCCACGCCGTACTCCTCGGGCCGCTCGCCCGCGACCAGCCGCAGCTCGCCCTCGGCGCCGCCCGTCTGGCAGACGCGCGCGAACTCGCCGCTGAGCCGCTGCACGACCTCCCGGACCCCGTCCTCGAAGCGGCGCCGCGCCTGCTCCACGCGCCCGAGCTGCTCGTCCAGCTCGTGCTTGCGCCGCTCGGCCAGGCGGTTGGCCTCCTCGACGGCGTCCGCCTTGGCCTCGCGGCCGGCGAGCAGGTCGGCCTCCCGCACCTCGGCGGGGAAGCGCTCCTCGTCGTCGACCTGCCCGCTCAGCCACTCGATGTCGCGCACCACCGACTCGGTGCCGGGCAGGTCGCCGGCGTCCAGCACGGCCCGCTGCTCCTGGCTGAGCGGCCGGGCCGCCAGCTCGGTGCCCAGCGCCTCCAGCCGCCTGTCCAGCTCCTCCAGCTCGGGAAGGTGCCTGGCGACGCGGGCCTCGGCCTCGGCGTGGCGCTGCCTGGCCATGGCCAGCTCGGCGTTGGCGGCGCCGCGGCGCTCGTCCAGCTCGCGCAGCTCGCGCGCGAGCGCGCGCTCGCCCTCCTGCGGGTCGGGGTGCCTGCCCATGGCCTTGTCGCGGGCCCGCTCGGCCTTCTTGACCTTCGCCTGGAGGTCGGGGAGGGCCCGCACCGCCTCCAGCACCTGGAGGGCGCGGTGCCCGGCGGCGCGCAGCTCGGGGACGCCGGCGTCCAGCCCGGCCGCCTCCTCGCCGAGCCTGGCCGCCTCGGCCTTGAGCTCCCGCAGGTGCAGCTCCCTGGCCCGGCGCCCCAGCACCGGATGCTCGGGGGCCTGCAGGCGGGCGATGCCGTCGCCGTAGCGCATGCCGTCGGGGGCGACCGCGTCCAGGCCCCTGCCGGCCAGGCTGTGGGCCTGGGCGGCGTCGTGGGCGGCCTGCGCGTCCTCCCGCTCCAGCAGCAGGCCGGCCTCGACGGGCCCGAGCACGCCGGCGAGGGCGGCGCGTGGCTCGCCGGCGCCGCCCCGCACGATCGGCCGGCGGTAGCCGGCCTCCACCGCCAGCGCGGTCGCCTGGCGGAAGCTGTGGGACGGCACCAGCAGGCCCCACAGCGCGTCGCCGAGCGCGGCCTCGGCGCGGGCCCTGGTGGCGTCCCCGGCCGCCTCGTCGGCCAGCTCCAGCACCTCGGCGACGACCACGGCCTCGATGCCGGCCTCGGCCAGGGTGGCCTTGAAGGCCTGCACCTCCGCGGGGACGACCACGCCGCCCCCGGTGAGCACCGCCATGCGGGCCTGGAGGTCGGCGAGGGCCGCGCCGATCTCCTGCCGCCTGGCGAGCACGGCCGCCAGGCTCGACTCGGCCGCCTGCACCTCGGCCTCGGCCTGCTCGACGGTGCGCTCGCCCGCCAGGCTGGCCATGCGCTCGAGGGTCGCCGTGGCCGCCTCGGCCGTGGCCGCCATGCCGGCCAGGCGGACGACCTCGCCGTGCTCGGCGTCGCGGCTCTCGTTGAGGCCGCCGGCGAGCGCCTCGGCCTGGTCGGTGAGCTTGGCGGCCGCGGCCTCCAGGGCCGGCAGCCGCTTGGCCAGCGTGGCCAGCTCCTGCCGGTCGGCGGCGATCCGCTCGGCGATCCGCTCCCGCTCCGCCTTGGCCGCGTCCACGCGCACGGCCACGTCGCGGTGCTCGGCGGCGGGACGGGCCAGGTCGCGGAGCAGCTCCAGCCGGTCGCGCAGCCCGCTCCACTCCAGGTGGCGGGCGGCGAGGGTCTGCAGCTCGGCGAGCTGGTCCTGCTCGACCCGCGCCGCCTCGATCGCGGCCAGGTAGGCCTCCCTGGCCTGGTCGGCCCGCTCCCGCTGCGCCTCGACCTCGTCGAGCAGGACCCGCTCGCCGGTGAGCTCCAGCAGCTTGCGGAGCAGGCCGGGGGGCCGTTCCTCCATGGTCCGGTCGATCGCGCCCTGCGGCAGGGCGAGCACCTCGCGCAGCGCCCTGGTGATGCCGGTCCGGTCCAGCAGCTCGTCGTAGCGGCGCGGGCCGAGCCACTCCGGCTCGGGGTTGTGTGCCAGGAAGGCGTCCAGGTCCTCGGCGATCGGGCGCTCGAAGCCCCAGCGGACCAGCCCGGGGAGCACCCGGTAGCGCCGCTGCTCGGCGGTGACCAGGCAGACCACGGTGACCCGGTCGGCGTCGCGCAGCTCCTCGCCGGCGGCGTCGAACAGGCGCTCGCCCCGTTCGGGCAGCACCGGGTTGGCGAAGGTCGCGCGCAGCAGCGCCCGCTCGGCCGGGGTGCCGCCGGGGCCGCCGTCGAAGATGTAGCCGTCGGAGCTGCGCCCGGGGGCGAAGCTGGTGATGCCGAGCAGCAGCTTGATGCCGTCCAGGAAGCAGGTCTTGCCGGAGCCGTTGGGGCCGGTGGCCACGTTGATGCCGTCGACCAGCAGGGGGATCGGGTCGGGCCGCAGCGACCCCCAGTGGACGAGCTGGACCTCCTCAATCCTCGGCATGGCCGGCCCCCCCGTTGTTGGTCAACTCCGCGGCCCGGCGGCGCAGGTGGGCGAGCCGCTGGTGGCGGCCGACCAGGGCCCTGGCCGCCTCGGCCGCCTCCGGCTCGTCGAGCGTGTCGAGCAGGGCGCCGGCCTCGACCCGTCCCTCGCGCAGGGTCAGGTAGCCGGCCCGCTCCAGGCGCTCCAGGGCGCCGGGCAGGCCGGCGCCGTCGAGCCGGGCGCCGAGCAGCTCGGTCAGGTCGTCGGGGTCCAGCCACGGCTCGCCGGGCGCCTCCCCGGCCCTGGCGCGCTCCTCCGGCAGGAAGCGCAGGTGCAGCCAGCAGGTGGCGAGCACGGCCAGCTCGTCGGTGCCGAGGGCGACCACCGGCTCCAGGCCCGGCGCGTCGGGCAGGGGGCCGTCCAGCCGCGCCAGCCAGCGCTCCGAGCGCGGCGAGTAGGCCAGCTCGCAGCCGGCCTCCGCCAGCCGCCGGCGGACCTCCTCGCGGGTCTCCGGGTCGCCCAGCTCCGGCACGTCGGCGGCGGCCACCGACCCGACCAGCAGCACGCGGCACAGCTCGGTGGCGTTCACGAGGTGCGTTCCCTGACGCCGGTCCACGAGACGATGCCGACCTCGTCGTGGCCGACCACCTCGTGGCGGGGCTGCGGGGCGAGGGCGGCGGCCCGGGTGCCGTC
>Ga0081538_10005801_pt1 | contig 11007 bp, 8 predicted proteins | sample TabmetS5T2R1_FD_71022 | JGI IMG/M metagenome (GOLD analysis project Ga0081538, IMG submission 71022) | Tabebuia heterophylla rhizosphere microbial communities from the University of Puerto Rico - S5T2R1 | ecosystem: Host-associated > Plants > Roots > Rhizosphere ...
GGCCACCCCGGCGGTGCCCTGCTCCCAGGGCGCCTGGCCCTGGCGCTCGGCCTCGGCCCGGCCGGCCTCGGTCAGGGTGAACCGCCGCCGGCCCTCGCCCTCCTCGCCGGCGATGAGGCCCTCGTCCTCGAGCAGCTGGAGGGTCGGGTAGACCGACCCGGGGCTGGGGCGCCAGACGCCGCCGGTGCGTGCCTCCAGCTCCTGGATCATCTCGTAGCCGTGCATCGGCCGCTCGGCCAGCAGGGCCAGGATCGCGGCCCGGACGTCGCCGCGGCCGCGCCGCCCCCGGCCGCGGCGGCCGAATCCCCACGGCCCCGGTGGCATGGGCGGCAGGGGCGGCCTCCCGTGGCCCCAGGGCCCGAAGCCGCCATGATGGCCCGGCCCCGGCCACTCCTCGTGAGGGCCGTATCCGTGCATGAACATTCGTCGTCGCATGCTGCATCACCTCCTGTCGCCTGCAGCGCCACTAACGATATATCTTTGACAGTCGAAGATGCAACACCGATAGCATGTTCAGGACGGAAGGCGGGCGCGGCGGATGGCGTCGATGCGGGCCTGGCTCGAGGGATGGGAGCGGAGCAGGGCGGCCATGCCCCGGGGGCGGGGCCGGGACTGCTCGATCTGGAGGAACAGGCCCAGCACCTGGACCAGGCCGGGGCCGTAGCCGAGCTCGGCCGCGTGCCGGTCGGCGGCGTGCTCGCCGGCCCGCGACAGGGCCGCCGCCAGCACCCTGGCCAGGCGGACGAGCAGGGCCAGCGGGAGCCAGAGCAGGCCAAGGCCGACCACCAGGACGCTGCCGGCCACGACCAGCACGCCCAGGACGGCCAGCAGGACCAGCATGCCGAGGGCGCCGTCGGGCGCCCGGCCGCCGGCCAGCCCGCCGGTGCGGTCGCTGAGGCGCTGGAAGACTCGGGCCAGCCACCGGGTGACCCGGCGGATGGCCCGCAGCAGCCGGTCGCCGGCCTCGAACGGCAGCAGGTACCACCAGCCGAGGATGATGGCCAGGGGGTGCAGGTGGCGGTGGTGGCCGACCTCGTGGGCCAGCACCGCCTCCAGCATGTCGTCGGGCAGCTCCAGGGCCACCCGGGTCACGGCCAGCACGTGGCCGCCGAGCGCGAACGCGTTGACCTGCCGCTTCTCCTCGACCCGGAGCAGGTAGCGGGCCGGGTCGGTCCCGGCCCGGCGGCAGACCCGGGCCAGGGCGGGGGTGATCCGGGCCAGCTCGGCCGGGCGCGGCCGGCGCAGGCTCCGGTACAGCAGCCGGGCCAGCCCGGCCTCCACCGGGCGGGCCAGGATCAGGGCGGCGCTGGCCGTCCAGGCGGCGCAGGCGACGATCGCCACCGTGACCGGCTCCCGGCCGGCCAGGACGGCCGCCCCGTAGGCGGGCAGGGCCACCACGACCAGCGACAGCAGCCAGATGAGGACCACGATGGCGAACATCCCGACCGAGGTCCCGCTGACCCGCGACCGGGCCGGGTGGGGCGCGGACGGCGCCCTGGATGGCTGCGGCGACATGGGTGAACGATACGTAGAGTGCCGGGGAGGTGCCCGGCCCATACAGAAGGCCCGCCACGGTCGACGGGCCTTCTGTATGGGGGAACCTGCGCGCGGGAGGCGCGGTGTGGGGGCCTATCCGTTGGGGCGGGCGTAGCCGACGATGCTGCTGCCCAGGGACTGGACGCGCACGTAGTCGCCGGTGTGGGTGGCCGAGATCCGCTGGCCGTTGCCGATGTAGACCGACACGTGGGAGATGGGGCTGTAGTAGAAGACCAGGTCGCCCGGCTGGAGCTCGCTGGCCGAGACGCGCCGGCCGACGTTGTACTGGGCGGCGCTGGAGTGGGGGAGCGAGACGCCGGCCTGCTGCCAGGCCATCATGGTCAGGCCCGAGCAGTCGAAGCACCCGGGGCCCGAGCCGCCGTAGCAGTAGGGCTTGCCGACCTGGGCCCTGGCGTAGGCGACGACCGCCGCGGCCGAGCCGCCGCCACCGCCACCGCCACCGCCGCCCGAGGGCGGGGGAGCGACCGGGTTGGACGGGCGGCTGGGGACCGAGGGGCGGTCGGCGGCCCGCATCCGGGCCAGCACGGCCCGGGTCTTGTCGGCCGCCCGCTCGACCTCGGCCTTCTTGGCGGCCAGGCGGTCGACCTCGGCGGCCTGGGCCTTCTCGGCCGCGACCAGGTCACGCTGGCGCTCGCCGAGGGCCTTGCCGGCCACCCAGAGCTGGTCCATCAGGTCGCCGTCACGGGCGGCGAGCAGGTCGAGCACCTGGACGCGGTCGATGGCGGCGGTGGGGTCGTCGGAGCCGAGCACGGCGGCCACGGCGCTGCCGGCGCCCTGCACGTAGGCGGCCGACGCCCTGGCGCCGAGGACCGCCTGGAGCTTGCGCACGTCGGCCTCGGCCCCGCTGGCCTGGGCCCGCAGGGACTTGAGGGACCGCCGCAGCCGCTTCAGGGCCTCGTTGCTCTGGTTGTACTGCTCGACCAGCTGGTCGGCCTCCCGGTTCAGCTGGTCGAGCTGATCCTCGAGGCGGGCGGAGGAGGTCGGGGCCGCCGTTGCCGTCATGTTCGACCCGGTGGACAGCACCGTCAGGGGCATCAGGATGGCCGCGAGCAGCACGCTGCGCGCAACGCGGCGCGGCCAGCGACGGTGGGGGGTCCGTCGTGCGCCCAACGGGGGCAAGCGCCCGTCCTCCTTCCTCCCGCCTCCAGTGGCCGGACACGGGCTGGGCGCGGTGGGGAATGGGGGCGCCCTCTCCTCCGATGGGGGGTCGGAGGAGCCGTTCACGGTGAAACGTGTCCGTCCGGTAATCATTCCGTGATCAAACGGGCCGGACTGTAGCGCGCCTCTGCGGGATTCGCCAAATCCTCTGCTCACGAGACGCCAATGTCGCGTCCAGGCTTGCCCCACCCAACATGTAGCGTTTAAGGTTCGGTGCGGTACAAGATCTTGCGTGTCCGACGCCGCCGGTCCTGGGACGGAGCCGGGTCCCTGCCTCCGGAGAACTGCGGGGAGAGGACGTGGAGAACTACGCACAATTGCGGGGGGCTCCGCCGCCCGCATCTCCTCCAAAACCATCCCCTGCGCGGGAGTGGGACGGGGGACCGCCGGGGGCCCTGGGGGAGCGGGAGCGGGCGGTGCTCGCGTTCGAGCGGCACTGGTGGCGGCACGCCGGGGCCAAGGAGGAGGCGATCCGGCGCGAGTTCGGTGTCGGGCCCACCGCCTACTATCAGCTCCTGAGCCGACTGATCGACGACCCCGCGTCCATCGCCTACGACCCCATGCTCGTCAAGCGCCTCCAGCGCCAGCGCGCCTCCCGGCGCCGGCGACGCTCCGGGCCCATGGCACAGGCGCCTTCGAGTGGCGGTGGGGGGAGCCAAAGCGGGCTCCCCCCACATGGACCGGGGACCGCAAGTAGTACGCTGCCCACTGCACCTACGACCTGAGGAGGACCACTGAAACCCGGTCCGACGGCCCGGGCAGCCTTGGTCCTGGTGGCGTTCCTGGCCGTCTTCACCGTTGTCGACCGGATGTCAGCGCCCGACGGGACCCGGCGCACCGCCGCCGCCCCGCCGGCGTCGACGGCCCGGCGGCCGGACACCAGCGCGGCCCCGACCACCACCGTCGCCCCCACCACGACCCGGCGGCCGACCACCACCGCCCCGCCGACCACCAGGAAGCCCACCGGGTCGACCCTGCGCCCCGCCGCCGGCGTCACCGTCCAGGTCCTCAACGGCGTCTGGGTGGCCGGCCTGGCCCACCGGGTGGCCTCCCAGGTCCGCACGGCCGGCTACGACGTGGTCGCGGCCAACACCGCCCTCGGCAGCTACACGTCCTCGCGCGTCTACTACAGCCCCGGCCACCAGGCCGACGCCGAGGCGTTCCGGGACCGCTTCCCGGCCTTCACCAGGGTCGAGCCCGCCCCGGCCAACCTGTCGGACCGGGTCGCCCTGCACGTGGTCATCGGCAAGGACTACCCGGGGGTCTGACCGGCGCCGGCCAGCTGCTTGCGCTGGGCGGCGAACCAGTCCTGAGGAGGGAGGGCGGTGGCGCCCTCGCGCAGCAGGGCGGCCCGCTCGGCCCGCTCGTCGGGGGCGAGCTCCAGGGCGGCGGCGATCGCCTCGGCCAGCTCGGCGGTGTCGAAGGGGTTGACCAGCAGGGCGCCCGGGCCGAGGTCGTCGGCGGCGCCGGCGTTGCGGGACAGGATCAGGGCCAGGTCGCGCCGGCTGACCGACGGGCCCTCCTTGGCGACCAGGTTCATGCCGTCCCAGACCGGGTTGACGATCAGCACGTCGGCGGCGGCCATGGCGGCCAGGGCCCGCGGGTAGTTGTCCCGCAGCTCCAGCACCACCGGCTCCCAGGTCCGGGTCCGGAAGCGCTCGTTGATGGACTCGGCCAGGTGCTTCACCTCGGCCGTGTAGGCCTGGTACTCGGGCAGGTCGCGCCGCGACGGGTAGGTGAGGGCGTAGTGGACGACCCGGCCCCTGGCCCTCGGGTTGCGCTCCAGGAACATCGCGTAGCCCTCCAGCCCGCGCAGGATGTTCTTGGACAGCTCCATGCGGTCGACCCGCACGATCAGGCTGCGCCCCCGGGCCAGCTCCGCCACCATCCGGTCCTGGGCCCGGGCGTCGGCCTGGGCAGCCCGCTCCCGCAGGGCCTCGCCGTCCACCCCCAGCGGGTAGGTCCGCACCAGCACCGTGCGGCCGTCGCCGGCTCGGACCGTGCTCTGCTCGAAGTCGACCCGGTAGCCGGCGTCCAGGCAGCAGTGCAGGAAGTTCCGGGCCCAGCGGGGGACCAGGAACCCCAGCAGGTCGGCCCCGAGCATCCCCTCCAGGACCGCCCCGGCGACCTGGCCCGGCAGCATGAGGAAGTAGCCCGGGTCGGCCCAGGGGCAGTGGGTGAAGTGGGCGACGCGGAGGTCTGGCCGGCGCCGGCGGAGCATGGCCGGGACCAGGGCCAGGTGGTAGTCCTGCACGTACACCTCGCCGCCCCGGTCCGCCTCGTCGTCGCAGGCGGCCGCGAAGGCCTGGTTGACGCCCTCGTAGTGCTGCCAGGCGACCCGGAAGCTGCGGTCGAAGCGGGGGTGGCGGGGCACGTCGAAGAGGTAGTGGTGCAGGAACCAGACGGTCCGGTTGGCCACCCGGTTGTAGTAGCTCTGGTACTCCCGCGGGTCGAACACCAGGCTGCGCAGGCGCACGGCGCCCTGGGCCAGCTCCAGGGTGCGCAGCCGCCCCGAGCGGGCGACCCGCCGGGCCGCCACCCGGTCCCCCTCGCTGATCGCCGCCGCCACCCAGGTGCCGCCCTGGCCGGCCAGGGCCGGGCCGAGGGCGGCCACCATGCCGCCGGCCCCCCGGCCCGAGGTCAGGTTGCCGTCGTCGTCGACCTCGAACTGGACCGGACCGCGATTCGACGCCACCACCAGCTCGGCCATCGGCAATCCCGCCCCTTCGGCGTCGCGAGGAACCACTATGCTCTAAGAGCCATCCTGGCATTCCTGAACGGGACGGTCGACCGGATCCGAAGGCGGCGAGGCATGACCCAGACGGGCGAGCAGACGCCGAGGGCGCCGCTGCTCCAGCCGCCACCGCACCGCCCGTCCCCCTACGAGCGGTTCGTGCGCATCGGCATCACCGCCTGGTGCGGCATCGGGGTCCTCATCCTCGGCTACCTGATGATGCGGCTGATGGTGTACATCAACCCGGTCATCCCGCCCCTGCTGATCGCCGTGGCCGTGGTCTACCTGCTCAACCCCGTGGTGTCGGCCCTGGAGCGGCGGGGGGTGCCCAGGCTCGCCGGGGCCGGCGTGGTCTACCTGCTGTTCCTGTGCATCGTGGCCCTGCTCGTCTCGCTGCTCGTCCCGGTGGTGGCCAGGCAGGTCTCCCAGGTGGTCGAGCACTTCCCCGACTACCTGGCCGACGCCCAGGCCTTCGTGCGCCGGGTGGCCGCCCGTTTCGGCCAGGAGCCCGACTTCCGGCTGGACGCCGACCAGGTCAGGGCGTGGCTGACGGCCGAGGACAACCGCCAGACCGTGACCAGGTACCTGACCGGGCTCCGGTCGGTCACCACCTCGGTCCTGAGCGGCCTGATCATCTTCGTGATCGGCCCGGTCATGGCCTTCTACCTGCTGGTCGACCTGCCACGGCTGGAGCGGGGGGCGATGGCCCTGATCCCGCCGGCCCGCCGCGAGGAGGTCAGGGGCCTGATGGACCGGATCGGCCAGGCGGTCGGCGGCTTCTTCCGCGGCCAGCTGCTGGTCGCCCTGTTCGTCGGGGTGGCCTCCTCGATCGGCCTGTGGGCCATCGGGCTGCCGTTCTGGCTGCTGGTGGGGATGGTCGCCGGGGTGTTCAACCTGGTCCCGCTGATCGGCCCGTTCATCGGCGGCGGGCTGGCCGTGGTCATCGCCCTCATCTCCGGCCAGCCCCTCAAGGCGGTCTGGGCCGCCCTGGTCCTGCTGGTCGTCCAGCAGATCGACAACCACCTGATCTCGCCCAACGTGATGGGCCGGACCGTCCAGCTCCACCCGGTGGTGGTGATGCTCGCCCTGCTGGTGGGGGCCAGCTTCGCCGGCCTGTTCGGCATGCTGGTGATCGTCCCCCTGGTCGCCGTGGCCAAGATCATCTTCCTGTTCATCTGGTCAAAGTACGTCGACTATGGCGACGAGCTGACCCAGGGCAGCCCCGAATGACCGGCCCGGCCGGCCGGGGCCGCGGTCAGCCGCGCAGGTCCCGGCGGGCCAGGCCCTCGGCGCCCAGGACCAGCCCGCCCACGGCCAGCACCAGGCAGGCGACGACGCCGGCGGCGTCCCAGGTGCCGACCATCGGCTGGCCCAGGTGCGCGGTGAGGGCGAGCCGATGGACCCAGTCGGGCAGGTCGAGCGCGGGCGCCAGCAGGTCGATGAGGTAGGTCGCGACCACCACGACGGCCACCGTGGCCGCGGCCGCCGCCGTCCCGACCAGGCCGCCCACGGCCAGGCCGATCCCGGCCAGCGCGGCCGCGTACAGCCCCAGGGCGAGGGTGCCGGTCATCGGGGTCAGCGCGTCGCTGCCGGCCAGCGCCGCCCCGGCCCCGATGGCCAGGGCCATGACCACCGTCAGGAGCGCGATCGCGGCGAGCACGCCCAGGCCGCTGCGGAGCGCCCAGGCCCGGCGCGACAGCGGCGCGGCCAGGACCATCTCCAGCCGGCCCGAGGTCTCGTCGGCGGCCCACCCCGACACCAGGGTGACGGCCGCGAAGCCGGCCACCACGAACAGCAGCTGGACCAGCAGCTGGAGGAAGCCGCCGGCCGTGGTCAGGTCGAAGCCGGGGAAGACGCCCCGGACGGTCCTGGCCAGGTCGGGCGAGGTGGCGAAGGCGTCGGCGAGCGAGCCGCTGGCGGCGGCCATGGCCAGCCCGAACGCCCCCAGGCCGAGCCCCCAGGCCAGGGCCATGGGCAGCCGCTCGCCCAGGGAGCGTCCGAGGGGGCCGCGCAGGCCGAGGGCGACCGCGGGCAGCCCCGGCGTCCGGACGGCGGCCGACGCCCCCAGGTCCCGGCGCGCGAACGCCTCGATCCCCAGGGGGATGAGGACGGCGGCCACGACGGCCACCGGCACCAGCGAGCCCCAGTCCTCCTGGCCGGCCAGGGCCAGGTGGTTCTCCGTCCACGCCCACGGGGTCACCTGGGCCACCCCGGAGAACGCCGGCACCAGGGTCTTGTAGTTGTTCAGGATCGGCCCGGCGACCAGCAGGAACCCCGCGATCCAGGCCGCGGCGGCGCGGCCCAGGAACTGGGCCAGGGCGAACGCCAGCCCGCCGAAGGCCAGGGCCATCAGCCACACCCACAGGGCGAAGCCGATGGCGGCGTGCGCCGGGACCTCGTCGCCGGGCAGCTTGGCGAAGGCCGCCCCGCCCAGCCAGCCGGCGAAGGCCAGAACGGCCGCGGCCACCGTCAGCAGGGCCACGTGGGCGGCCAGCTTCTCGGCGGCGATGCGGCGCCGGCTCAGGGGGGAGGCGGCCACCAGGTCGAGGCTGCCGCGGCGGGCCTCGCCGGCGAGCGTGCCCGACAGGGAAAGGACCGACCAGAAGGCGGCGATCAGCAGCAGGACCGGGCCGTACTTCCACTGCACGTAGCCGCCCATGGTGCCGACGTTGACGGGCTTGCCGGCCAGGCCCTGGGCGGCCGGGCCGATGTCGGTGGCCAGCCGGGCCAGCTCGTCGCGGGCCGCCTGGGTGGGGTAGGCGGAGGCGACCCCGCCCAGGACCGCCAGCAGGAGGCCGCCCAGCAGGACCAGCTCGACGACGAAGGCCCGGCGGCTGTCGCGGACCGCCTTGCCGAAGACGCTGCCCAGCCCGAGCAGCCGGCGGCGGAGCGGGATCGACGCGGCCGGTGCCGGCGCCGGCCGCTGCTGGATGTCGGTGGTGGTCATCGTGACGGCACCTCGGTGGTCTCGCGGCCGTACTCGGCCAGGAAGGTGGCCTCCAGGCTCGGCTCGGACGACAGGAAGTCGAGCAGCTCGTGGCGCGCGGCCGCCTGGACGACCGGGGTCATCGGGCCGGCGACACGCAGCCGCAGCGTGTGGTCCTCCACCACCACCTCGGACACGCCGGGCAGGGCGGTGAACTCGGCCGCCGGGACGGTGTCGGCGAACCGCAGCTCGACCTGGTGGTGGGCCAGGTCGCGGAGGGTGTCCACCCGGCCGGTGCGGACCAGCCGCCCGTCGCGGATGATGGCCACCCGGTCGCAGGTCCGCTCGACCTCGGACAGGACGTGGCTGGACAGGAACACCGTCCGGCCCTCGCCCCGGGCCTCGCGCACCAGGTCGTAGAAGGCCTGCTGGACCAGCGGGTCCAGCCCGGAGGTGGGCTCGTCCAGGACCAGCAGCTCGGGCCGGTGCTGGAAGGCGATGACCAGGCCGATCTTCTGCTTGTTGCCCTTGGAGTACTCCTTGAACCGGCGCGACGGGTCGATGTCGAGGCGCTTGAGGAGCGAGGCCTGGTAGGCCGGGTCCACGCCGCCGCGCAGGTTGGCGAAGTACTCGATGGTCTGGCCGCCGGTGAGACGGTCGTAGAGGGTGAACTCGCCCGGCAGGTAGCCGGTCCGGCGGTGGATCTCGACCGGGTCGGCGGTCGTCTCGATGCCCAGGACCCTTGCCCGGCCCGAGGTCGGCCGGAGATGGTCGAGGAGGGTGCGGATGGTGGTCGTCTTGCCGGCGCCGTTCGGCCCCAGGAAGCCGAACACCTCGCCCTCGGTCACCTCCAGGTCCAGGTCGACGATCCCCCGGTGGGGGCCGTAGGACTTGGTCAGCTTGTCGGTCTCGATGACAACGGTCATGCCGAACTCCCTTGGTCAGCGGGTGCTGCCTCCACGAACCACTCGCGGAGCACTGCCGATCGGTTGGTGAACTCCAGCGACCCGGGGCGGACCCCCAGGATCCGCTCGAAGGCCTCGGCGAAGGCCTCCAGCGTCTGTTCGACCTCCTCGAGGGTGACGGCGCCGTCCTGGTGGGCGATGAACAGGTCGGTGGCGGCCTCGTTGGCCCCGAGCATGAGCGAGACGAAGACCCGGGCGGCATGATCGGGCGAGGCGGTGGTGAAGGACCCTTCGGCCACGCCCTGGCGGATGATCGTGGCCACCAGCGGGGTCATGGTGGCGAGGACGCCGCGGCGGACATGCTCGCGCACGATGGCGTTGTCGTCCGACAGCCAGACGCGCACAAGCGCGAGGACCAGGTCCTTGCGCTCGCCCTTGAAGGTGGCCAGCCCCGAGAAGACGGCCTCGACCTTCTCCGGGGCGGAGCGGTCCGGGTCGGCCACGGCCGGCGCCAGGTACTCCGTGGCCGCCTCGACCATGCGCGAGACGACCCCGTCGAGCAGGGCCGCCTTGGAGTCGAAGTAGTGGTAGAAGGCGCCCTTGGACGACGACAGCTCGTCGATCACGTCCTGGATGCTGAGCTGGGCGTAGCCCTTGGTCGCGATGAGCCGCTGGCCGGCGTCCAGGAACGCCTCGCGCCGGACGGCGTGGGCGACCGGGTCGAGCGTCCGTGCCATGATCCTCCAATAACAGACCGACTGCCGGTTTATTTTAGACCCGGTGCGGCCCGGTGTCGAGGGCGACCCGTCGCTAGCCGGGCTGCGGCATCCGGGCCAGGAGGGCGGCGACGGCCTCGGCCCAGCCCTGGCCGGCCGCCGACGGGGTGACGATCACCGGGGTGGCCGGGTCGCCGTCGGCCGCCCAGGCGCCGTTGGCGACCAGGAACATGGCCCCGACCACGCCGGCGAGCTGGAGGTCGGCCGGGCTGTCGCCGACGGCGGCGGCGTGCTTGGGGTCGAGGCCGCGGCCGGCCAGGTAGGCGGCGGCGGTGCCGGCCTTGCTGACCCCGGCCGGGAGGAGGTGGTAGGCGTGGGTGGGGCCCGGGCCCAGGTGCGGGTAGGCGCCGCGCAGGCGGCCGTTGTCGACCAGCCGCGCCCAGCCCAGCCCCCGCCCGGCCAGCCGGGCGTCGGCGGCGGCCACCTCGACCTGGCCGCGGAGCAGGAAGGTGCCCTGGCGGCCCAGGTGCCAGGGGGTGTGGGGCTCGATGCGGCCGGGGAACCCCTCCAGCACGGCGGCCAGGGCGCCCGAGCGCTCCAGGGCCTGGGCCGGGCAGGCGCCCAGGTCCCGGGGGGCCTGGCCCCACTGGAGCTCGACCTCGCGGCCCCGGACCAGCACCGTGCCCAGCTCGGCCACGGCGTCGCGGGTCCCGAGCAGCCGGCACGCCTCCCGCAGCTGGGCGGCGGTGCGCCCGGAGACCAGCACCACCTCCAGCCCGGCGCGGTGGGCGGCGACCAGGGCCTCGGCCGCGGCCAGGGTGGGGCGGCCGTCCAGGTCGGCCAGGAGCGACCCGTCCCGGCCGACCAGGGTCCCGTCCACGTCGGAGAACAGCAGGGCCGGGGCGAGCCGGTCCAGCAGCGGCCCCGGGGCGGGCCGGGGCGCCCCCGCCCCGGCCACCCCGAAGCGGGGCCGGGGGGGGCGCGCCCGCGCCCGGGGGCGGCGGCCGGCGC
>Ga0081538_10005802_pt1 | contig 11006 bp, 9 predicted proteins | sample TabmetS5T2R1_FD_71022 | JGI IMG/M metagenome (GOLD analysis project Ga0081538, IMG submission 71022) | Tabebuia heterophylla rhizosphere microbial communities from the University of Puerto Rico - S5T2R1 | ecosystem: Host-associated > Plants > Roots > Rhizosphere ...
GTAGCGCGCCGTGGTGTCGAGCTTGGCATGACCGAGCAGGACCTGGATCACGCGGATGTCGATGCTCTGCTCGAGCAGGTGCGTGGCGAAGCTGTGTCTCAGTGCGGATTCCGATGATTGCGGCCGGGGGTTCCGATTGAAAGCGGCCATGCGTTCCGATTGAAAGCGGCCACCTGTTCCGATCTAAGGCGGCCGGGGTTGTTGCCGGCATGAGAAGTTGATTCAGGTTTTCTTGGCGACGTCAAGCTTGGCGCGCTGGGCGGCGATTTTTCGCATGCTGTCTCCCTTGAGCTCGAGGCGGTGGGCGTTGTGGACGAGGCGATCGAGGATGGCGTCGGCGATGGTGGGGTCGGCGATGACCTCGTGCCAGTGCTCGACCGGCAGCTGGCTGGTGATGATGGTTGCCCCGCGTTGGTTGCGCTCGTCGACGATCTCGAGGAGGTCGCGGCGTTGCTCGCCGATAAGCGGGGCGAGGCCCCAATCGTCGAGGATGAGGAGTTCGACCCGCGATAGCGCCTTGAGCAAGCGGGCGTAGCGCCCATCGCCGCGCGCCAGGGCAAGTGCCTCGAACAGCCTCGGCAACCGATGATAGAGGACGGAACGATTGTCGCGGCAGGCCTTGTGACCGAGCGCGCAGGCGATCCAACTCTTGCCGGTTCCGGTCGCTCCGGTGATCAGGAGATTTTGTTTGCGGCTGATCCAGTCGCCATCGACGAGCTTGGCGAAGAAGCTGCGGTCGATCCCCCGCGCGGCGCGCAGATCGAGGTCCTCGATGACGGCGTTTTGCCGCAACGAGGCGAACTTCAGCCGGGTGACGAGCCGTCTGTTCTCCCGTTCGGTGACTTCGCGGTCGATCATGAGGCCGAGCCGCTGCTCGAACGAGAGCTTGTCGATGTCGGGCTGCCGGAGTTGATCATCGAAGGCCTTGGCCATGCCGATGAGGCGCAGCGCGAGCAGGCGTTCGTGGCTGTGATTGGCGAGCATGAGGTCTCCTTGTGGTCAGTGGTAGTAGCCCTGGCCGCGGATGTTGCCGTGGCGGATGGGATCGGCCTCGGGAGCAGTCTCGGGAAGGAAAGCCTTGTCGAGGCTGCTCTTGAGGATCGAGGCGATCGAGCGGTAGCTGGTCGCGCCGATTAAGACGCCGCGCCGGCAGGCGGCTTCGAGGCGAGCCGGGCCGTAGCCGCGCGCGAGCGACAGGATGCCGAGACAGGATCGAAAACCCTGCTCCGGATGCGGCTTGGTGCGCATGATCGCCTCGCACAGCGCCACGGTCGATGGACCGATTTTGTCGGCGGCGGCCAAGAGGCGCGCCGGCGTCCAGAAGGCGTAGCGGCGATGCGCGCTCGGCATATGCTCGGGGATCGTGGTGTGGCGGTGCGGCACCGTCGAGCGCACGTGGCTGGCGACGCGCACGCCGCGATGGAACACCTCGACGGCCGATTCGGTGATCCGCAGCTCGACGACCTGGCGGATCAGACGGGAGGGCACCGAGTAGAAGTGACCCTGCACCTCGACGTGGTAATCCGGGGCGACCCGGGCGCCGCGCCACTCGGCGTATGGGTAGGGCTGTGCCGGCAGTGGCAACAGTGCGGGCCGATCGATACGCTCGAAGAACTCGCGGCGGCTGGCGCCGAGCTTGCGCATGAGGCGCGCGTTGAGCTCCTCGACCAGCCCACGGATGGCTGCGTTCAACTCGGTCAGCGAGAAGAAGCGCTGGTTGCGCAGCCGGGCCAAAATCCAGCGCTCGACGATGAGAACTGCGCCTTCGACCTTGGCCTTGTCGCGCGGCTTGCGCGGCCGCGTCGGCAGGATGGTGGTGCCGTAATGGGCGGCCAGGTCCTGGTAGGTCCGGTTGACGCCCGGCTCATACCGCGATGCTGTCGTCACGCCGGCCTTGAGATTGTCGCAGACAACCGTCGTCGGCACCCCGCCGAGGTAGGCGAACGTGTTGACATGGGCGCAAATCCACTCCGGCAGCGCCTCGCTGAAACGGGCTTCTGCGTAGGTGTAGTTCGATGCCCCCAGAACCGCGACGAAGATCTTGGCCGCGCGGGCCTCGCCGGTGAGCGCGTCGAACACCGGCACGGTATCGCCGGCAAAATCCACGAACAGCTTCTCGCCCGCCGCATGGGTTTGCCGCATCGTCGCGGTGATCCCGCGGCGCCATTCCCCGTACAGATCGCAGAACCGGCTGTAGCCGTAGCCGTCCGGTGCGCCGGCCCGATACTCCTCCCACAGCAGCGCCAGCGTGACGCCGCGCCGCCGCAGCTCGGCATGGACACGGTTCCAATCCGGCAGCGGCTTTGCCCGCGGCGGGTTGTAGCCAGCCGGCGCGAACAGCTTGCGCTCCAGCGCCGTATCGTCGAGTTCGACCGGGATCGGCCAGGTGATCCCGACCACCGCCGCCCGCCGGATATACTCCCCGACCGTCGTGCGGCCGATCCCGACCGATCGCGCGATCACCCGATCGCTCGCCCCGCAGGCGTACTTCAGGCGCAGAACTTCCCGGACCTTCCGCATCGACAATCTCTCCGCGGGCATCGTCGCTTCCCCCTCCGCTGGAATCGCAAAGGGGCGACCTTGCCTCGCTCAGATTGCCGACAACGCTCCCCGCCTTACCCTATCCACAGGGTGGCCGCCTTCGATCGGAATCGGTGGCCGCTTTCGCTCGGATTGGGTGGCCGCCTTGCCTCGGAACCACTGGCCGCTTTCCGTCGGAATCAGTGGCCGCCTTGCCTCGGATTCCGCACCTTGGAGCTGCAAAGCAGGATTGAGAGACACGATTAGCGGGCTGGCGTCTTCGGGCCCTTACGGGAGCATGGTGTCTGAAAAGGCGTGCAGGTACAGCAGCAGGCAGAGGAAGCCAAACCAACAGGCTAGCAGGAGGGCGGAACCGGCAGCCGTCCAGTCAGTCTCAGTCATCGCGTACCCCGATTCAGGCATCGTCCAGCGCGCCGCTCAGAAGGGAAATGGTATCGGGGTCGAACGCTATGGGATGGTGGGACGTTGCAGATGATGGTTGATGATGCGCCTCGATTGGGGACGAGGCAATAGACCACGGCTATGGCCTGACCGTTTTGTCTCGACTTTGACAACAACTAAGTCGCATACTCGACATTGAGGTGATGAGTGGGAGGTCGCCTTGATTTCGAGAGAACAAGAGTACCGCCAGAAAGCAGAATGCTGCGAAGACCTCGCAGTGCAAGCAAAGGACGCAACGATAAAGATAGCGCTGCAAGAAGCCGCACGACAATGGCGCGCGCGTGCGAGCCTGCTGGCACAGAACGCGGATGACCCGCTGCCCTAGCTGAGAGAAAAAGCTCGACCGCCGAACGCTTGGGCGCCCTCGGCCCTAATAGGGCGAGACACTGCTGTGTCATCGACGGCGAGGCGGTGGCCGTGTCGGTCATCGGGCAGTTGCTTGAGCGCGCGCAAAGGGGGAGGTCGGTCGCCGCTGCTGACGGCGGAGGCGACCGGGTTGGGGTCACTTCTGCTGCCAGCAGGCAGTGACGGTGTCGTCCTGCTCGGGTATTCTGCAGCGTCGGAACGGGAGTCCTCGATGGCGGAATGGTTCGTGGCCAAGGCGGCCGACATGCCGGATGGCGATCGCCGCATCGTCACCGCCGGCCGGCACGAGATCGGCGTGTTCCACAAGGATGGCGCGTACTATGCCTACAGCAATTATTGCCTCCACGCCGGCGGCCCGGCTTGCGAGGGCATCCTGATCAACAAGGTGGTCGACATCATCGCCCCCGACCGCACCTACCAGGGCCAGACCTTCTCCGACGAGCTGCACTTCGTCTGCCCCTGGCACGGTTACGAGTATGACATCAAGACCGGCGAATGCGTCGGCAACCGCCGGCTCAGGCTGCGCAAATATCAGGTCGTGCGTCGCGGCGACGATATTTTCGTGGTCGCGTGAGCATGAGGGAGAGCGCCCATGGACATGCCGCGTAGCGAAGTCCGCAACCTGCGTTTCGACGAGTTCTCAGTCGAGAAGCACCTGGAGCACGCCGCCCGCCAGGCGCGCGACCGCAATTACCAGGACTTCCTCATCGTCGACGTGGATTCGCATCACTACGAGAACGAATCGCACAGGGACATTTTCGAGTACATCGACAGCCCGGTGATCCGCCGCGCCGCGATGGACAGTATGGGGCGCGCCGGGCGTTCCGCCATGCTCAACAGCCAGGTCGGCTACCAGGACCTCGATGGGCGCATCACGCGCGCCCAATTGCGCAAGCTGGAAAAGACCTCGGGCGAGAACCACCGCGACATCATCACCACCAAGCGCTGGATGGACGCGATGGGCGTCGACTACGCCTGTCTGTTCCCGACCCCGATGCTGTTCCTCGGTCTGCACCCGCAGGTGGAGATCGAAGCGGCGCTGGCGCAGGCCTACAATCGCTGGCTCTGCGAGCGCATCCTGGCCCACGAGCCGCGGCTCGTGTCGATGCTCTATCTGCCGCTGAACGATCCCGAGGCCGCCTACCGGACGGTGAAGGAATTCGGCGCCAAGAAGGGCGTGAAGGGTTTCATGGTGACGTCGCCGCGCTACAAGCCGGTGCACGACAACGTCTACATGAAGACCTATGCGCTGCTCGAGGAAATGGGCAAGCCGATCGCCTTCCACGCCGCCTACAATTGGGACGACCGGGCGCTCGGCATGACCAACCGGTTCATCTCGGTCCATGCCCTCGGCTTCATGTGGTTCAACATGATCCACATGGCCAATTGGGTCGTGAACGGCCTGCCCGAGCGGTTCCCCAAGCTCAAGGTGATGTGGATCGAGAGCGGGCTTACCTGGGCCTATTGCCTGATGCAGCGGCTCGACCACGAATACATGATGCGCACGTCCGACTGTCCGTCGCTCAAGCGCAAGCCGAGCGAATACATGCGCGAGATGTACTACTCGAGCCAGCCGATGGAAGTGCCCGACGACCGCTCGATCCTCGAGGCCACCTTCAAGATGATCAACGCCGAGACCCAGCTCGTATGGGCGTCCGACTATCCGCACTGGGATTTCGATCTGCCCAGCGTGATCTATGACCTGCCCTTCCTGAGCGAGCAGGCCAAGCGCAACATTCTGGGCGGCAACGCGGCGCGGCTGTTCGGGCTGGACACCGAGGTGGTGAAAAAGATTCCGTAGCGACCCCTACCGCTCGCCGCGCGCCATGGACGGGACGCCACGGGACGACGAGCGCGCCCCGCCGATTGCATTGAAGCTCGCCTTCTGCGCGTCGCTGAGCGAATCGTAGAAACCGTGCAACGCCGGTCCCACCACGCGGGCCGCATAGAGCATGGCGTTGAGCCGCTTCTCGGCCGCATCGAGCCGTTCGAGCGGCGTCGCCGGCGGCTCCTTCGGCGAACCCCTCGGCGACGAGGCCCCTGGCGGCGAGGTCCCCTGCGGCGAAGCCGCTGGACATGAGGCCATGAGCAATTGCGCCATACCCTGGGTGGTCATTTGCAGAGTCTGCAGGTTCTCGCGCTGCTCGTTGCTGGGCCGCACCCGCCGCTCGATCTGCTCGTTCGGCCACGGCATCATGGCGGCGGTCGGGTCGGCGCAGAGCTGTGCGAAGCCGCTCGGTCCGCCCGTCGCCTCGGCCGCGCGCTGGTCGGGCGGCGCCTCGGCCGTGGTTTCGCGGCCAGCCGATGTCGCGTCCTTGAGGCGGGCCTTTTGCTGCTCATCGAGCGCGCCGTAGAATTTCTCCAGCGCTGGGCGAACGATGATCGCGGATTGCCGCATGGCCCAGAGCCGGTGCCCGCGCGCTACACCGAGACCGGCCGTTGCCGCGGCCGGCCGGGCAGCCGATCGCGGACCGGCCGTTGCCGCTGCCCGCCGGGCAGCCGATCGCGCCAGCGCCGCCTTGCGGTGCCTGGCCGCGGCCACCTTGCGCTGATAGCGGGCGCGGTGGACGACGCGACGCCCGCTGATGCCCGGCACCACCATCCGCAGCGGCGCCGTGACGATCCCAAGAATGCCGCGCGGGCGGGCATCGGCAGCGGTCGGAATGAGAAGCAGCGCCGCCAGGAGGAGGAGGATTTTTCCGCGGCCCATGACCGCCTCTCCGGTTGTCGCCGCTCGCGCAACGCTGAACATCGGCAAAGGTTCCCCTTACGATGCCCTATTCCAATCCGGCGATGCCGGCCCGCTCCACGACCTTGCCCCAGCGGACGATCTCGTCGGCGACGAAGCGCTTGAGCTCGTCGGGCGGCGGCGACGTCTGCGGCAGCGCGCCGTCCCGAGTGAGAGTCTGCACCACCCCGGCGTCGCTCATGGCCGCCCGTATGGCGCCGTGCAGCTTGTCGATGATCGGCTGCGGGACGCCTCCGGTCGTCGTCACCGTGTGCCAGGAGGCGGTGTCATAACCCGGGATGCCCACTTCGGCGAGCGGCGGCACCTCCGCAATGGCGGCGACGCGTTGGCCCGTGGTGACGCCGAGCGCGCGCACCTTGCCGGCCTGGATCAGCGCCAGCGCCGGCGGCACGTCGGTGAACATCATGTCGATGTGCCCGCCGACCACATCGTTGAGCGCCGGCGCCGAGCCCTTGTAGGGAACGTGCAGCAGATCGAGCCCGAAAATATTCTTGAGCATTTCGGCATTGAGGTGGTGGAACGTGCCGGGCCCCGGCGTGCCGAACGAGATCTTTCCGGGCTTGTCCTTGGCGAGCTTGACGAGATCGGCAATCGAGTGGATCGGCAGCGCCGGGTTGACGACGAGGACGAACGGCACGCGCGCCAGCAGCGCAATCGGGGTCAGATCCTTGCGCGGATCATAGGGCAGGTTCCGACGCAGCGTCACATTGATGGCGAGCACCGTGCTCGATGCCATCATGATCGTGTAGCCGTCCGGAGCGGCATTCGCGACCGCAGTCGCCGCCGTCACGCCGCCGCCGCCCGGCCGGTTCTCGACGATGAACGGCTTGCCCAGCTGCTGCTCCAGCTTCTGGCTGACCAGCCGGGCGAACAGGGTGGTGACGCCGCCGGGCGCAAACGGAACCACGAAGGTGACCGGCCGTGCCGGATAGTCCTGGGCCCGTGCTTCGCCCGCCGCGGCGGTGAGGCCGAGCGCCACCAGGATCGCCACCGAGATTTCCTTCATGGCCCCTCCGGGGCGAACCCGCCCTAGTGTCCCGATTCCGAAGTTCGCAAACACTGGCGGCACACTCTTCTGCGAACTTCGGAATCAGAGGGACACTAGCAACTCTATGATTATAGTGCCCCTTTGAACCCGAAGTTCGCAATCGAACTCGCGGCACGGCTGTGCGAACTTCGGGTTCGGGGCACTAGTATTCGCGCGCCAGCCGCCATAGTGCCTTCCGCGTCGGGCCCTGTATAGAAGCGTTCGGCGGCGGGGGGCCAGTTTGATTTGGCTCGATTCACCGAAGCGAGAATTTGCCCCAGGCGCGCTCAGTCGCCCACCAAATGCCCTTGCTGCCAAGCAGGATGACGGCTGCCAAAGCAACCCACCCGGCAAATGGTATCGACGCTGACGCGACGCCGAAGACGATCACCGGAACGATCATCGCGAGATAGTACGGTCCGGTGTAGCGGCAATGCGTACGCCCGCAACGGCGCGAGTTGAGAACGCACGCCGTACCCATCCATGCAAGCGACACGGTCCAGACGCCGACGCGCGCCGACATTGGGGCGAGCAGCGCGCCAATGACCGCAAGTTGCGGGAGCCACCAGGCGAGCGCATTGGTGCGCGTGTTCGCAAGCCAGTCCGCCGCCTCCGCGGTGTGGGGGCAACACGCGGTGCCAGCTCCGCCCGCTCCTGCAACTTGAATTGGTGGACACGGAACCGAGCCGTAAGAGCAGAATACGCAACAGTCGCCTTCTTTCGGCTTGAGCCGCTCGCCGCAGCCCTTGCAATTGTAGAAGAACTGGCAGGCGTCCGTTGGCATCTGCTCGGTCGCCTGGTGCCCGCATTGCGGGCAGGTGATGGTGGACTTCAGGATCACGTCGGCCTTCCCAACGAGCGCATTGAGCGTGATGGCCACAATGATAATGCTGGCCGAGCGCAACACATAATCTAGCGTGATCAAATGTGGCAAAAGAAACCGGCGCACGACCGGTTCGGGGGTGCCGTGCAGGCTTATGATTACGTCATCGTCGGCGCCGGCTCCGCCGGCTGCGTGCTGGCCAATCGGCTCACCGAGGACGGCAGCGCGTCGGCGCTGCTGCTCGAGGCCGGCGGGCGGGATCGCCATCCACTCATCCACATTCCGCTCGGCCTCGGGCGGATGCACGCGCGCGGCATGTTCGACTGGGGCTATCACACCGAGCCCGAGCCGAACCTCAATGGCCGCCGGATCGAGGCGATGCGTGGCAAGGTGCTGGGCGGCTCCTCCTCGATCAACGTCATGGCGTTCACGCGCGGCCACCCCGGCGACTACGACCGCTGGGCGCAGAAGGGCGCGCTCGGCTGGTCCTATCCCGACGTGTTGCCCTACTTCAAACGCTGCGAAACCTGGCAGGATGGCGAAAACGCGTGGCGCGGCGGCTCCGGCCCCATCGGCGTCGAATGGGCCAGGACCAAGGATCCGCTGTACGACGCCTGGATCGCCGCCGGCAAAGCCGCGGGCTTCCCCGCAACGGACGACTACAACGGCCATCAGCCGGAGGGTTTTGGCCGCAGCCAATATTCCATCCGCCACGGCCGCCGTTCATCGGCAGCCACCGCCTATCTCCGGCCGGCGCTCGGGCGCACCAATCTCACCGTCGCAACCGGCGCGCCGGCAACGCGCGTGCTGCTGCAGGGCGCGCGCGCCGTCGGCGTCGAGTATGTGAAGAACGGGCAGGCGACACGCATCGAAGCGGCCCGCGAGGTGATCCTCGCCGGAGGCGCCTTCAACACGCCGCAACTTTTGATGCTTTCCGGCATCGGCCCGGCCGATCACCTGAACGCCATCGGCATCAGGCCGGTGATCGATCTGCCGGTCGGCCGCAATCTGCAGGACCATCTTGCCGTGTTCATCATGTTCGCCCGCCCGACGGCTGGGCCGTTCCGGGACGCCATGCGCTTCGACCGCATGGCGCTTGCCATGCTGCGCGCGTACCTGTTCGGCACCGGGCCGGCAACCGTGGTGCCGGGCGGGCTGCACGCCTTCGTCAAGAGCCGTCTGGATATTGCCGTGCCGGACATCGAGTTCATGTTTCGCGGCGCACCGTTTGACGCGCACCTCTGGTTCCCGCTCGTGAAGCCGGCCTATATGGACGGCTTCGGCATCCGGCCGACGCTGCTGCATCCGGACAGCCGCGGCGAGGTGCGCCTGCGCTCGTCAAATCCGCGCGACCCGCCTTGCATTACCGGGAATTTCCTCTCCGCGCCGGGCGATCTTGCGCGCCTGCGCGAGGGCTTCAAGCGCGCCCGCGAGGTTGCCAATCAAGCGCCGCTCGCTCCCTTCCGCGGCGTCGAGACCGCGCCCGGCGCGCACGCCAGGTCCGATGCCGACATCGACGGCTGGATCAGGAGCACGGCGATTACGGCGCACCACCCGGCCGGCACCTGCGCCATGGGCTTGAGCTCCGACAGCGTGCTCGATCCCGAGCTCAAGGTGCGCGGGATCGAGCGGCTGCGCGTGGTCGACGCCTCGGCCATGCCGGACCTCGTCTCCGCCCACATCAACGCCTGCGTGCTGATGATGGCGGAAAAGGCCGGAGACCTGATTATGGGGTTAAAGCCTTGATGGGGCGGCATTTCGCTGAAACGCTGCCATGCCGACCCACCCTGGCGCCCGCCCCGGCCCTGGGGCGGCCCGTGGTGCGTTTTCCGGTCCGGCCGGGCGGCCCTTGGCGAGGCCCGTAGCGCGATCGCGGGGCGGGCTGTGAATACCGGGTGTTGGCTCCGTCGCAGCTTGGCGAATCAGATTCTGCGCGCCATGAAAAAAATCGGTCCAGGGTCACGCCGAGCGTGGCATGCTTACGAGCGAACAGCGCGCTGAGGTGGAATCGCTCGGCGCTGCAACAGTCCGAGTGAAGTTAATCCCTGCCGGCCCAGGCCGGGGTGCTGCCGTCTACGGGTTTAAGTGCGGCACAATTGATCGCGGCGATTTAGAAGATTGGCTGATCGAAAAGCACCGCGAGGAAACGAAGCTACAGGTCGGCACGTTGCAATGGGCGAAGATCGCTGGATGGGCTGCTATCGCCAGCGTGATCGTGGGAGCAATCGACATTCTGCTCCAGAAGTAGACCGACCGGGTGCGTTTTTCTCAGTCACCCCCGTCCATCCGGAGGTCCAGCGCGCCGACGCATCAGTGAGGCCCGGCACTGCAACAGGGCCGCAGCGCGAGACCGCCTCAGTCCACGGGGCTACAGGAGCCGCCCCTGGCCATCGTCGTCCTTCGGACGGCGCTTCGCCTTCAGCGCCCAGAGCCGATAGGCGTCATCTTCGTATTCGTCCTTGCCGCCCGGCGGCGGCACAAGCCGCGCGCCCTCGTGGCGGAAATGCTCGATGCCCCTGCCGCGTCGCCGGCCTGCGGTCGTGTGTTGGTCGAGTGCCCAATCCGGGACGCTCGGCACCGCGCCCTCCAGCTCGGACGCGAGCCCGATCGCTGCCGCGAAATGGCAGCCCTCCCGTGACTTGGCCGCCCTGGCCATCATGCGGATCGCGTTGCCGATGGCGAGCCGCGCCTCTCCGAGTTTGCCGGCCTCGAACCATTGCCGCGTCTGTTCGCATGCGAACGCGGACAAACGGGACGATCCACGGCTGCGAGCCCGTGTCTATGTCCTCATGGGTGATGATCTCCAGCCGATTGCAGACCGCAGCGTGGACGGACTTGCCGGTGTGCATCAGCTCGACGGCGAATTGCATCGCCTCGCGCTCCATGCCGCGGCGGATGCATTTCTGTTGGGCGGAGAGACAGGCGAAGGCGTCGAGGCCGTTCTTGGACTTCGGGCGGGGCATCGTGGTTCCTCCCCGGTTGAAAAAAGCGCCGCCCTTGTGGGGCGGCGAGGTGCGCGGCGGTGTCGTGATGATCGACGGGCGCGATCTGGCGCATCT
>Ga0081538_10005803_pt1 | contig 11005 bp, 8 predicted proteins | sample TabmetS5T2R1_FD_71022 | JGI IMG/M metagenome (GOLD analysis project Ga0081538, IMG submission 71022) | Tabebuia heterophylla rhizosphere microbial communities from the University of Puerto Rico - S5T2R1 | ecosystem: Host-associated > Plants > Roots > Rhizosphere ...
CGCCTCGAGGACGCGCGCCTTCTCCTCCTCGTGGGCCTTGCACCAGATGAACTCCTCGACGTCGGGGTGGTCGATGTCGAGGACGACCATCTTGGCCGCGCGCCGCGTCTTGCCGCCGGACTTGATCGTGCCGGCGGAGGCGTCGGCGCCGCGCATGAAGCTGACGGGCCCCGAGGCGTAGCCGCCCTTGGAGAGCTGCTCCTTGGAGGAGCGCAGCTTGGAGAGGTTGACGCCCGACCCGGAGCCGCCGCGGAAGATGATCCCCTCCCGCCGGATCCAGTCCAGGATCGATTCCATCGAGTCGTCGATCGAGAGGATGAAGCAAGCACTAGCTTGCGGGCGCTCCTCGAAGCCGACGTTGAACCAGACCGGGGAGTTGAAGGAGGCGAGCTGGTTGACGAGGATCGCCTTCAGCTCGGCCTCGAAGGTATCGGCCTCCTCGTCCTCGGCGAAGTAGCCGCCCTCGCGGCCCCAGGCGCCGATCGTGGCGACGACCCGGCCGATCATCTGCTTGACGCTCGACTCGCGCTCGGGCGAGGACATGCGGCCGCGGAAGTACTTCTGGGCGACGATGTTCGTCGCCGTCTGCGACCAGAACTTGGGGAACTCGACGCCCTTCTGCTCGAAGACCGGGCCGTCCTTGCCGGGGATGAAGGCGTCGCGGAGCTCCCACTCGATCTCGTCGAACGGGTCGCGCCCTGGGATCGTGAAATACCGCTTGACGCCGCAGGTCCGCGCGGCATCGGCGACGCTGTTTCGGAGCGCCTCAGCCTCGATAACGGGTGCGGTACCGGTGCGCGCGACGGACGCCATGACTCCCTCCAAGGGTATCGGTCGGACTACGGTCTAAAGCTGGCCGCCGGTGGGCGGGGACCAGTGAGAGTAGAGCGGGGGTCGGACGGAGGCAGAGCGTGGCCTGGCCAGGGCTTTTCCTGCACTCTTAGGCTTCTAGGAGGGTTTGCCTACACTCCCGAGGGCGGCCGATCTCCGTGAAGCTGATCATCCAGATACCGTGCCTCAACGAGGAGCAGACACTCGCCGCGACGCTGGCCGATCTGCCGCGCGAGGTCGAGGGCTTCGACTTCGTCGAGTGGCTGGTGATCGACGACGGCTCGACCGACCGCACGGCGGACGTCGCCCGTGAGCACGGCGTCGACCACGTCATCCGGTTCAGCTCGAACCGCGGCCTGGCAGTGGCCTTCCAGGCTGGGCTCGACGCCGCGCTGAAGCTCGGCGCCGACGTGATCGTGAACACCGACGCCGACAACCAGTACAACGCCGGCGACATCCCGAAGCTCGTGCACCCGATCCTCGCCGGCGAGGCCGACATGGTCGTGGGGACCCGAGACCTGAAGCACCACGACGAGTTCTCGAGGACGAAGAAGGTCCTGCAGTCCTGGGGGTCGTGGGTCGTCCGCCAGGCGTCCGACTCGGAGATCCCCGACACGACGTCCGGTTTCCGTGCCTACAGCCGAGAGGCTGCGTTGCGAGTGAACGTGGTCTCTCGCTTCACCTACACGCTGGAGACCATCATCCAGGTGGGCAAGAGCGACCTCGCCTTGGGATACGTCCCGATCCAGACCAACCCGAAGACGCGCCACTCGAGGCTCTTCAAGTCGATCCCCCAGTATCTGAAGCGCTCGATCGGGACCATCCTGCGCATCTACGTCATGTACGAGCCGCTGCCCGTCTTCCTCTGGCCCGCGGCCGTGACAGGGCTCCTCGGGACGTTTCTCTGCGCGCGCTTCGGCTGGTACTACTTCACCGAGCCGGGTCCGACAGGCCACGTCCAGTCTCTGGTCGCAGGAGCGGCCCTGATCATCTTCTCGGTGCAGCTCGTGCTTCTTGCGGTGATCAGCGACCTACTCAGGTCGAATCGCGTGCTTCTCGAGCGCACCCTCCAGCGCGTGAGGAAGATCGAGCTCGAGCTCGGCGTCACGCCGGACAGCCTCAGCGAGGGGCCGCTGGCGACGGCCCGCGACCTCGAGCGGGTAGACACCCCGTCTGCGGGTTAGTCGAGCGCGTCACAGCCCGGAGCAACGGCGAGGGGACCGAGCGGGCTGGCCTGGCGCGGCCAGGGGGGAAGCGGAGGCTCCGCTGAGCTGAAGCGGGGGGCAAAGTGGAGCACAGCGGCGAACTGCCCGTCCCTTCGATAGATCCCGTACTCCTTCAACGAGCGGCGTGAGGACGCAGCAAGCTGCGGGATCAAGCCTCGGAACGCGGAGGATCGAGTCACGCCCACTCGACCGCAGTCCTGCACCGACTCGAGCGTCGGGCGCGTCGCAGCCACGGCCTCGTTCCTCGCGATCGACTCCTGCATACCCTCGGGAATGTCGGCGGAGAGGGCTACGACGACGAGCGCGCTGGCCGCGACCGCGACCGCCCCCCACGTGGCCCACGGGCGCTTGCTCGTGAGCAAGGCCGCCACCAGTAGTCCACATCCGAGCGCCAGTACTGCGGCGACGGGCAAGAGGTAGCGAGTCCTCATGTTCGTGCCGTAACCGGCCTGAAGCGCAATCAGCAGAGGCCAGACGAGGATGACGGCAAGCGGCATCCAGTCGACGTTTCCACCGCGGCGAGCTCTGACGTAATGGACGCCCAGACCCAGCAGGCCACCGATGACGACGACCGTTCCTCCGGCACTCCCCAGACGCGTCCAGAGCTCACCCGGAACGTCCACCCACGCAAGGCCCTCGCCGCCGCGAGCACCGAGCCGATCGAAATGCCAATGAAGGCTCGCCAGCGGGTCGCCGGTGAGGACGAGGTCGCTCAGAAGCCAAAGCGCCGGCCCGGCTGCGCCGGCCGCAACCGCTACGCCGGCCCGGTGGGCAAGACTGCCCGCGGTCTCCGTGAAGCCGGCGATCGCGGCCAGGACCCATGCCTCCGGCCGTAGCAGGCCGGCGAGGACGAAGGCGCCGATCCGCCACGGCCCCCGCAGCGCGACGCCGGCCATCACCAAAGCAGCAACCACGACATCCACGAGGCCGAATGCGACGTGTGCTGGAAGCCTCACTCCGAACGCGAGGGCAACGACCGCGACGCACGCTGCAACCGCCCCTCCCTCGCGAAAGGCGGCCGCGAACAGCGCGGCTGCGAGCACGGCTGCCGCGAGCGCTACGACAACCGGGAACGCTCGTTCTGGCGGAAGCGGCGCCACGAGCGTGCCGAGCACGGCCGCAAGCGGCTTCGGCGTCGTTGCTCCCAGCTCGAAGAGTGGGCGTTCGGCGCGCGCGAACGCCTGCCCCCAGGCTGCGTAGGCCCACGCGTCGACGGTCGCCGCCGAGGGCCAGGAAAGGAGCCTCCAAAGGGACGCGGCTCCTGCCGCGAGCGCGACGACCGCTATAGGTAGGCCGAGCGTCAGCCGCTCGCCGGAACGAGCGCGAGACAAGCGCCCGAACGCGCCGCCTACCCAGCTCGGTCGAGCTGCACCGGGCTGAGGAGCGCCGGTCATCGCAACGATTCTAGGAAGGGAGCCGGTCTCAGAGGTGCCGTCCCGCGTCGCTCCTTCGGAGAATCGCGACGTGAGACGGCACGAACGGTAAGAGTGCGCGAAGCGCTCGCCCCTGGGCTCTGGTGAGAAGCCGCACGACCGCTGGAGGGTCCTCGATCTCGATGGTCAAGCGGATAGCCTCGAGCGTGCGGTCGGCGAAGTCGAGGCCGACAAGGGAGCAGAGTTCGGCAAGCTCGGCTCTGCTTCGAGGCTCGCAGTCGTAGTCCTGGCCCCGGCGGGCGAGACGCACATACGGGCCTCGCGCCGGCACCGGCAGCCAACTCAGCAGAGGAAGATGGTAGTGAGGCTCCAGGAGCGTCCAGCGGTTCGGCGTCGCGAGGTACGCGACGCCGTCGTCCTTGAGGACGCGGGCGATCTCTCGGAGATGGGCGAGCTGCTCGGCCCGTCCACCGACGTGCTCGAGGACGTGGTTCGAGACGACGACGTCGAAGAACCGGTCCGCGAACGGCAGCGACGTGTCCTCGACGAGGACGAAGCGGAAGCCTTCGGTGACGACCCGCAGATCTCGGATGTCGACGCCCCAGACCGCACCCGACGGCTCGACGGCCTCGGCCAGGTGCGCCGCGATCGCCCCCGAGCCGACGCCGATCTCGAGGAGGACGGAGCCCCGAAGCTCTCGCTCGGCTTCCAGGATCGCCTGGATCTTCTCCGCCTTCTGCTCGCGCGAGTGGAGGTCAAGGGACGCGTGAGCGCCCCGTTCCTCGAGCTCAGGAGCCACCGTTCTTCCTCGCAAACGCGAGGAGCGCGAGCGGCATCCTGCGAAAGCCCCGGACCTTGATCTCCGTCGACTCGAAGGGCTCGAGCAGCCGACGTAGCGCATGCTCGGTGAAGCGCCAGTAGTCGCCCGGCTCGTCGTGGTAGGGGTAGAGGTGCGGTACTGCGACAACCAACGTCCCCTGAGGAGCAAGGGCCCGATGCATGCTCCGCACCGAGCTCTCGAGCTCGTAGACGTGCTCGAGGACGTAGAGACACAGGATGACGTCGAAGGCTTCCTCGAGGCCGATATCGCGGACGTCCACGAGCTCGTGGCCGTACTCGGGCACGACATCCGATTGAACGAACTCGTTGGACGGGTCGAACAGATCCCGGCAGGAGAAGGCGTCCGGGCCCAGATCCTGGCGGCCGCTCCCGATCTCGAGGATCCTCTTCCCGACGACTCCTTCGGCAAACCCCTCGAGATTCCGTCGGACCCACGGTCGCGTCCCGAAGACGAGATGGGCCCCGGCCCGAAGCGTGCGCTTGGTCAGCGGCTCGCGGTCCTTCGGCATCGACTCGGGTGCGGCTTCGACGCGGCCGCCGTCGGGATCAGGGCGCAGGTGCACAGGCAAGACCGAGCAGGATAGAGCGTCGTTCGACCACACGTAGAGCACGCGCGAGCGGCCCCTCAGCGGCCGGCGGCCGCTCGGATGATCTCGATGTAGCGGGCGCCTCGGGACTCGACGCTCCCTTCCTCGGCCCGAAGCCGGGCGGCTTCGCCCAGCCTGGCCCGCAACGCCTGATCGGCGAGGAGCCGGTCGATCGCCCGAGCGAGCTCAGGAGCGTCCCCGGCCGGGACCAGCAGCCCGCTGCTGCCGTCCTCCAGCACCTCGTCGATCCCCGGGAGGCGGGACGCCACGATCCCGCGGCCGGCCGCCATCGCTTCGAGCATCACGACCGGCGCTCCGTCCTGGTCGCCCGACGACGCGGGAACCGACGGGATGACGACCACCTCGGCTTCGTGCAGCGCGCGCCCGACCTCCTGCCGGCCGACCTGCCCGAGGAACCGGACGGGGAGGCCGGCGGCGGCGGCTTCCAGGCGACCGCGCCACGGTCCGTCGCCGACGACGTCGAGCGACCACGAGTCCGCATGCAACTCGCGGACGGCCTCCAGCAGGACGTGGATGCCCTTCTTCTCCACGAGGCGGCCGGCGACGAGGACACGCCCCGGGACGGGCCGGACACCCGCTCCCACGGCTGCGATGGCCTTGACGTCGGCGCCGGGAACGAGGACGTGCGTGCGCTCGGGCGGCGCGCCGAGCTGAAGCAGCCGGGCCTGCATCTCGCGGTTCATCGTCGTCACCGCGGCGGCCCGGCGGAGCACCTGCCTGTGAACCGGATCCCAGAGCCGCCCTCGCAGGGCGTAGATGTCTCCCCCGAGCGTCGTCAGGACGAGCGGGATGCCGCGCGCGGCGGCGACGGCCACGAGCCCTTGCGGGACGATCCAGTACGCGTGGACGACGTCGGGCCGAAACGACCTCACGGCCCGCCGCACTGCGAGCGCCTCCGCTCCCAGGAGCGCGGGAACCTGAAGCATGTTCGCCCGGGCGGCGCGGACGTTCTCGATGATCGCGCCGGAGGCGATCCTCTCCCACCGGCGCGGGAAGTACGGGAACCGCTCGATCCGCAACCGCTCGCCCTGCACCTCCATCGCCGGCGCGTTCGGCACCCGTGGCGTCACGACGAGGGTCTCGAAGTGGCGTGCCTGATACCTGGCCAGGTCGCTGACGAAGGCAGGAGTTCCATCTCCCTCGAACGCCGGGAAGGTCGAGGTCGTGACGAGCAGGCGTAGGTCGCTCAAGCCGGACAAGCGTACGCGAATGGGCACCTCGGCCTCGTGGCCCCCAGGCATGCTGTACGCCATGCTCGACGCCGCCCGCCAGCAATGACGGCCCGCCTGTGACCGAGCCTGCCGACCCGGGGACGAGCGCAGACGCCCTGACGCAGGCGGACGAACGCGGCAGGAGGGAACGCAAGCCGGCGCGCGGGATGCTGCTCCTGACCGTCTCGAGCGGCCTCTTCATCGTCTCGGGCTACGTGATCACGGTGTGGCTCGCGCACCATCTCGGGCCCACCGACTTCGGCCGCTACAGCGTCGTGATCGCGGTCACGACGCTCGTCAACATCGTCGTCGCCCGCGGCGTTCCGGTCGCCGCCTCGCGGAGGATCGCCAAGGACCCGGTCACGGCGGAGGACACGATGGCCGTCGCGGCACGCACGACGCTTCCCCTCTCCGTCGCGGTGGCGGTGCTTGCGGCGATCGGGGCGATCCCGCTGTCAGCGGCGCTCGGCGACGACGCGCTCGCCGTGCCGCTGCTCGTCGGCGCGGCCGCCGCGCTCACCTACGGACTCCAGGGGCTCCTGCTCGCCTGGTTCACCGGCATGCATCGGTACGCGCGCCAGGCCTTCGCGCTGTCGTGGTACGCGGTCGCGCGACTGGTGACGATCATCGTCGGAGGCGCCGTCGCGGGGGTCACCGGCGCGGTCGTGGGCTTCGTGATCGCACCGGCGCTCGCGTCGCTGGCGACCTTGAGGAGACGCTACGGACGCCATGCCGCGAGCCCCCCGCCGGCCCCGGCCCCTGGCTCGGCCGCGTTGCCGCCGTTGACCCCACGCAGGCTCCTGAAGACGTCGGCGCCGCTCGTGGGGGTGGCGGCGCTCGTGGCTGCGCTGCTCAGCGTCGACCTGCTGGCGTTCAAGCGGGTCGGAACCCCGACGGACGCCGGTCGCTACGCCGCGGCCGCGGCGATCGCGCACGTGCCGTTCTTCCTGCTCCGCTCCGCCCCGCTCGTAGTCATGCCGGCGGTCGCCGCCGCGGTAGCGACAGCGTCGGGGGCCCACGAGCGCAAGCTCCCAGGGCCTGTGCGGGCCGAGATCCGGCAGCGTGTCGGCGACGCGGTAGTGCTGCTTGCCCTCCCGACGGCACTCATCGTCGCGCTCGGCGACCAGGCGCTCGAGCTCGTGTTCGGCTCCTCCTATGCCGTCACCGGGTTGCTGGTCGCCCCGCTCACGTTGGCGACTGCGGCGATCACCCTGTTCTCGGTGCTCGTCGCCGTCGACACGGCGCTCGGCACGCTCCGCGTCGCGCTCGTGACGGGCTCTGTCGGCCTGGTCCTGGTCGCCGGGGCCGCGGCGGTCGGCGGGCAGGGATCGAACGCGTCGCGTGCCGCCTGGGGCGTCGCGGCCGCATCGACCCTCACGTTCCTCGTCCATGCGGGATTTGTCTGGGCGCGGGCGGGATCCTTCGTTCCGGCCCGCGCCGTGGCCGCGGCGGCGCTCGCCGTCGCCGTCGGGGCGCTGACGCTCGCCACGCCCTCCGGAGCCGTGTGGATCGTCACGAGCGCCATCGCCGCCTGTGTCGCGTACGGCGCCGTCGCTCTGCGCACGGGTCTCGTGCGGCTTCGCTGAGGCCGCGGCGTCAGCCGCGGGGATACCCCCAGAGCGGCCCCAGGTCCCGGCCGACGAGCTCCGAGACTCGCTCGACCTCGGGGCGAAACTCGTCCCTGAGCTCCTGCTCGAGGGCGGGAGAGAGCTCCGCTCGCGGCTGCTCCTTCATGACGAGCCCGGCGACTCGCTTCTGGAGGGTCGTGTACCTGCGCGGACCGAGCGCCCTGAAGAGCACGCGCTTGAAGGCCGGCGTGTTGAGAACCTGGTTGAGTCGCCTGCTGCGGGGCGCGCGGCTCGCGTGTACGACGCCGAAGGCAGGCATGTAGCTGGGATCGGCCCCGAGCAGGTCGAGCGTCTTCCGGTAGTGGCGCTCGTTGTCCTGGCGGAACTCCTCCATCGTCATGACGAGGATGTTCTCGCGCGGGAACACGGCGTAGTAGCGGGCAAGCTGTTCCGAGTACCTGGCCCGCTCGCGATAGAAGAGGTAGGAAGGGCAGCGCACGCGCGCCGGGATGCTCTTCCCGGACTTCCGCAGGGGCTCCTTCTCGAGCGCGCGCGCGAAATCCGTCTCGTCTTCGAGGGTCTCGTTCAGGTGCTCCATGTGGAGCGAATGCATGAAGGAGACCGGCTCGCGGAGCATGACGATGATCTTCGCGTCGGGATTGACCGCGCCGATGTTCGAGGCGGCGAGCTTGGAGAGGAGGTACGGCGTCGAGGCATCGCCGCGCAGCTGGCCCGGACGGCAGTGCTCGAAGAGGGCCGCGTAGTCCTCCTCGGTCCTGTACTCGAAATACTTCCTGGACCCGTAGAACGCGTCGCTTTCCTCGATCAGGTCCGTCGCGAAGTAGACCGGCTCCTTCGGGAACGACATGCAGATCTGCGGATGCCCGCCGAGGAACTCGGCCAGCGCGGTAGTGCCCGACTTCGGTTGGCCGACGATCGCGAAATCGATCATCAACCAGTCGAGGAGCCGCTCGGTCCGCAACGCCGCAGCCCTCGGGCAGGAGCAGCATCGCCGGCTCTCGACGGCTCGAGCTTGTAGAGAGCCGCGCCTCCGAACCACCTCGCCCGACAGAACGAGGGGCTCCGTCTGACTTCCTTGTGGTAGCGAGCAGACTTGCCGTAGTTGGGAAGCAGCCAGACGTCGTTGTAGCGCAGAACCCATTTCCATGACTCGGGCGGAACGAAGATCCACTCGATGTCGTGCTTGCGCATCACGTCGATGACGGCACGCTCGGACGGCCAGGTCAGGAAGGTCACGTATTCCTCCTCGCTCAAGAACTGACCTCCGAAGGTGCGCACGTCCTTCGCGACGAGGTTGAGGTACTGCGACCTGGTGCCGATGACACCGTCTCCAGGAGGGATCACGTTCGCGAAGCGCGGATACGGGCCGTTCGCGACCCTGCGCTCGAGAGCTTGAAGCTTCTGGCCGGTCTCGCGATAGTTCGCCGCGGCGCTCACCAGCAGGCCGACAAGCGCTAGGCCCACGAGGGCCCGACGAGCCCTCGAACCCGGCTGAGGGAGCCGGGACAGCCCGACGCCCGCTGCGAGAGCGCTGCCGACGAGGAGGAGCGAGAGGTAGCGCGGATACAAGGGAAGCCGCCGGTAGACGGCCACGGCGATCATGAGGCACACGCAGGCCAGGGCGAACAGACGAAGCCGCCTGCTCATGGCGACGAGGCCGACGACGCCGAGCGCGAGCGTCAGGAGGCCCGGCCAGCCCCAAACGTCGAGCAGGTCTCCCGGAGCGTCCGCCAAGTACTTGCCGAGACTGTCTCGGATCGGCAGGTGGAAGAAATCGGCCTGAATCGGCTCGAGGTAGCCCTTCGTGATCCAGAAGTCCACCCGGTTCTTGGCCAGGTGATCGAGGCCGCCGTCGAGCAGGTTGATCACGAGACGCGGGATGGAGAAGACGGCGACGGCCAGATAGACGCGCCCCAAGCCTCGAAGGGTCGAGGAAGGTGGACCCGTCACGACCAGGAGAGCGGTGACGACGAGGAAGAGCTGGCCGACCTGGTGAGCCTCGAACGCGAGGACGAGACAGAGCCCTGATAGAGCGGCGCACTGCCACCTGCGAGACCGGCTTTCCTCGACGATGGCACGGTGAGCGAGGTAGACCCCGAGGAAGCCGAAGGCCAGCATCATGGGATACATCGGGAGCAGGTAGGCGCGCTTCAGGATCTCCGGAAGGGCGCTCAAAGCGAGGACGCTGGCCAGGACCCCCAGCGGAGAGCGGGTGAGTCGCCAGGCGATGAAGCCGACTACCCCGCCGAAAAGCACGACCGAGAGCGCATTGAAGACCTGGAGCCCGGAGATGCCGCCGAGGGCGAGGATCGGCCCCAGGAGGACGTGCGGGAGCAGCACCTCCTGCGTCTCGACGAGATAGTCGAGGCCGGTGCGCTGGACGTGAAGGATGGAGGCGACGAGTCGCGCCGAGTCCGCGTCGCCTGTGAGCGAGGGGCTGTAGAGGGCGAACGCCGGAAGCGTGAGGGCGCATCCGACGAGGAACATCGTCCAGCCGGTGGCGGAGCCACTCCACACTCGGAAGAGGAGCTGCGGAAGCTCTCTCACGCCCTCGGAAGCCGACCGCGCGACGAGCCAGGCGCTCGTCGCCGCGATCACGGCCCCGGCGAGACCGAGCGCCAGGAAGACCGAGAAGGGGATGAACCACGAGTCGCCCGGTCCGCGCCAACGGAACAAGGCGAGCGCAGTCAGGCACGACGTCGTGGCAAAGAGCCCGGCGAGCACGACGGCGTTCGCCAAGAGAGACGACGACCTCAGGCCGACCGGGCTCAGGACGCCGTCGATCCCATTCGCCTCGTCGGCCGTCCCGAGGACGTTGTCCGTGGAGACCTTCACGAGCAGCGCGGCATGGGACTACGGCTCAGAGCACGATCAGAGGCCATGTGCGTCTTCATTCCGCGACAAGGTACCGACGGCGGAGGCGCAGACTACTCGTCCCCTTCAATATCGGCCTCTTGACACAGTTGTGAGTGAGTGCTAACTTCCTCGCCGTGGCTACGCAGGCAACCGAACGGAAGAGCGCCGAGGTCCGCCGCGAGGAGATCCTCGAGGCGGCCATGAAGGAGTTCGCCTACGGCGGCCTCCACGGCACCTCGACCGAGAAGATCGCGCAACGCGCCGGCATCTCTCAGCCCTATCTCTTCCGCCTCTTCGGAACGAAGAAGGAGCTCTTCATCGCCAGTTCGAAGCGCTGCTTCGCGCGAGTGCTGGCCGCCTTCCAGGAGGCGGCCGAAGGGAAGACCGGCCACGAGGCCAAGAAGGCCATGGGCCTCGCCTACGAGCAGCTGCTCGCCGACCGCGAGATGCTCCTCGGCCAGATGCAGATGT
>Ga0081538_10005804_pt1 | contig 11004 bp, 9 predicted proteins | sample TabmetS5T2R1_FD_71022 | JGI IMG/M metagenome (GOLD analysis project Ga0081538, IMG submission 71022) | Tabebuia heterophylla rhizosphere microbial communities from the University of Puerto Rico - S5T2R1 | ecosystem: Host-associated > Plants > Roots > Rhizosphere ...
GAGCAGGTCGAGCACCGAGTGGTCGGCCACGCGCTTCTTCTGGTAGGCGACCACCTGCTCGGTCACCGAGACGATCCCGAACGACAGCTCGACCCCGCAGCACTCCCGGCTCTCGCGGACCTGCTCGATCCAGGTCTCGGACTCCTTCTTCGGCTGCGTGTACCAGTCGCCGTCGAAGGGGCTGACGAGTGCCCGGCGTTCGTGAAGGTCGAGGTGCTCGACCTCGTACGCGGCGCCCATGTGGAGATAGACCGCCCCGGGGTGCACGGCCGAGTGCGCCCGCGCCGACTCGACGGTGCCGATCACCTCGCCGCCGGACGACTCGACGATCGCCACCGAGTCGGGCGAGGCCGAGCGCAGCGCGATGGCGGCCGCCGGATAGCCCGGCCCGCGCGGCAGGTAGCGCCCGCCTCGCTCGCGCAGCCGCCCCTGCTTGACGAGCCGCTGCGCGTGCTCCTCCCAGCGCTCCCCGAACACGTCCTCGTCCTCGGGAGTGAGCGGCATCTCGTACGCCGCCGCCGTGAGATGGGCGAGGTGGATCTCCTCGGACTCGTGGTCGAGGATGGCGCGCTCCACCGGCCGCTCGAGGAACTCGTCCGGGTGGCGGCAGAAGAACTGGTCGAGCGCGTCCTCGCCCGCCACGTACATCGCGAGCCCGGCGTGGCGCCGGCCCGCGCGGCCCCACATCTGCCGGAGCGACGCGACCGTGCCCGGGAACGTCACGCACAGCGCGGCGTCGAGGTCGCCGACGTCGATGCCGAGCTCGAGCGCGTCGGTCGCCACGACCGCCAGCAGCTCGCCCTCGGCCAGCCGGCGCTCGATCTCGCGCCGCTGCATCGGCGTGTAGCCGGCCCGGTATGGCGCGATCCGCTCGGCGAGATCCGTCCGCCCGGCGTCCTCGAGCCGCAGCCGCGCGAAGCGCTGGATCAGCTCCACGCCGCGGCGCGACTTCAGGAAGCAGATCGTGCGCACCTCGCGCTCCACTAGCCCCGCCAGGAGGGTGGCGGCCTCCGACAGCGCCGAGGCGCGCTTGCCGAGCTTCTCGTCCACGAGCGGCGGGTTCCACATGACTATCTCGCGCTCGGCATGCGGCGCGCCGTCGCGGTCCACGAGCAGCATCTCCAGGCCCGTCAGGCCCTCCGCCAGCTGCACGGGGTTCGCGATCGTCGCGCTCGTCAGGATGAAGCGCGGCTCAGCGCCGTATGCCCGCGCGAGGCGCCGCAGGCGGCGCAGGACGTTCGCGACGTGCGAGCCGAACACGCCGCGGTAGACGTGCGCCTCGTCGACCACGATCCAGGCCAGGTTGGCCAGGACGTCACCCCAGGACCGGTGGTTGGGGAGCACGCCCACGTGGAGCATGTCCGGGTTCGTGAGGATCAGGTTGGAGCGCTGGCGGATCGCCCGGCGCTCCTCGCGCGGGGTGTCGCCGTCGTAGATCGCGTGGCGCAGGAAGCCGCCGCCGAGCTGCGACAGCTTGCGCGCCTGGTCCTGGGCGAGCGCCTTCGTCGGGTAGAGATAGAAGGCGCGCGCTGCGAGGTCGGTGGCGAGCGTGTCGAGCACCGGCAGGTTGAACGCGAGCGACTTACCGCTGGCGGTGCCGGTCGTGACGATCGTGTGCCCGCGGGCAGCGCTTTCGAGGGCGTCCGCCTGGTGCGACCACAGCGCGTCGATCCCGGCCTCAGCGAGGGCGTCCCGCAGGGCCGGGTGGATATCCTCCGGCAGTGGGGTGACGACCCCCTGCGACGCCGCCTCCCGAGAGGTAGCGACAAGCTCCTCCTCCGCCCCGGTTTCGAGGAGCGGCTCCCAAGGGTAGGTGGCCTGCACACGCTGCACGGACGCCCATGGTAAGCCCGCGTTGATCCGCCCTTTCCATCACTCGCAGTTCCCCGTCTCGCTGCTTCGCGAGCTCAAGCGTGAGCCGGTCACCGTCGTCCTGCCGACGCGCGAGGTGGCCGACACGATCGGCGAGATCGTCGAGCAGCTGCAGGCGCTGGACGGGCTGATCGACCAGATCCTGGTCGTGGACGCCGCGTCGCGCGACGGGACGGCCGAGATAGCGGCCCGGCTGGGCGCCGACGTCCATCAGGAGTCCGAGCTGCTGCCGGAGTTCGGGCAGGCGCTCGGCAAGGGCGACGCGATGTGGCGGGCGCTCGCGGTTGCGCGGGGCGAGCTGATCGTCTACCTCGACTCGGACACGCGCAACTTCTCCTCCCACTTCGCGACGGGGATGCTGGGCCCACTGATCTGCGAGCGCGACGTCCAGTTCGTCAAGGGCTACTTCCGGCGGCCGTTCACCACGGGCGACGGCGAGGTGCGGCCGATCGACGGGGGCCGCGTGACCGAGCTCACGGCCCGCCCGCTGCTGTCGGCGTTCTATCCGGAGCTTGCCGCGTTCATCCAGCCGCTCGCCGGCGAGGTGGCCGGGCGACGCACCTTCTTCGACCGGCTGCCGTTCGCCACCGGCTACGCGATCGAGACCTCGATGCTCCTGCACGCGCGCGACGTCCTCGGCGGCACCGAGGGCATGGCCCAGGTCGACCTGGAGGTGCGCCACAACCACCACCAGCCGCTTCCGGAGCTGGGTCCGATGGCCTACGCGGTGCTGCGCGTGATCCTCGAGCGCCTGCGCGCGGACGGCCGCCTCGCGGACGACCACGCCCCGCCGCTTCAGACGGCCGACGGCCAGCTGATCCAGGTGGAGCTCATCGAACGGCCGCCGTATGCCACCCTGCGCGCTCGCGCGTAGTGGTGGCCAGTGGCAATCAGGTGCGTCTACACAGACCTGGACGGAACGCTCGTCGGCAAGGGAGCCTCGCTCTTCCGCACCGCCGACGGTGAGTTCACCCTGCTCGGGGCCCGGGCGCTCGAGGCCTGCCACCGGGCCGGCGCGGAGGTGGTGATCAAGTCGGGGCGGCGCCGCGCGCAGGTGATGGAGGACGCCCGGCTGATGGGCCAGACCTCCTACATCTTCGAGGTCGGGTCGGGGCTCGTGATCGACGGCGAGCTGACGTTCCTCACCGGCGACCTCCAGCCACGCGACGGCAAGACGATCCACGCCCAGATCGAGGAGAGCGGGGCGCCGGCGCTGCTGCTCGAGCACTACGCGGGCCGGCTCGAGCCGCACGACCCGTGGCACGTCGGCCGCGAGGTCTCGCACCTGTTCCGCGGCTCGATCGACGCGGGCGACGCCAACGAGGTGCTCGCGCGCGAGGGCCATGGGCGCCTGCGGCTCGTCGACAACGGCGAGATCGAGATGGGGCCCGGGCTCCACGCCTATCACCTGATCCCGGCCGAGGCCTCGAAGGCCGGAGCCGTGCGCGCGCACATGCGGGCGCGCGGGTACGAGCGGGAGCAGTGCATCGCCGTGGGCGACTCGCGCGAGGACCTGGAGGTCGCCGATGCGGTCGGGCGCTTCTTCCTCGTCGCGAACGCCGCGGTGGGAGACGCGCCGCTGCCACCGGGGGCCGAGCGCACCGAAGCCCCGATGACGGAGGGCTTCTACGAGGCGGTCGTGCGGGCGCTCGCCGAAGCGCGGTAGGCCTGCCGCAGCGCCAGCTCGTAACCAACGTTACAATCGGTGGAGCACCGCGGCGGCCGCGCGGCCGCCGCACGGGTGAGGCAGCACGGGCGCTCCCCCGCGGGGGCGCCCGTCGCTTATCGTGCTCGCATCGATCCGCTCGCCGAACAGGCCGTCGACGCGATCAACGCGATCTCCGGCGTCCATCCCGGCCACCGCGCCGCGCACGCCAAGGGCACGCTCCTCACCGGGACCTTCACCCCCAGCGCCAACGCCCGCCGGCTCACCACCGCCGCCCACATGCAGGGCGAGCCGTCCCGGGTGACGGTGCGCTTCTCGAACGGCGGCGGCGACCCCGGCATCCCCGACTACGCCCGCGAGGGCCGCGGCATGGCGGTCAAGTTCTACCTGGAGGACGGCGCCAAGACGGACATCGTCGGCCTGAGCCTGCCGTGCTTCTTCGTGCGCACGCCGGAGGACTTCATCGAGTTCACGAAGGCGCGCCTAGAGCCCGAGAAGCTGATGCCGGACTTCCTCGGCGCACACCCGGAGGCCCTGCCGGCCATCCAGGCCGCGCTCGCCGCCGATCCGCCGGAGAGCTACGCCACCTGCGTCTACAACTCGATCCACGCCTTCCGGTGGCTCGACGCGGAGGGCGGCTCGCGCCACGTCCGGTACCGCCTCGAGCCCGAGGCCGGCGCGCGCACGCTCCCCGGCGACGAGGCCAAGTCCCGCGGGCGCGACTACCTGCGCGACGAGATACTCGGCCGCGACGAGACGGCGTTCCGGCTCCTCGCGATCCTCGCGGACGAGGACGACCCGACCGACGACCCGACCGCGGCCTGGCCCGAGGAGCGCGAGCGCGTGGAGGTCGGCCGCCTCGAGCTGACGGGCCCCGAGACCGGGCGCGAGCGCGGCGGCGACATCCTCGTGTTCGACCCCACGCGCGTGACCCCCGGGATCGAGCTCTCGGACGACCCGATCCTGCACTTCCGCCCGAAGGCGTACTCGGTGTCGGTGGAGCGGCGGACCGGCTAGGACACCAGCGCGCGGCCGGCCTCCTTCAGCTCCGCCGGCGTCGTTGCCTGCGTCACCGAGGCCAGGTCCAGGATGCGCTGTGAGAAGGGATCGAGGCCGATCTCGCCCACGACGGCGTGGCACGTGATCCCGCTCTGGCGGCAGCGCGTGGCCACCTCGCCCACGATCTTGCCCTCGAGCGTCTGCTCGTCGATGCGGCCCTCGCCGGTGACGACGAAGGCCGCGGCGCGCATCCGCTCGTCGAAGCCGATCGTGTCGAGCACGTAAGAGGCGCCGTGGAAGAGGCGGGCGCCGAACCTGCCCCAGAGCCCTCCGGACAGGCCGCCGGCCGCGCCGGTCATCGGCTCGCCGCGGGGGTCGCGGCGGAAGGTGCTCGCCAGCGTGTCGAGGCGGCCCGACAGCCGCTTCACCACGGTGGCGTCGGCGCCCTTCTGGGGCGCGAAGATGCGCGCGGCGTCCTCGAACGGGGTGCGGACGTCGCACAGCACGTCGAGCTCCACGCGCACGCCCGCGTCGGCCAGGGCCTCCAGCGCGCCCACGCCGCCGTCGGTGGTGGCCGACCCGCCCACGGTCACGATCACCCGCTCCGCGCCGGCCTCGGCGGCGGCGGCGATCAGCTCGCCGGTGCCGCGCGTGGTCGCGGACCAGGCGTCGCGCTCGTCCTCGGCGACCAGGCTGAGGCCGCTCGCCTGTGCCGTCTCGACGATTGCGGCGCGGCCGTCCTCGATCAGCGCGAACGTGGCCTCGACCGGGCGGCCCAGCGGATCGGTCGCCTCGACGGTGCGCCGCTCGCCGCCGAGCGCCGCCAGGAGGACGTCCATCGTCCCCTCGCCGCCGTCCGCCACGGGCAGCTCCTCGGCGGCGTGTCCGGCGTCGCGCAGGCCGGCGGCCAGCGCCGCCGCCACCTCCGGGGCGGAGAAGGTGCCCTTGAAGGAGTCTGGCGCGACGAGCGCCGGATGCTCAGCCAACGGCCTCGCGAAAGGCCCGCTCGGCCTCCTCGCCGTGCACCGCGAACACGATCCGCTCGAGCCGGCCCTGGTGCTCCTGCGCGGCGCCCACCATCAGGCGGGCAGCCTCGCCCAGCGGAAAGCCGCCCACGCCGGTGCCGAACGCCACCAGGGCCAGCGAGCGGCAGCCGAGCTCCTCGGCCTTCGCCAGCGTCGAGCGGGTGGCCTGTTCGATGATCTCCGCCGACGTCGGGCCGCCGAGCTCCATCGTGGCCGCGTGGATCACCCAGCGGGCGGGCATCTCCCCGGCGGTCGTCTCCACCGCCTCGCCGAGGCCGATCGGCGCCTTCTCGTCGGACTCGCGCTGCACCTCCGGGCCGCCCGCCCGCGAGATCGCCCCGGCCACGCCGCCCCCGTGTCTCAGCTGCGTGTTGGCGGCGTTGGCGATGGCATCGACTTCGAGCTTCGTAACGTCGGCAGCGATCACTTCGAGCTGCGCCACGGCCATATCCTGACGCAGGGTGTCGATCTCGCGCTCCGCCGTTCGTCGTTAGGCTGAACGCGGCGAAAGGCGCCGCTCCAAGATGGGAGGTTCGAACCCATGAAGTACCTGCTCTGCCTCATCGGCGACGAGGCCCGGTACGCCGAAAGGACGCCCGAGGAGCTCGCCGCGGGCATGAAGGAATGGGACCGGTTCACGCGCGATGCGATCGACGCCGGCGTGCACCTCGGCGGCGAGGGACTCCAGCCCAGCTCGACGGCCACCACGGTGCGCATCCAGGAGAGCGGCGACCCGATCGTCTCCGACGGCCCCTTCGCCGAGACCAAGGAGCAGCTCGGCGGCTACTACCTGCTCGACTGCAAGGACCTCGACGAGGCGCTCGCCTGGGCGAAGCGCATCCCGCTGCCCGGCGGGGCTGTCGAGGTGCGGCCGGTCATGGACTACGACGCCGCCGGCTCCGACCTGCATCAGAACGAGGCGCGGGCGGAGGCATAGCGACTTCCGCTGAGGTCGCCGACCGCCTGTTCCGGCGCGAGTCGGGGCGGGCGGTCGCGACCCTGATCCGCATCCTCGGCGACTTCGACCTCGCGGAGGAGGCGGTCCAGGAGGCGTTCGTGGTAGCGCTGGAGCGCTGGCCACGCGACGGGCTGCCCGACAACCCCGGCGCGTGGATCGTCCGGACCGCCCGCAACCGGGCGATCGACCGCCTGAGGCGCGAACGTCGCTACGAGGAGAAGCTGCGCGAGCTGGAGCTGCTGATGCCCGGAGAGCCGGACGAGCCGCCGGAGACCTCGCTGCCCGACGACCGGCTGCGGCTGTTCTTCACCTGCTGCCACCCGGCGCTGGCCGCGGAAGTGCGCGTGGCGCTCACCCTTCGCACGCTCGGCGGCCTGTCCACGCCCGAGGTGGCGCACGCCTTCCTCGTCGGCGAGAGCGCCATGCAGCAGCGGCTCGTGCGCGCCAAGCGCAAGATCCGGGACGCGCGGATCCCCTACGCGATACCGCCGGACCACGAGTTGCCCGACCGCCTGCGCTCCGTGCTGGCGGCGCTGTATCTGATCTTCAACGAGGGCTACCTCGCCACGAGCGCCGACGCGGTGGTGCGGCGCGAGCTGTGCGACGAGGCGATTCGGCTGGCGCGCGTGCTGCACGCCCTGATGCCGGACGAGAGCGAGGTGCGCGGCCTGCTGGCGCTGATGCTCCTGCACCATTCGCGCCGCGACGCGCGAGTCGACGCCCAGGGCGAGCTGGTGCTGCTGGAGGACCAGGACCGCGCGCTGTGGCACGCCGACGAGATCGCCGAGGGCATCGCGCTCGTGCGCCGCGACGCCGGCCGGGAGCGCGGTCCCTACGGGCTCCAGGCGGCGATCGCCGCCGAGCACACCGCGCCCGCGACGGACTGGGCCCGAATCGCGTCCCTCTACTCGCGTCTCGCCGAGCTCCACCCGTCGCCCGTGATCGAGCTTAACCGGGCGGTGGCGGTCGCGATGGCCGAGGGACCCGAGGAGGGACTCGAGCTGATGGAGGGGCTCGAGGGCGGGCTGCTCGAGGACTACCACCTGCTGTACGCCGCCCGCGCCGACCTGCTCCGGCGCCTCGGTCGCGCCCGCGAAGCGGCGGACGCCTACCGCCGCGCCCGTGAGCTCGCCGAGAACCCGGCCGAGCGCGCCTTCCTCGAGCGCCGTCTCCGCGAGCTCAGCGCCTGACCCGGACCCTGTGCCGCACGAGCGTCGAGCGGTTGCCGGCCACGTCGGTGGCCCGGACGGCGATGCGGACGGACGCCCGCCGGACCTTGCCTCGCCGCACGGCCCGCCGGAGCGCCCGGCGCCCCTTGCGGCTGAGCCTGACCTTGAAGCGAGCGCGGCGCCTGACCTGGGCCGGGCCGGCGGCCCGCCGCATGCGATAGGAGGCCCGCCCGATCCGAAGCCGCCCCCGTAGCGCGACCGTGCAGGGCTCGTTGCAGCGCACGTAGACCACCACCCCGCCGAGCCGTAGCACGCGCTGGAAGCGCTTCACCTTGGTCCGAAGCGCGGGCCCCGTCTCGTCGGGCGGCGGCGTCGGTTGCGGCGCCGCGCCTGTTCCTACGTCGATCCGCAGGATCTTCCCGAGCAGGGAGCCCAGGTTTCGCGCGTCCCCCTCGGGGTCACCCTGGACGCCGCCGTCGCCCGTCGAGAGATGCAGGTGGCCGTCCGGGCCGAACAGAAGCTGACCGCCGTTGTGGTTGTCGGCCGGCTGGTGGGGAATCGTCAGCAGCGGCCGCCGCGTGCTCGGGTCCGAGCGGTCCGGCTCGGTCAGGGTGCGGGCGTACTCGTCGAGCTGGAGATCGCCGTTGTTGTCCGTGTAGAACGCGAACACGCGGCCGCTCGTCGCATAGTCCGGTGCGGTGGCGAAGGCGAGCAGCCCCTCCTCGAAGCCGGTGTCGCCAACGCGGCTCGTGATGTCGAGGAAGTCATGGACGACGGTCCCCGTGCGGAGCTTCACGACGCCCGGCTTCTCCACGATGAAGACCCGGCTGGGATCGCCCGCGACGCCGGCCACCGCCACGGGCTGGTCGAAGTTGCCGATGCTGAACGCCCCCAGCGAGTTGACGCTCTGGTTGAGGCGAACGACCGAGCCGGTGAGCGACGTCGCGTAGAGCTGGCCGATCCCGTCCTCGCCGAAGCTCGAGACCTGGTCCACGTGGATCCCTGCCAGCTCCCGGTTGGCAGGCGCCGCGGGATCGAGCCAGTACAGGTCGCCGTTCGAGTAGTCGCCGTAGATGTAGCGCCCCTGGAACGCGGGCATGTCGGGCGCCCTCACGACGTATCCGCCGACGACGACGCCGCTGCCCGCTCCGGCGCTCGGAAAGGTGTGGCCCGGCGCTACGTCGCTCGGCGGGTCGCAGTTGCCCGGGCCGGCCACGGAGCCGGACCGGCAGTTCCACCCGAGGTCGGCTCCCGCGATCGAATCGCGAGGCAGGAACGTGACCTCCTCCTCGGTGCCGCCGACGTCCCCGATGATCATGTTCCCCGTCAGGCGGTCGAACGACCAGCGGTACGGGTTCCGCATGCCGTAGACGTAGACCTCGCCGCGCGCCCCGGGCGTGTTCACGAACGGATTGTCCGGCGGGATCCCATAGGGCGGGCCCTGGGCGGCGGCACCTGCCGGAGCAAGGAGGCCCGCCGCCGTCGCCAGCACCGCCAGTCGCCACATCGCAGGGCGAAACACGTCCAGGGGCGAAAAGTCGCTCAGCGCCGGACGCGAACCGTGTAGCGGGTGAGCGGGGAGGCGTTCCCCGACAGGTCACGCGCGCGCACGCCGACCCGCGCCCGGGCGCGCCTGCCCTGGCGGAGCGCGCGCCGAAGGCCCCGCCGCGCCTTGGGAGTGAGACGGACCTTGATGCGCCTGCTGGGTGTCGCCTGTGCGGCCTGCACCGAGCGCCGCAGCCGGTAGATCCGCCCGCGCACCCGCACCCAGCCGCCTGAGGCGATCGAGCAGCGCTCGTCGCAGGCCACATGGACGATCACGCCGCCGTTCTGCAGCACGCGCTGGCGTCGTTTCACGCGCGCCACGACGTGCGGGCCGGCGAGGTCGACAGCCTCCGCGGAAGGGGCACCGCCCACGGTCGTGGCGCTGCCGCCGCCGCCATCGCCGCCGGGCGGCGCGGTGCCCGGCTGACAGGGGATGCGCGTGTCGTTCTCGACCACCCGGAAGACCGGTCCGGCCCGCGACGCGACGTAGAGGCAGCCGGCTGCGTCCTCTCCGAAGGACGTCGGATTCGCGATCTGTTGCGCCGGCTCGACCTCGCCGTCCTCGCTCGCGCCACCCGCCCCCAGTAGCGCGCTGCGCAGGCGGCCGACACAGAGGTCGCTGTACACGTAGCGCCCGACCAGCGATGGGAGCGTGGGGTCGCGCACGACGTAGCCGCCGATCACCGAGCAGAACCCATCGGCCTGCGGCAAGGAGATGACCGGGCGGACGTCTCCCGTCAGCGGGCAGGGGTCGGCGCCGGTCGGGGACGGCTTCGAGTCGAGGTTCCCCTCGCACTCGTCCCATCCGAAGAAGGCGCCCCGGCCCGCCCCTGCCGCGGCCGACACGTGGTTCACCTCCTCGACGGCGTTCTGTCCCACGTCGCCGATCGTGAGGTCACCGGTCGAGCGGTCGAAGGAGAAGCGCCACGGGTTGCGCAGGCCGTACGACCAGACCTCCGGAGCTGCGCCGCCGACGCGCGGATCGATGCGCAGGATCTTGCCGAGCAGCGAGCTGGGGTCGATCGCGTCGTCGGTTGGGTTGTCGTAGCTGTTGCCGCCGTCGCCAGTCGAGACGTACAGGTGTCCGTCGGGCCCGAACTGAAGCTGGCCGCCGTTGTGGTTGTTGGCCTCGTTGTGCTCGATCACCAGCACGCGTCGCAGCGAGGACGGGTCGACCGCGTCGCCGGTGGGGGCGCGGAGCTCGGCTATCTCGAGGTCGTGACCGGCATCGGCGTTCGTGAAGAAGACATACAGGAGCCGGCTGGTCTGGAAGTCCGGCGCGAACGCCATCGAGAGGAGACCTTCCTCGTTCCCGGTGGCCTCGACCGGACCCGTGAGGTCGGCGAAGACCGACGAGCTTCCGTCACGGACGACGCGGATGACCCCCGGCTGCTCCACGACGTACAGGCGCTCGCCGTCGCCCGGCGCACCGGTCACGTGGACCGGTGAGTCGAAGCTCCCGACGGGGAGCAGCCGGACCTCGGCCGCGGCCGGAGCGGCGGTGGCGAGGGCGATCAGACACGCAGCTGCGAGAGCACGCACTCGCGCGGCTCCTTGTCCGTCCGCCAGCGGGCGAACTTCGCGCCGTGGCGGATGCGGTGCCCCGTGATGTGGTCGAACTCCACCTCGCAGACGAGCTCGGGGCGCAGTCCCTCCCACACGAGCTCCTCGTCCGACTTCCACCGGCTCCGCTCGCCCCCGCCCCGCCCGGGGGGGGGGGGGGGGGCCCGCCGGCCCAGCGGGCCCCCCCTTCTTCTTTGTGGGGGGAGC
>Ga0081538_10005805_pt1 | contig 11003 bp, 6 predicted proteins | sample TabmetS5T2R1_FD_71022 | JGI IMG/M metagenome (GOLD analysis project Ga0081538, IMG submission 71022) | Tabebuia heterophylla rhizosphere microbial communities from the University of Puerto Rico - S5T2R1 | ecosystem: Host-associated > Plants > Roots > Rhizosphere ...
GGCCTTTCGGCCCTTCGACGCCGACCTCGCCAGTTATGTCCTTCTCGACTTCGATGCGTTCGACGCCTGGCTCGAGGAGGACGAGCGAAACGTCGCACACCCGCGCGACCCGTTTCACCGGATCGACGTCGTGCCCAGCTCGCGGCAGGTGCGCGTCGAGGCCGACGGCGAGGTCCTCGCGGAGTCCAAGGACGCCTACTTCCTGTTCGAGCCGCCGCTGCCCGTCCGCTACTACCTGCCCCCCGAGGACGTGCGGAGGGACCTTCTACGGCCGAGCGACACGAAGACGTTCTGCGCCTACAAGGGCCAGGCCTCGTACTGGTCGCTCGACGACGAGGACGATGTCGTCTGGAGCTACCCGGAGCCGCTGCGCGACGCAGCCGAGGTGATCGGTCGGCTGGCCTTCTTCAACGAGCGGGTCGACATCTTGGTCGACGGCACGCGGCTGGAACGTCCCGTCACTCCCTGGTCGCGGAAATAGCGTCCGCGCGGCTCGGGACCCTCCTAGCCTCTCAAGCCAGAAGCTCCGCTGGAGCCATCTCGGCAGCGGAGCTTCTGGGCTTGCGCTCGTCCAGGGAACGACGAGCGCGCCTCTGGGGGAGCAGAGGGTTGCGTCAACCTTAGGCCGAATCCGCCTCGAGTGCAACGTGCCAAGCGAAGAGGCCGGCGATAGTGACTTCATCCGCCGTAAGCTGCGGAGCGTGCCCACGCCAGGCGCGACGCCCACGCTGCACCACGTGAACCTGAAGACCACGCGGCCGGGCGAGATGATCGACTGGTACGCACGGGTGCTGGGGATGGAGACCGTCCACCGGTACCCGGGAGGTGCCTGGCTGACCAATGACGCGGCCAACCACCGCCTCGCGTTGATCGTTGCGCCCGGGGTCGAGGACGACCCCGACAAGATCAAGCACGCCGGCCTGCATCACCACGCCTACGAATTCCCGTCGATGGACGACCTGCTCGACGGCTACGTCGACCTCAAGGCGCACGGGATCGTCCCGCACGCCTGCCTGGACCACGGCATGACCCTGTCCATGTACTACGTCGATCCCGACGGCAACAGCGTCGAGCTGCAGTGCGACGAGTTCGGCGACTGGGACAAGTCGAAGCAGTTCATGCTCACTTCGCCTCAGTTCGCCGAAGACCCGATCGGCCGGAGCTTCGACCCCGACAAGCTCGTCGCCGCGCGGGACGCGGGCGCCACGAGCGAGGAGCTGCACAGTCGCGCGTACGCGGGCGAGTTCGAGCCGGACGAGCCGCTCGACCTGCGCCTCCCGCCGCGCTAGTCCGTCACCTGCTCGTAGCGGAGGTCGACGACCCCCGAGGAGAACGTGCGCGACTCGACCAGGCGCAAGTCGATCTTCTCATCCAACGGCGGAAAGAAGGGAGTGCCGCCGCCGGCGAGGACCGGGTAGACGAAAGGCCGGTACTCGTCGATCAGATCCAGCTCCATGAGGGAGGAGGCCAGGCCGGCGCCACCGACCGCCAGGTCGCCTCCCGGTTGCTGCTTCAGCTCGGCGACCACCTCGGCGACACCGTCCCTGACCAACCTGGTGTCGCCCTCGACCTCCTCGAGGGTCCGCGAGAACACGACCTTCGGCGTCTCCTCCCAGATGCGCGCGAACTCGAGCTCGTGCTCCGCAGCCGACGGATTCTCCTCGGCGAACGTGTCCCAGTACGACATCACCTCATAGAGGCGCCGTCCCATCAGGTGTGCTCCGAGCTCACTCGTCTGGCGGTTGTGAAAGCGGTGGAGCTCCTCATCCGGCGGCGGGACCGCTATCTCGCCGCCCGGCCCGGCGATGAAGCCGTCGAGCGACACCCCCATCGAGTAGATCACTTTCCTCATCTCGGTCCTTCCTTCGCGGCGTGTCGCGCCGGACCCTAATGGCGGCGCGGGAATGTGGACAGTGATCTTTGCGTCCGACCGAGTAATGACCGACGCTTTGAAGTGACGATGCACGGCTATCTCTCATGTCCTGACTGCGGACTGGCCGTTCAGGCCGCGAGGCTGACGGCCGCCGAGCACGACTGCGTGCCCGAGCGGCGCATCGCCCATCAGATGCTCAAGGCGCGGCTCGGGCTCGAGCGGCTCGAGCACGATCTCGCGCGTTGGCTCGACACGCCGCGGGGTCGTTTCGCGGAGTTCCTGGCGCGCCGGTCCGCGCGCTGACGCCGCCCCCGAAGAACGGCTGACTCGGCCTTGCCCCGGCCGCCGGGGAGGAGGATCATGGCGCCAGCCAGAGAGAGGAGAGAAATGGCTATCGACTTCACCCTCTCGGACGATCAGCGAAAGCTGCAACTCGAGGCGCGGGACTTCGCTGAGAACGTGCTCGCGCCGCTCGTGCGAGAGGCCGACGCCGAGCCCGACCCGCTCCGCGCGTTCCAGATGACGAAGCCGGCCTACATCGAGGCCTACAAGCGCGGGATCGCGTTCTGCATGCTGCCCGGCGAGTACGGTGGCGGCGGGCTCTCGAACGTCGACGTGCTGATCGCCGCGGAGGAGGTCTGTGCCGTCGACCCCGGGTTCGCCTGCACCGTGCTCGTCAACGGGCTCGGGCTCATGCCGGTCTGGTACTGGGGCACTGAGGAGCAGAAGGACCGATTCCTGCGCGCGGCGACCTCGGACCCCAGCGGCGAGTACCTCGTCGGCTATGCGGTCAGTGAGCCGGCGGGGGAGCCGGGCGGCACCGCCAACTTCGACACCCCACTGCCGCACCCCGTCGGCATCGGCGTAACCGCGGAGCTCGACGGTGACGACTACGTGCTCAACGGGAGGAAGTACTGGCCCTGCAACGTCGCGGGCTGGGACGGCGAGGGCGCCAACGTGAGCATCGTCGTGGTCCGCACCGAGGCCGACCTGGGCGGCACGGAGGGGCTGTCCGCGATCATGCTTGAGCGTGGCACGCCCGGCGTGAGCTACAAGCTGATCAGCAAGACCGGCCACCGGCTCACGCCCAACGCGGAGATCACGTTCGACAATGCCCGCGTGCCGGCCGCCAACCTGGTCGAGGGCACGAGAGGCAACGGCGATCTGCTGATCAACCGCAACTTCGCCTGGTCGGGACCGGTCGCCGGCATCGCTGCGGTGGGCGTCGCCCGCGCCGCCTACGAGGCGGCGCTCGACTACGCCAAGACCTACACGGCGGGCGGGCCGAAGCCGATCATCCACTACCAGAACGTGGGCTACGTCCTCGGTGACGTGGCCGCGCGGATCGAGATGTGCCGCTACTTCTGCTGGAAGAGCGCGCACTACATCGACCAGCACGACTACCACGGCGAGCTGATCGGAGCGATGTGCAAGATCCACTGCACCGAGCTCCTGTTCGACGCCGTGTTCAAGTGCATGCAGGTGGTCGGCGTCAACAGCGTCGACAAGCAGCACATGTTCGAGAAGTACCTGCGCGAGGCGACGATCCTGCCGCTCTACGACGCGGGCAACTTCGGCATGCAGCGTCGGCGCGTGCACGGCGTGCTCGCGCATCCCGAGTTCAATCCACGGGCGCTCATGGAGGACGAGTTCGTCGAGTTCACGAAGGACATGGAGACGATCGACACCGTCCCCGCACACGAGCTCGTCGGCGCCGGCGCCTGACGGCCTCCGGCGCCGGACCCGCGTGCCGCCGTCGCGGCGCGGCGGCGCGCGGGAGTGGTGATCTCAGCGGTGCGGACGGTAAATCGGACACACCCGCCGCGGCGGTTGCGGGTCCGATGGTAGGTTCGCCGCGGACTCGGCGGTTGATCTCAGACATGGAATTCCGGCTTCTTGGCCCGCTCGAAGTGGTGGAGCACGACCGGTTGGTCGCGCTCGGTGGGGGCCGCCAGCGTTCCCTGTTCGCGGTTCTGCTGCTGCACGCGAACGAGGTGGTCTCGACCGACCGCCTGAGCGACGCGCTCTGGGGCCAGGACCCGCCGCGCAGGGCTGCGAAGAACATCCAGGTCTACGTTTCGAGGCTGCGCAAGGAGCTCGGCGAAGGCCGGCTCGTCACGCGGCCACCGGGCTACGTGCTGCAAGTCGACCGCTCGGAGCTGGATCTGGGGCGCTTCGAGCAGCTGGTCGCCGAGGCGGGGAGTGCCGATCCGAAAACCGCTGCGCAGAGGCTGCGCCAGGCGCTGGAGATCTGGCGCGGTCCGGCGCTGTCCGACTTGGCGTACGAGCCGTGCGTCCAGGCCGAGATCGCCCGGCTCGAGGAGCTGCGCTGGGCGGCGCTCGAGCGCCGGATCGACGCCGACCTGGCAACCGGCCGCCACGCGGAGCTCGTGGCCGAGTTGGAGGCGCTCGTCGCCGAGCATCCGCTCAGGGAGCGCCTTCGCTGTCAGCTGATGCTCGCGCTCTACCGGTCGGCTCGCCAGGCCGAGGCGCTGGATACATACCGCGCGGCTCGGCGGGACCTGTCGGAGGAGCTCGGCCTGGAGCCGAGCGAGGAGCTGAGGCGTCTCGAGCGGGCGATCCTGCAGCAGGATCCGGCGCTCGACCTGCCGGAAGAGGAAGCGAGACCGTCCTTCGCCCGGGAGTCGGCTGCATCCGAGCGATCGCTGTTGGTCGTGCCCCGGGCGCTCAACGGCCTCGATCGGCTCCTGCGCCTTGCTGAGCCGCTCGGGGCATGTAGCCCGCCGCACGAGCTGATCGTCGCCGGCGTTGTTGAAACCGCGGAACTCGGGTCAGCGACGGCAATCCTCGCGGATCGCCGCGATCAGCTCCTTAAACACGGCCTCGCCGCGAGGACGGCCGCATTCTCATCCCCGGCGCCGGGGGAGGACGTCGCTCGCCTGGCCTCTCAGGAAAGCGTTGACCTGCTCCTCATGGATGCCGCCGGCTCGCCGCTTGACGGCGAAGCGGGTGTCGTCCTCGAGCGGGCTCCGTGCGACGTGGCCATGCTGGTCGAAGCGGGGGATTCGCTTCGTGCCGGACCCGTGATGGTCCCGTTCGGGGCCGCGTGGCACGACTGGGCGGCCCTCGAGCTGGGCGCATGGGTCGCTCTCGCTACGGGGGGTCCGCTGCGGCTCGTGGGCGCGGCGGCCGGGGAAGGGGAGAACGGCCGGGACGCAAGCCGCCTCCTCGCCGACGCCTCACTGATCGTCCAGCGAACCGCGGGGGTCGTAGCCGAGCCGCTCCTCGCCAAGTCGGGTCGCAGCGGAATGATCGCCGTCGCCGAGGGCGCCGGATTGCTGGTCGTCGGTCTCTCGGACCGCTGGCGGCAGGAGGGGCTGGGCGCCGTTCGCAGCCAGCTCGTGGAGTCGCCGCCGGCGCCGACGGTCCTGGTCCGGAGGGGCGCGCGGCCGGGGGGCCTGGCGCCGCCGGAGACGGCCACCCGCTTCGGTTGGTCGCTGACGGCGAGCGCATGATGACCATCTCGATCGGCACCGGGACAACGTTCGCCGGTTGATCGAGTCGCTTCATGGAGCCGCGGGCTGAACTGGCTGCGGGCGCGGGAGCGCGGCCGCGGCTGAGGCTCAGCGGATCAGCCGCGGTGGGATCTCAACGACCCGGTCGACGACCGCGCCCTGCACGTTGCTGGGCAGGCCGGCCTGGGGCGGGGTCGCGCCGGTGATGCGAAGGATCGGAACGGTGGCCGGCGTGACGTCGCCGTTGCGATCGAAGCGGAAGCTGCCGAGCAGGCCGTCCCTCACGCGGGTCCGCTTGAGCTCCTCGAGCACGGACGCCCGCGTGCCGTCGGAGCGCGCGATCGCCCGGACGACCAGCTCCGCCGTCTGCGCCGCCTCGAGCACGTAGCCGTTGTCGGCCTCGCCGAACTCCTGGGCGAAGCGCACGGCTGCGCGGCCGAGGTCGAGCTCGGCGCGCGGGAGGTCGGAGGTCGCCACGTACACCCCGTGCGCGGCGGGCCCCGTGCGCTTGAGGACCTCGGGGACGAAGGAGAAGAAGTAGCCGGCCATGATCGTCACCCGCGTTCCGAGCCGCTCCCGCAGGGCCTTCAGCAGCCGGTCACCGCCGACAAAGGGGTCCGCGGCAAGCACGATTCCGTCCGCACCCGAACGCGCGACTCGGTCCGCCAGCTCGTCGAATCGCTCGGCCTCCGGGTCGAACGCGGACGACCCGGCGATGGGAACGTCGAGCCGCCGCGCCGCGTACGTGAACGGGTCGATGAGCTGGCCCTTCCAGTGATCGGAGCCGTCATGGAGCAGGTAAACGCTCCTCAGTTCGAGATCCTTCGCGAGCAGCGCGTGTGCGGGCCCGTGCATGTCGTCGGGTGGGAGCACCCTGACGTAGTTTCGGGTCCCGGTCGGATAGTAGACGTCCGGCTCCCCGCGAAAGCCCCAGGGCGGCGGCAGGCCCGGCCGGGTCAGGCCTACATAGGTGTTCGCGGGACTGATCATCGCGAGCGGGCCGCCGGGCGCGCGGTTGAGGATCGGGATCTCGACCGCGGCGCAGGCCGAGTTGTAGGTGCCGATCACGGCGACGAGCTCCTTCGCCCGTGCGTACGCGTTGGCGTTCGCTGCGCAGGTGCGGCGGTCGAAGTTCCCGGTCTGGGCGTTCGAGTCGTCGCAGGAGCGGTAGCCGAGCGAGTACCTGCCTGCCCTGAAGTCGCGTTGCTCGAGCACGAACTCGATCGCGTCCGCCATCTCCCGTGGACCGGCGCCGAACGGTCCCTGGAGCAGGAGGTCCGAGGCGATCAGCACGTCGGGACGCGCCGCGCCGGATAGGAGCTGGCCGCACGACTGCGGCAGCCCGTCGGCAAAGGTGGCACCGGCTGTGCTCGCCCAGGCCGAGCCCTCGCCGGCGGCCAGCCCCTGCACGGCTCCGACCGGCGTCGCATCGACGTCGTTTGTCCTCACGTCTATCCGCGCCACAGTGCCGTCGCTGTAGTTCGCCGCCCAGATCGCCCCCGCGTCATAGGCCATGAACGTGACGCCGACTCCGACGTCGATCGTCCGGGTGATCGGGTTGCGCCCGGGCTCGATCCGCCATATGAGACCGTCGCCCTCCGCGGAGGCCCAGACGTAGCCTCCTCCGACGGCAAGCGCTGACAGATTCTGGGCGCCGACGCGGATCGGACGCCCTACGTGGTCGGTGCGCGGGTCGATCGGCGTGACCGCGACGCTGTCATCGGCGTCGATGAACCAGACGCCCTCTCTTCCGGCGGCGATCGTGGCGGCGTCGACGTCGATCGTCGCCTCGCGGGCTCCGGTCTCGGGGTCGATCCGGGAGACGGTGCGGTCGGGGTTGATCGCCCAGACCGCTCCAGCGCCGACGGCTATCTGAGGAAAGCCCCAGTTCAGGAATGCGAGGTCGCCCTGGTAGCCGGCGTCAGGGAGCTTGACTGTCCTCGTGACCGACCCCGTCGCGGGGTCGACCCGAGAAAGCCTCTCGCCGGTCCCGACCCAGAGCGCTCCGAGGCCCGCGGCGATGTCGGTCGCGGTGCCCGGCGTCCTGAACTTCTTCACGACCCGCTTCGACTCCGGGTCGATGCGCGCGATCGTTCGGTCCTCGAGGCTGAGAGCCCATACGGCGCCCTCTCCCACCGTGAGGTTGCTGGGGGCCGCGCCAGTCCTGGTGAACGATGCGAGGTGCAAGTCGGCCCCTCCGAGGGCGGCGACCCCGTTGCCGACGGGCGCGGCGTCGGAGCTTCCGCCGGCGGTCAGGGCGGCAATGGCAGCAGCGGCCATTGCAACCGCAAGGAGCAATCCGCCGGCAAGCAGGAGTCGGCCCGGACGGCGGCGGGCGCGCCGGGTCGCCGCGCGGCCGACGGGTGCGACTGCCGGGCCGAGCGCGGCGCGAGCGGCATCGACGAGCTCGGTGCACGTCGCGTAGCGGTCCTCCTGCGCCTTGGCGAGCGCCTTGCGCAGCACCGAGTCGAGCGCGGCATGGTCATGGAGCGGAGGCGGTTCAGCCTGCATGTGGGCCCACAGCGTCTCGGCTTCGGTGGCGCGCCGGAACGGCGGCGCACCGGCAAGGCACTCGTACAGCAAACAGCCCAGCGCGTAGACATCCGTGCGGCCGTCAACCGGTTCGCCATGGATCTGCTCGGGCGCCAGGTAGTCGAGCGTGCCGACCATCCGGCCCGTGTCGGTCGACGCGCCGCCGAGCTGCTTGGTGATCCCGAAGTCGGTCAGGTAGGCGTGTCCGTCCTCGTCGAGCAGCACGTTGGCGGGCTTCACGTCGCGATGGACGAGGCCGCGGCGATGGGCGGCGTCGAGCGCGCCGGCCACCTGACCCAGCACCTCCACCGTGCGCTCCGGAGTGAGCTTCCCCGCGCGCTCGAGCACGGTCTTCAGATCGCTGCCCTCCACGAAGCGCATCGCCAGGTACAGCTGGCCGTCCCGCTCACCCGCCTCGTAGATCGGGATCACGTTCGGGTGGTCGAGCGACGCCGCGAGCCGCGGCTCGCGCAGGAACCGCTCCCTAAACCGGTGGTCTCCGGCCAGCTCCGGAGTGATCAGCTTCAACGCCACCGGTCGCTCCAACGACCGGTCGGTCGCCCGGTACACCACGCCCATGCCGCCGCGCCCGACCAGCGCGTCGACTTGATAGCCGGCGAACAGCTCGCCGGGACCTACTGCCGCCTTCACGGTCGCGCCAGGGTCGCCGGCACCTCGATGACCCGGTCGAACACCGCTCCCTCGTACTGCGGGAAGACCGGGGCGTCGGGCGGCGTCGCGCCCGTCACGCGGAAGATCGCGAGCCGGGCCGGCGTGATGTCTCCGAAGCGGTCGATGCGGAAGTCGCCGAGGATGCCGTCCTCGACCTTGGCCCCGCGCAGCTCCTCGAGCACCGACGCCCGCGTCCCGTCGGAGCGGGCGATGGCGTCGAGGAGCAGCTCGGTCGTCTGCCCCGCCTGCAGCACCCCGAACACCGGCGTGTCGAAGGTTCCTATGTCGCGCGCGAAGCGCCGGCCCGCGGGGGGCTGCGCCCTCGGCGGGACGTCGGTCGAGCTGAAGTACAGGCCGTGGGCCGCCGGCCCGACGAAGGCCAGCACTTCCGCAATAGGGATGTACGGGTCGACCGCCATGATCTTGATCCGGCTTCCGAGGCGCTCACGAAGGGCCATCACCGCGCGGCCGCCGCCCACCGATCCGAGACCGGCGATGAACACGCCTTGCGCCCCGGAGCGCGCCACCCGCTCGGCCAGGCGATCGTGTTTGCTGCCGTCGCTGAAGTTCGCCACGCCCGCGATCTGGATCCCGAGCCTGCGAGCCGTGCGCCGGAACGGATCCGCAAACTCGATCTTCAAGCTCGGGTCTTGGAGCACGTAGACGCGTCTCAGGCCGAGCTCCTTCGCGAGCATGGCATTGGCCACGCCCTCCAATTCCGCCCGCGCCATCAGCCGGACGAAGCTCCGCTTTCCGGTCGGGTAGTAGACCGCGGGCTCGCCCCTCAACCCGCCGGCCGGATTGAGCGCGCCACCGTGTGTCAGTCCGGTGTGCGTGGCAACCGCGCTGACCATCGCAAGCGGCCCGCCCGGCGCGCGGTTGGTGATCGGGATCTGCAGCTGGCCGCAGAACGAGGAGTACGGCCCGATCACGGCCACGAGTTGCTTGGCGTGTGCGTAGGCCGACGCGTTCGCGGCGCACTTGCGGAACTCGAAGCCGCCCGTCTGCGGAGTGGAGGGATCGCACGACTGGTATCCGACTGTGTGGTCGCCCGCCTTGAAGCTACGCCGCTCGATTACATGGCGGATCGCATCCTCCATCGCACGCGGGTCGGCGCTGCTCGGGCCTTGCAACGGGAGGTCGGACGCGACCAGGACGTCGGGGTTCCCTGGTCCGGAGGCGACCTCGCCGCACGCGGTCGTGGTCAGCGCTCCCTCCGTCGCCTCACCCGCAACGCTCACCCAGGCCGATCCGGCGCCTGCCGCCAATGCCTGGGGAGCGCCAACGGAAGCCTTCGCGGTGACCTTGCTCGTGCGGGGATCGACGCGAGCGACCGTTCCGTCGACGTAGTTGCCGGTCCAGAGGGCGCCCTGGCCGAAGGTGACGAAGGTGACCCCCGCGCCGACGTCGATCGTCCTCGTGACCGGTGACCGCTCGGGGATGATCCGCCAGACGACGCCCTCTTGGTTGGCCGCGGCCCAAACCGAGCCGCCGCCGACCGCCACCCCCCTCAGCTCAGACGCCCCGACCGGGATCGTCCGGCCCACACGGTTCCTGCGCGTGTCGATCTCGGTCACGCCCGTTGGACCGTCGAGCCCCAGGAACCACACGCCTGCGGCGCCCGCGGCGATCGTCCAGGCCAGCTGGTCGGTCTCGATCGTCGCTATGACTCGCGCATTCTTCGGGTCGATGCGGGACACGCTGCCGTCGGGGTTGACGGCCCAGACCGCACCCTCTCCTACAGCGAGCCGGGGCGCCCCCGCGACCGGGTAGACCCCCTCGCCGCCGCGCAGCCGAGCCATCGCGGTGACCCGGCCGTCGTCGGGATCCATTCGGGCGACCCTGACCGTCGCGTTGGTCCCGGTGCTGTCCCCGCGCCCGCCGGCGATGCCGACCCAGAGCGCTCCCTCCCCCACGGCGAGCTCGCTCGGCACGCCGGGCGTGTCGAAGGTCTCGGTCACCTCCTTCGTGTCCGGATCGATCCGGGAGACCGTCTCGGCCCGGTTGTCGAGCACCCAGACGCCACCCTCGCCCACCGCGACGTTGCCGGGAGGCGCCTCCGAGTCGGTGAACGACGTCATGCTCCCGTCCGAGGGGTCGATCGCGGCCACGCCGTTGCCGAGCGACTGAGCACTGGAGCCCTCGTCGGTCCCGCCGATCGCGAGGACCGCCGCAACCACGGCGGCAAGCAGGAGGAGGCCGCCGCCGCCGACGAGTAGCCCGGCCCGGCTGCGGAGCGCCGCCGGCGTGAGCGGGCGGCGGGCGGGGCGCGCCGCCCCGAGGCCGAGCGCGGCGGCCGCCGCCTCGGTCAGCTCGGCGCCGGTCGCGTAGCGCTTCTCCTGGTCCTTCGCCAGCGCCTTTCGCAACACGGGATCGAGCCGCGGGTGCTCGCGCAGCGGGGCGGGCTGGTCCCGCATGTGCGCCCACATCGTCTCGGCCTCGGTGCCGCG
>Ga0081538_10005807_pt1 | contig 11001 bp, 12 predicted proteins | sample TabmetS5T2R1_FD_71022 | JGI IMG/M metagenome (GOLD analysis project Ga0081538, IMG submission 71022) | Tabebuia heterophylla rhizosphere microbial communities from the University of Puerto Rico - S5T2R1 | ecosystem: Host-associated > Plants > Roots > Rhizosphere ...
GGAAGGTCCCGGCCCAGCCCCCCGCCTGCAGCAGGAAGCCGTGGCCGGCCGCCACCGTCCCCAGGGCGGCCTGGAGGGTGCGGGCCTCGCCGGCGAACACCAGCGGCGGCTGCCTGGCCAGCTCGGCGAGGACGCGGTCGAGGGCGGCCTGGTCGGGCCAGTCCGGCTGCTGGGCGGCGGGACGTGCACGCCAGGTGTCCGGCGCCCAGCCGTCCAGCTCGGGAGAGACCGTGGGGTTCATCGGGGTATCGTCGCAGAACACTCCGTGGCGCGCATGCCGTGGCCGGTCACGGTGGCGGTGTGGCAACCGGAAGCCAGCGGGACAGGTAGCGCTGCAACCCGTCCAGGTCGGTGCCGGCACAGCGGTAGCCGATGTGACCGTCGGGTCGGAGGAGATAGTGCGCCGCCGCCTTGACCCCGAGTCGCGCGAACGCCTGCCCGTCAAGGTCATGCAGGGCGCCGCGCGTGGCCTCGCGGGTCAGCTGGTGCACAGTCAGGATGTCGCGGTAGCGGGCGCGGACGGCGGTGAGCTGGCCGGCGTCCCAGTCGCCGGGGCTGCCGCACAGCAGCAGGTGGAAGCGGGGCGCGGCCAGGGCCTCGCCGAGCCAGCACTCCTGCCCGTCGCGGGCGACGCGGGCGTCAGGCAGCCGGTCACCCGCCTTCGGTCCTCGCCGTGGCGCCGGTCGGCCCTCCTGGACGGCCGGGCTGCGCCGGTAGCCGATGCCGAGCTGGGAGACGGTCCGGAAGCCGTACGCCAAGGCGCGGTCGACACGCACCGCCAGGGGCAGCATCCGGGGGACCAGCCCGATGCGGACCGCCCGGAGGAGCGGGTTGGTGGAGGTGACCACGGTGAAGGCCCGGTCGGTGAAGCGGACCACGAAACGGCCGACCGGGCGGCGTTCGGCGTCGTAGGAGTCCAGCAGCGCCCCGGCGGCCAGCCCGCGAGCGACCAGGGCGAGCTTCCAGCCCAGGTTCCAGGCGTCCTGGATGCCGGTGTTCATGCCCTGGGCGCCGGCCGGGCTGTGGACATGGGCGGCATCCCCGGCCAGGAACACCCGCCCGGCCCGGTAGCGGGCGGCGTGGCGGTGCGCCAGCCGGAACCAGGTCATCCAGACCGGATCACGCAACCGCAGCCGCCCGCCGGTGAACCGGTCCGCCAGCGCCTGCAGCTCCTCCAGCGAGGGCCGCGCCTGCTCCCGCCGCCCCTGCAGGCTGGGGTGCATGCCAAGCAGCCGCCAGCTGGCGGGCCGGCCCAGCGGGAACAACAGCAGCAGGCCGACCTCGCCGAGGAAGGCGTAGGCGGTGTCGGCGTCCAGGCCGCCGTCGACCTCCAGGTCGGCCAGCGCGAAGGTCTGGGGGTAGGCGCCACCCTGGAAGGGGATCCCGACCTGCCGGCGCACGGTGCTGGCGGCGCCGTCGCAGCCCACCAGGTAGCGGGTGCGCACCTGCTCGGTGCGCCCGTCGCCGTGGCGCAGGGTGCAGCTGATCCCGTCAGCGCCGGCGTGGAAGCCGGCCAGCTCGACGTGCCGCTCGACCCGCACGCCGGTGGCGGCCAGGTGGTCGAGCAGCACCTCCTCGGTCTCGGCCTGGGACACGAACAGCAGGAACGGGTAGGCGGTGTCGTCAAGGCCGAGCCCGAACAGCCGCACCCGGACCGCGCGCCCGCCGCCATGCAGCTGCACCCAGACCGCGTCGTTGCCGCGCTCAAGCAGCTGCTCGGTGACGCCGGCGCCGCGGAGGACCTCCAGGGTGCGCGGCTGGATGGCCAGCGCACGCGATTCGTGGGCCCGGTCGGGCTGCCGGTCCACGACCCGCAAGGACGCCCCCATCGCCTGGAGCTGGGCGGCCAGGGCAAGGCCGGTCGGCCCAGCGCCGACGACCAGCACATCGAGCCGATCGCCGCTGGACGGTGTCACGTGAGGGTGGCTCGGGTGGCGAGGCAGCGGCGGGTCGCCCGTCCCGCCAGCGTGGCCCTGGTGAGGCTCGCGCCGGCCGCGATGGCGACCGGCGCCCAGCCATCCGGCCCCGAGGCGGTGAGGGCCTGACCGGCCATCATGGCAAGCAGCGTGAGGTCGGCGACCACGGTGGCCAAGCCCGCCACCACCGCGGCGGTCGCAGGCAGGCTCGCCCGCCGGCCGACCCACCCAAGCCGGCGGCCGAGCCGGCCGGTGACGGCGATGGTGAGGCCGAGCGCTGGGCAGGCGACCACCAGGGCCAGGCCCACCAGGGGCAGCACCAGCCACAGGCCGGCCAGCTGGTGGCGCCACGGCGGCCACCCGTTGACGGCGGCCGCGACCAGCCAGGCCAGCCCGACCAGCGGCCCGCTGGCCAGCAGGCCCAGCGCGACCCGGCGCGCCTGGACCACGGCGAGCTCGGGGCCGAATGCCGCGGCAACCGTGGCCGGGTCGCCGAACTCGGCGATCGCTGCCTCGGTCGCCTCCTGCGGCGTGCATCCCCGTGCCCGGTGGGTCGCCAGCGTCTCCAGCAGCCCGTCGCGGAGCTCCTCGGTGATCGCCGCCCTTGCGGGGGCTGGGCCGGTGAGCTGGGCGGCGACCGCGGCCAGGTAGGCGCCGACGGCGTCGCGGCCCACCTCGTCGCACTCGCAGCCGCTCATGCCTGGGCCGGCCATGGCGCACCTCCGAGCAGGGCGGTGACGGCGGTGGAGAACTCCTGCCAGGCCGACCGCTCCTGGTCGAGGGCGCGCCGCCCGGAGGGGGTCAGCCGGTAGCTGCGCCGCCGCCGGCCGTTCACCACCGACCAGCTCCCGCGGATCAGCCCGGCGCGCTCCAGCCGGTGCAGGGCCGGGTACACGGTGCCGGTCGGCAGGTCGAAGCGGCCGCCGCTGCCGGCCCGCAAGGCCTCCTTGACGGCGTACCCGTGGCGTGGGCCCGCCGCCAGGGTGGCCAGCAGTAACGCGTCCAGGTGGCCCTTGAGCACCTCCGCCCTCATAGGTAGTAACACTACCCTTCCGGCCGGCGTTGCGCTACCCTGACGGGCGGGCAGATAGCTAGCGTCACTAGCTATAGCGTTGCTACATCTCGGGAGCGGCGGATGCGCGACCAACCGGCGATCCTCGCCGAGGGCCTCTGCAAGACCTTCGGGCAGGTCCGCGCCCTCGACGGCGTGGACCTGACGGCCCCGGCAGGCACCGTGCTCGGGCTGCTCGGCCCCAACGGCGCCGGCAAGACCACCGCCGTGCGGGTGCTGACCACCCTGCTGCGCCCCGACGCCGGCCACGCCCGGGTGGCCGGCCTGGACGTGGCGCGCCAGGCGGCCATGGTGCGGCAGGCGATCGGCCTGGCCGGCCAGTCCGCCGCGGTCGATGAGTACCTCACCGGCCGCGAGAACCTGCTGATGGCCGGCCGCCTGCACCACCTGGACCGGGCCGAGGCCCGCCGCCGCGCGAGCGGGCTGCTGGAGCGGTTCGAGCTTGCCGAGGCGGCCGATCGCACCGTGCGGACCTTCTCCGGCGGGATGCGCCGCCGCCTCGACCTGGCCGTCAGCCTGGTCGGCCGGCCCCGGGTGCTGTTCCTGGATGAGCCCAGCGGCGGCCTGGACCCGCGCGGCCGCCAGCAGCTCTGGCAGACCGTCCGCCAGCTCGTCGAGGACGGGACCACCGTGCTGCTCACCACCCAGTACCTGGAGGAGGCCGACCGGCTCGCCGGCCACGTCGCGGTCATCGACCACGGCCGCGTCATCGCCCAGGGCACCCCGGAGCAGCTCAAGGGGCAGGTCGGCGGCGAACGCCTCCACCTCCGCCCCGCCACGGCCGGCGACGCCGGCCGCGTCGCCGAGCTGGTGGCCGGCGTGGGCGGCGGCCTCCCGCGCGTCGACACCGACACCGGCGCGATCACCGTCCCGATCGCGGACGGGGTCGCCAGCCTGGCCGAGGTGGTGCGGCGGCTGGACGCCGCCGGCGTGGTCCTCGCCGACCTGGCCCTGCGCCGGCCCACCCTCGACGACGTCTTCCTCGCCCTCACCGGCCGGCCCGCCCCGGCGGCAAGGAGCACGGCATGACCGCCCGCGCCCTGACGGTGGCGGCCGCCGACACCGCGGTCATGACCCGCCGCTACCTCCGCCACTACCTGCGCAAGCCCAGCCTGCTCGCCATCGCGCTGGCGCAGCCGGTGCTGTTCGTGCTGCTGTGGACCTACGTGTTCAGCGGCGCCATCCAGACGCCCGGCGGCGTCGACTACGTCGACTACCTGATGCCCGGCCTGTTCATCCTGGCGATCGCCTTCGGCTCCGCCAACACCGGCGTCGGCCTCGCCGACGACCTCGGCAGCGGCCTGCTCGACCGCTTCCGCGCCCTGCCGATGGCCCGGCCCGCCCTGCTGCTCGGGCGCACCCTGGCCGACACCGCCCGCAACGCCTTCGTGGTGCTGCTGATGGTCGCGGTCGGCCACGCCGTCGGCTTCCGCTTCCACGCCGGCCTCGGCCCGGCCCTGGTCGCCCTGGCCGTGCCGCTGGCCGTGGGCTACCTGCTGTCGTGGATCTCGGCGCTGATCGGCCTCTTCGTGCGCGACCCCGAGACCGCCGGCACCGCCAGCCTGCTGCCGGTCATCCCGCTGGCCTTCACCAGCTCCACCTTCGTGCCGGTGGCGACCATGCCCGGCTGGCTGCAGGCCTGGGCCAACGGCAACCCCGTCACCCACGCCGTGGACGCCACCCGCGCCCTGGCCCTCGGCGGCCCCACCGGCGCGCCGCTGCTCAGGACCGCCGCCTGGGTCCTGGGCGCCCTCGCGGTGGTCGTCCCGCTCGCCGTCCACCGCTACCGCCGCGTCACCCGGTAGAGCGGCGGCCATGTATCGGTGCCGCGCCTCGATCACCCTGCGGCGACAAGATGCGGCGAGGGCGCGCACCGCGGGTACATGACCGGCGCTCTAGTTCGGGGAGGGGCTGGCCCTCGCCGCCGCGGATGGGCATGCTGCTGTCACCACGCACGAGGAGGACGGTCGACGATGAGCGGGCAACCCGGGATCACCCTGGAGGAGCTCCAGCTCGCGGCCCGCAACCACGGCATGCCGCTGGAGGCGCTGCGCTACGACATCACCCCGCTCGGCCTGCACTACCTGCTGATCCACTTCGACATCCCGCCGGCCGACGAGCGGGCCTGGCTCCTTGAAGTCGGCGGCCTGGTGCGCACCCCGCTGGCGCTGACCATGGACGAGCTGCGCCGGCGCCCGGCGGTGACCATGCCGGTGACCCTGGAGTGCGCCGGCAACGGCCGCGCGCGGATGGACCCCCGGCCGATCAGCCAGCCGTGGCTGGAGGAGGCGGTGGGGACGGCCGAGTGGACGGGGACGCCGCTGCGGCCGCTGCTGGAGGAGGCCGGCGTCGCCGACGGCGCGGTCGAGGTCGTGTTCGGCGGCGCCGACCGCGGCGTGCAGGGCGGCCTGGAGCACGACTACGAGCGCAGCCTGCCGCTCCGGGAGGCGCTGCGCGAGGAGGTCCTGCTCGCCTACCAGGTCAACGGCCGCCCGCTGCCGCCGCAGCACGGCTACCCGCTGCGGCTGGTGGTGCCCGGCTGGTACGGCATGGCCTCGGTGAAGTGGCTGCGGCGGATCACCGTGGTCGCCGAGCCGTTCACCGGCTTCCAGCAGACCGGCAGCTACCTGATCCACGCCTCCGAGGACGACCCCGGGGTGCCCGTGACCCGCATCGAGCCACGCTCGCTGCTGGAGCCGCCGGGGATCCCGGAGTTCGAGTCCCGCTGCCGGTTCCTCACCCCCGGCCGCCACGTCCTGCGCGGGCGGGCGTGGTCGGGCCGGGCGCCGATCTCCCGGGTCGAGGTGTCCACCGACGGCGGCCGGAGCTGGCGCGACGCCACCCTCGGCGAGCGCCGCTCCCGCTGGGCCTGGGTCGGCTGGTCGCTGCCGTGGGAGGCGACTCCCGGCCGGCACGAGCTCTGCTCGCGGGCGACCGACGAGGCCGGCAACACCCAGCCGCTGGAGGGGCCCTGGAACACCGGCGGCTACGCCAACAACGCCGTCCAGCGGGTCCCGGTCACCGTGCGGTGACCCGGGCTTGCGGTCGCCCTCTAGATCAGTCAATCTTGATCTGGATGGCTGTGAGCTCGCTGCTGGATGCCCCGGCGCCGGAGCTGGAGATCGCCCGGGCGCTCGGCGACCCGCTGCGCTGGCGGATCGTGGCCCTGCTGGCCGCCGAGCAGCTCTGCGTCGCCCATCTGGCCGAGGAGCTCGGCGCGGCCCAGCCGCTGGTCAGCCACCACCTCAAGGTGCTGCGGACCGCCGGTCTGGTGACCACCGACCGCTACCGCTACTGGACCTACTACCGCCTCCACCCCGCCGCCCTGCGGCTGCTGGCCAACCACCTGGACGGCCTGACCCGCACGGCCCCCCACGGGACCGCCTGCCGTCGCGCCGTCGACGGGCAGGCGCCAACCACCGGCAGCAGCCGTCCCGCCATGCCCCAAGGAGGCAGGCCCGTGCCGTCCCATGACGAGCCCATGGACCCGATCAGCCGCCAGACCTTCGCCCGCTCCATCGAGGCGCTGCACGAGGAGTTCCGCGGCATCTTCTCGCTGGAGACCATCGAGCGCTACGTCGACGAGTCGATCGACCGCATGGCCGGCGCCCGGGTGGTCGACTTCATCCCCCTGTTCGTGCACCGGTTCAGCCGCCAGCGGCTGCGTGCCCTGGCCCAAGCCGAAGGAGCCATCATCAAAGCGGTCCCCGAGGTGCTGTTCGTCTGCGTCCACAACGCCGGTCGCAGCCAGATGGCCGCCGCGCTGCTCGACCACCACGCCAAGGGCCGGGTCCACGTGCGCTCGGCCGGCAGCGACCCCGGCGACAAGATCAACCCGGCCGTGGTGGCGGCCATGGACGAGTGGGGCATCGACCTGTCGCGGGAGTTCCCCAAGCCGCTCACCGACGAGTTCGTCAGGGCCGCCGACGTGGTCATCACCATGGGCTGCGGCGACGCCTGCCCGATCTACCCGGGCAAGCGCTACGAGGACTGGGAGCTGCAGGACCCGGCCGGCCAGCCGGTCGAGGTGGTCCGCCGCATCCGCGACGACATCGACACCCGCGTCCAGGCGCTGTTGGCCGAGCTGGTCCCCGCCGGCGCCTGACCCACCTCCAGGGAGGAGGCGCGTGGAGGTTCGCGGACGCTCCTGCCCGGTGGGCTACCGGTACCGGCCGGAGGCGCTCGCCCAGCCGGCGCGGCTGCAGGCCGACACCCTGTACGTGGTCGGCGGCCTGTACGGCAACCCGGTCGCCCTCGAAGCCGTGCTGGAGCGGGCCGACCGCGAGCCCGGCGGGCCGGCGGCGATCGTGTTCAACGGGGACTTCCACTGGCTGGACGTCGACCCCGACGACTTCCGCGCCATCAGCCACGCCGTCCTGGCCCACCACGCCATCAAGGGCAACGTGGAGGCCGAGCTCGCCTCGGAGGGCGGGGACGGCGGCTGCGGCTGCGCCTACCCCGACTACGTCGGCGACGACGTGGTCGACCGCTCCAACCAGATCATCACCCGGCTCCGAGCGACGGCGGGACGGTTCCCCGAGCTGGTGCGGCGGATGGGCGAGCTGCCCCGGTACCTGACCGCCGACGTCGCCGGCGAACGCGTCGGCATCGTCCACGGAGACCCCGATTCCCTGGCCGGCTGGCGGCTGGCGCTGGAGGCGATGGAGCCCGGCGACCCGGCCGTGCGCCGCCAGGTGGGCTGGCGCGGCCAGCCGACCACCCCCGACGACCTGCTGGGCTGGTTCGCTCGCGCCGACGTCAGCGTCCTGGCCAGCACCCACACCGGACTCCCGTACGCCCAGGCCGTCCCCGATGGCCGCGCGCGGCGCCTGGTGGTCAACAACGGCACCGCCGGTCTCGGCAACTTCGCCGGCACCACCTTCGGCGTCATCACCCGACTGTCCAGTCACCCTCGGGCCCCCGCCGACAGCCTGTACGGCGCAGCGGTCGGCGCCCTGCGCTGCGACGCGGTGGCGCTGCGGTTCGACCTCGGCCGATGGAAAGCACGCTTCCTGGCCCAGTGGCCCCCGGGCAGCCCAGGCCACCGTTCCTATCTCACCCGCCTCACCCGCGGCACCCACCTTCGGCTACGGCAGGCCGCACGAGCCGGCGTGCAGCTGACCGGCGGTGGCGAGCGGCCATGAGCTCGGCCGGCGTCAACTCGGGTCGACCAGGCGCCGGGCGGCCGGCGCGGTCGACGTCGCAAGACGCGGCTGGGTCGGCGCCCGGCCCATGACGACGTCGGCGGCGGTGGGGAAGGCGGTCAGGCAGTTGGGGTTGACCTGGTAGCGGCTGGAGGTCCCGGCGTGCTCGACGAGGACGAAGCGCACCCGGGCGAGCACCTTGAGGTGGTGGGAGACGGTGGACTGGCCGACGCCGACCTGCTGGACGATCTGCCCGACGGTCATGGGTCCGTCGTTGGCGGCCAGCAGGTGCAGGATCTGGATGCGGGTGGGGTCGGCCAGGCAGCGGAACCAGCTGGCGTAGTCCTCGGCGACCTGCCGGTCGAGCATCGCCCCCTCCTTGATCTATGATCGACGATCATAGATTACCCTGGGGGAGGGGGTGCGGATGGTGATCGAACCGCTCGCCGCCGGCGACTGGCCGGCGGTGCGCGCCATCTACCAGGCCGGCATCGCCACCGGGAACGCCACCTTCGAGACCGAAGCGCCCGACTGGCCGGCCTGGGACGCCGCCCACCTGGCCGACCATCGGCTGGTGGCCCGCCAGGACGGGCAGGTGGTGGGCTGGACCGCGCTGGCGCCGGTGTCGGACCGCTGCGCCTACGCGGGCGTGGCCGAGGACAGCGTCTACGTCGCCCCGGACGCCCAGGGCCGCGGGATCGGCCGGGCGCTGCTGGCGGCGGTGGTCGCCTCGGCCGAGCGCGGCGGGATCTGGACGGTGCAGACCGGCATCTTCCCCGAGAACCAGGCCAGCGTCCGGCTCCACCGGGCCTGCGGGTTCCGGATCGTCGGGGTGCGCGAGCGCCTGGGCCAGCTCCACGGCCGCTGGCGCGATGTGCTGCTGCTGGAACGCCGCAGCCCCGCGATCGGCTGACGCCCAGGCAATATATTGACAGATGTCGATGAAGATCCTACCCTCGTATCGACGAACGTCGATACGAGGAGACGCTGGATGACGACCGCCACCACAACGGCCACCGCCTGCTGTGCGCCGCTGGGGGCGGCGTCGCTGTCGGACGACGAGGTCGAGGCCACCGCCAGGCTGTTCAAGGCCCTGGCCGACCCCCACCGGGTCAGGATCGTCAACCTGCTGGCCACCAGCCCCGACCCGGTGTGCGTCTGCGACTTCACCGGGCCGCTGGGCCTCAGCCAGCCCACCGTCAGCCATCACCTCAAGAAGCTGCTGGCGGCCGGGCTGGTGGAGCGTGAGCAGCGCGGCACCTGGGCCTACTACCGCCTGGACCGTGACGCGCTCGGCCGCCTGGCCGCCGTCGCCGATCTCCAAGGAGGCAGCGTATGACCACCGCCAACACAGGCGAGCAAGGCGACGTCCTGGCCGAGGTCCTGGCCGAACTGGACCTGCGCGAACGAGTGCGGACCCGTTACGGCGAGCTGGCCGAGCTGGCCGCCGCCGGCGCCACCTGCGGCTGCGGCCAGCCGGTCGACTGCGGCTGCGGCGCCGAGTGCTGCACCCCCGCCGACGAGAACCAGCCCGGCGTCGCCGCCGAGTTCTACCCTGCCAGCGACCGCGACGCCCTGCCCGGGACCGCGGTGCTCGCCAGCCTGGGCTGCGGCAACCCCACCGCCGTGGCCGAGCTGCGCAAGGGCGAGACGGTGTTGGACCTGGGCTCGGGTGGCGGCATCGACGTGCTGCTGTCCGCCAGGCGGGTTGGCCCGTCGGGCAAGGCCTACGGGTTGGACATGACCGAGGAGATGCTTCAGCTGGCGCGCCGCAACGCCACCCAGGCCGGTGCGGCCAACGTGGAGTTCCTGCTGGGCCACATCGAGCAGATCCCGCTGCCCGCTGCGACCGTGGACGTGGTGATCTCCAACTGCGTGATCAACCTGTCGGTCGACAAGCCGGCGGTGTTCGCCGAGACCTTCCGGGTGCTGCGGCCCGGTGGGCGCCTGGGGGTCAGCGACATCGTGGCCGAGGACCACCTCACCGCCGGGCAGCGGGCCGAGCGGGGCAGCTACGTGGGCTGCATCGCCGGCGCCCTGTCCAAGAGCGAGTACGAGGGCGGGCTGGTTCAGGCAGGCTTCACCCAGGTGTCGGTCACCTTCACCCACCAGGTCGGCGACGGAATCCACTCGGCCATCATCAAAGCCACCAAGCCCGCCGATGCGACCGCGGCCCCGACCGCCACCCGCCGCGAGCTCCCGGTGGTGCAGCAGGCCGGCTGCTGCTGACCTGAGCAGCCAGCATCCGGACGAGGCCTCCCCGCTCGTCCGGGTGGCAGGCTGCACGTACCCCGACCCGAGCCCAGGACGTATCGCGGGGCGATATATCGATAATCTTCGATCTAGGAGTCTGGAGCGTACCCATGCCACCCGACAGCAGCCAACCGACCTGGGTGGACGACCCCGACGCCGTCCCGACCGCCCGCACCCGACTCCCGGTGGTGGTCATCGGGGCCGGCCCGGTCGGGTTGGCCACCGCCGCGCACCTGCTCGACCGCGGCCTGGAACCGCTCGTCCTGGAAGCGGGCCCGCAGGTCGGGGCCAATATCGTCCAGTGGCGGCACGTGCGGCTGTTCTCGCCCTGGTGCCTGGCCCTGGACCCGGCCAGCGTGCGGCTGCTCGACCACGCCGGCTGGCGCGGCCCCGACCCCGACGCCCTGCCCACCGGCGCCGACCTGCTGGAGCGCTATCTCGGGCCGCTGGCCGCCCTGCCCGCCCTGTCGAGCCGCATCCGCCTGCGGACCATCGTGGTGGCGGTCGCCCGCCACGACCTGGACAAGGTCCGCAGCCCTGGCCGCGACCAGCTTCCCTTCCTGGTTCGCATCCGTGACCGCGACGGCCACGTGCGGGACCTCCAGGCGCGGGCGGT
>Ga0081538_10005808_pt1 | contig 10998 bp, 9 predicted proteins | sample TabmetS5T2R1_FD_71022 | JGI IMG/M metagenome (GOLD analysis project Ga0081538, IMG submission 71022) | Tabebuia heterophylla rhizosphere microbial communities from the University of Puerto Rico - S5T2R1 | ecosystem: Host-associated > Plants > Roots > Rhizosphere ...
GCCCGAGGAAGATCAGCAGGCTGAACAGCCCCGCGAGGACCACGCCCAGGGCGCTGGCGCCCGCCGCCCGCACGGCCAGGCCGACCAGGACCGCGCCACCGTAGAGGGCGGCGTAGCGCAGCCCGAGGGTTCGGCCCTCGGCCTCGGCCAGGCGCCCGCCGATGAGCTGCCCGGGCACGCCCAGCAGCAGCACCGCCGCCGACAGGGCGCCGCCTTTGGCCGCGGCGGCCGGGCTGACGCCGCCGACCTCGGCCAGGAACGCCGGCAGGAAGATCACGAAGCCCTGGAAGACGAAGCCCTCGGCGGCGGCCAGGAGCATCACCACCGCCAGGGCGGCGTGGCTGCGCCCGCCGGCGGCGGCCTCCTGGGTTGGCAGGCGGCGGTCCAGCGGCACGCCCCGCACCAGCGCCGCCAGCAGCAGCGCCGCCGCCACGGCGGCCAGCCCGTAGCTCGCCCGCCAGGTCCACGCCGCGGCGATCGCCCCCGCCAGCAGCGGCGCCAGCGCGGTGCCGGCGTTGCCCCAGCCGCCGTGGAGGCCGAGCTCGCGCCCCCCGCCCGGCGCGTTCAGGGTGACCTCGGCGAGGCCGGAGGGGTGGTAGAGCGCTCCGGCGGCGCCCAGCAGCGCCAGTGCCGCGGCGAGCCACCAGATCCCGGGGGTGAGCGCCGCCAGGGCGCAGCAGGCCGCCGACACCCCGGCGAACACCCGCAGCAGCACCGGGGCGCCGGCGCGGTCGGCCAGCAGCCCGGCCGGCAGCGCGCCGAGCCCGTAGAGCATGGTGCTCACGGTCGCGATCGTCCCGAGGGTGGTGAAGGAGGCGTCGAACTCCGCCCGGAGCGCCACCAGCACGGCCGGCAGTACCAGCATGAACCCGTGGCTGGCGCCGTGCGCGGCGTAGATCGTGCCGAGCCGGACCCTGCCTGCCTCCGCGACCGACCGCTGCGCCATGCCCCGAGCATGCCAGAGGTACCGGCGCGGCGGCGCGGCCGGCGAGCGTCAGCCCGTGGGTGCCGCCCGCGCCGGGGGCGAGCGCGACGGGGTGCGCCAAACGTATCGTAGAACCGTTGTTATAGCAGGGCTCACAGGGAGGTCGTCGCCGCCCATGCGCGCCCCGCCCGGACGCAGGACCAACCTCGCGCTGCTGGCGGCGCTGCTGCTGGCCTTCGCCACCGGCACCGGCGTGGTCGCCGCCGGGTCGTCGCCTGGGCGGTGGGTGGCGCTCGCCCACGGCGTCGTCGGCGTGACGGTGGTGCTGCTGGTCCCCTGGAAGACCAGGATCGTGCGGCGTGGCCTGCGGCGGGCCCGCCAGAGCCGCTGGGCGTCGCTGCTGCTGGCGGTGCTGGCCTGCGCCACCCTGCTCACCGGCGTCGGGTACGCCACCGGCCTGCTGCGGTCGCTGGGCGGCACGCGGGGGATGTGGCTCCACGTCGCCGCCGCGCTGGCGCTGGCGCCCCTGGCGCTCTGGCACGTGCTGGCGCGGCCGGCCCGCCCCCGCCGGACCGACCTCTCGCGGCGGACGCTGCTGCGCGCCGGCGCCGTGGGCGCGGCCGCGGCGGGCGTGTACCTGGCGACCGACGCGCTCGTCGGGGCGGCCCAGCTGCCGGGGGCCCGCCGCCGCTTCACCGGCTCCTACGAGACCGGTTCGTTCGCCCCCGCGTCCATGCCGAGCACGGTCTGGCTGGACGACCGCACGCCGCGCGTCGACCCGGAGGCGTGGCGGCTGGTGGTGGCCGACGCCGGCGGCGAGCGCACGCTGGCGCTCGCCGAGCTGGCGGCCTTCGAGACGCGCGTCCGCGCGGTGCTGGACTGCACCGGCGGCTGGTACGCCGAGCAGGACTGGACGGGCGTGCCCCTCTCGTCGCTGCTGCGCGACCGCGGCAACGCACGCAGCCTGCTGGTCCGCTCGGCCACCGGCTACTGGGTCCGCTTCCCCGTGCGCGACCTGGACCGGCTGCTGCTGGCGACCCGCGTCGGCGGGGCGCCGCTGGCGCCGCGGCACGGGTTCCCGGCGCGGCTGGTCGCGCCCGGCCGGCGCGGCTTCTGGTGGGTCAAGTGGGTGGACCGCATCGAGCTGCAGGACGCCCCCTGGTGGTGGCAGCCGCCGTTCCCCGTGACCTGACCCTCAGAAGCGCTGGCCGCGGACCCGATCGATGTCGAAGGAGGCCGTCGAGGCCACCGCCATCACCGCCATCACGCCGGCCTGCACGGGGTCGGTGACCACCAGGTCGGCGTGCCGGGGGACCGAGCCGGCCATGTTCAGCGACACCACCAGGATGCCGCGCGAGCGCACCTCGTCCACCGCCCTGGTCACCGCCCCGCCCATCAGCGACCCTGCCAGCACCAGCGCCACCGCCCGCGGCAGCCTGGCCACCGCCCTGGCCGCGTTGGCCAGGTTCTCCTCCCCCACGATCGGGATGGTGTCGACGCTGATCTTCTCGCCGCGGATGTTGTGCCGGTCGGCCTCGCCGATCGCGCCGAGCGCGACCTGGCCGACCTGGGCGCCGGCGCCGACCACGATGATCCGCTTGCCGTAGACCTGGAACATGCTCGGCAGCCGGCGGACGGAGGCGACGACGTCGATCTCCCCGAACGCCCGCTCCAGGCTGTCGGGCTCCTGCACCCCGTCCAGCTCCCAGTAGACGGCGCTGCGGGCGCCCCGCTCCACGATCTCCACCGAGAGGATGTCGCCGCCGTGGTCGACGATCGCGGCGGTCATGTCGTGCAGCAGCCCCTTGCGGTCGCCGCCCTCGAGCAGCACGGCGAGCTGGGGTGGGCGCCGCAGCGGCGCCTCCTCCTGCTCCCGGTCGGGTCCGCCCGTCGTCACGGTCGCGAGGCTACCAGCCCCACCCAGGCACCGTCGGTCGACGCTGCCTCGTGGCCGCCCACCCGGCGGTCCCCGACGTTTGGGGCAACTCCGCCAAAGAAACAATAGGGCCATCCTGCAGGACGGCCGCTCGGGTGCCCGGTCCTACCGGCGGCACTTGGGAGAGGAGGCCTGACCATGGATGGCAGGCGGCCACACGCGTTGACGTCGGCGTCCCTGACCCGCCGGCAGGCGCTCCAGCTCGCCGCCGGCGCGGCCGCGCTGGGCCTCACCGGCTGCGCGCCCAGCGCGAGGGAGGCGACCCAGGAGCAGCAGCAGGGATCCATGGTGCTGCTGTCGACCCAGTTCCAGCCGGTGGCGGAGGCCGAGAAGATGCGCTCGGCCGTGCTGCCGGGGTTCGGGCGCAAGGTCGAGTTCCTCGGCGAGGAGCAGGGCCCGTTCCTGGACCGCATCCAGGCCGAGGCCCAGGCCGGCAAGGGCAGCGTCGCGGTGATCGGCGGCCAGCACGGCGACCTGGTCGGCCTCGCCGCCCGTGAGCTGCTGACCGACCTGAGCGACCTCACCCAGGAGCTGGCCGGCCGCGGCTTCAACCCGGACTACCTGGAGCTCGCCAAGGTCGGCGGCGACACGCCGGTCTACATCCCCTGGGCGCAGGCCAGCTACCTGATGGTCGCCCGCAAGGAGGCCGTCGGCCTGCTGCCGTCCGGCGCCGACGTGAACGCGCTCACCTACGAGCAGCTCACCGCCTGGGGGCAGCGCATCCAGCAGCAGGAGGGCTCCAGGCGGCTCGGCTTCCCCGCCGGCCAGGACGGCCTCATCAGGCGGTTCTTCCAGGGCTACGCCTACCCGAGCTTCACCGGCGCGCTCAACACCAAGTTCGCCAGCCCCGACGCGGAGGCGATGTGGCAGTGGATGCGCGGCGCCTGGGCGCGGGCCAACCCGCAGTCGACCGGGTACGCGTTCATGCAGGAGCCGCTGCAGTCCGGCGAGGTGTGGGTGGCCTGGGACCACCAGGCCCGGCTGATCGAGGCGCTGAAGGGCTCCCCCGACGACTTCGTCGCCTTCCCGGCCCCGACCGGCCCCAAGGGGCTGGGGTTCATCCCGGTGGTGACCGGCCTGGCGATCCCCAAGACCGCTCCGGACGTGGACGGCGCCAAGGACCTGATCCGCTACCTCACGGACCCCAAGCAGACCGCCACGGTCGCTCGCGAGCTCGGCTTCTTCCCCCCGACCGCGCAGCAGCAGCTCCCCGCCGAGCTCGACCCCGGCATCAGGGCCGAGGCCGACGCGATCGCCCGCCAGAGCACCAGCCAGAACAAGGTCACCTCGCTGCTGCCGGTCGGGCTGGGCGAGAAGTCCACCGCCTACGACGATGTCTTCCGCTCCACCTTCACCGGGATCGTCATCAGGAACCGGGACATCAAGCAGGTGCTGGCCGGCAAGGCCAAGGAGCTGCAGGGGGTGCTGGACTCGGTGAAGGCGCCGTGCTGGCAGCCGGACCCGGAGAGCACCGGCACCTGCCAGGTCGGCTGAGCGGGGCCGGGCGTGGCCACCGGGACCGCCACCGCGGCCAGGACCGCGGCCCCGCGCCGCCGCCTCGGCTGGGCGCCGTATGCCCTGCTGGCGCCGAGCCTGGTCTACCTGGCGGTGTTCTTCGCCATGCCGATGGTCAACGCGTTCGGGCTGGCGTTCCAGGGCGACGCCGGCGGCTACAGCCTGGAGCCGATCCGGCGCATGCTCGACGACGAGCGCTTCACCCAGGCCCTGACCACCACGCTGCTGCTGGTGGTGGTCGTCGTCCCCATCCAGTTCGTGGTGGCGATGGGCATGGCGCTGGTCGTCAACGCCCGCCTGAAGGGCACCGACCTGTGGCTGTACATCTTCGCCCTGCCGCTGGGCGTCAGCGAGCTGGCCGCCGGCATCGTGTGGTTCTCGATCTTCACCGAGCAGGGCTGGCTGAACAGCCTGCTCACCCAGGTCGGCGTCCTCGAGCGGCCGTTCATCTTCCTGGACTACCAGCGGCCGGCGCTGCTGCTCCTGACCATCGTCGCCGCCGAGGCGTGGCGGGCCACCTCGATCATCATGATCATCCTGGTCGCCGGGCTGCAGGGGATCCCACGGGACTACCTGGAGGCCGCCGACGTCTTCGGCGCGACCGCCTGGCAGCGCGTCCGCCACGTGATCCTGCCGCTGCTCAGGCCGAGCATCCGGGTCGCGCTGATCCTGCGCACGATCCTGGCCTTCCAGGCGTTCGCCACCGTGATCGCGCTGGCGGGCAGCGCCGCCTACGTGCTCGCCGGCGAGGCCTACCGCTGGTACTGGGACATCCGCGACCCGCGGGTGGCCGCCGCCTACGCCTCCCTGATCCTGCTGCTGTCGGTCGCCTCCACCGTCCTGTTCCTGGTGCTGCTGCCCACCCATGAGGAGCAGCTGACATGACCGCGATGGCCGGCGCCGGCACGGCGGCGCGGCGCCGGCGCCGCGCGCGGGCGCTCACCTACCTCGCCGCGGTGCTGCTGTCGCTGTTCGTGCTGGTCCCGATCTACTTCATCACGGTGACCGCGTTCACCCCGCGGGAGGTCAGCTACGACTTCCCCAAGCCGTTCATCCCCGGGACGGTGTCGGCCGAGACGGTGCGGTTCTTCGCCGACTCCACCGGCGTGCTGGCGGCGCTGTGGCGCTCGGTCGTGGTGGCCGCCATGACCCTGGTGCTGTCCACCCTGCTCGGCGCCCCGGCCGGGTACGCGCTGGCCCGCTTCGCCTTCCGCGGCAAGGCCGCCTTCCGGCTGCTGATCCTGTCCACCCGCGCGTTCCCGATCGTGATCCTGTCCATCCCGCTGGCGGTCACCTTCATCACCTGGGGCATCTCCGACACCACCTACGCCGTGGCGCTGATGCACACCGGGCTGGCGCTGCCGTTCACGGTGCTGATCACCTCCAGCATCTTCGTGTCGGTCCCAAAGGACCTGGAGGAGGCCGCGCGGACGCTGGGCTGCACGCCCCTGGGCGCGTTCGTCAAGGTCGTGCTGCCGCTGGCGCTACCAGGGCTGGCCGCCGCGGCGATCTTCACCTTCGTGCTGTCGTGGAACGAGGTGTTCGCGGCCGTGATCCTCACCCTGCGGCAGCGCACCCTGCCCGCGCTGGTGCTGGCCGCCCTGAACACCTCGCCGTTGCCGTTCCGGTTCGCGGCGGCGTGGTTCATGCTGGCGCCGTCGCTGGTGGTGATCTTCGTCATCCGCCGCTACCTGCTCGGCCTGTGGGGCCGTGTGGCTCGCTAGAGGAGGCTGCTGGGGCCGTGGCAGAGATCCGCCTGGAGGGCGTCAGCAAGGTCTTCGACAAGACGGTCGCGGTCGACGACGTCGATCTCAACATCGCCGACGGCGAGTTCATGGTGCTGCTGGGGCCGAGCGGCTGCGGCAAGACGACCCTGCTGCGCCTGCTCGCCGGCCTGGAGTACCCCAACGGCGGCCGGGTCCGCATCGGCGACGCCGACGTGACCGACCTGCCGCCGCGCAAACGCGACCTGGCGATGGTGTTCCAGAGCTACGCGGTGTTCCCGCACCTGACGGTGTTCGACAACATCGCGTTCGGCCTGCGGATGCGCAAGGTCGACCGGGCGAAGGTGCGCGAGCGGGTGGAGCGGGCCGCCGACCTGGTGGAGCTCGGCGACCTGCTCGGCCGCTACCCGGCGCAGCTCTCCGGCGGGCAGCGGCAGCGGGTCGCGGTCGCCAGGGCGATCGTGATGGAGCCGGCCGTGCTGCTGATGGACGAGCCGCTCTCCAACCTGGACGCGCTCCTGCGGCTCACCTTCCGTGCCCAGCTCAAGCAGCTCGTCGCCGAGCTCAGGACCACGACCGTCTACGTCACCCACGACCAGGTCGAGGCGCTCAGCCTCGGCGACCGCATCGCGGTGATGAACCAGGGCCGCATCATCCAGTGCGACACCCCCGGCACGGTGTACGGCGAGCCGGCCAGCCGGTTCGTCGGCGCCTTCATCGGCAACCCGCCGATGAACTTCCTCACCGGCAAGGTGCACCGCAACGGCGGGCGGCCCTCGGTGACGGTCGCGGACCGGACCCTGGAGGTCGCCGGCGCCCTCGACGGCGAGCACGACGGCGAGGTGCTGGTGGGCATCCGGGCCGAGAACATCCGCACGGAGGTGGAGCCCTTCCCCGACGCCCTGCGGGCCCGCACCCGGGTGGTCGAGCCGCTCGGCTCGCACCTGCTGATCACCGCCGACGTCGGCGAGCAGCCCATCAAGGTCACCGCGCCGGCCGACTTCCCCGCCCTCCCCAACCGGGAGCTGTGGCTGCGCTTCGACCCGGCCAAGGTGCGGGTCTTCCGCCCCGGCTGAGCGGTCCCGCACGGCGCGCTCGCCGGGCCGCGTCCGGCCGGGCTCGACCTGGGCCCGGTCGCGGTTTGCCCCGCCAGCGACCAGGCAATGGGCTGGGGAGGGCTCGAGCCGGACGGGAGGGTCGTGGATGGCGGTGCTGCTGGCCCGGCTGCGCATGCCGCTGGCGTGGCTCAGCGTGGCGGTCCTGGTGGCCGGCCCGTTCCTGGCGCCCGCCCGCTGACCCGCCAGAGCATCACCGCTGCGGCGCTACTTCACCGAGCCGGCGGTGAGGCCGCCCATGAGGTAGCGCTCGATGGTGGCGAACAGCACCAGGACCGGCACGATCCCGATCAGCGAGGCGACGAACAGGTACTGGTAGCGCGTCTCGTACAGGCCCACGAACTGCTGGATGCCGACGGTCAGCGTCTGGCGGTCGCGGCCGGGGTCGTTGAACAGCGTCAGCGCCACCACGAACTCGTTCCACACCTGGATGAAGGTGAAGATCAGCGCGGTGACCACGCCCGGCTTGGCCAGGGGCAGCACCACCCTGAGCAGCACCCGGAGGCGGCCGAGGCCGTCGATCAGCGCCGCCTCCTCGATCTCCCTGGGGATGCTGCGGAAGTAGCCGGACAGGATCCACACGGCGAAGGCGAGGTTGAAGGCCGAGTAGACCAGGATGATCGCCCAGTAGGAGTAGGTGGCGCGCAGCCCCAGGCCCAGGTTGGCCATGACGGTGTCGACCAGCGTGTACTCGCGGTACAGCCCGACGACCAGCGCCACCGGCGCGAACATCTGGGTGGCCAGGATCAGGTACAGGAACAGGTTCCGGCCGCGGAAGCGGTGCCTGGCCGCGAACCAGGCGGCGGGCAGCGCCACCACCAGCACGATCAGCGTGGTGACCCCGGCGATCACCAGGGTCGCCGTGAGGTAGGCGAGCAGCGGCACCTGGCTCCAGACGTCGACGAAGTTCGACCACTCCCAGCGTGCCGGCAGGTAGCGGGCGGGGACGCTGAACAGGTCCTGGTCGCTCCGCAGCGCGCCGAGCAGCATGACGACGTAGGGCGCGAGGAAGAAGGTCGCCACCAGGATCCCGGCGGTGGTGAGGCCGGCAGGCCGCAGCGGACGCCAGGCCGCTCCGACGGCGCGGCCGGCGGTCCCCAGCGCGGGGGCCGCCGCCCGCCCCGCCGGGCGGAGCGCCGCGGCCACGCCGCGGAGCAGGCGCCCGACCGGACGGGCCAGCCGGCCGAGGGTGCCCTCCCGCTCGGTGGCGACCGACACCTCGGTCTCGTCCCAGGTGACGTTCCGCAGGTAGACGGTGACCACCACCAGCAGGAACAGCACGTTGAGGACCGCCAGCGCGGCCGCCTCGCCGGCGTCGAGCTGCGGCCCCGGCCCGAACGCGATCTTGTACATGAAGGTGATCGCGGTGTCGGTGTCGTACCCGGGGATCTTGCCGGTGATGATCCAGATGATGGGGAAGGAGTTGAACACGTAGATCGTGTTCAGCACGACGGCGACCAGCAGCGACGGCCGCAGCAGCGGCAGGGTGACGCGGCGCCAGGCCTGCCACGGGCCGGCGCCGTCGATCCTCGCCGCCTCGTGCAGCTCGGCCGGGATGGTCTGCAGGCCCGCGAGGAACACGTAGGTCGTGAACGGGACCGAGACCACGATCCCGATCACGATCAGGGCCCAGAAGGCGAAGCGGGTGTCCTTGTACCACTCGACCGGCTGGTCGAGCAGCCCGAGGTCCATCAGCACCCGGTTGAGTGGCCCGTAGGCGCCTTCGTAGATGTAGCGCCACACCGTGGCGGTCATCACCAGCGACGCGGCCCACGGCACCAGCAGCGCCAGGCGCACCAGCCGGCGGCCGGCGAACCGCTTGTCGAGGAGCTGGGCGAGCGGCAGCGACACCAGGACCGTCACGCCGACGACCAGCACCACCCACAGGACGGTGTGCCAGAGCACCTCGGGCAGCGCCGGCTCGCGCAGCAGCCGCTGGTAGTTCCGCAGGCCGTTGCCGCCGGTCGCCAGCCCCGTCTGGGTGATCCGCAGGAACGAGGAGCGGACCATCTCGGCCGCCGGGAACGCGATCACCAGCAGGATGAGCAGCAGGCTGGGCGCGATCCACGGGACCGGGTCCAGCGCTGCCCGGAGCCCGCCCCTCCGCCGCCGTGGCGCGGTGCGCGGATCAGCCGCCTTGCTCTGCAACCTGCTGGATCGCGTCGAGGACCTTCTTGGGGTCGCCGCCCGGTTCCAGCGCCGTGCCGAGCTGGTTGAGGACGGCGCCGCGGACCTTGCCCCAGTTGGGGTCGGTCAGTGGGTAGAACTTCGCCTTGGGGAGCAGGGCGATGCCAGGGCCGGCGACCGCGTCGTCCTTCATCGCCTCACTGGCCGACGTGGTGACCGGCAGGAACCCCTCGGTCTTGATGAACTTCAGGTAGTTGTCCTGCTGGTACAGGAAGGAGAGGAACTTCTTCACGGGTTCCTGGTTGCCCGGCTTCTTGAAGGCCATCAGGGAGTCCATCACCCCGAGGGTGAACTCCGGGTTCCCCTGGTTGACCGGGAACGGCGACGAGGCCCACTCGAAGCTGGCATCCTTCATGGTGCTGTTGGCGAAGGTGCCGAGCGGCATGATCGCCGCCATGGCGACCTTGCCCTGCGCGAACAGCTTCCAGACGCCGTCGGTGCGGTTGGTCTTGCCGGGGTTCGGCTCGGTCAGCTTCTCGTCGGCGAGCTTCTTCATGAACTCCAGCGCCTCGACGTTCTTGGGGCTGTTGATGGTCCACTGGTCGCCCTGCTTCCAGTCGCCACCGTTGCCCCACATCCACATGGAGAACTCCGCCTGCGCCTCCTCGGCCCCGAGCGGCAGGCCGTAGCCGGTGTAGCCCTTGCCCTTGGCCTGCCGGGCGGTCTGCTCCAGCTCCTGCCAGGTCTTCGGCGAGCCCTGCACGCCGATTTCGGAGAACGCCTTCTGGTTGTAGCCGAGCGCCCGGACGCTGGCGATGAACGGGATCCCGAACTGGGTCCCGTTGAGCTCGCCGTTGCTGGTGAACGACTCCAGGAAGTCCGACTGCACCTGTGGGTCCAGCACGTCCTGCGCCGGGTACAGCAGGCCCTGGTTGGCGTAGGCGACCCAGTCGTCGATGTTGAGGACGTCCGGCAGCTGCCGGGTCTGGACCATCGTGTTGACCTGCTGGTGGATGTTGTTCCAGTCGATCACCTGCAGCTGGACGTCGATGCCGGCGTTCTGCTGCTCGAACCGGCTGATCAGGTCGTCCCAGAAGCCCTGGGTCTTCTCGCTGTAGGAGGCGGCGACCATCTTGATGCTGCCGGCCGCGGCCTGGTCACCCCCTCCCCCGCCACCCTGCTCGTTGCCGCACGCGGCAAGCAGCAGGACGAGGCTGAGCAGCCCCGCAAGGGCGCCCAGAACGTGCCTCCTCGACGTCGAGCCCATCACACCAGCCTCCGTCTCGGTCCCACCGTGGTCGAGGTCGAGCCGTCTGACCATGCCCTACCTCGCCTTCCGACAAACGGTACGCGCTCCGCGGAGCGGCGCCACTGTACGGAACCACCCACCCTTTGGGAAGGATCACCCAGATGGCCGGGTAGGGCACGGGACCCGGAGCTGCTCGAGGGCGAGGGCCCAGTCATGCCGGGGTGGACCCGGCGCGCGGAGCGGTAGCCGCCGTTCGCCGACGCCGACGGGCGCCGCCGAGGGTCAGGCCTCCGGTGGGGTCCGCTCCTCGCCGCGGGGCTCGCCGTGGTTGCGCCGCATCCGCTCCTGGTACCGGCGGGGGGGGGGCCCGGGCCCCGGGGGCCGCGGGGGCGCCACCCGGGGGGGCG
>Ga0081538_10005809_pt1 | contig 10997 bp, 9 predicted proteins | sample TabmetS5T2R1_FD_71022 | JGI IMG/M metagenome (GOLD analysis project Ga0081538, IMG submission 71022) | Tabebuia heterophylla rhizosphere microbial communities from the University of Puerto Rico - S5T2R1 | ecosystem: Host-associated > Plants > Roots > Rhizosphere ...
CTTTGGCGCGAGCCCGTCAGCTAACCCCGTAAGCAATGAAAGAGCGTTTTGTGAAGCCGTCGCACGGCGTTGCGCACCCCAGGCTGAGGATCGTCCTCCCGCTGATCGCGGGGATGGCGATGCTCGCGTCGTCGATCGCCCCGGCGGGCGCGTCGTCGGGATCGGGCGGTATCTCAACCGGTGACGACGGTGGGACCGAGGAGGCGGCCGCGCAGGCCGCCAAGTACGAGCGCCTGTGGGACGACGTCTCGCGCCGCGACAGGCGCTGGGCGCGCTCCACGGCCGAGTGTGAGTCGGGTGGCGACCCGAAGGCGATCGGAGGCGGGGGCAAGTACCGCGGCGCCTTCCAGTTCCTCAAGTCGACGTGGCGCAAATCCCCGAAGTCGCCCGGCGGGGATCCGATCGACTACCACTACAGGACGCAGGCCGTCGTCGCAGTCGCGCTGAAGCGGCGCGACGGAACCCACCACTGGCCGGTCTGCGGCTAGCCGCGATCCTGCCACCGCCACGCGCCCGATAGCCTTGACGGCATCGCGAGTGCAACCGGGGCGAGCGGGTGAGGAGCATCAGGCTGTCGGCGCTACGTGGGCCGGGCTGGCTCCGCGCAGCGATCGAAGAGGATCCGTGGCTCTATGCGGCGAAGGTCGTCGCGCTGGCCGGCGTGTACTACGGAGCCGCGAAGCTCGGCCTCGAGCTGGCTTTCGAGACGCCGAGCGTGACAGCCGTGTGGCCGCCCACCGGCATCGCGCTGGCGGCGTTGGTGCTCGGCGGATACCGGCTGTGGCCCGGCGTAGCGCTGGGCGCGTTCCTGGCGAATAGCTGGACCGGCGTTCCCGTCTACGCCGTCCTCGGGATCGCCGCGGGCAACACGCTCGAGGCCGTGGTGGGGACCAACCTCCTGCGCCGCGTCGAATTCCGTCCCTCGCTCGAGCGTGTCCGGGACGTGCTCTCGCTCGCGGTCCTCGCCGCCATCGTCAGCACCACCGTAAGCGCGACGCTGGGCGTCACGAGCCTTCTCGCTGCAGACGAGATCGCGTCCGGTGACTACGGCTCCGTTTGGCGAACGTGGTGGTTGGGCGACATGGGCGGCGATCTCGTCGTCGCCCCGGCGCTGCTGGTCGTGGCGGCGCAATGGCCGTTCCGGGAGCTGCGCGGGCGGGTTGCGGAGGCCGCGGCGCTCGCCGTGGCGACCGCTGGGCTCGCGGTGTTCATGTTCACCCGTTCGACAAGCCTGACGTTCCTGATCTTCCCCGTGCTGGTCTGGGCCGCTCTGCGGTTCTGGCGTCTCGGGGCCGTCGTGGCGATCCTGCTCTTCGCGAGCATCGCGATCCCGCTCACCGAGAGCGACATGGGGCCGTTCTCCGGGGAAGCGCCGGATGACAGGCTGCTGCTCGCCCAGCTCTATCTCGGCGTCGCGGGCCTCACGGCGCTCGTTCTCGCTGCGGTCGTGACGCAGCGCCAGCGATCCGAGGACAGCCTCGAGCACATCGCGAGCACGCTCCAGGAGAGCCTGCTCCCGCACCCCCCCGAGATCCCGGGGGTCGAGGTCGCGGTCGACTTCCGCCCCGCAGGCGAGCGCCACCTCGTCGGTGGCGACTTCTACGACTGGTTCCGGAACGACGACGGAACCTGGGCCGTGACGATCGGCGACGTGGTCGGCAAGGGCCCCGCCGCTGCCGCAACCGCGGGGCTCGCCCGCCACACGCTGCGCGTGGCGGCGATCCAGGAGTCGCGTCCGAGCCGGATCCTCCAGTTTCTGAACGACGCCGTTCTGCGCGAGTCTCCCGGTCCGACATGCACAGTCGTGTATGCCCGCATCGACCTCCATAAGGGGGGCCGAAGCCGGATCGTGCTGTCCGTTGGCGGGCATCCACCGCCGCTCGTGCTTCGGTCCGACGGCACCGTCGAGCCCGTGGGTCGCGGCGGGCTACTCGGCGTGTCGGACGACCCCGACCTGGCTGACTACGGAGTCGATCTGGCCCCGGGAGACGCGCTGGTGCTGCACACGGACGGGCTCACGGACGCGACCCCGGGGCGGGTGGTGAGCGCCGCGGAGCTCAGCGTCGCCCTCGCCTCGTGTGCGGGTGAAAGCGCGCGGGGGATCGTGCAGGGACTCGAAAGGATGGTGCTCCCCGGGGACGGCGGCGCCGAGCCGCGCGACGACATCGTGGTGCTCGTCCTTCGCATACCGACTCTCGAGCTTGAGCCGCGCGCTTGGTGGCGCCGCTTCCCGGACCAGGCGGGAGCTCGCGAACGGAGATGAAGCGGGATGGGTGTGCGAGGCGCTCCGGATAGGCTCCGGGGATGCCCCTGGTCGACCTCTCGCTCCCGATTCGCTCCGACCCGGCCGAGATCCCGGAGCCACTCCGGACCGAGATCGAGTACGTCGACCACGCCGGCGGCGCCGCTCAGATACAGGCGCTGTTCGGGGTAGGCCCCGAGCTGCTGCGGGAAGGCGAGGGGTGGACCACCGAGACTTTCCTGCGCTTCGGCACCCACAACTCGACTCACGTCGACGCTCCCTGGCACTACAACTCGACGATCGGAGGAGAGCGTGCCCAAGCGATCGACGAGCTGCCGCTCGACTGGTTCTTCGCGCCGGGCGTCGTGATCGACGCCACCGACCGCGCCGACGGCGAGGCACTGAGCGCTGCGGACGTCGAGGAACGCGTCCCCCGGCAGCTGGAGTCGAAGGACATCGCGCTCGTGCACTCAGGTCGCGACGCGTACGCCGACGACGTCGACTACATCGCCAGGGGGCCCGGCGTGACCGCCGAGGCCACCCGGTGGCTGTTCGACCGGGGCGTGCGGGTGATGGGCATCGACGCCTGGGGCTGGGACGCGCCGCTCCATCTCCAGGCCGAGGAGGCCAAGCGGACCGCCGACGCGGGAGTCTTCTGGGCGGCCCACCAGGTCGATCTCCCGTACGCCCAGATCGAGCGGCTGTGCAACCTCGCCGAGCTGCCGCTTCAGGGGTTTCAGGTCGCATGCTTTCCGCTTCGCATCGAACGCGCGAGCGCCGCTCCGGCGCGAGTCGTCGCGATCCTGCCGGATTAGACGCGCGCGTATGCGTGCTGTCGGATGGTCGGTGTGGCAGCGTTCGACGTGCGGCGCCTTGATCAGCCGATGGTCGATCGCCACGCGGGGCTACCTCGTTCCGCGCCACACCCAGGAGACGAACACCGCCTGGAACGGGAGCCGCGCGTACAGCACCAAGCGCGGAATTCGCGTGTAGCGCTCCGGGTGCAACGCCATGTGGACGTTGGCGGGGAACACTGCGAGCAGCGTCGCGATCAGCCACCAGCGCGCGAACCGAGGGCGAGACGCAATCGCGGCAGCTCCGCCCAGCATCTCGGCTGCGCCGCTCGCGTAGACGAGCTCGTGGTGGGCGGGCAGGTAGTCGGGCATGATCGACACGTACCAGCTGGTCCGCGCGAAATGCATCAGGCCAGCGAAGACGAAGAACGGCCCGACCGTGCGGCGCGCCAACGAGCTCGGCATGGGGCGGGAGTATCGGGGTTACGCTGCGGCGGAGCTGTACGGCCAAGGTGATAGCCATTCCAACGCCGGCCGGTCGCGGCAGTAGGCTGGCGCCCACATGGCCGGGGTGCTGTATCGGCTGGGACGACTCTGCGCGACGCATCGCTTCGTCGTCGCGGTCACGTGGATCGCGACCGCGATCGCTGTCGTCCTGATCGCGAACGCCGCAGGGCGCCAGACGAGCAACAACCTGTCGCTTCCCGGGACCAACTCCACCGCCGCCACCGACCTGCTCGATGCCGGGCTGCCCATGCAGGCCAACGGGACGAACCCCATCGTGCTCGAGGCTTCGGAGGGACAGAAGCTCACGAGCGGCTCGAATCGCAACGCGGTCGACGACACCGTTGAATCGCTGGAGCGAAACAGCTACGTTCGCAGCGCGGTCAGCCCGCTCAGCCGGGAGGGCAAGGACGCGCTCAGCAAGGACGAGCGGATCGGCTACATCTCAGTGCTGCTGACGATCGGGCCCGACGAAATCGACGCCGACGAGGCGAACGAGATCATCGACGCCGCCGAGCGACCGGCCGAGGGTGCGGGGTTGACGCTCGCCGTCGGCGGCTATCTCGGCGAGGAGGTATCGAAGCCCGACACTGGGACAAGCGAGGTGGTCGGGATCGTCGCGGCGATCATCATCCTCCTGGTCTCGTTCGGGACCGCCGCTTCGATGCCGCTCCCGATCGTCACCGCGCTGCTCGCGGTGCTCACCGGTCTGAGCGCGATCGGCTTGCTGGGCCACGTGATGGACGTCCCGGACGTTGCTCCGACGCTCGGGATCATGATCGGGCTCGGGGTCGGGATCGACTACTCGCTGTTCATCGTCACCCGGCACCGCGGGTTTCTCGCCGACGGCCATCCGGTGGTGGAGTCCGTGGGGAGGGCCGTGGCGACTTCGGGGAGCGCGGTCGTCTTCGCGGGGGGCACGGTCGTGATCGCCCTGTGCTCGCTCGCGCTCGCCGGCATCCCGCTGGTCAGCTCGATGGGCCTGGCGGCCGCGATCGTCGTGGTAGTGGCGATCGTCGCGGCGATCACTCTGCTGCCCGCGATGCTCGGTCTCCTCGGTGCGCGGATCGAGTCGTGGAAGGTCCCCTTCCTCAACACTCCGCCGCACGACCACAGACCCCACGGATGGGCGCGGTGGGCCCACTGGGTCGCCGGTAGAGCATGGTCCGCGATGCTCGGATCCATCGCGCTCTTGCTCGTGCTCGCGCTGCCCACCCTCGACCTCGAGCTGGGGGCGCAGGACGACAGGGAGCTCCCCAAGGACACAACGGCGCGCCAGGCGTACGACCTCCTCAGCCGGGGGTTCGGCCCCGGGTACACCGGCCCGCTTTTGATCGCGGTCGACTTCGACGGGGATCCGGCACACCCGGATCGCGGGAAGCTCAACCAAGTCCAGGCACAGCAGCGCGAGGCGAAGCAGCAACAGCAGCAGGCCGTGGCGCAGCTCGAGGCGGAGGGCGTGCCGCCGGACGAGGCGAAGCAGGAGGCCGCGGCCGAGGGGCCGACCAAGTCGCAGCAGCGCCAGCTCGCTCAGGAGAAGTCGTTCTACAGCTCGAAGGCGAGCGACCCGCGGCTCGTCAAGCTCGAGAACAAGGTCTCCAAGACGAACGACGTCGACCTCGTCTCGACGGCGAAGGTCAGCAAGTCCGGGAGCACGGCGGTGTTCACCGCGACGGCGAACACGGCGCCTGCCGCAGACGCGACAGAGGACCTCGTGCGGGAGCTGCGCTCCAGCGTGATCCCCGCTGCCGTGAAAGGGACAAGCGTGACAGCGTACGTCGACGGGGAGACCGCCGGCTACATCGACCTCGCCACGAAGATCTCGGACAAGCTCCCGTCAGTGATCGCGATCGTCGTCGGCCTCGCGTTCCTGCTGCTGATGATCGCGTTCCGTTCGATCGTTGTGCCGCTCACCTCGGCGTTGATGAACCTGCTGTCGGTCGCTGCCTCCTACGGCGTTCTGACCGCGGTATTCCAGAAGGGCTGGGGCGCCGAGCTGATCGGGCTCGAGGGGCCGGTTCCGATCGCGAGCTACGTCCCGCTGATCATGTTCGCGATCCTGTTCGGCTTATCGATGGACTATCAGGTGTTTCTCGTCACCCGCGTCCAAGAGCACTACGAGCACAGCCGGGACAACCTCGAGGCCGTTGTCGACGGCCTCGCGGTGAGCGCGCGGGTGATCACCTCCGCCGCGCTGATCATGGTGTGCGTGTTCGGGAGCTTCATCCTCGACGCCGACGTGATCGTGAAGCAGTTCGGGGTCGGGCTCGCGGTCGCGATCGCGATCGATGCTTCGATCGTGCGCTGCGTGCTCGTCCCAGCGAGCATGGTTCTGCTCGGCAGGGCGAACTGGTGGTTCCCGGGCTGGCTGGGGCGCGCCGTTCCCCGGATCGGGATCGAGGGCGAGGGGTTCTTCAAGGACCGACCCACCCAGGCTCCGGCCGGCACCTCGAATCCCGGCCGCTGAGCGCGAAGGTGCGATTCCGACGACACGGGCGCTTACACTAGTTTGCTCCGGATGCGAATCGGCGGGAGGAGAGTTGTGCGTGGCGGGAGTGGGGCGGCAGTGGCCGTCGTGTTGTGTTGCGCCCTCGCGGGGGCGCTTTTCACCGCGTCGGCTTCGGCCGGCGATGTCGCGGACAACTCCGCCGCGGCGGCGAAGCCGAAGGGCGGCAAGAAGGGCAAGGGCGGAAGGGGCGGGAAGCCCGAGGGCGGCCGCGAGGGACGAGCGGCCGGCGAGCTCAAGCGCGCGGGCTGCCCGACGTACCGCGCGATCACCGAGAGGAAATATCCGAGCAAGGTGCGGCAGGCCGCCCGGCGATGGAAGTTCGAGGTCTTCCACTTCAAGGTGCGGCTCAAGCCGCCGATCGACTGGGACCAGAATCCGTTCGGGAGCCGCTCCTACCGCCAGAACCTGCATGGCTTGATCTGGATTGACACGCTGTTGTACTCGTACATGCGGACCGGCGACGAGGAGCTTCTCCGGCAAGCGCGCGACATCGCGCTCGACTGGATCAAGTCGAACCCCCACCAGTTCCGGCCCGGCCTCAGGGGCTTCGCCTGGCACCCGAAGGCGGCCGCCGACAGGGCGAGCTATCTCGGCTTCCTGACCGGAGAGGCGGGCTGCAGGGGACTGCTGAACCGCAAGCAGGCGCGGCTCATGGTGCGCTCCTTGAACGCCCACGGGCGCTACCTCGCGAACGCCGCCGAGCATCAGGAAAGCAACTTCGGCCTCTTCCAGGACCTCGGCCTGCTGCTGGTCTCGCAGTACCTCCCGTTCGAGCGCGAGGCCGAGCGGTGGCGCAAGCTCGCGGTGCGCCGCTTCCCCGAGACGTTGATGGGAAGGCTCAGTCCGGAGTGGGTGTGGCGCGAGCACTCGACGCAGTACCAGTTCCTCGCGATCGAGCTGCTGCGCGACTTCCTCAAGTACAAGCCCGGTGAGAAGCGCGACCCCGTCCTCGTCGACACGTTGGCGCGGATGCGGGACGCCACCGGGTGGTTCGTCGACCCGGAGCGGGACTACGCGCTGCTCGGCGACACCCAGTTCGGCAAGGCACCGGAGTGGGGCTACAACAAGGGCGGCAGCTACAAGAGCCAGGGGCTGAAGGCGTTTCGAGAGTCGGGCTTCGCGATGGTGCGGCAGGGCGGCTCGTACCTGGCGACGACGGCAGGGTTCTTCAACACGACCCACAAGCACGCGGATGAGCTCGACTTCGAGCTGTATGACCGGGGGTTGAAGATCGTCAACGGTCCGGGCAATTACGGGTACGACCGCGAGGACCAGTACCGCGATTACCAGCTCTCAGGGCTCTCGCACAGCGTCCTGCTCGTGGACGGACAAAGCTTCCCGATCGAGGCCGAGAACGCGTACGGGAGCGCGATCAGAGCCACCGGCCAGGGGTCCGGCTGGTTCGCGATCGACGCAACGAATCCGTTGACCGAGCTCCAGGGCGTGTCGCACTCGCGGCTCTTCCTTTACCGGCCGGGCAACGTGCTCGTCGTCGTCGATCGCCTGCGCGCGGACGCGCCCCACGCGTACCAGCGTTTCTTCCAGCTCGGGCCGGATCTCGAGATCCAGGGGCTCAGCCCCGGCACGCTCGGCCTCAACGGGCCGGGCTTCAGCGGCGGGCTCTACGAGAGGGCAGCAGCGATCGGGGGCGCGTCGCGCACCGTGGTCAAGGGTCGCCCGACGCCGCTCCAGGGCTTCACCTTCCCCGGGTTCCGCCAGGCCGTGCCGCGGTGGAGCATCGAGTACGGCTCGAGGGCCGCCGACGCGAACTACATCACCGTGTTCACGCTCAATGGAGCGACGCAGCGCGGCACCGTCTCGGTCCCGGCGCCAGGCACGACCGAGGTCGTCCTCACCAGGGGCAGCTCCAGCCAGACGATCACGGTGAAGCGCAGCGGCGCTCGCCTGACGCTCGACTTTTCCTGAGCGCGGCCGCTAACCCCTCGCGAGCTCGTTGCGGCCGACACCGTCGAGGAGGTGCCGCGGTCGCGGGGCCTCATCGTCCTCGAACTCGATCACCGTCCCCGGCCAAAACGGGCTGCCGTGCGCGGAGCGTCCGGCGAGGCCGGGCGCGAACACCCAGCTCCCGGTGTTGATCAGCTTGGTGCCGCTCGGCAGCGCCCATCCGGGCTCGTCGTCGAGCGGGCCGCGGCGGTGCGTGTGTCCGAACAGCACATGGTCGGCCTCTATTCCGAGCCGGGCGACGAGCTCGAGCATCGCGGAGTAGCCCGCGCGGCTGATCTCCGGAAACGAGATGTCCCACCGCAGCGGCCCTAGCCCGATCCGGTTTGCCAGGGCGACCGCCCCGGGGAGGACGACCGAGCCCAGCAGCCGTCCGCGCAGATCAGGCCGGCGCCCGTCGCGCCCATGGACCGCCTCCCACACACGCGCCGATGCGTTCTCGCCCAGCGCGCGCCGCGGGCGCCGGCCGCTCTGGGCGACACCGTAGAGCAGCCCGTAAAGGGGCGCCTGGATCGACTCGTAGTCGTTGGTGGATCGCAGGCCCTCGGGCAGCGCACCCGAGAACCTCTCGATCGCGGCGATCGCGAGTCGCTCGAAGGTAGGGACCGTGACGTGGCAATCGAGATAGTGACCGTGGGTCGCGTACAGGTTCGGCCGTATCCACACGCCGGGGTAGGCGAGCTCCAGCTCGGCGCTTCCGAGCAGCTCGGCGATCCGTGCCGCGATCCCGAGGTTGGGGGTGCCGCGCTGTTCGAGGCCGATCGTGGTGTGGCCCTCGAGCCTGCGGCGCTCGAGCCACGGCCCGACCAGCTGATGGTCGTGGTTGCCCGGGACGATCACCACCCGCCGGTCGGCCATCGCGTCGCCGAGCTCCGCGAAGAACGGCCGGGCGATCTCGAGCACCTCGCCGAGAGGACGGTCGCGCAGCTCGATAGCATCGCCGAGCAGCACGACCTCGTCAGCACTCTCGAGTTCCCGTAGCAGGATCTCGCGGAACCGCGGCCGGCGCAGGAGGTCGCCATCGAATCCCGCGGCGAGGTGGAGATCGGATAGGACGATCGTTCGCACGGCCGGATCCTCCCACGTCACCGGCCGCACGCGAGAATAGACTGGCCCCGCAAACCACATCGTGCTCGCCGATCCCGACATCGGGCTGAGGACGCTCGCAATCCTCGCCGGGATCCTGTTCATCGTCCGCGGCGTGTTCGAGATAGCGCTCGCCTGGGAGCTGCACCGCATCCACCGGGTCTGCTCGGGCCGCACTCCATCCAGAGCAGCGCGAGCAGGGATCTTCTCCGCGCACCGCACGGCCGGGATCGCGGCGGAGTAGAGAGCGCTACAGGGGGCTCGAGTCCGCGCTGGGATGCGCGCGGCTGCGGGTGCGCTCCGAGAGGTCGCGCAGCTTCGGCCACCGTGCGGGCCGCGCGTCGGGGCGACGGATTTTCTCGGGCGCGCCCTGCGGAAGGGCGGTGAGCAGCTCCTGGACCTCGGGCGCGCGGAGCTGCCCGGTCGCGGCGCGGGTCGCGACCGCGATCACCTCGTTGCGCCGGCTTGTGCTCATCAGGTTCGGCCCCATCACGGCGAGGTCGTCCCCGGTTGGCTGGATCAGGACGGCGTCGCTTTAACCGTCGTCCGCGGTCAGCGTCGCCAGGATCCGCGGGTGCCCGTCGATCACCGGTGTGTCGTGGAGCTCCATCTCGCTGAAGCCAGCGTACCGCGACAACCGGTCGAGGCTGCCCGTCGTGAACTCCCAGAACACATAGGCGTCGCCCTTGTACACCTCGCCGACCTCTGGGACGCGGACGACCCCGTTTTCCGAGCCGTCGTCGCGAGGCACCCCGTGCGTCTCCAGCAGCACACGCCCGCCGTTCTCGAGCCGGCCGCGAAGACGGCGCAGCAGTCCGAGCGGGTTCTGGACGCGGTGCAGGATGCCGAAGCAGTAGATGAGGTCGAACCGTTCGTTGAGTTCGTCGAGCTCAAACGCGTCGAGCACGCTGTACTCGACTTTCGAGTCGAGCAGCCGGTGGATGGCGCGGAAACCCTCGCCGCCCTCGAGCTCAGTGCCCCAGCGCGAGCGGACCCAGTGGACGTACTGCTCGTTGTCGATCGCGAGCACGCGGTCGGCGCCGCGATCCTCGGCGACGAAGGCGTAGAACCCGTCGAACGCGCCGACGTCGAGGATGCTCAGCCCGCCGAAGTCGGCGGGGAGCGCGGGGATGCGGTAGCGGTGGTCGAGCGCGGCGCCGGGGGTGTAGACGCCCTCGGCGCGGTTCAGCGCGAAGGTGTGAAACCAGAACGGGACCTCCTCGAGCACCCGCTCGGCCTCGAGCGGGTCGGCCTCGATCGGCAGGATGTCGGCGACTTCCTGCTCGGGGGTCTTCGGCTCGGCGACCTTGTTACGGGTCACGAGATCCGACGGCTCCATAGGCGTCCTTTCTCCTCTCTCGTCTCTTTGCGTCTGCCCGGGGCGGCGGCGAAGCCGCGCCCAGCCGACTGAGACTAGTCGATGGCGGCCCATTCGGCTTGTCCGAAATCGATCGAAGGATTCGGTGGCCGATAGGGGACCAAATCCTTTGCTCGATGTAGGGGGCCGCCCGCTAGATTTGGGAGCGCCACGCGGCTGTGGCGGAACTGGTAGACGCGCGGGCTTCAGGAGCCCGTGTCCCTCGGGACGTGGAGGTTCGACTCCTCTCAGCCGCACTATCCGGCCCGCGAAGAGCAGGCAATTCTGCCCGCTAGAATCGCGCCCCCGCGCCGCTATCGTCTAGGGGACTAGGACGCCGGATTCTCAGTCCGGAAACCCGGGTTCGAATCCCGGTAGCGGTGCCTTAGGGAAAAGGCCTGCAAAGGTGCCTAGTTCTTCGTCGCTGGGAGTCGCCGCAAGGGTGTCGATCAGGAGCCAGGTGGCAAGGGATGTGGCAAGGTCTCGGCCGACTCCGGAGATGTCCGGTCGCCGTCCGGCGCGGCCCGCTACATCTACGACGAG
>Ga0081538_10005810_pt1 | contig 10996 bp, 10 predicted proteins | sample TabmetS5T2R1_FD_71022 | JGI IMG/M metagenome (GOLD analysis project Ga0081538, IMG submission 71022) | Tabebuia heterophylla rhizosphere microbial communities from the University of Puerto Rico - S5T2R1 | ecosystem: Host-associated > Plants > Roots > Rhizosphere ...
CCAGACCTCGCTGCGCGAGCCGGACCAGTACTCGAAGGGCGTCGTGCAGGACCCGCTGCCTCCGGCCGGCCCCGGCCGCGCCCGCGCTGCCCGTCTGGCGCCGGGGCGCAGGCGGGTGGGACGGCGCGGCGTGGTGGTGGTGCGCCTGGCCTGCCCGGCGCGCTGGCTCTCCCCCACCGACCACCTCTGCGCCGGCCGCGCCCGGCTGACCGGCGCGCGCCGCGCGCGTCGCTACCGCGTCGCGGCGGGCGAACGGAAGGCGCTTCGCTTCCGCCTCAGGCGGGCGCGCATGCGAGCCCTGCGGGGCACGGGCTCGCTGTCTCTGACTGCCCGGGCGCGCAACCGGGACCAGGCAGAGGGCACGGTCAGCGCGACTTCCTTCACGGTCCGCCGGCGCTGACCCTCGGCGTAGGCTCCGGGCCATGGAGCTGCCGCCCGGCCCGCGCGCCCCCGCCGCCTGGCAGACCTTGGGCTGGACCGTGCGCCCGGCGGGCTTCCTGCGGCGGGTGCACGCCCGCTTTGGAGATCCGGTCACCGTCCGCACCTACTGGATGGACGAGCCGATGGTGCTGTTCTCTCATCCCGACGCCGTGCGCGAAGTGTTCCGCCTCGACCCGCGCGTCGCGCCGGCGGGCCAGAGCTGGGAGTTCCTGCGGCCCTTCGCCGGGCCCCACTCCATCCTCGTGCTCGACGGGGAGGAGCATCTCCGCGAGCGCCGCCTGATCCAGACGCCGTTCCACGGGGAGCGCATGCGCGGCCTCAGGCCGACCGTGGCCGAGCTGGCCCGGCGCGAGCTCGACAGCTGGAACGGCCGCGTGGTCACCCTCGAGCGAATGAAGCGGCTGACGCTCGAGACGATCCTCCGGGTCGTGTTCGGCGCGCGCGGCGAGCAGGAGGCCGCCCAGCTGCGCGAGGCCGTGCACGGCACGCTCGACACCGTCCGCTCGATGCCGCGCATGCTCGCGATGTCGCTCGTCCAGCGGGATCTCGGGCCGCGTAGCCCGTGGGGGCGGTTTCGGCTTGCGGTGGAGCGCTTCGACGGGCTGCTGCTCGAGGTGGTGGCGCGCCGGCGGGAGGAGCCGGACGGCGACTCGATGCTCGCCGTGCTCCTCGAGCAGCGCGACGAGCACGGCAACCCGCCGACGGACCGCCATCTACGCGACCAGCTCGTCGCACTGCTGGCGGCAGGCCACGACACGTCGGCGGCCTCGCTCGCGTGGGCCTTCGAGCGCCTGTGCCGCCACCCCGCCGTGCACGCGCGGCTGGGCGAAGGCGACGAGGCGTACCTGGACGCGGTCGTCAAAGAGGTGCTGCGGGTGCGGCCGGCGCTGACCATCGCTCCGCGCCGTCTGGTCGAGCCCGCGCGGATCGCCGGCTGGATGCTGCCCGCCGGCGTCCACGTCGCGGCCTGCCTGTGGCTCGCGCTTCGCCGCGAGGACCTATGGCCGGAGGCCGGCGCCTTCAGGCCCGAGCGGTGGCTCGAGGGTCCGGCGCCGAACCCGATGTCGTGGATCCCCTTCGGCGGCGGCGTGCGCCGTTGCGCCGGAGCCCCCTTCGCCGAGATGGAGATGCGGGAGGTGCTGCGCGCTGCGGCGGACCTGAGAATCCGGCCGGTGCGCCCCGAGCCGGAGCGCGCGCGGCGCAGCGCGCTCGTCGTTACACCCGACCGTGGCGGAGAGGTGCTCGTAGATCGACCACGCGCACCTGGACCCGGGCGGGCCGCGTAGGCCGGCCCAGCGACAGGAAGTCGCGCACCGGCGCGCGGTGCAGGCAGAACGGGCAGTCGAGCCAGTCGGCCGGCGAGACCGGGCCGGCGGTCAGCGCCACTGGCGCATCGCATTCGGAGCAGGCGAGCGTCCCACTCGCCACTCGCTGCGCGCGAGCGATCCGGTGCTCCTGCTCATGCGTGCCGGTGGATGGCTTGGCTCGCTCTGAGGCCACTGATCCAGTCTAGGCAAGCGCGGGAGCCAACCGGCGACCGATCATCTCGACCGCGTCGAGGTCACGGTGGGCCAGGTGCTGGAGCATCACGCGCTCCACGCCGGCGTCGGCCAGCTCGCGCAGCCGGCTGACGAGCTCGTCCGGCGTCCCCTGGAGGCCGGTCATCAGCGACAGGGGGATCCGATCGCGGCCCTCCCGGCGGCAGGCCTCGTCGAGCTCGCGCCGGATCTCCCGGCACTCGTCGGCGGTCTTCATGACCGTGTTGTACTCGTCGGCGTGACGAGCGGCGAGAGCCAGGCTTCGCGGCCCGCCGCGGCCGCCGACGATCAGGTTCGGGCGCGGGCGCTGGAGCGGCTTCGGCAGTGCGTTCAGCTCCCGCACTGCGTAGTGAGTCCCCTCGAACGAGAGCGGCCCGTCGGCCCACTCGCCGGTCACCAGCTGGAGCTGCTCCTCGAGCATGGCCATGCGCTCGGCGATCGGCGGAAACGGAAACCCGTAGGCCTCGTGCTCGGCCTCGAGCCACCCGGTCCCCATGCCGAGCTCGACCCGCCCGCCGGAGATGTGGTCGGCGGTGACCACCACCTTGGCGAGCTCAGAGGGGTGCCGGAACGTGGCGGGCGACACCAACGTGCCGAGCCGGACGGTGCTGGTGACGGCCGCGAGCCCGGCGATGGTGGCCCAGGCGTCGAGCGACCCCCGGTCGCCCTGCCCCATCACCGACAGGTAGTGGTCCGAGCGGAACAGGGTCTCGACCCCGTGCTCCTCACAGGCGCGCGCGAGAGCGAGCCAGTCCTCCCAGGTGACGTCCTCCTGGCCCTCGATCATCAGAGCGAGGCGCACCCGAGAAGGTTCGCAGAAGAAAGTGGAGGCGGCCGGTACTGCCCCGGCGTCCGCGGAACACCCTCCCGATGCTTGCTACGAGCGTTCCCGTGGAGTCTGATCTCGGCCACCGGTTCGGTCTGTCCGCGGGGTACGTCCCCGGCGCCATACCCTCCTGAAGCTGTCCCCCGGCGACCGAGGGTCCTGCCGCCGGAGTGAGCCCGCTATATGAAGCCGCTCATCCGGGCCGCGGGCTGCCCGGTGCGGCTACCTCGCCTTTACCTAAGCGGCAAGTGCGCGGCTGTGCAGTGAATCATCCGCACGTATTGGTTTCCGGGAGAGTTTTACGAGGCCAACCCGGAGTCCTCGGCTCGCTACACCGAGACGATCACGCTCCACGTCGAAGCTGATTCGCCCCCTTGTTGCATCCCCAAGTCTAGCTGCGGCCGTGCACGAGGCGGCGGGCTCGGCCCGCCGCGGAGTGATGCTGTCCCCTAGGGACCATTCCCAATTGGAGGATTCGCAAGCTGGCGGCACCCTCGATGGCGACGCTCACTACGCCATCTGGAGGACTTGACAATGGAATCGAAGGACGAACAGCAGAACGGGCCGGAGGAGCAGCCGACCGGGCCGACCGAGGAGCAGCCGGCGCCGGCGACTCGGCGCCTCACCCGCTCGCGCGACAACCGCGTCATCGGCGGCGTCTGCGGCGGGCTCGGCCGCTACTTCGACGTCGACCCCGTCATCTTCCGCATCGCGGCCGTGGCGCTCGCCTTCGTCGGCGGGGCGGGCCTGCTGCTCTACTTCGCGGCGCTGCTCCTCGTGCCGACCGACGACGGCACCGCGGTCGTGAGCACGGGCACCCAGGGGCGCAACCGCGCCCTCGTGATCGGCGGGGTGATCGTCCTGCTGCTCGTCATGTGGCCCTTTCTCGTCGGCGGCGGCCTCTTTCTGGGAGCGGTTGGGATCCCGCTCGCCATTCTGGTCGCCACCGGCGTTGTCGTCTGGTGGCTCGTCACCGGAGAAGGACCCAGCGGCGATCCCAAGGACATCGTCCGCCGCGCCGCGCTCGGCGTCGGCGTCCTGCTGCTCAGCACGATCGTCTTCTTCGGTGGCTTCGTCGCGGCGGCGGCCGGTCCGGACTGGCTCCTGCCGGCGCTGGTGCTCGGGGCCGGCGCGGCGATCCTCGCCGGGGCGTTCATGAGGCCCATCCGCTGGCTCGTCCCGCCCGCCCTCGCGCTCGCGCTGGCCGCCGGCACGGTGGCCGCGTCGGGCATCGACTTCGACGGCGGGGTGGGCGAGCGCGAGTACCGGCCCGCCACCACGGCCGACCTGCGGGACCGCTACGAGCTCGGGGTCGGTGAGCTCGTGGTCGACCTGCGCGAGACGGATCTTCCGGCCGGCGACGTGCCCCTCGAGATGGATCTCGGCCTCGGCGAGGCGCGTCTGGTCGTCCCCGAGGACGTCTGCGTCGCGACGTCGGCGGACGTCGGCATCGGCAACGTCCGGCTGTTCGGCCGCGACAACGGCGGGATCGACATCGACTTCGAGGAGAGGCCCGACGCCCGGCCCGACGTGACCCGGCTCGTGCTCGACGCCGAGGTCGGCGTCGGCGAGGTGCGCGTGCAGGACGATGAGTTCGACTTCGTCGACGACCGCGACGACAACGCCGCCTGCGAGGCCACGGGCACGCGTGCGAGCGGGTAGGCCCGACATCCCGGCGCTGGTCGCGGGCCTGGCCATCCTGGCCCTCGGCGGCGTGCTGCTGCTCGACTCCCTTGGCGCGATCGAGCTCAGCTTCGGCTGGTTCGCCCCCCTCGCCTGCGCGGTGGTGGGGGCGATCCTGCTTGCGAACGGCCTCGCCCGGCGAGAATGACCAGGACATGAGCGCCGGCTCGCACCCGGGCACGAGGCTCGGCCTCCTCCGCCGCGACCGCTCCGGCCGCTGGATCGCCGGCGTCTGCGCCGGCATCGCGCGGCGCTACGGGATCGACGCCGCGCTCGTGAGGCTCGCGTTCGTGATCGCGACGGCGGCGGGGGGCCTCGGGATCGCCCTCTACGCCCTCGCCTGGCTCGTGATCCCGGCGGGCGACGCACCCCGGCGGCGGCGGCTGCCAACCGGCCGCGGCGCGGTCGAGGTGGCGCTTGGCACCGGCCTCCTGCTCCTGAGCGTCCTCCTCGCCTTCCGCGAGCTGGGGCTGTGGTTCTCGGACCCGGTCGTGTGGCCGCTCGTGCTGATCGCGAGCGGCGGCGCACTGATCTGGCGCGGCTCCGCCACGGCCGCCCCCGCCCCGGCCGAGGCGCCAACCGCCCCACTCGTCCGAAAGGACGAACCCGAGCGGCAACGGCTCGCGGGCGTGGCTGCGGCGGCGTCGCGCACCGGCCTGGGCATCGCGCTCGTGGTCGCGGCGGGCTTCGCGTTCCTGCAGGCGACCGGCGCCCTCAGCGCCGCGCGCGACGTGGTCCTCACGCTCGTCGCGGTCGTGGTCGTGCTCGGGGCGATCTCCGCGCCTTGGATCCTGCGGCTCGTACGCTCGCTTACGGAGGAGCGCACGCAGCGGATCCGCTCGCAGGAGCGCGCGGAGATGGCCGCCCACCTGCACGACTCGGTGCTCCAGACCCTGGCGCTGGTCCAGCGCCGCTCGGGCGATCCCCAGGTGGCGGCCCTGGCCCGCCGCCAGGAGCGGGAGCTGCGCGCATGGCTCGCCGAGCGTCCCGGGCCCGGTCGCGGCTCGCGCCTCGAGCCCGCCTTGGAGGCCGCGGCCGCCGCCGTCGAAGAAAGCCACGGCGTGCCGGTCGAGGTCGTCGTGGTCGGCGACCGGGAGCTCGACCCGGCGGTCGAGGCGCTCGTCGCGGCGACGCGCGAGGCGATGACCAACGCCGCCAAGTTCGGCGCAGGCTCTCCGGTGGACGTGTACGCCGAGTCGAACGCCGGCGGCCTGCGGGTGTTCGTGCGCGACCGCGGGCCCGGCTTCGACCCGTCCGCCCTTCCGCCCGACCGGCGCGGCGTGCGCGAGTCGATCGTCGGGCGCATGCGCCGGCACGGCGGCCGGGCGACGATCACGAGCAGCCCGGAGACGGGGACGGAGGTGGAGCTTGAGCTCCCCGCGCGTTCTGATCGTTGACGACCACCAGCTGTTCCGCTCGGGCGTGCGCGCCGAACTCGAGCCGTTGCTCGAGATCGCCGGTGAGGCCGGGACCGTCGACGACGCCGTGGCGGCGATCCGCGATCGCGAGCCGGACGTCGTTCTCCTCGACGTCCACATGCCGGACGGCGGCGGCGTGGAGGTGATCCACCGGGCCGCCGCCGAGGGGCTGCGCCCCTGCTTCCTCGCACTGTCCGTCTCCGATGCGCCCGACGACGTGATCGCCGTCATCCGCGCCGGCGCCCGCGGCTACGTGACGAAGAACATCGACCCCGAGGAGCTCGCCGACGCGGTGCGCCGCGTCCACGGCGGCGACGCCGTGTTCTCCCCGCGTCTCGCCGGCTTCGTCCTGGACGCCTTCGCGGGCCCGGCGCCGCAGCCCGAGACCGAGCTCGACCTGCTCACGCCGCGCGAGCGCGAGGTGATCCAGCACATCGCGCGCGGCTACATGTACAAGGAGATCGCGCTCCGGCTCGACATCTCGCCGAAGACCGTCGAGGCCCACGTGTCCTCGGTGCTGCGCAAGCTCCAGCTCTCGAGCCGCCACGAGCTGAGCCGCTGGGCGGCGGACCGCGGGCTCTAGTAACGCTCGCTCAAAGCCCGCTGGATCTCGCGCTTCTGGTCGCGGTCCTTGATGGCGCGGCGCTTGTCGTACATGTCCTTGCCCTTCGCCACGGCCAGCTCGACCTTCGCGCGCCGGCCGCTGAAGTAGACGCGGGTCGGCACGATCGTCAGCCCCTTCTCCGCGGTCTTGCCGACCAGGCGCTCGATCTCGCGCTTGTGGAGCAGCAGCTTCCGCGGCCGCTCGGGGTCGTGGTTCTCCCGCGCCGGGTCGTAGGGCGCGATGTGCATGTTGCGAAGCCAGACCTCGCCGTCCTTCACCTCGGCGTAGGCGTCCTTCAGCTGCACCGCCCCGTTCCGCAGCGACTTGACCTCGGATCCCTGCAGCACGATCCCGGCCTCGAGCTTCTCGAGCAGGTTGAAGCGGAAGGTGGCCTGGCGGTTCGTCGCCACGTCCCCTGGTGCAGCCTTGCGCTTGCGCTTCTTCGCCATCGGTCTACGAGTATGACCCGGCGGGCGAGAGATCCACGCGGCCGCGCGCCGTCTCGATCCGGTCGACCACCACCTCGACCTGATCGCCGAGCTTCAGCTGCCGCCCCGAGCCCTCCGCGACCAGCGCGGTGCCGAGCTCGTTCAGGGTCCACCAGTCGCGCAGGCGCCGGATCGGCAGCATGCCCTCGAAGCCCTCGTCCCCGAAGCGCACGAAGGCGCCCTTCTCCACCAGGCCCACCACCTCGCCGGGGAAGGCGGGTGGCGAGACGGGGTCCGCCTCGGCCAGCCGTCGCTCGAGGAGGAACGTCAGGCAGATGTCGTCGGCCGCTCGCTCGATCTGCATCGCCTCACGCTCGGCCGCTGACGACACGACGCCCGCCTCGTCCAGCTCGTGGGCCGGCGCCGCACCGTGGTCGATGCCGAGTCCCTGCAGCAGAGCGCGATGGACCGCGATGTCGGGATAGCGCCGGATCGGCGATGTGAAGTGGCAGTAGCGGGGGCTCGCCAGCCCCGCGTGGCCGAGGTTGCGCGGGCTGTAGAAGGCCTGCTTCAGGGCGCGCAGGACGAGCACCCCGAAGGCCGTGCGCCCCTTCGACTCGCGGGCCACGATGCGCGACGCCTCCGCCACCACCTCCGCCGCCTGCTGCTGGGTCATGTGCTTCGGCAGCGGCGGGGTGGGCAGGTCGAGGCTCGCCAGCTGCTCGACGAGATGGACGACGGCCTGCGGCTCGGGCCGCTCGTGTACGCGGTAGAGCGTCGGCAGGCGGCGGTCCGCCAGATAGCCCGCGACCTGCTCGTTGGCAAGGATCATCAGCTGCTCGATCAGGCGATGCGACTCCGTCTGGGCCTCGTGGCGCACGCCGACCACATGGCCGTCGGAATCGAACTCGAAGGTGGGTTCGGGCGACCCGAGCTCGAGCGCGTCCCGCTTTGCCTGAAGGGCTCGCGCCACCTCGCGCGCCACCTCGAGCGGCGCCGCCCACGGCTCCTCGGCGCGGCCGCGCCCGGCGAAGACCTCGTCGACCTGGCGGTAGGTCAGGCGCGCGTCGCTTCGGACGCTCGAGCGGTGAAACGACACTGCGCGCACGTCGACTCCGTCGAGCTCCATCTCCACGGTCACCGCGAGCCGATCCTCCCCCGGCCGCAGCGAACAGGCGCGGTTCGAGAGCACCTCCGGCAGCATCGGCTCCACCGCGCCCGGCACGTAGACGCTCGTGCCGCGCCTGTACGCCTCGCGCTCCAGCGGCCCGCCCGGCCGCACGTAGGCCGTCACGTCGGCGATGTGGACCCAGAGGCGTATGCGCACGTCCTCGCGGCGGGCGGATATGGCGTCGTCGAAGTCCCTGGCGTCGTCGGGGTCGATGGTGAAGGTGGGCAGCGCCGTCAGATCCACGCGCGCGTGGGCGGCGTAGGGCTCGTCGGGCAACGCCTCCGCTTCCGCGGCGCGGGCGTAGGAGCGATACAGGCCGCGATCCAGCATCAGGCCCTCGACCACGTCGCGGGCGACGTCGGGCCGCCCCAGCCTGCGCGCCACGCGCGCGCCCCGCTTCCCGGCGCCGACCAGCACGAGGTCGCCCTCGTCGGCCCCGCCGCGCTCGACGGCCGTGCGCGGGCCGCGGCCGAACAGCGGCTCCGCGACCAGGAAACGGCCGCGCCGCTCGAGCACGGCCACGAGCGGCTGGTCGAGGCGGCGCGACGCGCGCCCGCCCCGCACCGCGGGTCGGCTCACCGGTGCTGCTCGAGCAGGTTGTCGAGGGCCACGGGGAGTGCCTCGTCACGGCGGGTGTCCGGCTTGTCCTTGGCCCGGACGTCCGGCTTGAGGCCGTTCTCCCCGATCGTCTGGCCGCTCGGCAGGTAGTAGTTCGCCACCGTGAGGTCGAGGTACCCGCCGTTCGAGAGCGGCTCGACCTCCTGTACGAGGCCCTTGCCGAACGTGTTGGTGCCCACCCGGGTGGCGCGGCCGCGGTCGCGCAGAGCGCCGGCCACGATCTCGGACGCGCTGGCGCTGCCGCCGTCCACCAGCACGGTCACCGGGATGTCCTCGTCGATCGCGTCACCCTGGGCGTCCTCGGTGCGCTCGGGCCGCGAGCGCCCGCGCACCGAGACGATCTCGCCGTCCTCGACGAAGACGCTGGACACGAGCACGGCCTCGCTCAGGAGACCGCCGCCGTTGCCGCGCAGGTCGAGCACGATGCCTTCGGCGCCTTGCTTCAGGACCTCGTCGACCTCGCGCCGCAGCGCGCCGTGCGCGCCGGAGCTGAACCCGAGCAGCTCGATGACGCCGAGCGTGCGGCCGTCGCGCTCGACGGTCCGGCCCTCGGCCACCGGGACCTCGATCCGCTTGCGCTCGAAGGTGAGCGTGCGGGAGTCCTCGTCGCCCGGGCTGAACACCTCGAGCTTCACCTTGGTGCCGGCCGGGCCCTTGATCCGGCCGGTCGCCACCTCGCTGTTCACGCCCGCAATCGAGCGTCCGTTGACGGACAGGATCAGGTCGCCCCTCACCACGCCGGCGGACTTGGCCGGGGAGCCGTCGAACACGTTCAGCACCCTCAGGCCGCGCCGGTCCTCCTCGACCGTCATCCCGACGCCCTCGAACTCGCCGGAGACCGACTCCTGGAAGGACTTCGCCTCCTTCGGGGTGAGGTAGTGGGAGTACGGGTCGTCGAGCGAATCGACGATGCCCTTGAGCGACGCCTCGTCGAGCGACTCCTCCTCGACCGGCTTGTAGAAGTTGTCCTCGATCGTGTCGATGAGCTCGGCGCGCAGGGCGCGGTCCTCCTCGACGAAGGCGTCGCGCACCGGCCCGGGCAGGAGCTCAGGGTGGCCGCCCAGGAAGATCCCGAGCGTGAGCGCGACGAGCGCACAAACCGCTGCGATGCCGGCAGTTCGCACCGCAGAGAGGGTAGAGAGGCCGGTTAAACGCGGAGGAAACGCCGCAGCGTGAGACCGCTGCCGAGCGCCGACACCGCCACGCACGCCACGAGCAGCAGCGCGACGAGCAGCGGGAAGTCGATCGTGTCGGGCGCCGCCAGCAGGGCGAAGTCGTCCGACAGCGGGTCGATGAAGGTCTCCTTGGCGATCGCCAGCAGGAGAACCGCGAGCACCCCGCCGAGGAACCCCACGATCACGCCCTCGATCACGAAGGGCCAGCGGATGAACCAGTTCGTGGCGCCGACCAGCTTCATCACCTCGACCTCGCGTCGCCGGGCGAAGATCGAGAGACGGATGGTGTTGGCGACGAGCGCGATCGAGGCGAACACGAGCAGGGCTGCGAGGCCGGCGGCGAGCGCCTTCACGAGGCCGGTCGCGGAGAGGATCTTGTCGGTCTCGCCCTCGCGGTTTCGCACCTCGTCCACGGCGGTGAGCTGCCGGCGGGCGAGCGCCCCCTCGATCACCGAGAGCCGATCGGGGTCGTCCGGCGTCACCCGGTACAGGTCGGGGAGCGGGTTGGTGCCGAGCAGCTCGAGCTTCTCCTGGGTGTCCGTGACCTTGCGGCCGAGCTCCTCCAGCGCCTCCGTCTTCGAGATGAACTCCACCGACTTCACGTTGTCCGTGCCCTCGAGCGAGGCCTGGAGCTCGCTGCGCTCCGCCGGGTTCGCGTCTCGCGCGATGTACACGTCGAGCACCACGCGGCTGCGCACCTCGTTGGCGGTGCCGGTGGTGGCCTGGACGATCGGGATGAACACGCCGAGCACGAGCGCCGTCAGCAGCACGGTGAGGAGCGCGGCCAGCGCGGGGGCGGAACTGCGCCGCAGGCCGCGCAGGGCCTCCTTGAGGAAGAAGCCGAACCGCATGCCTAGTTGGGATGCCCCTCGGGGCCCACGCCCATCTCGCCGCGCAGCCGGATGGCGAACTCCGTCGTGGACTCGTCGGGCCGGTAGAGCCCGGACCGCTCGTCGCGCACGATGCGGCCGTCGCGCAGCTCGACCACGCGCCGGCGCATCTTGTCGACCATCTCCTTGTCGTGGGTGGCCACGACGACGGTCGTGCCCGTGCGGTTGATGCGGTAGATCAGCTGCATGATCCCGATCGAGGTC
>Ga0081538_10005811_pt1 | contig 10995 bp, 20 predicted proteins | sample TabmetS5T2R1_FD_71022 | JGI IMG/M metagenome (GOLD analysis project Ga0081538, IMG submission 71022) | Tabebuia heterophylla rhizosphere microbial communities from the University of Puerto Rico - S5T2R1 | ecosystem: Host-associated > Plants > Roots > Rhizosphere ...
GCCTCCCTGGTCGTACGCCGGGGATGAAGCCGCCGTACTTCTTGAGGTTGTCGGCCTGGTCGACGGGGTTGAATGTCACCGCCGTATAGAAGTACGTGAACAGGATGATGAACACGGTCTCGCCGGCGATGTAGGCCCAGCCGTTCGGCGAGAAGAAGCTCGCGAGCCCCTCGGCGCCGGGGATCAGCTGCCCGACGGTCGGCGGGAACGCCATGATCGACGCGGCGAAGATGACCGGGATCACGCCCGCCATGTTCACGCGCAGCGGCAGGTAGGTCTGGCCGCCGGAGCTCATGCGCCGCCCGATCACGCGCTTGGCGTACTGGACGGGGATCCGGCGCTGGCCCTCCTGGATGAACACGATCGCCGCGATCACGCCGAGCGCGAGGAACGGCATGATGACCTTGAAGACCTGGTCGGGGTTGGTCCACCAGGCGCTGACGCCGTTCGGCAGGCCGGAGACGATCGAGGCGAAGATCATCAGCGAGATGCCGTTGCCGATGCCGCGCTGGGTGATCAGCTCGCCCATCCACATCAGCAGCACGCACCCGGCCGTGAGGCAGAGCACGACGAGGATCACCGAGCCGGCGTTGAAGCTGTCGAAGACCGGCGCGCCCGCGCTGTTGCCCTGCGAGCGGAACAGGAAGACGTAGCCGACGGCCTGGGCGGCCGAGAGCCCGACGGTCAGGTAGCGCGTGTACTGCGTGATGCGCGCCTGGCCGACCTCGCCCTCCTTGGACAGCTTCTCCAGCGACGGCGAGACGACCGTGAGGAGCTGCAGGATGATCGAGGCCGTGATGTACGGCATGATCCCCAGCGCGAAGAGCGCGATCCGCGACAGCCCGCCGCCGGTGAACAGGTTCAGGAAGCCGAGGATGTCCGAGCCGGCGTAGGTGTCCTCGAGCTGCTTGAGCGCCTCTGTGGAGACGCCCGGCACCGGGATGTACGAGCCCAGGCGGTAGAGCGCGAGGATCGCTGCCGTGAACAGCAGCTTCTTGCGGATCTCCGCGACCTTGAAGGAGTTCAGGATCGTCGCCAGCACGAGCTCGGGTCTACGAGGCTACTCGATGACCTGACACGTGCCGCCGGCAGCCTCGATGGCCGCCCGGGCGGACTTGGAGAACCCGTGCGCGTGCACCGTGAGCGGCTTGGTCAGCTCGCCGCGGCCCAGCACCTTGACCGGGACGTCCCGGCGAGTGGCCAGTCCGGCGGAGCGCAGCGCCGCGAGGTCGACGGCCGCCCCGGACTCGAAGCGCGCCTCCAGGTCGGCCAGGTTGACCGGCTGGGTGTGCGTCCGGAACATCTCGAACGGCATCGACATCTTCTTGTTCGGGCCGCGCAGCTTGCGCATCCGCATGTGGATCGGGTTCTGGCCGCCCTCGAAGCGGGCGCGGCGCTTGGAGCCCGAGCGCGAGCCGTAGCCCTTCTGGCCGCGGCCGGCGGTCTTGCCGGTGCCGGAGCCCTCGCCGCGGCCGACGCGCTTGCGCGGCCGGCGCGAGCCGGGGGCGGGCTTGAGGTTGTGGAGGCCGATCAGCTCGTCGCCCGAAGCCATCACTTCTCCTCCACGCTGACGAGATGACGGACGGCGTGGACCATGCCGCGCAGCTGCGGGGAGTCCTCGCGCTCGACCGACTTGTTGATGCCGCGCAGGCCGAGCGAGCGCAGGGTGTCGCGCTGGCGCGAGTTGGTGCCGTTGGCGGACTTGACCTGGGTGATCAGGAGCGTCACGCCGTGACCTCCTCAGGCTCCTCCGACGACACGGTCTCGCCGCCGTTCTCGCCGCCCAGGCCGAGCACGCGGTCCACGCTCAGGCCGCGCAGGGCCGCGACCTCCTCGGGGCGCCGCAGGTCCTGCAGGCCGGCGATCGTCGCCTTGACGAGGTTGATCGGGTTCTGCGTGCCGAGCGACTTGGAGAGGATGTCGTGGATCCCCGCCAGCTCGAGCACCGCGCGCACGCCGCCGCCGGCGATCACGCCGGTACCGGGCGAGGCGGGCTTGAGGAACACGCGGCCGGACCCGTAGATCCCGGTCGTCTGGTGCGTGATGGTCGACCCGTGGCGGGGCACGCGGAAGAGGTTCTTCTTCGCGCGCTCGACGCCCTTCTGGATCGCCAGCGGCACCTCGTTCGCCTTGCCGTAGCCGACGCCGACGATGCCGTTCTCGTCACCCACCACGACGAGCGCGGTGAACGAGAACCGCCGGCCGCCCTTGACCACCTTGGCGACGCGGTTGATCTCGACCACGCGCTCCTGGAGGTCGAGGCCGGTGCTGGATACGGATCGATCGGGGGCTGCCATGCGTTCCTTCGAGTCTAGAAGTTCAGTCCGGCCTCGCGGGCGCCCTCGGCGAGGGCCTTGACGCGGCCGTGGTAGCGGTAGCCGCCGCGGTCGAACACGGCGGTCTCGATGTTCGCGGCCTTGGCGCGTTGCCCCAGCAGCTCGCCGGCCTTCCTCGCCTGCTCCATCGGCTTGAGCGAGCGCAGGCCCGCCTCGGTCCAGTTGACGGCGGCCAGCGTGCGGCCGGCGTCGTCGTCGATGAGCTGGGCGAAGATGCCGCGGTTGGAGCGGAACACGCTGATCCGCGGGCGCTCGGCGCTGCCGCGCACCTTCGCGCGGACGCGGCGGCGGCGCTTGAGGCGCCGGGCGGGCGACGTGAGGACGGTCATGCGCGCTTGCCCACCTTCCGGGCGACGTACTCGCCCTCGTAGCGGATCCCCTTGCCCTTGTAGGGCTCGGGCTTGCGCTGCTTGCGGATGATCGCCGCGATCTCGCCGACCTGCTGCTTCGAGTTGCCCTTGACGATGATGCGCGTCGGCTGCGGGACCTCGAACTCGATCCCCTCGGGCGCCTTGATCGGCACCGGGTGCGAGTAGCCGAGCGCGAGCTCGAGGTCGCGGCCCTTGAGCTGGGCGCGGTAGCCGACGCCCTGGATCTCGAGCGTCTTGGTGAACCCGGTGGTCACGCCCTCGACCATGTTCGCGACCAGCGAGCGCGTCAGCCCGTGCAGGGCGCGGTGCTCGGCGCGGTCGGTCGGGCGCGTGACGAGCAGCTCGTCGCCCTCCTGCTTGACCTCGATCGCGCGGCTCTTGCGCTCGGACAGGTCGCCGCGGGGACCGGCCACGCGGACGACCTCCGGCTCGATCGTGACGGACACGCCGGTGGGGACGGGGATGGGCTTCTTGCCGATGCGACTCATGACTCGGTTACCAGACCTCGGCGACGACCTCGCCGCCCACGCCCGCGCGGCGCGCGTCGTGGCCGGTCATCACGCCCCGGGAGGTGGACACGATCGTGGTGCCCATGCCGCCCAGGACCTTCGGGATGTGCTTGGCGTCGACGTACGTCCGCTGCCCCGGCCGGGACACACGGCGCAGGCCGGAGATGACGGACGTGCGGTCGTCAGTGTACTTGAGGCGGATGAGGATCTTGTCGCCTGCGGAGCCGGGCACGCCGGGGGCGTCGTCGTAGCCCGCGATGTAGCCCTGCTCGAGCAGGATCCGCGCCATCTCGCGCTTGAGCTTGCTCGCCGGGATCTCGACCTCCTCGTGGGCGGCCATGATCCCGTTGCGGATGCGGGTCAGGAAGTCGGCGATGGGATCGGTCATCGACATGCGATCACCAGCTCGACTTCGTCATGCCGGGGATGAACCCGTTGTGGGCGAGCTCGCGCAGGCACAGGCGGCAGAGGCCGAACTTGCGGTACACGGCGCGGGGCCGGCCGCAACGGCGGCAGCGCGAGTGGGCCCGCGTCTTGTACTTCGGCGGGCGGGACTGGCGAACGATCTTGGACTTCTTGGCCATGAATCTCCTGGTTACGCGGCAGCCAGCTCGAGGCTCTCGTAGGCTCCGGGGCGCCCCTCGCGCGCGAAGGGCATGCCCAGCGCGTCGAGCAGCGCGAACGCCTCGACGTCGGTGGCGGCGGATGTCGTGATGGTGATGTCGAGCCCGCGGACCTGGTCGATCGCGTCGTAGTCGATCTCCGGGAAGATGATCTGCTCGCGGATCCCCATCGAGTAGTTGCCGCGCCCGTCGAAGGAGCGCGGGTTGAGGCCCCGGAAGTCGCGCAGGCGCGGAAGGGCGATCGCGGTCAGCCGGTCGAGGAACTCGTACGCGCGCTCGTGGCGCAGCGTGACCGACAGGCCGACCGGCATGCCCTCGCGCAGCTTGAACGCGGCCACGGACTTGCGCGCGCGGCGCACGTTCGGCCGCTGGCCGGCGATGGTGGCGAGCTGCTCCTGCGCGGCCTCGAGCATCTTCGAGTCCTGCTTGGCCTCGCCCACGCCCATGTTGAGCGTGACCTTCTCCAGCTTCGGGGCCTGCATGTACGAGCTGTAGCCGAACTTGCGCACCAGCGCCGGCCGGATCTCGTCGTTGTAGCGGTCCTTGAGTCGTGCCATGTCTACAGCTCCGTGCCGGATCGCCGCGTCACGCGCTTGCGGTGCCCCTCGGCGTCGCGCGTGATGCCGATCCGCGTCGGCTTGTGGTCCTTGGGGTCGACGACGGCCACGTTGGACACGTGGATCGGCCCCTCCTTCTCGATCACGCCGACCGGCATGTTCGGGCGGCCGGGCAGCGGGCGCTGGTGGCGCTTGACCATGTTCAGGCCCTCGACGAACACGCGGTCCCGCTTGGGGTCGGTGCGGATGACCTTGCCGGTCTTGCCCTTGTCCTTGCCGGCGATGACGACGACCTGATCGTCGGTGCGGATGCGCATCAGAGCACCTCCGGGGCGAGCGAGACGATCTTCATGAACCCGCCGTCGCGCAGCTCGCGGGCCACCGGCCCGAAGATGCGCGTGCCGCGCGGGTTGTTCTGGGCGTCGATGATCACCGCCGCGTTCTCGTCGAACGCGATGTAGGTGCCGTCGTCGCGCCCGAACTCCTTCTTCGTGCGCACGACGACCGCCTTGACCACCTCGCCCTTCTTGACCGACCCCTGCGGGTTGGCCTGCTTGACGGTCGCGGTGATGATGTCCCCGACGCCCGCGTAGCGGCGGCGCGAGCCGCCCTGCACGCGGATGCAGAGGATCTCCCGGGCACCCGTGTTGTCGGCGACCTTGAGCCGGGTCTCGTTCTGGATCACTTCGCACGCTCCAGCACTTCGACCAGGCGCCAGCGCTTCGAGCGCGACATCGGGCGGCACTCCTGGACGCGCACGGTGTCGCCCTCGTGGGCGTCGTTGCGCTCGTCGTGGGCGTAGAGCTTGACCGTCGAGCGCATGATCTTGTGGTAGCGCTTGTGGCGCCGCACGACGTCGATGGCGACGGTGATCGTCTTCTCGCCCTTCTCGGACACGACGACGCCCTGGCGCACCTTGGCGCGGCCCGGGCCGTGCTCGGGCGCGTGGTCGGGCTCGCGCGGCGGCGCCGCCTTGCGGGCCTCGGCCTTCTTGGTCTTGACCCGCTGCCGGTAGGCGCGGCGCTGCTTGGCCAGCGCGGCACGGCGCTCGCGGCGCTCGGCGTCGCGCTCCTCGGGCGTGCGCGGCTTGCGCTTCCCGCGCGCGGCCTGGCGCTCGGCGCGCTTGGCCTCGAGCTTCTCGCGGCGCGTCGGACCGGACTTCGGCGCGGCCTTCGGCTTCGCCTCGGCCGCGGGCGTCTCCTCGGCCGCAACCTCGGGCGCCTCGTCGGCCGCAGCCTCGGGCGTCTCCTCGGCGGCCGCCTCGGGCGCCTCGGTCGTGGTCTCGCCCGCGCCCTCCTCGGAGGCCGCCGTCTCGACTTCTTCCTGCAGGTTCTCGGGAGTCTCTTCGTTCTTCTCAGCCATCGTCGGCCTCAGTCCTGGTGTTCACGTTCGGGTCGACGCCGCGCTGGCGGGCGACGGTGAGCGCCCGCGCGAGGTCGCGCTTGGCCGTCCGCAGCCGCGCGGTGTTGTCCAGCTCGCCGGTGGCGTGCTGCATGCGCAGGCCGAAGAGGTCGCGGCGCGAGGTCGCGATGTGGTCGATCAGAGCGATGTCGCCCATGTCGCGGAGGTCGGAGGCGCGCATCAGTGACCGTCCTCGCGCATGACGAACTTCGTCTTCACGGGCAGCTTGTGGCCGGCCAGGCGCATCGCCTCGCGGGCGAGCGGCTCCGGCACGCCGGACAGCTCGAACATCACGCGCCCGGGCTTGACCACGGCGACCCAGCCCTCCGGGTTGCCCTTGCCGGAGCCCATGCGGGTCTCGGCCGGCTTCTTGGTGTAGCTCTTGTCGGGGAAGACGTTGATCCACACCTTGCCGCCGCGCTTGATCTTGCGCGTCATGGCGATACGGGCGGCCTCGATCTGGCGGTTGGTGAGCCAGCCGTTCTCGAGCGCCTTCAGGCCGTACTCGCCGAACTCGACGGTCTGCTGACCGCGCGAGAAGCCGGCGCGACGCCCGCGGTGCTGCTTGCGGAACTTGACTCGCTTCGGGGACAGCATCAGCGACTGATCCCTCCGCTGAGGTCCGGACGCTGGCCGCCGCGGCCACCGCCGCCACGACCGCCGCCGCCGCGACCGCCGCCGCGGCCACCGCCGCCACCGCCGCCGCCGCCACGGCCACCGCGCCCGCCGCCACGGCCGTCGCCGCGCCCGCGGCCGTCACGGCCGCCGCGCCCGCGCCGGCGATCGTCGCCGCCGTCGTCGCCGCGCCCGGGCGGCTCCTCGAGCGAGGTCAGGTCCTGGCCGGTGTAGCCGGCGGGCATGATCTCGCCCTTGTTGATCCAGCACTTGACGCCGATGCGGCCGAACGTCGTGCGGGCCTCGTAGAAGCCGTAGTCGATGTCGGCGCGCAGCGTGTGCAGCGGGACGCGGCCGTCCGAGTAGGACTCGGAGCGCGCCATCTCGGCGCCGCCGAGGCGGCCGCCGACCTGGATCTTGCAGCCCTTGGCGCCCGAGCGCATGGCGCTCGTCAGGGCACGCTTCATCGCGCGCCGGAAGGCGACGCGGTTCTGCAGCTGCTCGGCGATCGACTGCGCGACGAGCTTCGCGTCGAGCTCGGGGCGCTTGATCTCGAGGATGTTGACCTTGATGGCCTTGCCCGTGAGCTTGTGCAGGTCGCGCCGCAGGGCGTCGACCTCGGAGCCGGACTTGCCGATCACGATGCCCGGCCGCGCGGTGTGGATGTTGACCTCCACCTCGGCGGCGTCCTTGCGGATCGTGATGTCCGACAGGCCGGCGTGCGCGAGCTTGTTCGTGATGTGGTCCCGGATCCGCACGTCCTCGATCAGGAAGTCGGAGAAGTTCTTCTCGGAGAACCAGTTCGACTTCCAGTCGTGGATGTAGCCCACGCGCATGGCCTCGGGGTGGACCTTCTGACCCATGCGTTCAGGACTCCTTCGGGGTGAGCGTGATCGTCAGGTGCGAGGTGCGCTTGCGGATGCGCGTCGCGCGGCCCATGGCGCGCGGGCGGTAGCGCTTCAGCGTCGGCCCCTCGTCGGCGTGGACGGCGGCGATCCGGAGGTCCTCGCCGACCAGTTCGTGGTTGTGCTCGGCGTTGGCGACCGCCGACTCCAGCAGCTTGATCCAGGCCTTCGCGGCCGCGCGCGGCGTGTAGGCGAGGATGGCCCGCGCCTCCGCCACGTCCTTGCCGCGGATGTGGTCGCACACCAGCCGCGCCTTGCGGGCGGACGTGCGCACGTACTTGGCCTGTGCGCGCACGAGCACGCCCGGCTCCGGCCGGCGCCGGCGGTCGCGCCTCGGCGGCGCCTTGGCGGCGCGCTCCTTGATGTCGCCCTCGGTCGCGGCGGCAGCGGCCTCGTCCTTGGTGCCCTCGGGCTTGGTGCCCTCCGGGTTGCGCGCGGACGGCTTGACCTTGCCCCGCTTGGCCGGCTTCGGCTTGGCCTCGGTGGCCTCGGCGGCCTCCTTGTCGACGCCGGTCGCCTCGGCCGCCGCGGGCTTGGCCTTCGCCTTGGCCTTGGGCTTGCCCTTGGCCTTCGCCTTCGCCTTGGCCTTGGCCTTGGCCTTCGGCTTGGGCTTGGCCTCGTCGTCGCGCTCTTCGTTCTCAGGCGGCGTCATCGGACTCTGCCCTTGGAGTCATGCCCGCGGTAGGTGCGCGTCGGCGCGAACTCGCCGAGCTTGTGCCCGACCATCGACTCCGACACGAACACGGGCACGTGCTTGCGGCCGTCGTGGACGGCGATGGTGTGGCCCACCATCTCGGGGAAGATCGTCGAGGTCCGCGACCAGGTGCGGATCATCTGCTTGGAGCTCGAGGCGTTCATGGACTCGATGCGCGACATCAGGCGCTCCTCGACCCACGGCCCCTTCTTCGAGGAACGGCTCATCAGCGGCCACCCTTCTTGCCGCGGCGCCGGCCGCGGACGATGTAGCGATCGGACTGCTTGCCCTTCTTGCGGGTGCGGTAGCCGATGGTCGGCACGCCCCAGGGCGTCTGCGGATGGTTGCCCAGCGGCGTGGCGCCCTCGCCGCCGCCGTGCGGATGGTCGACCGGGTTCATGGCCGTGCCGCGCGTCTGCGGGCGCACGCCCATGTGGCGCTTGCGGCCCGCCTTGCCGACCGTGACGTTCTGGTGGTCGGCGTTGCCGACCACGCCGACGGTTGCGCGGCAGTCGGCGCTGACCATGCGCATCTCGCCCGAGGGCAGGCGCAGCGTGGCCATGCCGCCCTCCTTCGCCATCAGCTGGATGCCGACGCCGGCCGAGCGGCCGAGCTGGCCGCCGCGGCCGGGCTGCAGCTCGACGTTGTGGATCAGCGTGCCGACCGGCATCAGCGCCAGCGGCATCGCGTTGCCGACCGTGATGTCCGAGCCGGCGCCGGACTGCACGGTCATGCCGACGCGCAGGCGGTTGGGCGCGAGGATGTAGCTCTTCTCGCCGTCGACGTAGTGCAGCAGCGCGATGTAGGCCGACCGGTTCGGGTCGTACTCGATGGCGGCCACGCGGGCGGGCACGCCGTCCTTGCGGTTGCGCTTGAAGTCGACCTTGCGGTACAGCCGCTTGGCGCCGCCGCCGCGATGGCGGGCGGTCTTGCGGCCGTTGGCGTTGCGGCCGCCGGACTTCTTGAGGCCCTCGGTGAGGCTCTTCTCCGGCTCGCGCTTCGTGAGCTCCGAGAAGTCCGGATAGGTGACGAAGCGGCGGCCGGGCGAGGTGGGCTTGGGCTTGCGGATCGGCATCAGAGCTCAGCCTCCAGCCCCTGGAAGATCGGGATCGTCTGGCCCTCGGCGACCTGGATGACGGCCTTCTTCCAGGCGCGCGTGCGCCCGGCCGTGTAGCCGCGCCGCTTGGGCTTGGACGGCACCGACGACGTGCGGACGTCGACCACGGCGACGTCGAACAGCTGCTCGACGGCCTGCTTGATCTGCGTCTTGTGCGCGTCGGAGTGCACGCGGAACGTGTACTTGCCGACCGTCGCCAGCGCGTAGGACTTCTCGGAGACGACGGGGCGGATGATCACCTGCGAGGAATCCATCAGGCCGCCTCCGTTCGGTCGGTACCGGCGGCGGCTGCGCCTTCGCCTGCCTTCTTGGCGCGGGCGCGCCCGGTGACCGACTCGAGCGCGGCCTCGCTGAAGACGACGCTGGCGGCGCCGACGAGGTCGGCCACGCCGCAGTCCTCGGCCGCCAGCACGGTGACGCCGGCGAGGTTGCGGAACGACTTGAAGGCGGCGGCCTCATCCGGGCCGGAGAGCACGAGCAGCACCGAGCCGCCGCGGCGGTCCTCGATCAGCTCGGCCGCCTGCTTGGTCGATGGAGCGTCGAACGCGGAGGCGTCGAGCCCGAAGACCGAGCTGCGCTCGGCGTGCAGCGAGAGCGCGCAGCGCAGCGCCGCGCGGCGGGCCTTGCGGTTGACCTTGACCGTGTAGTGGCGCGGGCTCGGGCCGAACACCACGCCGCCGCCGGCGAAGTGCGGCGCGCGGATCGAGCCCTGGCGGGCGCGGCCGGTGCCCTTCTGGCGCCACGGCTTCGCGCCGCCGCCGCGCACGAGCGCGCGGTTGCGGGTCGAGTGCGTGCCGCGGCGGCGGGCGGCGAGCTCGGCCACGACGACCTCGTGCACGAGCGGGCCGTTGAACGGCGCGCCGAACACGTCGGCGTCGAGCGTCAGCTTCTTGCTGGAGCCCAGGATCGGCGCATCAGCCATCGGTGCGCACCTCCACGGTCCCGCCCTTGGGCCCCGGCACGGAGCCGCGGACGAGCATCAGGTTCTGGTCGGGGATCAGCTCGACGATCGTCAGGCCCTTCTGGGTGACGCGCTTGCCGCCCATGCGGCCCGGGCCCTTGATGCCCTTGAACACGCGCGAGGGGGTCGCCGAGGCGCCGATCGAGCCCGGGGCGCGCACGTTGTGCGAGCCGTGGGACTTCGGACCGGCATGGAAGTTGTGGCGCTTGATCGTGCCCGCGAAGCCCTTGCCCTTGCCCTTGCCGGCCACCTTCACGCGCTGGCCGACCTCGAAGGCCTCGACGGTCACGGTGTCGCCCATCGTGAGCTCGCCGACCTCGTCGCGGAACTCGACGAGCGTGCGCAGCGGCGGTGCGCCGGCCTTCTTGAGATGGCCGAGCTCGGGCTTGGAGATCGCCTTCTCGCGCGCGGCGCCGAAGCCGAGCTGCACGGCCTCGTAGCCGTCCTGCTCGTGGGTGCGGATCCCGGTCACCGGGCAGGGTCCGGCCTCGAGCACGGTGACGCGCTCGACGCGGCCCTCTTCGGTGAAGCGCTGGGTCATCCCCAGCTTCTTGGCAAGGATGGCTGGCATGGGTCTATCCGAAGGCGAGTCGGATCTCGATGTCGACGCCGGCGGGCAGGTGGTCCAGCCGCTGCAGCGAGTCGACCGTCTTGGGGGTCGGCTGGTGGATGTCGATCAGGCGCTTGTGCGTCCGGATCTCGAAGTGCTCCTGGGCGTCCTTGTCCTTGAACGGCGACTTGATCACCGCGTAGACGTTCTTCTCGGTGGGGAGAGGCACCGGGCCGGACACGGTCGCGCCCGTCCGCGTGGCGGTCTCCACGATCTCCTTGGCCGCCGTCTCGATGGCCGACGAGTCGTAGGCCTTGAGGCGGATGCGGATCTTGTTCTGGGCTACGGCTGCCAAT
>Ga0081538_10005812_pt1 | contig 10995 bp, 7 predicted proteins | sample TabmetS5T2R1_FD_71022 | JGI IMG/M metagenome (GOLD analysis project Ga0081538, IMG submission 71022) | Tabebuia heterophylla rhizosphere microbial communities from the University of Puerto Rico - S5T2R1 | ecosystem: Host-associated > Plants > Roots > Rhizosphere ...
GTCGTCCAGCCCCACCACCAGCGGCCCCCGTTCGGCCAGGAGCTCCAGCAGCCGCCGGAACGCCCAGGCCGCGTCCTCGGCCGGGCCGGCGGCGGCCTCCAGCCCGATCAGCTGGGCGATGCGGGTGGCGATGCGCTCACGCTCGCGGTCGGGGGCCTGCCCGGCCGGCGGGTCGTCGAGGTCGCGGCGGTCGTCGGCCAGCAGCCGGCGCAGCTTGGCCGTGGCCTGGGCGGGCGGGTCGGTGTCGGCGATGCCGGCGGCCTGGCGGACGACCTCGGCCACCGGCCAGTAGGTGATGCCCTCGCCGTAGGACAGGCAGCGGCCGCGCAGCACGGTCGCCCCGGGCAGGTCGGCCACGGCCTCTGAGACCAGCCGGGTCTTGCCCACCCCGGCCTGGCCGAGCACGGTCAGCAGGTGGCAGCTGGCGGTGGCCACGACCCGCTCGTACATCCAGGCGACCAGCCGCAGCTCGGGCTCGCGGCCGACGATGGGGGCGTCCTGGCGGCGGGCGTGGCCGGGGGCGCCCGGGTCGACCTGGCCCAGGCGGTAGGCGGCCACCGGGGCGCCCTTGCCCTTGAGGTGCAGCGGCACGACCCGCTCGGCCTCGACCGCGTCCCTGACCAGCCGGTGGGTCGACCGGCCGAGCAGCACCTCGCCGGGGGCGGCCACCTGCTCCAGGCGGGCGGCCACGTTCACGGCGTCGCCAAGGACCAGGGCGTCGCCGATGGCCGGGTCGCCGGTGACCACCTCGCCGGTGTTGACCCCGGTCCTGGTCTGGAGGGTCACGCCCCAGCCGCGCTCCAGCTCGGCGTTGAGCGGGCCCAGGCTGGCCTCCAGCCCGGCCGCGGCCCGCACGGCCCGCAGGGCGTCGTCCTCGTTGACCACCGGGATGCCGAACACGGCCACCACGGCGTCGCCGACGAACTTCTGGACCCGGCCGCCGTGGCGCTCGAACAGCGCCCGCATGTGGTCGAACCAGCGGGCCATGACCACGGCCAGGGACTCGGGGTCGAGCCGCTGGCCGAGGCTGCCCGACCCGGCCAGGTCGGTGAACACCACCGTGACCGTCTTGCGGGCCGGCCGGCCGGCCGCCGCGGCCGCCGGCAGCTGGGAGCCGCAGTTCAGGCAGAAGCTGGCCCTGGCCGGGTTCGGTTCCCCGCAGACCGGGCAGACGGTCACGCCGGGTCGTCCCCGGCCGGACCGGGCCATCCCTCATGGGCTGGGCCCGCGGTTTCCCCGGCCGGACCGGGCCATCCGCGGCTGCGGGCCAGCTCGGCCAGGGCGGCCCGGTCGATGCGGTCGCCGGGCACGGCCGCGACCCGGCAGGGGGTGACGGCCCGCAGGGTGGCGGTGCGCCGGCCGCCGTCCAGCAGGGCCACCTCGCCCACCACCGCCCCCGGGCCCAGCTCGACCACGGTGCGGCCGTCGATCTCGACGGCCAGCAGCCCGTCGAAGAGCAGGTACAGCTCGTGGCCGGGGTCGCCCTGGGAGACCAGGGTGGCGCCCCTGCGCAGGCGCAGCCAGTGCGGGGCCGCATCCAGCATGACCTGGGACAGCTCGCGCTCCAGGGCGGTCTCGACCGCGGTGGCCCGCACCGGGGCGTCGCGGCCGCCCCAGGGGGTGAACGGGTCCCAGGCGTCGGCCTGCCAGCCGGTGAAGTCGACCACCCCGGAGGTGGCGATGAGCCGCCCGGTGTGGTCGTAGACCCAGTGGCGCGGGAACGGGCTGGCCCCGACCAGCGCCTGGGTGCTGCGCCCGTCGGCGTGGATGGTCAGGGCCAGGGTGGTCCAGGCGGCCGGGGCGGCCAGCCGGGCCGGGTCACCGGCTTCGGCTCCGCGAGCCGAACCTGCCGCCTGGCTGTAGGGCATGCCCACCGACAGCAGCCCCCCGGCGGTCTGGGTGAACCGCACCCAGCCGTCGCCCACCTCCGGGTCGGGGCGCAGGTCGGGCAGGGCCACGGCCGCGAACCCGACCTGGGCGGCCCCGGCGGGCCGCCTGGCCGCGCCCACCCGGCCCCGGCCGGACTGGCCGTGGCCGACGATGCGGCCGCCGTCGACCTCGACGAAGGCCTGGAGCTGGTTGGCGAACCGGGCCCGCCCGGCGGCCAGCAGCCCGGGGAGGTCGTCCAGGTGGCCGGGCGGCGGGTCGTCGTACTGGGCCGCGCCCACGTGGAAATGGAGCCGCTGGCCCCCTTCGACGCAGTCCAGGGGGACCCAGGAGACGGCGGTGACGGAGGACTCGATGCGCACGGCAGCGTCTGATACTACTCCTGCGGGGGCTCCACCTCCCGCAGTGCCCCCGAAACCATCCTGGCGTGCGGGGTCGGCGGCCGGGCGGCCTGGTCGGCGGCCGGGCCGCCGGTCACCGTCGGCCCCGCTTGGTCCCGGTGGCCAGCTTGGCTCTGGTCTCCCTGACGGCCACGGCCGGCAGCCGCCCGGCGTGCCGGTCGGCGAAGGCCGTCACCTGCTCCGGGCACGCCGCCAGCCAGCTGCGCAGCACCCAGGAGGCGGCCTTGGGCAGGGCCGCCTCCCGGTCGGGGGCCAGGGTGAGCAGCAGCCCGGCGACCCGGGGCCACAGCCCGGCCGCCCCCTCGACCCGGGCCAGCCGGGTGCAGGCGACCAGGGCGACCCGCCGGGCCCAGGGGTCGGGGTCGCCGGCCATGGCCTCCAGCAGCCCGAACCGCCGGCCCGGGTCGAGGGTGACCAGCGGCCCGAGCACGTTCATGCCCAGCTGGTCGGTGGTCTCCCAGTTGTCGAGCAGGGCCGTCCAGGCCCGCAGCCGCGCCGGGTCGGTGGCGGCCAGGGCGGCCCGGTCCCCGGCCAGCAGGAAGCAGGCGACCAGCTGCTCCTCCCGGACCCCGGCGTGCCAGAGCCGGTCGGCCAGCTCGGCCACCTGCCCCGGCCCGGCCTGCCGGTGCCCGCGCAGCCAGCCGGCGGCGGTGCGCCGCAGGTCCCCCACCCGGGCGCCGTAGAACGGCCGGCCGGTCCTGATGACCGGCACCGACGTGAGCTCGGGGGCCAGCGCCCGCAGGCCCGCGGTGATCTGCTCCGCCTCGGCGGCGACGTCCAGGGCCACGGCCGCGGCGGTCAGCCGGCCTCGGAGGCCACACTCCGGGGATGGTGCCGCCGGGCCCGGCGCCGGCCGCCGGTCAGGGCCCACTGGGCGACCCGCAGCAGGGCCTCGGCCACGATCTGGTTGCTCATCTTGGACACCCCCGAGGCCCGCTCGGTGAAGGTGATCGGCACCTCGGCCACCTCGAACCCCTCCTGCCAGGCCTTGTGGACCATCTCGACCTGGAAGCAGTAGCCGTTGGACCGGATGGCCTCCACCGGCAGCTCCTCCAGCACCGCCCGCCGGTAGGCCCGGTACCCGGCCGTGCAGTCGTGCACCGGTACCCGCAACGCCAGCCGCACATAGGTGTTGCCGACCCGCGAGATCGCCTCCCGCCCCCGGCTCCAGTTGACCGTCCGCCCCCCCGGCACATACCGCGACCCGATCACCAGGTCGGCGGCGGCGAGCCCGTCCAGCAGGGCCGGCAGCCGCTCCGGCGGATGGGACAGGTCGGCGTCCATCTCCACCAGCGCGTCATACTCCCGCCCCAGCCCCCACCCGAACCCGGCCCGATAGGCGGCCCCCAGCCCCTGCTTGCCCGAGCGCTCCATCAGATGCACCCGTGGCTCCCCTTCGCCCCGCTTCTGCACCAGCTCGGCCGTCCCATCCGGACTGCCGTCATCCACCACCAGCACGTCGGCCCGCGGCTCGCCCGCCAGCACCCGGTCGATCACCTCGACCACCGACTCCGCCTCGTTGTAGGTCGGGATCACCACCAGCGCCCTCACGATTTCCCCCCCACCGGGGGAAGCACATCCCCTGACCGCGGCACGGTCTGCTCGTGGGGAGCCGCCCGGGTTCGTTGGCCGACCGACTGGTCTTCTCGGAGCGAGGCCGACGGGCCGGGCCGGCCCACCCCGCCACGCCGCCCCCACCACAGCAATCCGGCCAGCAGCACGCCCCCAACGGCCACGCCCACCAGCAGCGCCTCGACTCCCCGCCCGTAGCGCACGTACAGCGTCGTCCCGTCCCGCTGCTCGGCCCGCACCCGGATCACCGTGTCCTGGTACAGCCCGGTCTCGTCCCTGGTCGCCCCGGACGGCTCGATCACCGCGCTGATCCCGGTGACCGCCGCCTGGACGATGGTCCGTCCCGACTCGACCGCCCGCAGCTGCCCGGCGGCCAGGTGCTGGCGCGGCCCGGCCCCGGTCCCGAACGAGGCGTTGTTGGTCATGACCAGCAGCAGCCGGGCGCCGTCGCGGGTGAGCTGGCGGGCGTCGCCCGGATAGGCCGACTCCCAGCAGATCAGGGGGCCGACCGGGACCCCGTCGATCAGCAGCGGCTCCAGCCGGTGGCCGGGCACCTTGTCGTAGGGGACGCCCTCGCGGGTGGCCGGGATCAGCCGACCCAGGACGCTCCCGAAGGGGACGTACTCGCCGAAGGGGACCAGCCGGCGTTTCTGGTAGCGGTCGGCCAGGCGGCCCTGGGGGGTGAACAGCAGGCCCTCGGTGGCCCGGTGGGTGGCGTCCAGGCGGGTGGTGGCCCCGAGCAGGATGGGCGCCCCGGCCGCCTGGGCGGCCCGGGTGACCGCGGCCAGCCGGTCGGGGCTGGTCAGCGGGTCGGCGTCGGCCGCCCCCTCGCCCCAGACGACCAGGTCGGGGGGGCCGCCGGGGGCGCCGGCGAGGGCCTCGGTGCGGCGGACGTGGTTGGCGAACACCTGCTCGGTGGTCTGGCCCTGGGCCAGCCCGTGGCCGCCCCGCAGCCCGGCCTGGACCACGACCACGTCCAGGGGCGGCCCCGACGGCGCCGGGGCGGCCGGGGTGGCCAGCCGCGCCCCCAGCAGGCCGGCCACCAGCAGCGGCAGCCCGACCAGGGCGGCCACCTTGCGGGCCCCCGGCCCTTCCCGGGTTGCCGTCCACACCGCCCGCAGCCAGCTGGCCACGGCCAGGTTGACGGCCACGATCACCGCGGCCAGGCCGAAGCCGCCCACCACCCGGGCCAGGGGCAGCAGCCAGCCGGCGTCGTGCTGGCTGGTGGCCAGCAGGCCCCAGGGGAACCCGCCAAGGGGATGGTGGGCCCGGACCAGCTCCAGCACCGCCCAGCAGGCGGGCAGGACCAGCAGCCGCCACGCCCCCAGGGGCCGGGTCGCCGGGACCAGGGCGAAGAAGGCGGCGACGAACGCCGCCTCGACGGCGCTCAGCGCCCCCCAGGCCAGCCAGGCCACCGCCCCGGTCCAGGACAGGAACTGGGCGATCCACAGCAGGTGCAGGCCGAAGAAGGTCAGCCCGGCCAGATAGCCGAGGGCGGCGGCGGTCCGGGGCCGGACCGTCTCGGTCGCCAGCACCAGCGGGACCAGCGCCACCAGGGCCAGGGGGCCCAGGTCGAGGGCCGGGAACGCGGCCGCCAGCAGCGCCCCGCTGACCGGGGCGGCCAGCAGCCGGAGGACGGTGGCCGCCCTCACCGTCGCTCCGGCGCCATGCCTAGGCGCAGTCGCGGCACAGCGTTCGCCGGCGGTCGGCGAGCTGGCTGCGGTGCTTGACGAGGAAACAGTTCTTGCACACGAACTCATTGTGCTGCACGGGCAGCACCTTGGTGGTCAGCGACTCGCGCGCCTCGTCCCGGCCGGTCGCCAGCAGCGACTCGTCCTCGTCCTCGTCGTCGGTGATGGTCGGGCGGTCGGCCTTCTTCGCGATCAGCTCTTCCAGAGAGGCCTCGACCTGCCCCTCCTCCTCTTCCTCTGCCTCAGCCACAGGGTGTTCTCCTTCTCGTCTTGTGCGTGGCGTTCGGACAACGCATCCCGCCCGGCGGTTGTTCCCGACCACCGTGGGATGGCGACGCGGCGCACACAGGTCGGCGCAGTATGGGGCAGCGGGTACCGGAACGCAACGAGGCAAGCAGCCCGGACCGGGCCCGGGATCAGCCGCGCAGCGCGGCCGTCGAGGTCCGGTCGGGGCCCTTGCGGACCTCGATGGCCGCCGGGAGCAGGTCCTTGACCTCGTCGTTGTGGGTGACCAGGAGCACCTGCCGGAACCGGCCCTGGAGCCTGGTCAAGGCGTCCAGCATCCGCTCGCGGCGCTCCCGGTCCAGCGCCCCCAGGACCTCGTCCAGGACCAGCAGGCCGAGCTCGCCGGCGCTCTCGGCGATGACCAGGCTGACCGCGACCCGCAGCGACAGGCTGGCCAGGTCGTTCTCGGAGCCGGAGAAGCGCGACAGCTCGTACTCGGTGCCGGCGTCGGCGATGCGGATGGCGTAGTCCTCGGGGTCGACGACCAGGTCCTGGTACTCGTGGTCGGTCAGCTCGGCGAACAGGGCCGCGCTCTCCACCGACAGCCGCCGCCCGAGCCGGCTGACCAGGTGCAGCCGGAACCCGGCCACCAGGTCGACCAGCTTCTGGAGGTAGGCGGCCTCCTCCTCCAGGGCGGCGACCCGTTCGTGCTGGCCGCGGGCCGCCTCCAGGGCGGCCTGGCGGGCCTGGGCCAGGCGGGCGGCCCCGGCCAGGGCCTGGGCGGCGGCGCTGCGGGCGCCGTGGGCGGCGGTGGCCGCCTGGGTGGCCGCCTTCTGCCGCTCCTTGGCCTCGGCCAGGACGGCGTCGGCCGGGCCGAGGGCGGCGGCCTCGGCGTCCAGGGCGGCCGCGCGGGCGTCGGCCTGGTCGGCCCGTTCCAGGGCCTGCTTGGCCAGGCCGCGTTCGGCGTCGGCCTGGGCGACCCGGCGTTCCAGCTCGGCCAGGGCCAGGGCCGCGTCCTGGCCGGCGGCGGCGGCCTGGCGGGCGCGGGTCCAGGCGTCGGGGTCGAAGCCGGGGTCGGGGGCCTGGTCGAGGGCGCGCTGGCGGGCGGCCACGTCGGCCACGGCCAGCTCCAGGGCGGCTCCGGCCGCCTCGACCAGGGCGGTCGCCTTGGCCGCCTTGGTCTCGGCCGCCCGGGCCTGCTCCAGCAGCCCGGCCAGCTCGGCCCGGTGCTGGGCCAGGGCCTTGCCGGCGGCCACCGCCTCCTTCTTGGCCGCCACGGCGGCGGCGTGGGCGGCGGTGGCCGCGGTCAGCTCCTCGGCGCGGCGGCGGCGCAGCTCGTCGTGGGCCGCCCCCAGCGGCTGGCCGCAGGTCGGGCAGGGCGCGTCCGGGTCCAGGTCGGCGCAGGCCTCGGTGGCCTCGGTGGCCGCCTGGAGGCGGTTGGCGGCCGCCCCGGCGGCCTCGCTCAGCTCGGCGTGGCGTTCCCGGGCCGCGGCCAGCCGCTCGTCCAGCTCCCCCACGGCCTGCTCGGCCTCGACCCGGGCCGTGACCAGCCCGGCCGCCCCCTTGGCGTCGGCCTCGGCGTTGCCCAGGGCGCGTTCGCTGGTCCGCTGGCGGCCCCTGGCCTCCTCCAGGGCGGTGACCAGGTTGGCCCGGGCGGCCGCCTGCTCCCTGGCCTGCTCCAGGGCGTCCAGGGGGGCGGCCTGGGTGGCCAGCTCGGCCACCCGGGCGGCGGCGGCCTGGATCTCGGGGCCGAGCCGGTCGGCCTCGGCCGCCCTGGCCTCGTGGCGTTCGGCCTCCTGGCGGTGCCCGTCGGCCGCGGCCCTGGCCAGCCCGGCCCTGGACCGCAGGTCGTCGAGGGCCTTGGCCGCCTGCTCGGCGGCGGCGGTGGCCTGCTCGGCGGCGGCCAGGGCGGCGGCCTTGCCGGCCTCGGCGGCGGCCGCCTCGGCGTCGGCCTGCTCGGCCCGCTGGCGCTCGGCCTCGGCCTCGGCCGCGGCCGCCTCCAGCTCGCCCAGGTCGGGCAGCCCGGCCCGAGCCCCGGTGGCGGCGGTGCGGGCGTCGCGGCCCTGCTCGCGCACCCGGGCCAGGGCCCGCTCGACCGGGCTCACCCCCAGCAGGTCCAGGACCAGGCGCCGCCGGTCGCTGGGCAGCATGGTCGCGAAGGCGGTCAGCTCCTTCTGCTGGGCGCACACCGAGGCCAGGAAGGCCCGCTGGTCCATGCCCAGCACCCTGGCCAGGAAGGCGTTGGCCTCCCGCACCGACTGGGCGGCCAGCTGCCCGTTGAGGAACACCTCGACCTCGGGGGTGAGGTTGCGCCCCTTCAGCCGCCGCCGCACGTCGTAGGTGTTGCCCTCGTGCTCGAACACCAGCTCGACCCGCACGTCGTCGCCCACCCCGGCCGTCCGCAGCTCCCACTTGTCGGTCCGGGAGTCGCCATACAGGGCGAAACGGATACTTTCGATAACCGTGCTTTTCCCGCTCCCGTTGGCGCCGTAGATCCCGATCAGGCCGTCGGGGAACTCCAGGTCGACCGAGCGGTAGACGCGGTAGTTGCGCAGGCTGAGGGAACGCAGATGCATGCTACTGGCGGGCCTCCTCCTCGACCTGCTGGAGGAAGGCGCGGCCCATGCCGGCCAGCCGGTCGCGGTCGTAGCCTTCGATGGGGACGCTGGCCAGGTAGCGGTCCCACTCGTCGGCCAGGCTGGTCACGGGCTGGGCGGCCAGCTGGGCCGCCTGCTCGTCGGCCTCGGACTCGACCTGGACGGTCACCACCAGGGCGCCCGGGAACACCTCGGCCAGCTGGCGTCGGTCCAGCAGGCGGCGCAGCTCGGGACGGGCCCGGTTGACGAACAGCCGCACCACCGCCCCCTCGGTCTCGGCCGGGCCGGCCAGGCCGGCGGCGGCCTCGTAGACCTCGGGGGCGGACAGGTCGAAGGCGTCCAGCCGGTAGCTGCGCAGCGGCCGGCCGCCCGGGACCGGGTGGTGGCGGACCGCCCCCGAGGTCAGCTCCAGGCTGAGGATGCCCTTGACCTGGGGCTCGTCGTGGGCGGGGAGGTCCTTGAAGCTGAAGGTGTCGGTGGAGCCGGGATACCAGGCGTTGGGGGCGACCTGGGCGAAGTTGTGGAAGTGGCCGAGCAGGACGCGGTCGAACCCGGCGTCCAGGGTCGACAGGTCGACCTCGAGTTCGTTGACGTCGCCGTAGGTGTAGCGGCGGGCCAGCACGGTCACGGCGGCGTGGGTGACGAGCAGGTTCAGGTGGTCGCCGGAGCGGGCGGCGGCGGCCGCGGCGATCTGGTCCTTGAGGGCGGCGTCGTCGGTGCACTGGGGCACGGCGTGGACCCGGAGCCCGGCCAGCAGGTCGACCGGCTCATAGGCGCCCCGGTAGGCGAACCGCAGGCTCGGGAAGGCGTCGGCCAGGACCGCGTACGGCGAGCCGGACTCGCGCAGCCGCGGGGTGTCGTGGTTGCCGGAGATGGCCAGGGTGGGCACGCCCGCCTCGGCCAGGGTGCGCAGCCCCCTGGCCCCCTCCCGGAACGCCCGGTAGGTGGGCCGGGGGGCGTCGAACAGGTCGCCAAGGACCAGCACCGCGTCCGGGTCGAGGGCCAGGGCGGCCGCCACGGCCCGGTGCCAGGCCCCGTTGAAGTCGACCTCCCGCTGGTTCAGCCCGTTCGGGTCCACGGCCTGGTAGTGGGCCCGCCCGAGGTGGGCGTCGGCGATGGCGACCAGGCGGCTCATCAGTCGAAGAACCCCGACATGGCCTCGGCCGGGCGCTCCCGGGGCGCCTCGGGCCGGGGGACGGTCGTGAGCCAGTCCTCGTACAGGTGGATCTTGGCCGGCAGGGCGAACGGGGCCTCGGGGTTGGTGACCAGGGCCTCGCCCGGCATCAGGGTCTGGATCTCGGCCCCCAGGTCGGACAGGTCCTGCTTGGAGGAGGACCGCAGGGTGTTGCGGTCGCGCTCGTCGGCCAGGCCGAGCACGAAGTAGGTGTTGAACTGGCTGAGCAGCTCCGAGTCGATCAGCTTGGGCTGCTGGGTGACGGCGCACAGGCCGACGTTGAACTTGCGGCCCTCCCGGGCCAGCCGGGGGAAGACGTTGAACTCGGCGTCGTCCAGCCGGGTCAGGACCCGCTGGGCCTCCTCGAGGGCGACCAGGGTCCGGGGCAGCTGCCCGAACCGCTCCCGGTTGGTGCGGTAGGCGGCGGCGCGTTCCTCGAGCAGGCTGCGGGTGAGCAGGGAGGCGACCAGGGTCTCCTCGACCGCCTCCAGGCCGGAGGTGTCGACCAGGACCACCTTGCCGCTGCCCAGGTCGTCCAGGACCTTGCCGGTGAGCGACTGGCCGGGGTCCTCGGTCATCAACGGCAGCCGGACGATCCGCTTGGCCCGCCGCGACAGCACCTGGATGGTGGCCAGGGCGTGCTTGTACAGCTCGCCCTCCTTGAGGGCCTCGGGGCTGTCGGTGGCCAGCCGGGTCAGCCAGACGCCCTTGTCCCCCAGCTCGACATAGGCGGTCTCCAGGGCCTCGCCCTGGGCGGTGGAGAACTTCCAGGAGGTCTTGAGGTCGTCGGGGGTCAGCTCGGCCAGGGACAGCCGCAGCAGGTTGGCCTGCCCGGCCTGGGGGGTGGGCGAGTAGACCCGCAGCCGCTGCTGCGCCCAGGGGTGGTCCAGGAGCCCCTTGCGGCCGACCCCGCCCTCCAGGTACTCGCCGTGGGGGTCGAACAGCAGCATGGCGTAGCGGCCGCTGGCCGCCAGCAGCTGGCCGGCCAGGACCTTCATGAGGTTGCTCTTGCCCATGCCGGTGGTGGCGAACACGCCCACGTGGCTGGGCAGGGTCTCGCCGCGGATGCCCACCGGCAGGTCGATGGTGTCCTCGCCCGAGCGCAGCCGCCCCACCTCCACGTCCCCCATCCGCTCGCGCAGGAAGGCCAGGTCGGCGTCGGTGGGGGCGGACACGGCGGCGAACTGGGCGGGCAGGCTCTTGGGCTTGTGGAAGCCGCCCCAGTCCACGTAGCCGAGCGGCACCACCTCGGCCACCTTGTAGAGCCGCTTCTCGAAGTCGCGCAGGCTGGTCGCCTCGCCGACCTGGTCCATGGCCATCAGCCCGCCGGCGGTGCGCTCGGCCCAGCCGGCGTCCGAGGACTCCGACCCGTAGGCCACGTCGGTGACCCGGAACAGGTAGCGGCGGCCCCGCTCGGGGTCGTCGCCGGCCAGCAGCTCGCCCAGGAA
>Ga0081538_10005813_pt1 | contig 10994 bp, 11 predicted proteins | sample TabmetS5T2R1_FD_71022 | JGI IMG/M metagenome (GOLD analysis project Ga0081538, IMG submission 71022) | Tabebuia heterophylla rhizosphere microbial communities from the University of Puerto Rico - S5T2R1 | ecosystem: Host-associated > Plants > Roots > Rhizosphere ...
GCCGGCCAAGCTGCTGGCCCGCGGGGTCCGCGACATGGTCCGGATCAGCGACGGCCGCATGAGCGGCACCGCCTACGGCACGGTCGTCCTCCACGTCGCCCCCGAGGCCGCCGCCGGCGGCCCCCTGGCCCTGGTCCGCACGGGTGACCCGATCGTCCTGGACGTCCCCGCCCGCACCCTCCACCTCGACGTCCCGCCCGAGGAGCTGGCCCGCCGCGCCCCCTCGGCGGCCGCGGCCGCCGCCTACGCCGCCCCTGGAAGCGGCTGGCAGCGCCTCTACATCGACCACGTCCTCCAGGCCGACCGCGGCGCCGACCTCGACTTCCTGGTCGGCCGGCGCGGGCACGAGGTCACCCGCGAGTCCCACTGACGGTTTGCCGTCCCGGCCCGGCGGGGATCCGGAGCACAGCAGCCGACACAGAGGAGCGGGCGATGACGGCAGCCGACGACAGGGCGGCGCGCCGGGCGGCGCGCAACAAGACCCGCAACGCCGCCCAGAAGGTCAAGGGCCAGGTCAAGGAGACGGCCGGCCGGGCCACCGGCGACCGGCGCCTGGAGGCCGAGGGCCGGGCCGACAAGACCAGGGCCAACCTCAAGCAGGCCGGCGAGAAGGTCAAGGACGCCTTCCGGGGCCGCTAGGGCCCGGGAGCGCTCACCACCCCTGCCCGGGGTCGAAGGCACCAGCCGGGTCGGGGGCGTCGTCGCCGCGGACGGTGGCCTCGATGAGGCCGTAGGGCCGGTCGTCGGCGTGGAAGACCTCGTTGTCGTTTTCCAGGCCGAAGCGGGCCAGGTCGTAGGCGAAGTGGTGCTTGTTGGGGGCCGAGAAGCGGATCTCGGCGATCTCCGGCTGGCCGGCCAGCACCGCCGACCCCATCTCGTACAAGGTGTGCTGCAGGGCCAGGCTGTGGTGGCCGGCGAAGACGCCGGTCAGGGCGGCCAGGACGGTGTCATGCGACCGGCCCCAGTCGACCGCCTCGCTGGTGTGGAGCCACTGCGCGACCAGCGCGGTGGCCAAGATCCGGTCGGTGGTCGGCTGCAGGGTGGTGAACCGGTCCTCGAGGTAGCCCCAGAACTCCGAGCCGGTCGTCTTGAGCAGCACCAGGTCCCTGACCCCGGAGACGACCCGGGTGGCCGACCCGTCGTAGGTGACGGTGGCGGTGCGGACGTGGCCGCCGTCGCGGGCGAAGGCGTGCGGGCTGTCGCCCAGCCGCGACCACGGGTACATGTCCAGCTTGACCCGGGCCCAGGTGATCGGCTCGGTGGTGTCGACGAAGTGACGGGCCAGCCGGATCCCGAACGACTCCGGCTGGGCGACCGCGTCGTCCTCGGTGGCCAGGGCGTAGACGGTGTTCTTCTGGGTGTCGGTGGGCAGGACGGCCGAGTTGTCGCCGGTCAGGTGGGCCGCCTCCTGGCCGCCGGAGAGGGCCACGCTGACGTTGTAGTCGACCAGCTCGTGGGGGTCGCGGCCGCGGAAGACGCGGACGACCCGGTTCTCCGCCTTGCCGTACTGGTTGTGGCCGAGCACCGCCGCCATCGAGTGGTCGCCTCCCTGGTCAGTTCGGGGCCAGCAGCGACCGCACCAGGTCGCCGTCGTCGGCCAGGACCCGGCGGGCCTGACCGGCCGGCAGGCTGTCGAGCCAGCGCCGGGCCAGGGCGGCCAGGCCCCGGCGGCTGAGCTCGCCGTGGAGCCGGACCCGGGCCAGGCCGCCGTCGGGGAACACGTCCAGCCGCACGGCCGACACCACGGGGGCGCCGTCGAGCCGGAACAGGTGGCGGGTGTCGGGCTGGAGCCGGGTCCGGCCCAGCAGCTCGGTCCAGCCGCCCTCGCCGTCGCGGCCGCGCAGGCTGGCCCAGCCGGGGGCGTTGCCGACGAAGTGGGTGGTGTCGAGCTCGGCCCGGCGGACCACGCCGGGCCCGGCGAGCCGAAGCTCGACCCAGTCGTTGCCGTCGTCGCGCCGCCGGGCCGTCTCCCACCCCTCCCCCATCACCCGGGCCTCGCCGGGGGAGATGAGGTTGGCCGGCGAGGAGTAGAACATGTTGCTGCAGCCGGTGATGACGCCCCCGTTGGCCAGGGCGGCCAGGTCGATGGTGCCGGTGGCGAGCAGCCGGGGGTCGGGCACGGCCTCGCCGTGGACGCGCAGCCGGGCCACCCCGCCGTCGGGGTAGATGGACAGCCGGACATGGGTGCAGCGCTGCGGCGCCGTCACCGGGAACGGGTTGCGGGTGTCGCCCTCGACCCGGGAACGGGGCACCAGCTCCACCCAGTCGGCCGCCGCCAGCTCGTCGGGTGACGGGTAGCCCTCGGCCCCGGCCCCCTCCACCGACACCTCGGGCGGGTAGTTGCCGGTGAAGAAGGCGGTGTCGACGACCACACCCCTGACCACCCCGGGCACGCCCAGGCGGACGACGGCGTGGTCGTGACCGGGCTCGCGCCGGCGCCGGGTCTCCCAGCCGTCGTAGACCTGGCCCCTCGGCCCGAAGGTGGCCGGTGCGAACACCGGCGCCTCCGGCCGGATCAGGTGCTCCTTGGAGGCGAACAGCTCGTCGTTGGCGGCGACCACGCTCCCGCCCATGCGGCGGGAGGCCAGGTCGGGCAGCCGGGTGACGTCGTCGTCCATGGTCAGGCTTCCTGGCGGCCGGAGAGCTGCTCGACCAGGCGGAGCAGGGCCGAGTGGTCGAGGCCGCCGTGGCCCTGGGCCTGGAGGCTGGCCAGGAGCTGGGCGACGACGGCGCCGAGGGGGATGACCACCCCGGCCTCCCGGGCGGCCGAGGTGACGATGCCCATGTCCTTGTGGTGCAGGGCGACCCGGAACCCGGGGGTGAAGTCGCGGGCCAGCATGGCCGGGGCCTTGCGCTCCAGGATGGCGCTGCCGGCCAGGCCGCCGGCCAGGACCTCGACCGCCGCCCCGGTGTCGACGCCGGCCGCCTCCAGGAACACGACCGCCTCGGCCACCAGCTCCAGGGTGCCGGCGACGATCAGCTGGTTGGCCGCCTTGACGGTCTGGCCGGCCCCGGCCGGCCCCACGTGGACGACCGTCCGGCCGACCGCCTCCAGCACCGGCCGGGCGTCGGCCACGTCGGCCGCCTCGCCCCCGACCATGACCGACAGCGTGCCCTCGACCGCCCCCTGCTCGCCGCCGCTGACCGGGGCGTCCAGGACGCGCAGGCCCCGCTCCCGGCCGGCCGCGGCCAGCCGCCTGGCCACGTCGGGCCGGATGGTGCTCATGTCGACGTGCAGGGTCCCCGGCCGGGCGGTGGCGTAGATGCCGTTCTCGCCCAGGGCGAGCGCCTCGACGTCGGGCGAGTCGGGGACCATGGTGACGACCACGTCGGCGTCGCGGACGGCCTCGGCCAGGCTGGCCGCCCCGCGCCCGCCGTGCTCCTGGAACCGCCGGACCTTCTCGGGCGAGCGGTTGTAGCCGACGACGTCGAAGCCGGCCCCGACCAGGTTGACGGCCATCGGGCCGCCCATGATGCCGAGGCCGACGAAGGCGACGGTGGTGGTCACCGGGCCGCTCCCGCTCCGAGGGTGCCGAGCCAGCCGAAGCTGTCGGCGCTGGCCCCGATGGCCTGGTACTCCAGGCCGACCCAGCCGGCGTAGCCGGCGGCGGCCAGCTGGCCCAGGTGCCGGCCGACGTCGAGGGTGCCGGTGCCGGGCTCGTGGCGGCCGGGCGCGTCGGCCACCTGGACGTGGGCGATCCGGTCGCCGTAGGTGGCGATCGCCCGGTCGAGGTCGTCGCCGTTGGTGGCCAGGTGGTAGAGGTCGCACAGCAGCCCCAGGTTGGCCACGCCGGTCTGGGCGGCGACCCGGTCGATCACGGCCACGGCGTCGGCCGCGGTCCGCAGCGGGTAGCGGGGCGCCCCGCTGACCGGCTCGATCAGCACGGTGCCGCCGATCCGGGCGGCGGCCCGCCCCGCCATGGCCAGGCGGTCGGTGGCCAGCTCGTCCTGGGCGGCCGGGTCGGCGTCCTCGACCCGGTTGCCGTACAGGGCGTTGAAGGCCCGGCAGCCCAGCCGCTCCCCGATCCCGACGGTCACCTCCAGGTTGTCCCGGAACTCGGCCGCCCGCTCCGGCCACGACACCAGCCCGCGGTCGCCGCCGGCCAGGTCGCCGGCGAAGAAGTTCAGCCCCACCAGCCGCGCCCCGGCGTCGGTGATGGACCGGACCAGCGCCTCGACCTCGCCGTCGGCGGGCACCGCCACCGGGAACGGCCACCACAGCTCGACCGCCCCGAACCCGGCCGCCCGGACCGCGGCCGGGCGCTCCAGCAGCGGCAGCTCGGTGAACAGGATCGAGCAGTTGACGTCGAACCTCAGCGGACGGTCGGTCATGGGCCAACCTTAGCCCGTCGCGGGGGTGGCGGTACTGTGTCGTGGTGCGCGTCGCGACCTGGAACGTGAACTCGGTCAAGCAGCGGGTGCCCCGGCTGCTGCCCTGGCTGGACCAGCGCCAGCCCGACGTCGTCTGCCTCCAGGAGACCAAGCTGGCCGACGCCACCTTCACCGAGCTGCTCGGCGAGGAGCTGGCCGGCCGCGGCTACGAGGCCGCCCTCCACGGGGAGGGGCAGTGGAACGGCGTGGCCATCCTGTCGCGGGTCGGGCTGGACAACGTCGTGGCCGGGATCGCCGGCGGGCCCGGCTTCCCCCACCCGGAGGCGCGGGCGGTGTCGGCGACCTGTGCCGGGATCCGGGTGTGGTCGGTCTACGTCCCCAACGGCCGGGTGCCGGACTCCGACCACTACCACTACAAGCTGGCCTGGCTGGCCGCCCTCCGGGACGAGGTCGCGGCCGGTCCGGCGGCCCGGATCGTCTGCGGGGACATGAACATCGCCCCCACCGACGCCGACGTGTTCGACCCCGACGCCTACATCGGCCAGACCCACGTGACCCGGCCGGAGCGGGCCGCCCTGGCCGAGCTGCAGGCGCTCGGCCTGCGCGACGTCGTCCGCGACCGCTGGCCGGACGAGCGGGTCTTCACCTACTGGGACTACCGGGCCGGCATGTTCCACCGCGACCTGGGGATGCGGATCGACCTGGTGCTGGCCTCGGAGCCGGTGGCCGGCCGGGTCAAGGCCGCCTGGGTGGACCGCCACGCCCGCAAGGGCAGCGGCCCCAGCGACCACGCCCCGGTGATCGTCGACCTCGACGAAGCCCCCGACGGCGACATCGGCCCGGTCGTCCCGCCGCCGTCCGCCCCGGCCGCCAAGCCGGGCGCGACCACCCTCCCCCAGGCCGACGAGACCAGACCCCGCCGCACCCGGCAACGGTGACCGCGACCACGGTGGCAGCTGGGAACGGCGAGCTCGCCCGGGGCCGCGGGGCGGCCGCCCGGCCGGCCTGACTCCGCGACCGAGGGGCCAGCTCGGCCGCGGAGCTGCACGCCACCTGAGCGGCGCTCCCTCAGGCGTCGCGACGGCGCAGCTGCCAGGCCGCGAGGGCCAGGACGACCGCCGTGTACAGGCAGAACAGGGCGAACCCGCTCCAGGGGCCCAGTGCCGCCGGGTCGGGCCGGGCGCTGGCCACGGCGGCGCCGGCCGGCACGGGCAGGTACGGGTACAGCCTGTCCGACCAGGCGGCGGGCAGCAGGCCGCTCAGGAGCTGGGGCCCGAACAGCAGCCCGAACAGCCCGGCGACCCCGGCGGCGGTGCTGCGCAGCAGAGCGCCGAGGCCCAGCCCGAGCAGGCCGACGGCGCCGAGGAGGAGGGCGCTGCCCACCACCGCCCTGGCCACCCCCGGCTGGCGCAGGGAGGTGTCGAGCCCCTCGGCCGACAGGATCGACTGGCCGACCAGGAACGCGGCCAGGACAGCGGGCAGGCACAGGCCGAGCGTGGTCAGCGCGAGCACGATGGCCTTGGCCCACAGCACCGGGAGCCGCCGCGGGACGGCGGCCAGGCTGACCCGGATCGTGCCGGTGGCGTACTCCCCGGCGACCAGCAGGACCCCGAGGACGCCCACGGCCAGCTGGGCCAGCTGGACGCCGGTGAGGCTGACCGCGGTCGGGTCGAACGTGGCCAGGGTGGCGGGGTCGCTGGGCGGCCGGGTCACCCGCAGCACGGAGTACAGGGCGCCGAATCCCACGATGAGGACGACGGCGGCCAGCAGCGACCAGGCGGTCGACGGCACCGAGCGCAGCTTGGTCCACTCCGAGCGGACCACCCGGGTCAGCGTGACCCGCTGGCCGGTGGCGCCGGGCCGGGCCGGGGACAGGTGGGAGGTCGTGGTCATGGCTGTGCTCCTCTCGGGCTCGGGGCGCGGAACTCGACCGCGTCGCGGGTCAGGTCGACGAAGGCGTCCTCGAGGGAGGCCTGCTGGGCGGTGAGCTCGAGCAGGGTGATCCCGGCCGCCCCGGCGAGCCGCCCGACCTGGTCGGTGCTGACCCCGGACACGGCCAGGGCGCCGTCGTCGGCGTCAGCGACGGCCACCTCCCGCGAGCGCAGCAGGGTCGCCAGGGCGGCCGGGTCGGCGCTGCGCACCCGCACCACGGCGGGCGCGGCCCCGGCGATGAACTCCTCCATGCCGGTGTCGGCGATCAGCCGGCCTCGGCCGATGACGATCAGGTGCTGGGCGGTCAGGGCCATCTCGCTCATCAGGTGCGACGAGACGAAGACGGTCCGGCCCTCGGCGGCCAGGCCCCGGAGCAGCGACCGGATCCAGCGGATCCCCTCGGTGTCGAGGCCGTTCACCGGCTCGTCGAGGATCACCGTGGCCGGGTCGCCGAGCAGCGCGGCCGCGATGCCGAGGCGCTGGCCCATGCCGAGCGAGAAGCCGCCGGCCCGCCGGCGGGCCGCGCCGCCGAGGCCGACCGCCTCGACGACCTCGTCCACCCGGGAGCGGCGGATGCCGTTGGTCTGGGCGAGGGCCCGCAGGTGGTGGTAGGCGCTGCGGCCGGGGTGGAGCGACCGGGCGTCCAGCAGGGCGCCCACCTCGCGCAGGGGCGCGGCGTGCTCGGGATAGGGGCGGCCGTTGACGGTCACCGACCCGCTGGTCGGCGCGTCCAGCCCCAGGATCATCCGCATGGTGGTCGACTTCCCGGCCCCGTTGGGTCCCAGGAAGCCCGTCACCACGCCCGGCCCCACCGTGAAGGTCAGGCCGTCGACGGCCAGCTTGTCGCCGTACCGCTTGGTCAGCCCGTGTGCCTCGATCATGAGTTCCTCCTTCCGTTCGGGCGGTATCAGGCTGGCCGGGCCGGGCCGGGCTGTCGCTGGGGCGCGCGGCGGCGCCGGGGTGGGGTTTTCCTCACCTCTGGGGTGGGCGGGCCTCATGGCCGCCGGCCCCGGCGGCGTCTACCGTGAGCCCATGTCCTGGGTGCGGATGGCGCGTGACTGGCGGCCGACGGCGCACGCCCTGGCCGGGCTGGGCGCCGGGGCGCTGACCGGCGTGACCTTCGGCGGGCTCCTGCTGTGCTGGCTGGCCGCCATCTGGAGCCTGGTCTCCGGGCCGGTCGGCGCCCGGGAGCTGACCGTGCTCTACGTGCTGGTCGCCCTGGCCGGGACGGTGCTGCTGCTCTGGTGGGTGCAGGGCCTGGCCGCCCTCCAGCGGGCCCGGTTCCGGGCCGTGCTCGGGGCCGAGATCGCGGCCCCGCCCGGCCGCGCCGCCGGCAGCTGGCCGCTGCGGCCGATTCGGGCCTGGCGGGCCCCGGCGACCTGGCGCCAGCTCGGCTACCACCTGCTGGCCATGACCGGCGGGATCGCCGGGGGCCTGCTGGTGGCCGCCTGCTGGGCGGCGCCGCTGCTGGCCGCCGCCCATCTGGCCGGCCTCCTCGGCGACCGGCGGCTGGAGGTCGGCCTCGGCCTGGCCGTGCTCTCGGCGGGCCTGCTGCTGGCCGCGCCGTGGGTGGCCAGGGCCGTGGCGAGGGCCGACGAGGCCACCGGCCGGGGCCTGCTCGGCCCCAGCCGCGAAGAGGAGCTGGCGCTGCGGGTCGAGTCGCTGGCCCGCAGCCGGGCCGAGATCGTTGCCGCCACCGACGCCGAGCGGCGCCGGATCGAACGCGACCTGCACGACGGCACCCAGCGCCGGCTGGTCTCGCTGGCCCTGCACCTGGGCATGGCCAGGGAGCGCCTCACCGACGTCCCCGAGCCGGTCCGCCAGGTCATCGAGCAGGCCCACGACGAGGCCACCGAGGCCCTGGCCGAGCTGCGCCAGCTCGTCCGCGGCCTCCACCCGGCCGTGCTCGACGACCGGGGCCTGGACGCCGCCCTCTCGGGGATCGCCGCCAACGCCCCCCTGCCGGTGCGGCTGCGGGTCGACGTGGCCACCCGCTGCACCCCCGCCATCGAGGCCGTCGCCTACTTCGTCGTCTCGGAGGCGCTCACCAACGTGGTCAAGCACGCCGGGGCCAGCCGGGCCGAGGTCACCGTGGAGCGCTCCGGCGACCGGCTCCGCGTCGTCGTCGCCGACGACGGCCACGGCGGCGCCACCCTGGACCCTGACGGCGGGCTGCGCGGGCTGGCCCAGCGGGCGGCCGCGGTCGACGGGACCCTCACCCTGGACAGCCCGCCCGGCGGGCCGACGGTGATCACCGTGGAGCTGCCGTGCGGGTCGTGATCGCCGAGGACTCCGTCCTGCTCCAGGCCGGGCTGACCAGGCTGCTCACCGACGGCGGGTTCGAGGTCGTGGACGCCGTCGGCGACGCCGAGGCGCTCCTGCGGGCCGTCGCTCAGCACCGGCCCCACGTGGCCGTGGTCGACGTGCGCATGCCCCCGACCCACACCGACGAGGGCATCCGGGCCGCCCTGGTCATCGGCCGCCAGTACCCGGAGGTGGCGGTGCTGGTACTGTCCCAGTACGTCGAGGAGCGCTACGCCACCGACCTGCTGTCGGAGCGGACCAGCGCCGTTGGCTACCTGCTCAAGGACCGGGTCGCCCACGTGGCCGACTTCCTGGACGCCTTGCGCCGGGTGGCCGCCGGCGGCACCGCCCTCGACCCCGAGGTCGTCGCCCAGCTGCTCGTCCGCCGCCGCACCGACCCCCTCGACCGCCTCACCCCCCGCGAGCTCCAGGTCCTCCAGCTGATGGCCGAGGGCCGCTCGAACAACGGCATCACCGAGGCCCTCCACGTCAGCCCCAGCGCGGTCGAGAAGTACGTCAGCAGCATCTTCGCCAAGCTCGACCTGGCCCCGACCGACACCGACCACCGCCGGGTGCTGGCCGTCCTGAGGTTCCTCGGCGGCTGATGGCCCCCGTGCGGAATGTTGCATGCGCAAATATCCTTGCAGTGGGTGCAATCTAGCCCTGGTCGCACGACAAGGAGCGGTCATGCCAGCCATCAGCGCCGACACCGTGGCTCTGCCGCGGGTTCCCGACCCTGACCCCACCGCCGCCGACCGCCCGGTGGTCTCGGTGACCACCGCGCCCTCCGGCTTCGAGGGCGAGGGGTTCCCGGTACGGCGGGCCTTCGCCGGCGTGGACCTGCGCGCCCTCGACCCGTTCGTGCACATGGACCAGATGGGCGAGGTCGACTACGCCCCCGGCGAGCCCAAGGGGACGCCCTGGCACCCCCACCGGGGCTTCGAGACCGTCACCTACATGATCGACGGCATCTTCCAGCACCAGGACTCCAACGGCGGCGGCGGGCTCATCACCGACGGCGACACCCAGTGGATGACCGCCGGAGCAGAGTTGTCAATTTGCAAGACGCTGACCTGAGCAAATGAGGAGGCCGACGGCCATAGCAGCGTCACCGTCGACCATCTCCTGGGTTGACTGCGCCGGCTGCCCGGCGTGGCCACACCCGAAGCCCGGATGCTGCCATGGCCCGCGTCAGGCAGTTACAGGGCCAGCTGGAGCCGTGACCCTCTTAACCAGGCCGAATAGGCAATTTGAACCCGGCGAGCGGGCCGGGTAGGGGGACGCAGCACCCAACGGCGGCCAGCGATCAGGGCGCCTCACCCCGGCCGGCACGTAAGAGCTTCGCCAGGGGAACCCGGTGGCACCAGGCCGAGAGTGTGGGTGCTGGACGCCAACCTCACTGCAATCCTCACACGGCTTTCGTTCAAGCGCCCATCTTTCGTGTTTATCCAGCTCAGACGGCTCAGAGGTCATACCTCTTGGCCGCTGCCGTAGTAGCTAGCTGGTCGGGAGCCTATAGGCGCAGCAGGGTCTTGATGGCGCGGCGTTCGTCCATGGCCTTGTAGCCCTCGCCGGCCTGGTCCAGCGGCAGTTCGAGGTCGAAGACCTTGCCCGGGTCGATCCGCCGGTTCCAGATCAGGTCGATGAGCTCGGGCAGGAAGCGGCGCACCGGCGCCGGCCCGCCGTGCAGGTGCACGAGGCTCCAGAACAGGTCCGTGCCGGACAGCGCGACGTCGTGAGCGACGCCGACGAACCCGACGTGCCCGCCGGGGCGCGTGGAGCTGATCGCCTGCGTCATCGACTCCGGCGTGCCGACCGCCTCCACCACGGAGTGAGCGCCGAGCCCGTTCGTGAGCTCCTTGATCGCGGCCACACCGTCCTCGCCGCGCGCTTCGACGATGTCGGTCGCGCCGAACTCGCGGGCCAGGCGCTGGCGCGACTCGTGGCGGCTCATCGCGATGATCCGCTCCGCGCCGAGCTGCTTGGCCGCCAGCACGGCGTGCAGGCCGACCGCGCCGTCACCGACGACGGCGACCGTCTTGCCCGGACCGGCGTCGGCGGCGACGGCACCGAACCAGCCGGTGCCGAGGACGTCGGACGCCGACAGGAGGCTGGGGACGAGGTCGTCGGCGGGCACGTCGGGGGTGGCGATCAGCGTGCCGTCGGCCAGCGGGACGCGCAGCAGCTCGGCCTGGGCGCCCAGGGCGCCCATCGGCACGCGGTTCACGCACGCGCTCTGGTAGCCGGCCCGGCACAGCTCGCAGGTGTTGTCGGTGGCCCAGAACGAACCGACCACGAACTGGCTCGGCTTCACCGTCTCGACCTCGTCGCCGACCTCCTCGACGATCCCGGCGTACTCGTGTCCCATCGGCGCGGGCCACTCGAACTCGTCGAGCCCTCGGTAGGGCCACAGGTCCGATCCGCAC
>Ga0081538_10005814_pt1 | contig 10994 bp, 10 predicted proteins | sample TabmetS5T2R1_FD_71022 | JGI IMG/M metagenome (GOLD analysis project Ga0081538, IMG submission 71022) | Tabebuia heterophylla rhizosphere microbial communities from the University of Puerto Rico - S5T2R1 | ecosystem: Host-associated > Plants > Roots > Rhizosphere ...
TCGAGGAGCACGGCCTCGCGCGAGTCGAAGTAGCGCAGCACGTTGGACTTGGCCAGGCCCACACGCCGGCTGAGCTCGTTGAGCGAGACGTCGGCAACCGGCATCTCCTGGAGCATCGAAGCCGCGGTGTCGAGGATCGCCTGGCTGCGGAGTGCGCGTTGCTCGTCGCTTCGGGCGCGTTGGAACGTTGTGGCCATGTCAAGATTTTATAGACCGGTGGTCTTTCCAAACGAGAGTGCGTAGCGATGGAGAGCGGGCGGGCGGCGGCCCGCCCGCTCCATCTCCGGCATCAGTGGGCGAGTACCGGCTCCAGGTGAGCCGCGTCGGTGTCGACGTCCGACGCGCCAGACGGCAGCAGCAGCCACGAAACGACGGCTCCGACCGCGAACAAGCCGGCAGCCCACGTGAACGCCGTGGTGTAGCCGTTGACCGCGGCCTGCGCGACGGCGTCGGCGGCCGCGCCGTGGCTCGACGTGTAGGCACCGGCGGCGCTGGCCGCCAGCGTGCTCAGCAGGGCGGTGCCGATGGAGCCGCCGACCTGCTGGCCGGTGTTGACCAGAGCCGACGCCACGCCGGCGTCGGTGCCGTCGACGCCGCGCGTCGCCATGTCCATCGAAGGGCCGAAGACCAGGCCCAGGCCGAGGCCCATCACCAGGAGTCCCGGCAACACCTGGGTGCTGTAGGCCGAGTCCACTGTCACTCCGGTGACCATTAGCATCGCGGCGGCGCTGATCAGCATGCCGGCGGACACCACCGGCCGCGGCCCGAAGCGCGGCAGCAGGCGGGTCTGGGCGATCGCGCCGGCCGGCATGATCACCGCCAGCATCGGCAGGAACGCCAGGCCCGAGACCAGCGGCGACATGCCCAGGGTCTGCTGCATGTAGTAAGTCAGGAACAGGAACACGCCGAACATCCCGGCGCCGACGATCGCGATCCCGAGGAATCCGCCGGCGCGTGCCCGATCGCCGACGACGCGCAGTGGGAGCAGCGGGTGCTCGGCGCGGCGCTCGATGGCGACGAAAGACGCAAGGAGCGCACCGCCCACGGCGAGGCCCGCAATCGTGACCGGCGAGCCCCAGCCATGGGACTCAGCGTTTGAGAGGCCGTAGACCAGCGCGAGGAGACCGCCCGACGCCGTGAGCGTGCCGGGCAGATCGATCCGCGACCGGCGTCCCTGCACGCTGTCGTCGGCGAGCAGGCGCACCGCTGCGAGGGCGGTCGGGACCGCTAGGACGAGGTTCACGAACATCGTCCAACGCCAGTCGAGGAGCTCGGTCAGACCACCGCCGAGAATCAGGCCGACCGCGGCGCCCGAGGCGCCGATCACGCCAAAGACTGAGAACGCCCGGTTGCGCTCCTCCGGGATCGTAAACGTCGTCGTAAGGAGGCTGAGCGCCGCCGGCGCGAGCAGCGCCGCGAACGCGCCCTGAAGCGCGCGAGCCCCGACCAGGACGCCGAAGCTCGTCGCGAAGCCGCCAACGGCTGACGCCGCCGCGAACCCGGACAGGCCGGCGATGAAGACTCGCTTGCGGCCGAAGAGGTCGCCCAGCCGGCCGCCGAAGAGCAACAGGCTGCCGAACGACAGCGCGTAGGCGGTGATGACCCACTGGCGCGAGTCGTCGGTGAAGCCGAGCGCCTCCTGAGCGGAGGGCAGGGCGATGTTCACGATCGTCGCGTCGAGCACGACCATCAGCTGCGCCACACCGATGAGCGCGAGGATCAGCCAGCGGTTCCTTCTGCTGGTGTCGGTGGGGGAGGACACTTTTGTTGACTCCTTGGCTCGATTACAGACCGGAGGTCTCTTGTGCGTCTGGCAGTAAAACAGACCGCCGGTCTCTTGTCAAGAGACTGCCGGTCTCATATAGCCGGCTCGGCGGCTCTCGCCGGACGAACTGGAATCTCGCGGCCTCGCTAGTGCTTTGCGCGAGGAGCAGTAGCCCGCGGCATACTGGGCGGGCGATGTCGCAGGAGAACGTGGAGACCGTCCGGCGCGCCGTCGAGGCGTGGAATGCCGATGATCTGGACGCCTTCTTGGCCGAGCTCGACGCCGACGTCGAGTGGCGCCCTGCGATCCAGCCGGGCCTCGAGGGAAAGGCAACCACCTACTGGGGTCATGACGGCGCGCGAAAGATTTGGAGGCAGGACCGCGGCGAGGCGTGGGAGCGCCTCACCAATCGGCCCCACGTGTTCCGCGACCTCGGCGAGTCGGTCCTCGCCCTCGGTCACATCGACTTGACCGCCAGGGCGACCGCCATCGAGTTCAGCCAGGAAGTCGGGGAAGTCTTTGACCTTCGAGCCGGGAAGATCGTCCGCATCCGCGACTTTCTGACTCACGCGGAAGCCATCGAAGCCGCCGGACTGCGGGAGTAGGCCCGCGGGCTGCTGCTGAGGTCGCACTCCGTACCCGACCGAGCGGGCTGTCCTTGTTCGACGAACTGTCCGACCTCAGCGATACGCCCGCGAGCTACCTCGCAGTGCTGGCTCTGGTGGCGCTCGACGCCGTGTTCCCGGTCGCGCCGAGCGAGACCGTGCTCGTCACCGGCGGGATTCTGATCGAGGGCGGCGACCTGATCGCGCCGCTGTTCGTCCTTTCGGCCGCGTGCGGCGCTGTGATCGGCGACTCGATTCTGTTCGGCCTTGGCAGCCGTACTGGACCGGGCCTGCAGGCGAAGATGTTCTCGAGCGAGAAGGCGCAAGAGCGCCTGGGCGTGGCGGAGCGCCTCGTCCACGAGCGCACCTGGGTGCTGATCGTCGCCGATTTCCTGCCCGGCGGACGTACGGCCGCGATGTTCGCCGCCGGCGCGCTCGGCCTGTCGGCGCACCGCTTCTACCGCTTCATCGTCCCGGGCGCGCTTCTGTGGGCGGTCGTCTACACGCTGCTCGGGGTCGCGGGCGGGTCGTTGTTCGAGGAAGGCTGGGGCGCGTTCGCCGTGTCGATCGGCGTGGCCGTCGCCATCGGGGTCGTCGCCGAGGCGATCTACCGCTTCCGCCGCCGCTCGCCGCACAGCCCATAAGGTGCCCTGAATGACAGATCCGACCGGCAGCCCCGGGCGTGGCCGCCTCGCCGACGTTCTGGCGACGCGCGGCGGACGTGCGGAGCCCGAGGCGCCCTTCGTCATCGAGCATCGCGAGGCACTCATATACATGCTGTGCCAAGCCGCCGAGCTCGAGCACGGGATCATGTGCCAGTACCTGTTCGCGGCGTTCTCGCTCAAGCAGCGCCCGGACGAAGGGCTCACCCCGGAGGAACTCGAAGCCGTCACCCGCTGGCGCCACACGATCAACCACGTCGCCACCGAGGAGATGCTGCACCTCGCGCTCGTGCAGAACGTGCTCTCCGCGATCGGTGTGGCGCCTCATCTGACCCGGCCGAATCTGCCGGCGCCGGCGCGCCACTATCCCGCCGGCGTGAGCCTGACACTGGTGCCCTTCGGCGAGCGGGCCTTGCAGCACTTCATGTTTCTCGAGCGCCCGGAGGGCATGGCGCTGGAAGGTGCGAAGGGCATCGACGCGCCCGTGCACGAGGCCGTGCCCCTGATGGCCGAAGGCGACATCGTGCCCCAGCTTCAGGACTTCGCAACGATCGGCCACCTATACCGCTCGATCGAGCAAGGTCTGGCGCACCTCGCCGACAAGTTCGGTGAGCGCAACCTGTTCGTCGGGCCGCCGCGCGCACAGGCGACGAGCACCGACTTCCGGTGGCCCGAGCTCGTGGCCGTGACCGACCTCGCGTCGGCCCAGCGAGCGCTCGACACGATCCTCGAGCAGGGCGAGGGGGCGCGCGGGCATTGGGAGACGGCCCACTTCGGCCAATTCGTCGAGATCCTCGAGGAGTACCGGGGGATGATCGCTGCGAATCCGGCGTTCGACCCCGTCCGGCCGGTGATGTTCGCGAAGGTGCGTCGTGGCGAGCGCGACGACGACTCGGTACCTCTCATCGGCGATCGCGTGACGTCACAGTGCACGGATCTCTTCAACGTCAGCAACGAGATCCTCCTGCAGACCCTGGAGCGGTACTTCGTGCACACGGAGGAGACCGACGAGCAGCTTGCGACGCTGGCGCACGCGGCCGTCGCCCTGATGGTCGGCGTCCTCCGGCCGCTCGGGGAGCTGATCACGACGCTGCCGGTCGGACCGGAGCACCCGGGGCGCAACGCCGGGCCGAGCTTCGAGCTCTTCTACGAGGACGACGCCCTCCTGCCTCATCGGGAATCCGCCTGGGCGCTGCTCGAGGAGCGCATGCGTGATGCCTCGGCCTTCTGCGGTGCTGTCAGGAATCGCTCGCCGGAGGACGTGGCGAGCGCGCTCGGAGCGGCTGAGGGCAGGCTGACGGCCGTGGCGGACTCGCTCGCCCGGCATTTCGCCGATTGGGGCGCGACGAGCCGCTTCTTGACCGATGGCGGTGCGGCAACCACAATCGCAACCGACTCAGCTCAGGCGTCGGGCCCGGACGAGCCGCTGCACTTCGAAGAGGACATCAAGCCACTGTTTCGCGAGCGCGATCGCGACTCGATGCTTTTCGCCTTCGACCTCTGGTCCCTCGACGAGGTCTCGACACACGCCGACGCCATTCTCGACCGGCTCGAGGGCGGCACGATGCCATGCGACGGAGCGTGGCCCGCGGAGCGTATCGCCGTTTTCCGCGAGTGGATCGACGCCGGCAAGCCCGCCTAGTTGGGCGTCAGGCCAGCAGGGCCAGGAGCTGGTCGCGGCCGACGTTCCCGCCGCTCGCCACGAGGGCCACGCGGCCTCCGCGCAGGTCGCCGGCGAGCCGGAGCGCGGCGGCCAGCGGTGCCGCGCCGGCGGACTCGATCAGGTTGCGCGTGGCCTCGATCATCGTCCGCTGCGCCGCGCGGATGTCGTCCTCGCTCACGAGCACGAAGTCGTGCAGGTGCTCGCGCATGATCCGCTGCGGCAGCTCGAAGGGCGCGCGGGTGTCGAGCCCCTCTGCGTACGTCTCGCTCGTCGCCTCCACGGGGCGCCCCTCCCTCCAGCTGCGGTAGGCGGACGGCGCGGCCTCAGACTGAACGGCGATCACCTTCAGGTCGGGGTTCACGGCGGCGGCCACGACGCAGGCCCCGGCTGCGCCGCTGCCGCCGCCGACGGGGACGATCAACGCCTCGATGTCGGGCTCCTGCTCGAGGATCTCGAGCGTCTCCGTCGCCACCCCGGCGATCAGGTGCGGCTCGTTGCCCGAATGGACGTAGCGGTAGCCGTGCTCGGCGGCGAGCCGCTCGGCGTTCTCGCGAGCGTCGTCGAACCTGGCGCCGGCCATGATCAGCTCGGCGCCGAGCCCCTCCATCGCGGCCACCTTCACCGGGTTGGAGCGCTCCGGCACGCAGATTCGGGCCGTCACGCCGAAGCGGCGCGCGGCGAATGCGATTGACTGGCCGTGGTTGCCGGTGGACGAGGCGATCAGCCCGCGCTGCCGCTCGTCCTCCGAGAGCTGCGCGACGAGGTTGACCCCGCCGCGCACCTTGAACGAGCCGACCGGTTGGTGGTTCTCGTGCTTGACGTGCACCTGCGCGCCGACGAGCTCGTCGAGCTGCGCGTAGGTGTACAGCGGGGTGCGCGGCAGGTGCGGCGCGATGCGCTGCCGGGCGGCGAGGACGTCCGCCAGGCGGGGGGTGGGCCAGTCGCTCACGCCAGCGCCGCCCGGACGCGCTCGCCGAGCAGGGCAAGGCGCTCGACGGGCTCGTTGCTGAACACGAAGCGGAGCTGTCGGGCGGCAACCTCGCCTCCCCAGCCGCCCATCGGCGTGGCGGCCACGCGCTGCTCGAGCAGGCGCCTCGAGAGCTCGGCCGGGTCGAGGCCGAGCTGCTCGCAGTCGAGCAGCGCGGCCCAGGCGCCGTGGGGCCGGACGACCGGCAGCCCGTCGAGCTGGCGCAGCGTCTCGTCGCGGCGGCGCTGCCACTCGGTGCAGGCGGCGGCCACGTCGTCGTCGCCCTGCTCGAGGGCCACGCGCGTTCCGATCTGGGCGAAGCCGCTGGCCACGAGGCCGTTGTAGATCTGCGCGCGGGACATGAGATCGGCGAGCTCGGCCGGCATGACCACCCAGCCGATCCTCCAGGCGATCATGCGTTGCTCCGACGAAGGGGCGCCCACAGTCACCGTGCGATCGCGCATCCCGGGCAGGGCTGCGGGCTGCAGCACCTCCCGGCCGTCGTACAGCACAGCCTCGAAGCCCGACCAGTAGAGGAGCCAGAGGTCGTGCTCGACGCACAGGCGCGCGACCGCGTCCCATTCCTCCGCGGAGGCCACCCAGCCGGTCGGGAAGGACGCGTTGTTGAGGAAGACCACCCGGGCCCGGCCGCTCGCGGCGGCGCGGAGGGCGTCGAGGTCGAGGCGCCATTCGCCGGTGTCGGCGTGGAGCGGCACGAGCCGCGGCACGGCGCCGGCCAGGCGGACCCGGTTCAGCATGCCGGCATAGGTGGGGTCGGTGAGGATCACCTCGTCGCCCGGGTCCGTCAGGCAGAGCAGCGCGTCGAGCATGGCCTCGCCCTCTCCGCAGGTGATCACGATCTCGCGGCGCGGGTCGTAGCGCGGGCCGCCCCGCCGCGCGACGAGGTCGGCCACCGCGGCCTTGAGGTCGTCGCGGCCGTTGAACGGCAGCCAGCTGTTCGCATCGTCCTCGTCGAGCGCGGCCTTGGTCGCCTCGATCGCCGCCGGGTGCGGGCGCACGTCGGTGTCGAGGTTCTCGAGCCGGAGCACGTCGGGGTCGTCACCGGCGGCCGCGGCCACCTTGTCGATGTTGAAGCCGGGAATGTCGTCGAGCCGGCTGGGGAGGCGCATCGCCCGAACTATCCCGAACGAGCGAGGGCACCGCCGGAGCGGGGCCCCGATGTCACAGACAGACGGGGCTGTCTCGTCTCGGCTCTAGACAGAAAATCAGTCTTGGAAAAGGAAGGTGATGGCAATGCGAGTGTTCGTGGCAGGCGGGGCCGGGGCGGTAGGGCGGCCGCTGGTGGAGCAGCTCGTGGCGCGTGGCCACGAGGTGACGGCTACGACGACGGGTCCGGCGAAACTGGAACTGCTGGCACAGCTAGGCGCAGAGGGCGTCGTGATGGACGGGCTGGATGCGGCGTCGGTCGGTGAGGCGGTGGCAAAGGCCCGACCGGATGCGATCGTGCACGAGATGACTGGACTTTCCGTGGCGCACACCGGGAAGCCCAACATGAAGCGCTTCGATCGGTGGTTCGCCACCACCAACCGGCTGCGCACCGAGGGGACGGATCACCTGCTGGCCGCGGCCGAGGCGACCGGCGTATCCCATTTCGTCGCGCAGAGCTACGCCGGCTGGAACGGGATCCGCCAGGGCGGATGGGTGAAGACCGAGGAGGACCCGCTCGACCCGGAGGTTGGGACGGGCTTCAGCGAGGGCGCGGAGGCGATCCGCCACGTCGAGGAGATGGTCATCAAGGCGGGAGGCGCGATCCTGCGTCACGGCACGCTCTACGGGCCGGGGGCGCTCGACCTATTCGTCGAGCCGCTGCGCAAGCGGCAGTTCCCGCTCGTCGGGGGCGGCACCGGCTACGGCTCGTGGACGCACCTCGAGGACGCGGCGAGCGCTGCCGTCCTGGCGGTGGAGCAGAAGGCGAAGGGCGTGTTCAACATCGTCGACGACGAACCGGCCCCGGCCAGCGAGTGGCTGCCCTATCTGGCTGCGTCCGCGGGGGCGAAGCCCCCGATGCGGGTCCCCAAGTGGCTGGCCCGGCTGCTGGCCGGGGACGTGGTGGTGACGATGATGACCGAGGGACGTGGATTCTCCAACGCCAAGGCCAAGCGAGAGCTCGGCTGGAAGCCGCGCTACCCCTCGTGGCGTCAGGGCTTCAAGGCAGCGTTGGCATGACCCGGGCTGAGGAGTTCGAAGAGTTGCGGCCGCTGCTGTTCGCGATCGCCTACGGGCTCCTCGGCAGCGTGAGCGAGGCCGAGGACGCGGTCCAGGAGACGTGGCTGCGCTACGAGGATTCGGCGACGCAACCCGCGTCGACCAAGGCGTTCCTCTCGGCCGTGGTCACCCGGATCTCGATCGACATGTTGCGCTCGGCCCGCTCGCGGCGGGAAGAGTACGTCGGAGAGTGGTTCCCCGAGCCGGTGCTGACCGACCCGTACGGGGACCCGGAGCGCTCCGCGGAGTTGGCCGACTCGTTGTCGATGGCGGCCCTGCTCCTGCTCGAGCGGCTGACCCCGCTGGAGCGCGCGGTCTTCGTGCTGCGGGAGGTATTCGGGTTCAGCTTCCCGGAGATCGCGTCGGCCGTGGGGCGATCGGAGGCGGCGGTCCGCCAGCTCGCGGTGCGGGCGCGCCGCCACATGGACGAGGGGCGGCCGAGGTTCGAAGCCGACCGACGGGAGCGGGAGGAAATCGCCAAGCGGTTCTTCGACGCCGTCAGGGAAGGTGACGTCGACGGGCTGGTGGACCTTCTCGCCGCCGACGTGAAGATAGTCGGCGACAGCGGCGGAAAGGCGCCGCAGTGGGGCAGGGGCGTCTTCGGCGCCGCCAATGTCGGCAGGCTTCTCGCCACGATGATCCCTGCGTTCCTCCGGATCGGCGTCGTCGTCGAGCCGCACGAGCTGAACGGCGAGCTGGGTGCGATCGTCCGCGACCGGGACGGCAAGGTCTTCAACGCCTTGACGCTCGACGTACTCGACGGGCGAGTCCAGACAATCCGCGCGGTGCTGAACCCGGACAAGCTCAGGAACCTGGGTCCCGTTGCGGACGGTTGGGCGGTCTTGCGCGAGGCGAACGAGGCTCGCCGGTCCGCATGACTTGTCAGCAGGCGGCGTATCGGTACGTGGGCGACCGCGGCGTGGACACATCCCGGTCGCGCAGCACCACGGTCACCTTGTTCCCGACGGACTGGCATGCGCGCGTGAAGTCACGCCGGCGGTACTCGATCGCGATCACGCGGTTGCGATACAGCGCGCGGTAGCCCTGGCACTCGGAATAGCGTCCGCACGACTCGGCGATCGCGAAGTCGAAGCCGATCCGGACGCGCGCCTGGCGCCGGTTGAGGCCGAGCGCGTTCTTCTGAGCGACCGCGAGGCCCAGCGCGTGCGCTTGGTCCGTGAGCAGCTCCGCGTAGGCGATCGCCTGCCGCTTGCGGAACGGCACCCGGCGCTCGACGGGCGTCCCGTCAAAGCGCGTCCACGAGTCGAGGTTGTCGTACTCGACCGCCTTGAAGCCCTTGGCTGCGCAGGTCTGGATCATCTGCTGCACCCACTCGGCCGCCCGCGCCCGCTTCTCAGCGCTGCTGAGATCGACGAGGTACTCGCCACCCCAGTTGGGGTCGTCGCCGAGCTCCTCGAGCACGAGGTCGCGGGGCCAGTTCGACTTCTCATCGGGGCGCTCCACTCGGGCCTCGTCGCTCTGCGTCTGGAAGGCGTTGACGTAGCAGATGGAGTACGCGCGCACGTCGGCCGAGCCGCTGAACCAGTCGCGGGAGACGACGCCCGCTCCGCGCGGGAGCGGATAGTCACCACCGATCTGATAGTCGAACTTGGCGTTGACGGGCGGGGGAGCCCATGTCGCCGCAGTGGCGGAAGTCGCAAGCGCGGCGGCGGCGATGGTGGCCGCGACTGCTCCGGCGATGACTGGTCCGCGATCGGGCACGGCTAGTGGTTGAGACCGCGCTGCAGCGTACGCGATGGTCGGCATAGTGGCTTCAGTGGCACAGCGGAGTGCTGCGTCACGCAATCGCGTTCGACGTGGTCGCGACGCCCGTGGCCGGCCGGACCTTCCGGAGCCGCCGGAGCGGCGTCTCAGCCGCCGCGCAGCTCGTAGTCGAGCACGACGACGCCGCCGGTGGCGTAGTTCGGGACGTCTGCGCGGACCGCCTGCCCTTCGGGGGAGCCACGCCCGGCGGCCAGCGCCGCCGCATCGTCGAAGTCAGCCTCGAACACGCAGAAGTACGGCGACTCGCCCTCACCCGCCGCGACGTCGAAGCTGTACCGGTAGCCGCGCAGGCCCGGCATCTTCGCCACCAGCGGGATGTGCGTGGCCTCGTAGTAGTTGCGAAAGTGGTCCGGGTCGGCGGGCGGCGGATACAGAACGAGAAGCCGATGCATGCCGCGGCACGCTACCCGAACCCGGAACCGCGCCTCGCGCGTTCGAGCCAGGCCTTCGCAGCGCCGCTGAACCGGCCGAGGTGGACGCACCAGCGCACCTCTCCGGATAGCGCGCCTCCGTGCGCACACGCGACGCATCTCCGCACCAACGCTGGCGCGGCCTGCTCGACGGCCACGCCTCCCGCTGTCGGTTTGAGGCAGATTCGATAGCGCGCGCGAGGCCGTGCCGGCTGTCGCGACGGCCCTGGCCCCGCGCGGCCGGGGCCCGAGCGGGAAACCGCAACGACGAGGGCCCGCCGGAGCGGGCCCTCGAAGCACTGCTGAAGCTCGTCGAGCTTCCTACATCATTCCGTCCATGCCGCCCATGCCGCCGCCCGGCATGCCGGCGGCCTCCTTCTCCGGCATCTCCGCGACGATCGCCTCGGTCGTCAGGATGTTCTTCCCGATCGAGGCGGCGTTCTGGAGCGCGGAGCGAGTCACCATGGCGGGGTCGATCACGCCGGCGGACACCAGGTCGACGATCTCGCCGGTCTCGGCGTTGAGGCCGTCGTTCTTGCCCTTGGCGTTGCGCACGTCGTTCACGACCACGGAGCCCTCGAGGCCCGCGTTGTCCGCGATCTGACGCAGGGGCTCCTCCAGCGCGCGGTACACGATCTGCGCGCCGGTCCGCTCGTCGCCCTCGAAGGCGTCGAGCTTGATGGCGTCCTGCGCCCGCAGGAGCGCCACGCCGCCGCCCGGCACGATGCCCTCCTCGAGGGCGGCCCGGGTGGCCTGCAGCGCGTCCTCCACGCGGTGCTTCTTCTCCTTCATCTCGGTCTCGGTGGCTGCGCCGACCTTGACCACCGCGACGCCGCCGGCCAGCTTCGCCAGCCGCTCCTGCAGCTTCTCGCGGTCGAAGTCCGAGTCGGTGTTCTCGATCTCGGTCTTGA
>Ga0081538_10005815_pt1 | contig 10993 bp, 8 predicted proteins | sample TabmetS5T2R1_FD_71022 | JGI IMG/M metagenome (GOLD analysis project Ga0081538, IMG submission 71022) | Tabebuia heterophylla rhizosphere microbial communities from the University of Puerto Rico - S5T2R1 | ecosystem: Host-associated > Plants > Roots > Rhizosphere ...
GATCGCCCTTGATGCCGCCGACACGGCCATGACCTCTGCCGCCGAGGAGGACAACGCCCGCCGGCCCCGAGCCGCCTTCTTCGGTCCGGCCAGGCTGATCGGCGAGCGGGGCGTGGCCCTAGCTGTTCTGCCCATAGAGGTTGTTGACGTGAGGTGAGGCCTCCGAGTGAGGTGCGGGCTATCTGACGGCACCGCGCTCACTGGAGGCCTCATGGCCCACGCTAACGCCCGCCTGACCCCGGCTGGAAGACTGATCCTGGTCGGACGGATCGCCGCCCAACCGCGGCGGCCGATCGCCCACATCGCCCACGAGATGGGCATCTCCCGCACCACCGCCTACCGCTGGTGGAGCCGCTACCAGCAGCTGGGCCAGGCCGGCCTGGTCGACCGCCCCAGCATCCCCTTGCGGAGTCCACGGCGGACCGCCGCCCGCCTCGAGCAGCGCATCCTCAGGTTGCGCCGCCGCGAGCGGCTCGGCCCGGCCCGGATCGCCGCCCGGCTGGGAATGCCCGCCTCCACGGTCCACCGGGTGCTGGTTCGTCATGGCTGCAACCGGCTGGGGTGGCTGGACCGCCCCACCGGCCGGCCGATCCGCCGCTACGAGCATGACCGGCCAGGCGACCTGGTCCACCTGGACGTCAAGAAGCTGGGCCGCATCCCCGCCGGAGGGGGCCACCGAGTCCACGGCCGGGTTGCTGGGACACTCAACCGCCGCGCCGACCGGTCAAGCGGCGGCTACGACTACCTGCATGCCGCGGTCGACGACCACTCGCGCCTGGCCTATGTCGAGGTCCTGGGTGACGAGCGGGCCCAGAGTTGCGCTCGGTGCTGGCGCCGCGCCCACCGCTGGTTCGCCCTGCACGGCATCACCGTGACCAGGGTGCTGACCGACAACGGGGTCGGCTACCGCAGCCGGCTGTTCGGGACGACGCTGGCCGACACCGGCGTCCGCCACCAGCGCCCTCGCCCCTACCGGCCACAGACGAACGGCAAGGCGGAGCGGTTCAACCGCACCCTGCTGGAGGAGTGGGCCTATCGACGGCTGTACCGCTCCAACGCCGCCCGCGACCGAGCCTTGCCGCTGTGGGTCCATCGGTACAACCATCACCGCGCCCACACCGCCCTCGGCGGCCGCCCACCCATCAGCCGCGTTACCAACCTCCCTGGTTACTACACCTAGCCTGGGCGCCTGTCGCCGCGCCGAGCTCTTCACCGGTTCCGGGCAGCCCGCGCAGCGAGGCTAGCCCGAGCCCAGCCGACGGTGTCCATGCGAGCGGGTCGGGCCAGCGGCCCGCCAGCGAAAAGCGCCAACTCCTCGTGCTGGCAAGGAGGCGCTACCGGGGAAGATAGGGTGGTCGGGCCCGTCGATCTAAGGTCAGCGCCTGAGGTGAGGGCCGACACTTTAGCCCTATCGTCCGGTCCGAAGGCAGTCATCGGACGGGAGGGCAAGATGCACAACCAGCATGCGGGACTGACCGGGGTGCTGGCCGAGCAGCGCATGACCGAACGTCAGCAGCAGGCCACCCGTGAGCGTGCGGCGCGTATCGCTCGCTCGCCGGGCCGGCGACGCCAGCAGGCGACGCGCCGCTGGTGGCAGCTCGTTGCACGGCCTACGAGCGCGTAGGTGGCACCCACAACAAGGAGCGGGTCGGCGCAGACTGCCGGCCCGTTTCCATCCCTGCTGGCCGCGGCCATACTGGCCGGCATGGCAGGCGGATTCACGAGCCAGGAGTTCATTGGCCGAGCCGATGAGGTTCAGCAGCTCGAGGGCATCCTCGATCGGGCCGAACAGAGCCGGCCCCAGGTTGTGCTGGTGGCCGGCGATGCCGGCGTGGGCAAGACCCGCCTGCTCTTGGAGTTTGCCGACCGGGCCCAGCAGCGCGGGGCACGGGTGCTTGCCGGCGGCTGCGTGGAGCTTGGCGACATCGGCCTTGCCTACCTGCCGGTGGTGGACGCGCTACGCGGCCTCTTGGAGGATCCGGCCGACGCCCAACTGCTCGCTGAGGTCGCCACCACCGCGCCCGGCCTCGGCTGGCTCCTGCCTGGGATCGAGACGGCCCGCCCGACGGGCGTGCTCGTCGGCGACGGCCAAGACCAGCTGCAGGTGTTCGACGCCGTGCGTGCCCTACTGCTGCGCCGCTCGCAGCCGTCCCCGGTCGTGGTGGTGCTGGAGGACCTGCACTGGGCCGATCGGGCCAGCCGTGACCTGCTGGCCTTCCTGGCCCGCACCCTGCGGTCGGGTCGGGTGCTGCTGGTGGCTAGCTACCGTGCGGATGAGCTGCACCGCCGCCACCCGCTGCGGCCGCTGCTGGCCGAGTTGGTCCGGCTGCCCGGGGTCGAGCGGCTGGAGCTTGCTCCCCTCAGCCGGGGCGAACTCGCTGAGCACTTGGAGGCGATCGCCGGGGCGCCGCTGCCGGCCGACCAGGTCGAGCGGATCCACGTCCGGTCGGAGGGCAACCCGTTCTATGCCGAACAGCTACTGGCCGCCGGCGCCGGAAACTCCGAGGGCGAGCTCCCGCCAACACTCACCGACGTGCTGCTGGCCCGGGTCCAGACGCTGCCTGAGCTGGCTCAGCAGGTGCTGCGGGTGGCGGCCGTAGCCGGCCGGCGGGTGTCCGACCGGCTGCTCACCCAGGTCGCCGGGCGGTCCGAGGCTGTCCTGGAGGAGAGCCTGCGCGCGGCAATCGCGGCTGGCGTGCTGGTGACCGACAGCACCAATGGAACCTACATGTTTCGTCATGCGCTGTTGCAGGAGGCGGTCTACGGCGACCTGCTGCCAGGCGAGCAGGTGCGGCTGCATGCCGCCTACGCCCGGGTGCTCGCCCCCACCGAGGGCGCTGCGGCCGAGCTCGCCCACCACTGCCTGGCCAGCAACAACCTGGTCGGTGCCCTGGCTGCGTTGGTGCGGGCGGCCGAGGAGGCAGCCGCGGTCCTCGCCCCAGCCGAGACCCTGGGGCATCTCACCACCGCGCTCAAGCTGTGGGAGCGGGTGCCCGACCCGGCCTCCGTCGCAGGCCGTGACCGGGTGGAGTTGACGCTCCGGGCAGCGGAGGCGGCCAGCGCAGCAGGCGATCTCGAGCGGGCGATCGCCTTCGCCCAGGATGCCGCCATGACTGCGACCGCTGATCCGGCTCGGGGGGCCCGAGCCTATGAGCGCCTTGGGCGATACCTCATCGAGGCCGACCGCAGGAATGACGGGCTGCGCGCCAGCGCCCGAGCCGTCGAGCTTGTGCCCGCCCAGCCACCCACGCCGTTACGGGCCCGGGTCACGGCCGCCATGGCCCAAGCGCTCATCAATGCTGGACAGCCGGACGAGGCCCGCCGCTGGTGCGAGGAGGCGCTTGGGGTTGCTCGCGGTGTCGGCAGCGCCGACGACAAAGCTGACGTCCTAGTCACGCTAGGCATCATCGAGCAGTACGACGAGCCGGCCAAGGCCCGCTCACAATACGTGGCGGCCCGAGCCAGGGCGGCTGAGGCTGGCAACCTGGAGATCGAGTTGCGAGCGCTGAATAATCTGGCCTGGCTGGAGTCTGGCCTGGGCAACCTTGCAACAGCACGCGCTCTCTTTGACGAAGGAGCCCAGCTGGCCGAACAAACCGGCCTCAGCTGGTCCCAGTTCGGGATCGTCATGCATCTGGGACAGGTCACAGCCCGCTACCGGGCAGGTGACTGGGACGAGTGCGAGCAGCTGGCGGACGCCATTCCCGAACTGGTAACGACCCTCACGCTTGCATCACTGGCCATCCACGGGCTCCCGGTACAGATCGCCCGCGGACGCGCGGTTGCCGCCAAGCGCCTGCGCCAGCTGGTTGCATTCACCGGCGTCGAGCCCATCCTCGACACCGAGGTCGCCCTCTACGAGGCCGAACTAGCCACCTGGCAGGGCCACCTGGACCAAGCGAGGTTGGCCATCCAGCGGGCGCTGGCTCGCGCCGACGCGATTGAACACCCTAGCGAGGCAGCGGAAATCGCCTGGGTGTGCATGAAGGGGCTGACCGCCGAAGCCGACCGGGCCGAACGGGCCCATGCGGCCGGCGACGCGGCGGCGCTGACCGACGCCATCGCGGTCGGTCACGCGCTCCTGGAGCGAGCCCGCGCCGCCGCGGAACGGGCGAAGCAGACTGCTGAAGCGCACGACGTGTATGTCGTGGGCCGCCTCGCCAAGGCAGAGGCGGATTGGACCCGGCTGCAGGGCAACTCCGACCCCAAGGCCTGGCAGGCCGCGATCGACGCCTTCTCCTCCGGTCACGTGTACGAGGTGGCCCGTTGCCAGTGGCGGCTGGCCGAGGCGCTCCTCAGCGCCGGCGATCGCGAGCAGGCCACCGTGGCCGCCCGGGCGGCGTATGCGACCGCGGTCCGGCTTGGCGCCGAGCCCCTACGGGTGGCATTGGAGGCGTTGGCCCGCCGCGGCCGCCTCGACCTTGGCGTCGGGCTGCCGGCCGAGCGGACCCTCGCCGGTCTCACTCCGCGGGAGCTTGAGGTGCTACAGCTGCTGATGGAGGGGCGCTCCAACCGCCAGATCGCCGAGACCTTGTTCATCAGCGGCAAGACCGCCGGCGTGCACGTCACCAACCTCATGGCCAAGCTCGGCGTGCACAGCCGCCTGGAGGCCGCCGCCACCGCCCGCCGTCTAGGTGTGGACGCCCCGACCCACGACACCTCTGAGACCTGACACGGGCGGCCTGGCCGGTCTGGGGCATGGTGCCATCGTCAATGGCGCTTCATGCCCACGTCGCAGGTTGAATGGGTCGTTGCCGCTGCCGAGCGGCTGGAAAGTTAAGGTCCCCGGCCCCGTTGACCTAAGGTCTTCGCCTCAGGACCGCCCGGCCTCTTTATCCCTAGCGTCCCAAGCGGAACATCCGCACGGGCAGGGGGGATCACGATGCCGCGGTGAGCGTCGCGGGCACCAACCACAGTATTCCATCGTGGTCAGCAAGCGCCCACCAGCGATGGTTGACCAACTCAGGAGGCAACCATGTCCAAACTCGCACGCGTCCTAGTGCTGGGGGCCATGGTGGCGGCCATGAACCTGGCCGGTCTAACCGCCGTCGCCCACGCCCAAGCCAACGACGACCCAGATGGTAAGGACGCCCGGCGGCCACCCACCGAAGCCCAGGTCGGGGAGGCCTGGCGCTACCGCCAGACTGCCTCGCCCGAGCAGACCGCCGCGGACGCCGCCCTCCGGCGGCAGCTGGCCCGAGAGCGCTTCTCCATCCCCAGCCAGACACCCGACCAGCCGACCGCCCCAGCGCCACCCGAACCAAGCGGCCAACCCAGCTGGCTCGTCGCTTCCCTCAGTGGGTTCGCTGCCGGTCTGGCGCTGGCGGGCGGGCTGGCTGTGCTCGCCGCCAGACGGGCCGGCCGCAGAGCCCGAGTCGGGCACGCGGCCTGACCACCGTCACGGTCACGCCGCTCGATGGGGCTGCCGCGCCCACCGGCAGCCCCATCGCCTTGCCGGCGACCGGTTGCTGGCATACCTTGCCTGCAGCCATGGCAATAGGCCCCTCGGGCCGGGACAGTTTGCAAGAGCGCATTACTTCGCCCTCTACGGTCGCGCACGACCTGCGAAAACGCAGGGTCGCATAGCGGTAAGCGCTCGATTGCTGATAAGGATGAAGTCGGAGGTTCAAGTCCTCCCAGGCCCACCATCCAGCCTCTGACCAGCGGAAACGCCGCCAGGCCTCTAGGACTGCGTCGACTCCCATGGTTCAGCAGGGAGTCGATGGGAGTCGGACCGTTGCACCAGTCTCATGGCTCTCTGACCAGCACGTTTGCCGGCCATCGGGCTCACCTTCCGGAGGCACGTCCCTGTTGCACAGCGGTCGTAGAGCGCTTTACTTCGCGGTTGACGGGTGAGCGGCTGATCACAGGATCCGAGCGAGGCCGGATCCCGGTGGATCTCGCGAGCGTGAGCAGGTCCTGGGACGACCTCCACGGAGTCGGGAGCTGGAACGATGCTCAAGTCCGTCGGCTCCTCGACGCGGCTCTTCGTGAACGCGACCGCCGCGATCATGCACCGCGGCCAACAGCACGCGCACCGGCTGGCGGCCTCAGCCGGCCCGGACGAGGCAGACCGAGAGCAGCGTGTCCTCCTCCACGTCGTGCCAGTCGTGGAGGGCACCCGGATGGAACACGTACAGCTCCGGCGCCTCGTAGCTGATCTCCGTCCCGCCCGGCAGGCCCAGCTTCCCCCGTCCCCGGACGACCTGGCAGAAGGCGATGTCGGGGCTGGCGTGCATGGAGAAGTGCCCGCCTGCGGCGATCTTCACGAGCTGGATCTCGCCAAGCGGCAGGCGCTCCACAACCACGAGCCGGACGTGCTTCAGCGGCTTGCCGTCGTACTCGTCGAATGGCTGCCATGGCGGCGACGCCGACACCTGGGTGTCGACCCGCTCGCCCGCTTCCCTGAAGGTGGTCACGCGCATGCTCGCTCCTCTCTCGTACTATGGCCCCGAGGGACGCCCCGCTAGGAGTTCGCGGACGGCGGCGACGCCGGTCCGCCTCGCCGCTTCCACGGTGGCGGCACCCGCGTGGGGGCTGGCGATGAAGTTATCGAGTGTAAGGAGGGGCGACGCCACGGGTGGCTCGCGCTCGAAGGTGTCGAAGGCGGCACCGCCGAGCCGCCCGGCGGCGAGGGCCTGAACCAGCGCCCGCTCGTCGACTAGCCCGCCGCGGGAGGTGTTGACCAGCAGGGCCTGTGGCCGCATGCGGTCGAGCTGGGCCGCGCCGATCATGCCCCGAGTGTCGTCGGCGAGCGGGACGTGCAGGGTTACCGCGTCCGAGGAGGCAAGCAACGTCTCGAGGTCAACTAGCGGCACGTCGGCATCCCGGACCGCCGGGTCGGTGGCCACCACCTCCATGCCCAGGGCACCGGCGATGCAGGCAACCTGGCGGCCGACCGCGCCGTAGCCGACCACGCCCAAGCGGCGGCCAGCCAGCTCGATCCCGGTGTGGCGGGACCAGGAGCCGGATCTGATCTCCCGGTCGTGCAGGACCAGATGCCGGGCGAGGGCCAGCAGCAGGCCGATGGTCAGCTCGGCGACCGACCGGGCGTTGGCGCCGCGGGTGGCGGCGACCCGCACCCCACGTCGCCCTGCCGCCTCTAGGTCTACGTTGTCGGTGCCGCTGCCGAAGCGCACTACTACCCGCAGGGGGCCGGCGTCGAGCACGGCGGCGGTGACGGGGTCGACGCCGACGATCAGGCCCCAGCAGCCCTGCACCAGCTCGACCAGCTCCTCCTCGTCCAAGGGGCGGTCGGTCTCGGCGAAGCGGACCAGCAGCCCCGACGCCCGCAGCAGTTCCTGGTGCTCGCCGGGTACCTGGCGGAAGGAGCGGGCGGTGACCGCGACCGCGCTCATCCGCTCCGCCCTCCCAGGCGCTCGAACACGCCGACGACCCGCTCCCCCAGCTCCTGGTGGGCGGCCAGCAGCTCCCGGTAGCGGTCGTGTCGCCCAGGGTCGGGCCGGACCGGCTCGGCGGTCTGCTGCCAGGCCTTGGCCGTGGCCGCCAGGTCATCGGCGTGCCCAGTGGCGGCGGCGGCGATCAGGGCGTCACCCAGCACGCCGCACTCCTGCCGGACGGTCGGCACCCAGCCGATGCCGAGCACATCGGCCTTGATCTGGTTCCACAGGCGGGACCGGGCGCCGCCGCCGAGCACCCGGGCCTCGCGCAGGTCCGCCCCGCGCTGCCCACCCACCAGCCTGGCCCAGGCGGCATACTCGTAGGCGATGCCCTCCAGGATCGCCCGGAACAGGTGCCCGAGCTGGTGCCCGGAGGTGAGCCCCAACCAGCCGCCGCGCACGGCCGGCTGCGGCGGCAGGACCCGGCCCTGGAAGTGCGGCAGCCACAGCAGCCCACCCGACCCGAGCTCGACCTCCTCAGCCAGCCGGTCCAGCCGCTCGTAGGCGTCCGGGTCGCCGGCCATGCCGGCAGCCACGTGGTCGCGGAACCAGCGCAGCGCCAGGCCGCCGCCGTTGATGAACGCCAGCGCGATGTAGACCCCGGGAATGACCGAGTGGGTCGCCATCAGGGTTCGATGGGCAACGTCGGGAACGAACGAGTCCACGCACATCGCGAACACGCTGGCGGTGCCGGCCGAGTCGAAGGCCTGGCCGGGGTCGGTGACCCCGGCACCGAGCGACGCGGCGGTCTGGTCGCCGGCGCCGGCCGCGACCGGGGTGCCGGCGGGGATGCCGGTGGCCGCCTCGCCCGCCGGGCTCACCGTCCCGACGACGTCGAGCGGATCGACGATCCGTGGCAGGACACGCTCCTCCAGACCAAACGCGTCCAGTAGCTCCGTGGACCAGGCCGCCCGCCGGGTGTCGGAGAGGTTGGAGAAGTGCAGGTAGGTACGGTCGATAAAGGCGTCCTCGGCGGCCAGGCCGCAGAGCCGCCCGGCGACGAAGGCGCCGGGCACCACGAAGCGGGCGATCCGCCGGTAGTCCTGCGGCCGTTCCTGCCGCCACCACAGGATCTTCGGGCCATGCGAGTAGGTCGGCGGGCATCCGGACAGCTCGATCACGCGGGCGGCGTGGTCGTTCATGGCGGCGATGTAGGGATCGCAGCGGGTGTCCAGCCAGGAGTCGAACCTCGTCGCTGGGCGGAAGCACTCGTCGACGGCGCCGATGCCGGACATCTGCCCGGAGAAGGCCACGCCGCCGACGGCGCGGGCCCGCCCGGAGGCGGCGAGCGCGGCCCGGATGGTGCGGTGCGCGGACGCCTCGATCTCGTCGAGGTCCTGCTCGACCCACCCGGGGCGTGGGGAGCGCAGCGGCACCTCCTCGAAGGCGTCACCGAGGAGCTTGCCATCCCCGTCCACCACGGCCGCCTTGGTTCCCATCGTGCCCAGGTCGCAGCCGACGAACACCGGCATCGGCCTACCTCCGATAGCGCGGGTTGGCGATGATCTCGGGGCCGTCGGCGCCGGCGACGACCAGCACAGGGAACCCCGTGCGCTGGACCGTGTGGTAGTCGTGGCCGGCGTCGCCGACGTAGATGGCGAAGAACACCAGCGGCTGGTCGCCGACGTTGACGCTGCGGTGTGCCCACCCGCCGGGGACGTAGGCGACGGTGCCCCGACGGATCGGCTCGACGGCGTGGCGTCCCTCCTCGGTGGCCATCACCAGCCGTCCTTCCCCGGCCAGGCCCAGATACACCTCGGCCCGGTCGCGGACCCGGTGGAAGTGGCCCTTGGTCATGTAGTACTCCCGCCCGGCGGTGCCCGGCTCCAGCACCGTGGTGGAGCAGAGGAGGTTCGCGCCGGTGGCCGGGGCCGGGATGCCGTAGACGCGGTAGACGACCGTGTCTTCGGCCGGGGACTCCTCGAGGAACACCCCGCGCAGATCGGCCAGGCGTCGCTCCACCACCTCCCGCTGCGGGTCGAGCGTGCCGAGCTCCATGTCCAGCAGGGTCGTGAACGGCGCGAGGGCCGCCTGGTCGCTCACTGGCTCGCTCCCTCCACGTCGACGGTGACCTTGAGCGCGTGGTGGCCGCCGCTGCCGAGCAACGCCTCCGGCGCCCGCTCCAGCGGGACGGTCGAGCGGGGCAGCCGGTCGAGCGGGACCCGCCCGGAGGCCACCAGGTCCCTGGCCCGCCGGTAGTCCCCGAGACCGGAGCCGGTACTGCCCAGGAGGGTCAGGTGCCGATAGTGAACGACGTTGGCGTCCACCGCCGCCCCACCGGTCGTGCTGGCGAACGCATGGACCCGCCCGCCGACGGCGACCTTCCCCAGCGCCCACGCCAGCGGCTCGGCGCCGGGGGCGGCGACCACGGCGACCGACGGCGCCTCGCCCAGCTCGGCCGTTGGGTCCTGGTCGGGGGCCAGCGCGACGTCGGCGCCGAGCCTGGCCGCCAGCCGTCGCCGCTCGGGGGAGCGCTGGGCCACCGCCACGGTCGCCCCGGCGGCCTTGAGCGCCCACATCCACAGCAGCCCCATGCTGCCGGCGCCGACCACCAGCGCGGTCTCGCCGCGGCGGATCCCCAGGTTCGACAGCGCGTGCAGGCAGCAGGCCAGCGGCTCGAGCAGGGGCGCGATGCCCAGGTGCAGCCCGGCCAAGGGGACGGCATGGCCGGCCGGGATGGTGAGCCACTCCGCCAGCCCGCCGTCCCGGTCCAGCCCCACCGACGTCTTGTCGGGGCAGCGGTTCTCCAGTCCGGCCAGGCAGTTGCGGCAGCGGCCGCAGCCGACGTCGGGGTGGATGCCGACCGGGGTCCCGTCATCCAGGCGGCCGGCCGCCTCGTGGCCGGGGATGCGCGGCGGGTCGGCGCCCCTGGCCACCAGCCGGCGGTCGGTGGCGCACAGCGCCGCGGTGGCCACCCGGATCCGGACCTCGCCGGGGCGCGGCTGCCGAGGCGCGGTCTCGACCAGCTCGGCTGTGCCCGGCGCGCTCACCACCACCGCTTTCATCCCGCCACCGGCACCGGCTGGCCGTCCAGCAGGGAGCGGTTGACCGCCAGTGCCGCCTGCAACGCCGCCACGCCGTCGCCGACGCCCGCGCGGGGTTCCTCTTCCCCGCGGGCCACCTGCACCAGGTGGGCGTCCTCGGCCCGGTAGGCGTCGGCGAACAGCTCCCGCCAGCTCCGCACCGGATCGGTGACGGCGCCGTCGGCGCGCACCAGCAGCGCCGACCCCGCCAGCGGGTCCCCGGCCATGACCACGCCCTCGGTGCCGTAGACCTCGACTCTGGCGTCGTAGCCGTAGCCGGCGGGGCAGGCCCCGTCGACCTGGGCGAGCCCGCCGTCGCTGAGTTCGCAGGTGACGGCCACCAGATCGACGAACCCCGGATAGCGCACGGCCAGGTCGGGCCGCTTGGCCGCCCGGCCCACCGCGTACACGCTCTGGAATTCACGGCTCGACAGCCACCTGACGGTATCCAGGTCGTGGGAGTTCACCTCGGCGATCAGGCCGGCGGAGCGGCGCGGGTCGTGCGCCCACTCCGGCGGCAGGCCGGGGCCACGTCCCGTCGAGCGGACGAACACCGGGTCGCCGATGTCA
>Ga0081538_10005816_pt1 | contig 10992 bp, 8 predicted proteins | sample TabmetS5T2R1_FD_71022 | JGI IMG/M metagenome (GOLD analysis project Ga0081538, IMG submission 71022) | Tabebuia heterophylla rhizosphere microbial communities from the University of Puerto Rico - S5T2R1 | ecosystem: Host-associated > Plants > Roots > Rhizosphere ...
GCCGGGCCCGGGGGGGGGGGGCGCGCCGGGGAGCCGCCGATCGTGCGGGCGGTCGCGGCCAACCTCAGGGTGCGCGGCTTCGAGGTGCTGACCGCCTCCAGCGGCGAGGCCGCCCTGGCCGCGGTCGAGACCCACCAGCCGGACTGCGTCGTGCTCGACCTGGGCCTGCCCGGCATCGACGGCCTCGAGGTGCTGCGCCGGCTCCGTACCTGGACCCAGGTCCCGGTGGTGGTGCTGACGGCCATCGACGGCGAGCGCGACAAGGTGGCCGCCCTCGACCTGGGCGCCGACGACTATGTGACCAAGCCGTTCGGCGTGGCCGAGCTGATGGCCAGGATCCGGGTGGCGCTGCGCCACGCCCGGGCCGGCGGGGCCGACCGCCCGCGGGTCATCACCGCCGGGGACGTGGCCATCGACCTCGACGCCAAGCTGGTCACCAGGGACGGCGCCCAGGTGCGGCTGACCCCGACCGAGTACCGGCTGGTCGAGACCCTGGCCGTCAACGCCGGCCGGCTCTGCACCCACCGCTTCCTCCTGGAGCGGGTCTGGGGCCCCGGCTACGGCGAGGAGTCCCAGTACCTCCGGGTCTACATGGCCAACCTGCGCAAGAAGCTCGACGACCCGGCGGCCCCGCAGCTGCTCCTGACCGAGCCCGGGATGGGGTACCGCTTCGTCGTCCCCGAGCCCGAGGGCGCCGCAGGCTGACCCGTCGGCCTGCGGTACACTGCCACCTCGAAGCGGGATGTAGCGCAGCTTGGCAGCGCGCCACGTTCGGGACGTGGAGGCCCCGGGTTCAAATCCCGGCATCCCGACCACGATCGAGGGTCGCTACCCGTCAAGTTCGGGGAAGGCGACCCTGTCCAGCAGGCGGTCGAACAGGGCCAGGTCGTCCAACGCGCCTTCGAGGACGACGGTGCGCAGGACGTCGTCGGGGCCCAGCGACACCCAGGTCTGGAGCACCCGGTCGACCTCGCCCGGACGGTGGTGGGTCCGCAACGGGCCCTCGAACCGGTCGAGCCGGCGGGGTTCGGGAGGCTCGGTGGCCGGGCGGAAGCCGCGGCGGGAGGCCAGCCGGTCGGCCAGCCCGGTCAGGCGCGTCCCGGCCCCGGGCCGGTCCAGCTCCGGCGGGGCCGGGACCACGCTGACGGTCATGCGCTGGCCGGTGGGTGCCCGCAGCTCCAGCAGGCCCGGCCGCCGCGCCGCCACCTCCCAGGTCTCCGGGCGGCAGGCGTGCAGGCTGTCCAGGGGGTCGTCGGCCGGCAGCAGGGGCTCCGGTGACCGGGCCACGGGCACCTCGGCCGACGCCTGGTAGACCCCCTCCAGGTACACGTCGACGCGGTACTCGCCGGCGTCCGGGCAGCGGCCCCAGGGGAGGGTCGTCTCGCCTTCACCCCCGGCCCGGTCGGCCGAGAACTCCTCCAGGCGCCACAGCCCCGACCGCTGCCACCACGGGCGGTCCGGCTCCGGGCGGGTGTAGACGATCCAGGTCAGGGCGTCCTTCTCGCGAAGCCCCTTGTGGTCGTAGGTCGCCGTCAGGGACCGGGCGTCCGCCGACAGCGCGACGGCGGAGACGGCCGCTCCCGGCGCCGGCTGGCGGAGGGGTCGGGGGAGCCCGGCCGCGGTCTGGGCGGCGGCCAGCCGGTCGTGGAGGAGGCGCACCAGGGCGGCCCGCCCGGGCTCCTGGTGGGCGAGCTGCTCCAGGGTGGTGTGGGCGGTGGCGAACAGCTCCTCCCGCTCGGCCCGCTCGGTGGTGGTGACGGCCTGCTCGGCGACCTGGTCGAAGGCGGCCACCGCCGCCTCGGTCCGGCCCTGGGCGGCCTGGGCGAGCCCGAGGGTGAGCCGGGCCGCGGCCAGGCCGGGGTTGCGGTCGGTGGCCCGCCGGGCCAGGGCCTCGGCGTCGCCGTAGCGCCGGACGAAGAAGGAGTTCGCCGCCTGGGTGGCCACGGCCAGGAGGTCGTCGTCGGCCCCCAGCTCGAAGGCCCGTTCCAGGTCACGCATGCTCCTGGTCTGGGCCGCCGGGTCGGCGACGCTGAACACGTAGGTCTGGTCCTGCTCGGGGCTCCCCTGCCGGGCATAGGCGCCGGCCCGCCGGACGTAGGCCACCGCGTACCCGGGGGCCAGGTCGACCGCCCTCGAGTAGGCCTCGACCGCCCCGCCGACGTCGAGCAGCGCCAGCCGCCGGTCACCCTCGGCGACCTGGAGCAGCGCCTCCTCCGGGACCACCGGGACTCGGGCCAGGGAGACCGCGGCGGCGACCACCAGGCAGGCGAGGGCGACCGCGACCGCCGGCCTGACCAGAGGCCGCCACATCCGCTGCCCGAAGGTCGCCGCCAGGCCCAGCACCGCCAGGACGATGGCCAGCAAGGCCAGGATGGCCGAGTACCGCTCCGACCGCACCCCCCAGGCGTCGGCGGTGGCGCGCCGGGCCGCCTGGCGCAGCGACGCCAGCTCGACCCGGTGGTAGAGCTCCCGGAAGCGGCGCTGCGCCGCCGCCTCCGGGTAGGCGCCGGCCAGCGGCGACGACAGGTCGGCGAGCTGGCCGCCGGCCGCCTTCCAGCGGGTGGCGTCGCCGGCGTAGCCGCCGGGGACGGCCAGGTCGCGCGCCTCGGCGACCCGGCGCCGCAGCTCCGCCGGCTGCGCCTCGGCGTAGCCGGCCAGCTCCCCGTAGAAGTGGACGTACGCCTCGGCGTCCTCGGCCATGGCCACGACCGCGGTGCGCTCGGCCTCCCGGGCGCTCTCGTCCTCGCGGGCGCCCGCGTCGGCCGCCAGGAACCCCACCACGCTGCTCAGCAGCGTGACCAGGACGATGCAGGTGGCCAGGCGACGCTTGAAGCGGCTGTCCAGCCGGTCGACGTCGCCGAGGTCGAGCCCAGGTCCGTCCGCCATGGCGCTCCCCCTCACCAGGTCACGGTCAGGGCCGCGCCGGCGGCCACGGCGACGACCAGCACCATCCCGGTGGCGGCCAGCCACGGCCGCACCGGCTCGCTGAGCCGGGCGAAGGTCAGCAGGGCCAGGACGACGACCAGCACGACCGACCACGCCTGGAGGAGCACGCTCCGGCGGCGGTCCTGCCGGGCCTGGCCGGCCGTCCGATCGGGGTCGAGCTGCGCCGCCTCCTGGGCCTCCAGGGTGAGGCCGGCCAGCGTCCGCCGGCGGGCGTCGAGGTCGAAGCTGGCCCCGGCTCCCTCGCCGCCCTTGAGGGCGCCGGTCGGGAAGGCCAGGGCCAGCCCCCTGGCCACCGTCCGCTGCAGGCGGGCCCGATCGGCCAGCTCGGCGGCCTCGTCCGTCCGGCCGGCCCTGCGGGCCTGGGCCGCCTCCCGCTCCAGGACCTCGACCTCGGCCACCGTTGCCCGCCAGGCGGCGGCCAGGGAGGCCTCGGCGCGGACTCGCGTGTCGGCGGCGACCCGCTGCTGCTGGACCCGGACCGTCTCCAGGACGGCCTGGCGGTCGCCGTCCACCGCCCACGTCCCCAGGGTGGCCGCCCAGAAGGCGAGGCCGGCCCCGAGGACGGTCAGGACGCTGATGGCCACGGTGGTGGCCAGCCGCCACCGTTCGCCCGGGTCGCCGGGCTCGGGCTCGACCCGGAGCTCGGCGCCGTCGTCCGGGTCGCCGAGGCGGAGCCGGACCGGGCCGTCGATCCGCAGCACCGAGACCCGCCGTCCCTCATGGAAGGTGCCGTTGGTGCTGCCGGCGTCCTCGAGGACCCAGCCCTGGCTGTCCGGCCGCAGGATCAGGTGCCGGCGGGAGACCCGCGGGTGGGCGACGATGAGGTCCGCCCCGGCGTCGCGTCCAACGGTCACCTGGACGGGCGTGCCGACGACCAGCTCGCGCCCGTCCGCGGCGACGCGGAGGACCGGACACCTGCCCACGACCATCCCTCCCGCGTGCCGTCAGAACCGCACCGACTCGGCGATGCGCCCGAACAGCTCCCGGTTGCCGTCGAAGATCGCGCTCGAGGAGAAGAACACGAGGTAGACGGACTTGGCCTCCGGTGGCTGGACGTGCACCAGGTAGCACTGGAAGCGCAGGCCTCCGGCCTGGCCGCCCGGCTCGTGCAGCTCGCCCTCCAGCCGGTCGGCCACGAAGCCGCCGACCATGACCTCCTCGCGCGCCGGGGAGAACTGGGCATCCTGGGGCAGGCGGTGCCGGAGATTCTCCTGGATCTCGTCGACCGTGGCGCCGTCGTACCGGATGGTGTCGAACCAGGTGGCCAGGCCGACCACCTCCGACGGCGACCGCTCGACCAGGGCGCTGGTCTCGGCCCAGCCGTCGGTGCCGAGCAGAGCGAACAGCGGGAGCAGCTCCCGGGCGTGGGGTGAGAACACCACCTGGTTGCCCTGCTCCTCCCGCTGCCAGCCGTCCGGGTAGCTGAACGAGAACGGCACCACGTTGTTGCTGGCGAACGAGTTGCCGAGCCCCCCGTCGCGTCCCCTGAAGAACAGCACGGCCGCCGAGACGAGCACCAGCAGGGCCACCGCGATCACCGCGACCAGCGTGCGCGACCGCCGTGGGGCGGCGCCGTCCCGCTGGGGCCGCGCCGGCTGCCGGGGCGGCCGGCGGGGCCTCGCCGGCCGGCCCGGAGCGGCCTCCCGGGGCTGCTCCGGTGGCTCGGAACGCCCCTCGACCACGGCCCGGTAGTCGGCCGCCAGGTCGTGGCAGGAGCCGTAACGGTCCTCGGGCGCCTTGGCCATGGCCTTGGCCACGACCGCGTCCAGGCCGGCCGGGAGGCCCGGCCGGCGGGCCGAGACCGGCGGCGGGTACTCGACCAGGTGCGCCCAGAGCATGGCCGCCTCGTCGTCCCGCTCGAACGGCGGGTCGCCGGTCAGGCACTGGTACAGCACGCAGCCCAGCGAGTAGACGTCGGTGCGGGCGTCGACCGGCTTGCCGCCGATCTGCTCGGGGGCGACGTAGTCGGTGGTGCCGATGAACCGCCCGCTGGTGGTCTGGCCGGACAGGGACGAGGAGCGCTTGGTGAGGCCGAAGTCGGTCAGGTAGACGTGGTCGGGGTCCTCCCGGCCGGTGCCGGAGGCGATCAGGATGTTGCCCGGCTTGACGTCGCGGTGGACCAGCCCCCGGGCGTGGGCGGTGTCGAGGGCGGCGCCGACGTGGCGCAGGATCGAGCTGGTCCGTCCCAGGTCCAGCGGGCCCTCGCGGTCAAGCAGCTCCTTCAGGTCGCTGCCCTCCACGTACCGCATGACGATGTAGCACAGGCCGTTGGCCTCGCCGGCCTCGTAGATGGGGATGATGTTGGGGTGGTCGAGCGAGGCCGCCAGCCGGGACTCGCGCAGGAACCGCTGCCGGAACCGCTCGTCCTGTGACAGCTCGGGAGCCAGCAGCTTGAGCGCGACCCGGCGACCGAGGCGGCGGTCCTGGGCGCGGTACACGACGGCCATGCCGCCCCGGCTGATGAACGACTCGACCCGGTAGCCGGCGATCTCGGTGCCGACCGCCAGCACCGGCTGCATGGGATCGACGGCGGACATGGCTCAGCGCGCCTTGTGTCCGCAGTGGCCGCAGAACTTGTGCTCCCGCGCCAGCGGCCTGCCGCACTCGGTGCAGAAGCCGACGTCCTCGGGCGCCGGATCGGTCCGCCCTTCGGTCGCGACCACCGCCCGGCTGGCCACGGGGGTGGCCTGGGTGGGCGCCTTCGGCCAGCCCACCGGGTCGCGCGTGGCCGTCCGCGGCGCCGGCCGGTCCGCCGGCGGCGGTGCCGTGCGGTCCCGAGACGCCTCGGCGGTGTCCTGGCCGCCCCGGCGGCGGGTCGTGGCGGCCAGCAGGGTGTCGCGGCGGAGGGCCCCGAACAACAGCAGGCCGAACACGACCAGCACCCCGGCGACCAGGGCCATCATCCCGAGCGGCAGCCCGCCGGTCTCGGTGCTGATCCCCTGGACGCCCGAGCCGCGGCCGCTCTGGTCCTCGTCGGTCCCCTGCTTCTGCTTCGCCACGTCGAGGGCCTGCGTGGCCAGGGCGTGGCCCGGGTACAGCTTCAGGGTCTGGTTGAGGCTCGGGATGGCCGCCTCGTAGCCCTTGTTCTTGTAGTTGTGCATGGCGGCTTCGAACACCGCGTCGGTGGGGCCCCGGCGAGGCTCCTGCTTGGCCTCGGCCAGCGCCTTCCGGATGGCCTTGATGTCGGTCATGTACGGGATCGGCTTGGCGGCCTCGTCGAAGGTGACCTGGAGGAAGCCGGTCGCCGGGGCTCTGTCGCCCTCACTCACCACGGGACCGCCCCACACGCCGGCCGCGACCGCCTTGCCCAGCGCCGGCTGGAATCTGTCCTTCTCGATCTCCGGCCCGTCCTCGATGAGGTGACCCTTGGCCTTTACGATCGGTCCCTTGTCCGAGGGCAGCTCCCTGGGGATGCCGGTGAACCCGAGGGCATAGAAGCTCACCTTCGGGGTGGTAGAGGTGGCCAGCTCGACCGTGGGCATGCTGCTTGCCCCGACCTTGAGCACGGACACGTCGGCCTTGCCGGTCTTCGGGTACAGCACGTCCGCGGCCAGGTTGCCGTAGCGCTCCTGGTCGGCCACGTAGGGATAGACCCGGACGAGCCGGGTCGTGGCGACAACGCAGCCGCCGTTGTTGTCGGCCGAGTTGTACCGGTAGCACCGCTGCAACCGCCCGTTGAGCGGGTCGTCGGGGTTGTCGTTCCTGATGGTGGTCCTGGCGAACTCGTCGGCGGGCAGCGGCGCCCGGCGGCCGTAGCGGTCGTTGAAGATGTGGTTGACCGCGTAGATCGCCGCCTTCTCGTTGTCGGCCTCGATGACGCCGCCGGCGGCGACGATCACCCCGCTGGGGTCGACGTTGAAGCCGCTCCCCTTGGTCATCACCGGCTCGTAGACCTTCTGGTACAGCCCGATGTGCTTGCCGCCCCGGTCGTGTTCGATCAGCGAGATGTTCACCTGCACCGCGGTCTCGACCCGGACCACGGCCGGCTCGGCGAGCTCGACCGGGGTCGGGTGGTCGTGGGCGGCCGCCGGCCGGGCCCCCGGCCCCAGCAGGGCCAGGGTTGTGGTGGCCAGCGCGGCCAGGAGAACGGCGCGCCGAAGGAACGTGGACGCGGGCGCGCTCGCGCCGCTCACGTGCATGGTGGTACTCCCCCCTACGCCCGAGGCGCGAGGAAGTCGGGAGTTGGTCGATCGGCGGTGCGCTTCTCGGCCGGGCCCTAGCCTCCTGGCGCCGGACTGTCGCTGCCTTGGCTCCCCCCCAGAGCCGTCGACACGCGGCCAGTGTGATCCTCGCTCGCTGCGTTGTCGAGCTTTTTGTCGGATCCGACGGCTACCGGCGCAAGGTCCAGATCCGGGCCGTCCCGTCGAGGCTGGCGGTGGCCAGCCGGCGGCCGTCGGGGGTGAAGGCGACGGCCGTGACCCCGGCGCCGTGGCTGGCCCGGGCCACCTCCTCGCCGGAGGCGGTCGCCCAGACGCGGGCCGTCCGGTCGTCGCCCCCGGTCGCCAGCAGGCGGCCGGCGGGGCCGAAGGCGACCGCCCACACGTCGCCGTCGTGGCCCGCCCAGGCGAGCTCCCCTCCGGAGTCCACCTCCCACACCCTGGCCGTGCGGTCGGCGGCGCCGGTGGCCAGCAGGCCGCCGTCCGGGCCGAGGGCGACGGCGGCGACCGCGGCGTCGTGCCCGACCCAGGTCCGCTCCCGCCCGGTGCCCGCGTCCCAGACCCGCGCCGTGTGGTCGGCGCTGCCGGTGGCCAGCAGGCGGCCGTCCGGCGTGAGGGCGACGGCGCCGACCATGCCGTCGTGGTTGGCCCGGGTGCGCTGCCGGCCCGAGACCACGTCCCAGACCCTGGCCGTCGGGTCGAAGCTGCCCGTGGCCAGCAGGCCGCCGTCGGCGTCGAGGGCGACGGCGGTGACGCCCTCGTCGTGGACGAAGCGGGCCAGCTCCCGGCCCGAGCCGACCTCCCAGACCCGCGCCGTGTGGTCGGCCCCCCCGGCGGCCAGCAGGCGGCCGTCGGCGCTCATGGCCACGGCCGTGACCCCGTCGTCGTGGGCGAACCGGGCCAGCTCCCCGCCCGAGCCCAGCTCCCACACCCGCGCCGTCCCGTCGGCCGAGCCGGTGGCCAGCAGGCGGCCGTCGGCGCTGACGGCCAGCCCGTGCACCTCGTGGCCGAGCCGGAAGGTCCGCTCGACCCGGGGGTCCGGGTCGAGGGCGAGCGCCCGCTCGATGGCGGTGACCAGCTCGTCGGCGTCGCGGCGGAAGCTCTCGTGGCGCACGAAGAACGCGTTGCGCCGCGAGAGCCTGGCCAGCGGGGCCGGCAGCTCCTGCTGGCCGGGCATGCCCGCGCCGTCGATCAGGACCGGGATCACCAGGACGTCGCGGTCCAGGGCCGTCTGGATCTCCAGGCGGACGAAGTCGCCCGGGTCGTGGAGCCGCGGCCGGCCGTCCCGGCCGGCGGCGGCCAGCCAGCGGGGGCCGATGAGGGCCAGGAGCACCTGGCAGCTGCCGACCGCGCCGGCGATCACCTCGGCGAAGTCGCGTCCCAGGTCGATGGTGTCGACGTCCATGAAGATCTGGGCGTCGCCGAAGCGGTCCGCGAGCCGGTCGTACAGCCGGCCGGCCAGGTGGCTGGCGTCCTGCCGGCGGTAGCTGATGAAGATGCCGCCGGACGGCGCCGCGGAGGCGTGCTGCATCTCGATCCGTTTCCCGGCCCGGACCCCTCGGGCCGCCTCCATGATCGCGAACCCGTCAACCCCGCGGGAGCGCGGCCAGCCGTGACGGGATCGCCGCCCGGCGGAGGAGGTCGCCGGCGTGGGAGGTGACACCGACGTCGCCGGTGAGCTCGACACCCTCGCCGGGGGGGACGGTGGCGATGAGCTCGCGGAGCCGCTCAAGGCCGAGGGACGGGTCGAAGCGGCGCCAGCGCGACGGCGTCCCCGGGTAGATGGTGACGCCGGACGCCGCCACCGTGGCCAGGTGGAGCTGGACGACCCAGGCGCCGGCGCCGTCGTGGGCCCATTCGAAGCGGACCGGGCCGAGGGCGGCGGCGGCCCGGGACCCGACCCGCCGCACGTCGTGCAGCACCCGCTCCGGGAGGGGGGCCGGGGCCGCGCGGGCGAGCATGAAGTCCTCGCCGGACCCGGCGACGCCCTCGACCAGGAGGCCGCCGGCGTCGTCGGGGAGGGCGGCCCCGGACCACTGCGCCCGGACCCCCTCCTGGGCGAGCACGGAGGCGATGGCCGTGCCCGAGGGGTCCTCCTCCGACAGGAGGGCGAACGGGTCCCGCCAGCCCCGCCGGGTCGTGAACCGGCCCGGGACCGGCTCGGCCGGGCAGGTGCGGGTCCACCACTCCCCGCCGCCGGTGGGGCGCCCGAAGCGGAACGGGGCGACCCGCCGGCCGACCACGGTCGTGGCCGGCACGGGCAGGCCGTGCAGGTCGGCGACGAGCAGGCCGAAGGCCTTGTCCCCGAGGAACCGGCTGAACCGGTTGGGCCAGCGCAGCGGCTTGGCCAGCGGGGCCGGGTCGGCCCGCTCGGTCTCCCAGACGATCGTGTGGGTCTGGCGGACGCCGGCGACGAGCGGGTGGACGCTGAACTCGACCCGCTCGGTCGGCGTGGCCGTCAGGTCGGGGGTGAACCCGTAGACGGTGCGCAGCAGCGCCACGGCGTGGTCGTGGGCGAGGGCGACGGTGCCGGGCCGCTCCACCGACCGGGGGGTGTCCCCGGGGGCGAACTCGACCAGGCCGCCGAGGGCGACCCCGGAGACCCCCCCGTCGTCGACGTCGACCGTCTCGTTGGCGATCGTGTGCAGGCCATCGGCGGCGCGGGCGCGCAGGACCGCCAGGACGTCGTCGCCGCGGGTCAGGCCGTAGCTGAACGGGCCGCCCTTGGGCGCGCCGGCGGCGAAGCTGCGGACGTTGACCGAGCCGCTCCCGGCCAGGGCGAGGAGGGCGCCGACGGCCTCGGCGGCGTCGGTGAACCGATGATCGGGGCGGTGGCCGCGCAGGCGGGCGTGGCGCTGCGGCAGGTCCCGGCCGGGGCCGAAGCTGACGAACTGGGCCACGTTGGCATGCTGAGCGAGACGGCTCAGCATCTCGTCCTTGAGCGGCACCATGGGGATGAGGATAGAAGCCGGTCGCGACAGGACGGGAGGGGTACGTGGAGCTCGCCGAGCTGCAGCACCGGATCGAGGCGCTGTACGGGGACCGGGACCGGGCCCGTGGGGTCGACGGGACCTTCCGCTGGTGGGTCGAGGAGGTCGGCGAGGTGGCCAAGGCGCTCCGGGGCGGCGACCCGGCCGCCCTGGAGCACGAGCTCGGGGACGCCCTGGCCTGGCTGGCCAGCGTGGCCAACCTGGTCGGGGTCGACCTGGCCAAGGCGGTCGGCCGCTACGCCGGCGACTGCCCCCGTTGCGGCGCCAGCCCCTGCGCCTGCCCGGTGGCCTAGCGGACGAGCCGGATGGTCAGCGGGTAGCGGTAGAGCTCGCCGTTGTTGGCCCGGATGGACGCGATCACGATCAGGATCACATAGGCGATCCCGAGGGCGATCAGGAGGAAGATGCCGATCCCGACGACCAGCAGGATCACCGAGATGATCCCGTACAGGAGCCAGCTCAGGTTGAAGTTGAGCGACTCGACGGAGTTGGCGCGCACGAAGGCCGAGCGCTGGCCGAACACCAGCAGGATGACCAGCGGGGCCACGAACCCGAGGAACAGGTAGGCGGCCACGAACGACAGCAGGTGGGACAGCATCGCCCACAGCCGCTCCTGGTCGGCGGGGAGCGGCCGCTGCCCCGGCGGACCGCCGGGAGGAGGGCCGGCCGGGGGGCCGCCGCCGGGAGGGCCGCCGGCCGGCGGGACGGGGGGTGGTGGCGGGGGCACCTGCTCCGACATCGCGCGCTCCTTCCTCGATGGCCCACCGGGCCTGACGCCCGGAGCCTAGCAGTCAGCCGCCGAGGAGTCGGCCGGTGCGGTGGCGGATGGCCAGGGTGAGCTCGTCGGCCTGGTCGTGGCTGAGCTTGGCCCCCCAGGGGGAGCGGACGTAGAAGGTGTC
>Ga0081538_10005817_pt1 | contig 10991 bp, 8 predicted proteins | sample TabmetS5T2R1_FD_71022 | JGI IMG/M metagenome (GOLD analysis project Ga0081538, IMG submission 71022) | Tabebuia heterophylla rhizosphere microbial communities from the University of Puerto Rico - S5T2R1 | ecosystem: Host-associated > Plants > Roots > Rhizosphere ...
GGGCAAATGAGCGCGGGACAAGTCTCGACTCCGAAAGGACGATGCGAAAAGCATCGGCCTTTTTCGTTGCGCTCCCTCCGCATCGTTTCGATCGCCGCGTCAGCCGGGCGCTGGCTTGGCGAGCGATCGCCGGACGACATGATCCGATCGAGCCGGGCAAACGCATCGAGTTGGGCTTGCCTGACATCGCCGTCCTGCAGAATGTCGTGCAGCGCTGGCGCAAGGCGCTCGGCCCGGCACTCCTCCTGAAGGAATTCCGGCACCGCATTCTCACCGAGCACGAGGTTCGCAAGGATCACGGAGTGCACCTTGATCAGCCGGCGGGCGATGAAGGCTTCCCACGCGGTGCCGCGATAAGCGGTCACCATCGGCACGCCTGACAGGGCCAGCTCGAGCGTCACGGTTCCTGACTTCGCCAGCGCCGCCCGCGCCGTGCGGAAGGCGGCCCGCCGCTCGTCATCGCCGACGACGATGCGTGGCCGGACCGGCCAGCGGGCGCTCATGTCGTGGATCAGGTTGGCGAGGTGCGGCAGCGCCGGCAGCACGGGCTTGAATTTGATACCCATGTCGCGCAAATGCGCCAGCGTCTCGCCGAACGGCGCCATGTGGTGGCGCACCTCGACGGCGCGGCTGCCGGGCAGGACGATCAGAACCTGGTCGCGCTCGCGCTGCTCCTGCTCCGCCTGACTGGGGCGCAGGACGTCGAGCCGTTCGAGTAACGGATGGCCGACATAGGTGCAAGGCGGCCCGCCGAGCCGCTTGTGAACCTCCGGCTCGAACGGCAGCAACGCCAGCAGGCGATCGACGTAGCGGGCGATCGCTCGTGCCCGCCCTGGCCGCCACGCCCAGACCGTAGGCGAAACATAGTCGACGATCGGTATAGACGGATCGCGCGCACGCACGCGTCTTGCGACACGCTGCGTGAAATCCGGACTGTCGATGATGACCAGCACATCCGGCTTCGTCTGCAGGACGCTCTCCGTCGCCTGCCGAATCCGGCGGAAAATCATCGGCAGTTTTCGGGGGATCGATGCAAACCCCATGATCGACAGTTCGTCGATCGGAAACAGCGTGGCGAGCCCCTCCTGCGCCATCGCGCGGCCGCCGACGCCTGAGAACCCCACGCCGTCACCGAGCACGCCGCGCAGCTCGCGCATCAAACTGGCGCCGAGCAGGTCGCCGGATTCCTCCGCGGCAACAAAAAAGATACGTGCGCCACCGGCGCTTGCCTGGAAGCTCACGCCGGCAGCCCCACCAGAAACAGCCGCGCCTTGTCGGCTGCGGCCACGACCGTTTCCGGCTCGGCCATCAGCGAGCGGCCGGCAACGATGGCGATCCCGCCGAGCGCGGCTGCGACCGCGCCCTCGATGGTGCGCGGGCCGAACGTCGGCAGGTCGAAGCGCAGATCCTGCTGCGTCTTCGGCGCCTTCACCAGCACGCCCCGTCCCGCCCTGGAACGGATGCGTCCGGCCTCGCGCAAGCGCGCCACGCGCGCGAGCAAGGCATCGGTGCCCTCGATATCCTCCACGGCGACAACATTGCCATCGATGACGATCGCGGCCTGGCCGACATCGAATGGGCTCAGCGCGCGCAACAGCTCGAGGCCGATGCCGATGTCGGCCTTCGCGCCTTCATCGGGTTCGGTACGCGTCAAAACGCCTTCGGGCACCAACAGGTCGGGCGCGATGTCCCTGACGCCGACCATGCGAAAACCGTGCATCTCGACGATCCGGCCGATGCCGGTAAGCAGATGATTGTCGCCGCCGCGAAAGGCGGCAATGATGCGAGGCGTGACGCGCAAGGTGCCGAAATCGAGCCGGATCTCGGAAAGCGCCGGCCGCACCAGTCCGCCGATGAACATCACATCGCGGCAGCGCTCCGCACGCAGCAAGCGTGTCAGCCGTCCCAATTGCCCGAGCGCCACCCAATGATGCCGGTAACGTGTGATCTGCTCCGGATCGCAAAAGCCGCGGACCCCCAAAATGACCGGCGTGCGCCCCCTGGCGAGGAGCGAATCCGCGACGGCGAACGGCAATGCGCCGCTGCCTGAGATGATGCCGGTATTGAAGTTGTCAGTCGCGGCATCCGGCATCGCCGTCACGCCTCCGAAGCGCTGGCGCCGTTGGACCCTCGCGGCAGCACCAACGACCGCTTCGCGTCGTGCCCGAGAAAATCGAGGATTTCGGCAATAGCCGGATCGGTTTCGCGTTCCCCCTGCAGCGCGGCGAGCCGGTCGGCAAACGCGCCTGTCCCGAGGAACAGCGCCCGGTAGAACGAACGTACCTTGTGCAGCCGCTCGCGCGTGAACTTGCGACGCCGCATGCCGACGACGTTCAGTCCCTCGAGCACCGCATGCTGCCCGGTCGCCAATCCGTAAGGAATCACGTCGCCGCGAATGCCGCTGACGCCGCCGATCATCACCTGCGAGCCGATGCGCGCGAACTGATGCACAGCGCTCAAGCCGCCGATGTAGACGGAATTGCCGACGTGGCAGTGGCCGGCAAGCGTCGCGGAATTGGCGAAGATGGCGTCATCACCGACTGTGCAGTCGTGACCGACGTGGCTGTAGGCCATGAAGAAGCCTCGCGCGCCGACCTTGGTCAGCCCACCACCCTTCACCGTGCCGACGTTCATGGTGACGGACTCGCGGATGATGCAGCCGTCGCCGATCTCGAGCCGCGTCGGCTCGTCGCGATAGCCGAGATCCTGCGGCGGCGAGCCGAGCGATGCAAACGGATGGATGGTGCAACCAGCGCCGATCGTCGTGTGGCCTGTGATGCTCACATGGGAGACCAGTCGCGTGCCGGCGCCGATCGTGACGTTGGCTCCGACCACGCAGAATGGTCCGATCGTCACATCGGGCGCGATGCGCGCGCCGTCCTCGACCCTGGCTGCAGGATCAATTCCCATCTCGCCCCTCATTGCCACTGCGGTCTCGCTCGCCTTTGAGCGCGTATACGCAAGTTCCGTCGGCACCGGTGGTCATGAATTGTTACGCATGATGACCAGCGAACCCGGCGTCAGGCGCCGAGCATTGCGCTGACTTCGGCTTCGGCGACCAGCGTGTCGCCGACCCGCGCCTCGCCCCGATACCACCACATGTTGCGGCGCTGGGCGATCTTCGTCATGTGATACTCGATCGTGTCGCCGGGGATCACGGGTTTGCGGAATTTAGCCTTGTCGATGGTCATGAAATAGACCGTCGGCGTGCCGGTCGTCGGCACCTTGCCCGAGCAGATGCAGATGACGCCCGCGGTCTGCGCCATGCCTTCGATCATGTAGACGCCCGGAAACACCGGCTTCTCCGGGAAGTGTCCCATGAATTGCGGCTCGTTGGCGGTCACGTTCTTGACCCCCACGGCGAACTCGTCACCGCGGATCGAATGCACGCGGTCGATCAGAAGAAACGGAAAACGATGCGGCAGCGTCTTCAGGATGACGTTGATGTCGGCGGCTTCCAGTGTCGTCTGTGTCATTCCTTGCGTCCCGGCGCCTCGCGCGAGTGCGCGTCCGCCTCTCCTGTCGCGGCCTCGCGGGCCATCCGTTCAAGCAGCATCATCTCGCGGAACCAGAGTTTGACCGGTTTTGCCGGCGTGCCTCCCCATCGCGCTCCCGGCGGAACGTCGTCGTGCACGATGCTGGTTGCCGCGATCTGTGCTCCGTCACCGATCGTCACGTGGTTGTTGATGCCAACGCGCGCCCCCAATGCCACGCCCTCGCCCAGTGTCACACTGCCCGCGATGCCCACCTGGCTCGTGATCAGGCAGCGCCGCCCAACCACCACGTTGTGCGCAATCTGCACCAGATTGTCTATTTTCGTTCCCTCGCCGATCACGGTATCACGCAGCGCACCGCGATCAATTGTGGTGTTGGCCCCGATCTCCACGTCGTTCTGGATGATGACCCGCCCGACCTGGGGGACCTTGGCGTGCCCTTCGGCCCCCGGCAGGAAACCGTAGCCGTCCTGGCCGATCCGGCAGCCCGGATGCACGATCACGGCGTTGCCGAGGAGGCTGCAGGCGAGCGTTGCGCCGGCGCCGATTGAACAGCCGCGGCCGATGGTGACGTGCGCGCCGATTACGGCGCCCGGCCCAATGACGCTGCCCGTCCCGATCTCGACATGCGGGCCAATAACGGCATGGGGCTCGACACTGACGTCGTCCTCGAGCCTGGCGGTCGGGTGGATGACGGCCGCAGGCGAAATTCCGGCCATGCCCGCCTGCAAGGGCGGGCTGAGCGCGTCGGCATGCAGCCGGCGGGCAACGGCGACAAACGCCCGATAAGGGTCGGCGACGCGCAATGCCACGACCTTTGCCGGAACGTCGTTTTCGAACCGGCGGCTGACGAGGCACGCCGCGGCATGGCAGTCCGCGAGCCGCGAGGCGTACCGCGCATTGTCAAGAAAGGTCAGATGCGAAGGGCCGGCCTCGTCAAGCACCGCGAGGCCTGTGATTGTGACCTGCGCCCGCTCGGAATCTGTGAGGACGGCTCCGGTCATCTCGGCGATATCGGCGAGCGTCAGCCGCGACGGATCGGCGAAAAACCTGTGATGCCTCATGGCCTCCGCTACCACGAAACGGCGCTGCCGGCACAGCGCTTTTCCGGTCGGATCACCGACCGGAAAAACCGCCGCTTCGTCATCAGAAGCTTGTACCGCCGCCGAACCGGAACACCTGCGTCCGGTCGTTCGGGCCCTTCGCAATGGGCACTGCGTAGTCAAACCGCAGCGGGCCGAATGGCGATTGCCAGATGAGGCCGGCACCGACTGACGCGCGCACGATCATGTTGTTCTGGGCGACAGTGACCGTCTCAAGTGTCTCCGGGAACACTGTCGGGCCTCTGTAGTCCCACAACGAGCCGACGTCCGCATAGACCGCACCCTTCAGGCCCGCTTCCTTAGGCAGGAACCAGAACGGCATCTGCAGTTCAGCCGAAGCACCCCAGTACATGGTGCCGCCGAGCGCGTCCTGCGAGGTACCCAAGGTGATGTCGCGCGGACCGAGGCCAACCGGCGCGAAGCCACGCACCAGGTTCGGTCCCATCTGGAAATGGTCCAGCATGCGCAGGCCGTTGCCGTTGCCGTTGTCGCCGCCGAGGCCCATGATGTGGCCGCCCTGGCCGCGCAGCACGCCGACCACGTCGGAGACGACCGGGAAGTAGAAGCGGGCATCCACCGTCGAGCGCAGGTACTTCACGTCGCCGCCGAGGCCGGCCACGTCCTGGCGGAATTCGACGAGCAGGCCGTTTTGCGGGTCCTTGTTGTTGTCGAGGGTGTTGTAGGCCAGCGTATAGCCCACCGCCGAGGTCCACACGGGGCCGCCTGCGAGCTCGATCTTCACCGGCAATGACGCCTCGCCGTTGAAGTAACAGCCAAGTCCGTTTGTCGACGTCAGGTCGATGCCATTCGCCTGCGCGAACGCGGGCGTCGGATTGAACGCGAGGAAGGGGTTGGCGGCGTTGTTGTTACAATCGCGCAGCGTCGGGTCGATCGAAACTTCCTGCTTATAGAGCGAGTACCTCACCTGCATGCTGAGGTCCTCGCGGAGCGCGAAGCCCAGTCGTGCCGATCCGCCGACCGTCAAGGTCTCATACGACACATAGCTCGACGGCAGCTGCTGGCGCTGGAAGATGTCGATGCCGCCCGCGACGCGATAGCCGAACAGGAAAGGCTCGACGATCGAGACGTTGTAGCCGCGGGTACGCTGGCCGTACTGAACGCCTGCCTTCGCATAGAGACCCGTTCCCAACAGGTTGCGTTCGGACACGCTGACTTCCGCGAGGAAGCCGTCGGAGGTCGAGTAGCCGCCGGACACCGAGAAGTCACCCGTCGACTTCTCTTCGAGATCGACGACGATGATGACGCGATCCGCGGACGAACCCGGCTCGGTCAGGATCTTGACGGTCTTGAAGTAGTCGAGATTCTTCAGACGCCGCTCGGCGCGATCGATCAGCGCACGGTTGTACGCGTCGCCCTCGGCGATATCGAACTCGCGCCGGATCACGTGGTCCTTGGTGCGCGTGTTGCCGCGAACGTTGATGCGCTCGACGTAGACGCGCGGTCCCTCCTCGATCACCAGCACGATCGTGACCGTTGCGTTCTGGAAGTTGCGCTCGCCGCGCGGACGCACGCTGGCGAAGGCGTAGCCGCGACGCGACGCTTCGACGGTGATCTCCTCGACCGACTTCTCGATCGCCTCGCCGTTGTAGACGGAGCCGACGCCAAGGCGCAGGAACGGCCGGAACGCGTTCGGATCAAGTCCACGGATGCTAGACTGGATGTCGATGGAGGCGACGCGATACTGCTGGCCTTCCTCGATCTTGAAGGTGACGAGGAAGCCGCGCCTCTCCGGATCGTATTCGGTCAGTGCCGCAACCACCTGCACGTCGGCATAGCCGTTCTTCAGGTAGTAGCGGCGAATCAGGTCGCGATCGGCCTCGACGCGGTCCGCGTCGTAAACGTCGGCGGAGCCAAGGAAGCTCAAGATGTTGGTTTCGCGGGTCTTGATGATGTCGCGCAGGCGATACGACGACACCGCGTTGTTGCCGACGAACTCGATGGACCTCACGCCCGTCTTGCCGCCTTCGGTGATCTCGAAGATGAGGTCGACGCGGTTGTTGGGCTGCTCGATGATCTGGGGGACGACGGTGACGTCGTAGCGTCCCTGACGGCGATAGATTTCCGTAATGCGCTGCGTATCCGACTGCACAGTCGGACGGGACAGGCTGCCGCGCGGCTTCGACTGCACCTCGGTCGCGAGCTGCTCGTCCTTGACCTTCTTGTTGCCCTCGAAAATGACGCGGCTGATTACCGGGTTCTCGACGACGGTAACGACCAGTCGGCCACCGACCTGGTTGATGCGCACGTCCTGGAACAGACCCGTCTCGTAGAGCGCCCGCAAGGCGTCATTGATGCTTCCGCTGTCAAGACGGCCGCCCGGTCCGGGCCTGAAGTAGGTCCGAATCGTCTCCGCCTCGACGCGGCGGTTACCTTCGACGACGATCGATGAGGCAGTCTGGGCGGCGGCAGGTGATGCAACATTCGCCACGCCCACGACAGCGGCCGTCAGTGCGACAGCCATCAGAGCAGCGACAAGCCCCCCCCGGAGCATCGTCATTCCAACTTTCATTCGCCAAGCGCCCTCAATCAGACCAAACGCCGAAACCCGCGCCCCGCGTCTCGACAGAATCCCGTTCCGAGGCTGCTTGTAGCCGGTTTCGACAGGGCGGCAAACCTTGTTTCGCCGCCCAAATTTCATTTCCAACCAACACGTTGCACATCGGCCACGGCTTGGGAAAAGCGGGCGTTTTTAAGACGCGACCTTAAAGATGTTCCGGATGTGCAGGATGTCGTTATAGGTGGCGAAGATCATCAGCATCAGAACCAGCGCCAAACCGACCCGGAAGCCCATTTCCTGGGCACGTTCGGACAGGGGCCGGCCCCGAACGAATTCCACCAGGTAATACATGAGATGACCGCCATCCAGCAGCGGCACCGGGAACAGGTTCAGTAGGCCAATGGACACGGAGATCACCGCCGTCAGGTTCATGAAGTAGTCGAGGCCCAGGCTCGCCGCCTGCCCCGAGAGCTGCGCGATCCGAATCGGGCCGCCGATCTGCTCGCCTCCGCCCTGTCCCGTGAACAATTTGTGCAAGAATCGGAACGTCTCTTCGACGATATGCCAGGACTGCTTCGCGCCAAGCCCGAGCGCGGTGATCGGATCGACCTTCTCGATCGTTACGCCCCCCGCCTTGCTGACGCTCTTGATCCCCAAGAGGCCGATCTTGTGGGTATTGCCGAAAACGTCCTTCGTTTCGCGCAGTTCGGGCGTCACGCGCAGGAGGACGTTCGAATCGCCGCGCTTGACCGAAATCGCCAGTTCCTGCCCCGCTCGGGTCGAAACGATGCGCTGCATGTCCGAGAAGGTGACGATCGCCGACCCATCGATGGCTGTGACGATATCGCCGGCGCGGAAGCCTCCCTTCTCGGCAGGGCTGCCCACTTCGACCGAATCGACCATCGGGCTGACATTGGGCTTGCCGTAGATGGTGTAGAGGCCGGCGAAGATGACGATCGCCAGCAGGAAGTTCGCAATTGGCCCGGCTGCGACAATGGCCGCGCGGGCGAGCACGCTCTTGTGGTGAAAGCTGACCTTGCGGTCGTCCGCCGACATCCTCTCGAGCGTCTCCGCCGACGGCGCGCTGGCCTCGTTTTCGTCGCCGAAGAACCGCACGTAGCCGCCCAGCGGAATCACCGCGAGCTTCCAGCGGGTTCCATGCCGATCCGTGAAACCGATGAGTTCCCGGCCGAAACCAACCGAGAACGTCAGGACCTTCACGCCGGCCCAGCGGGCGACCAGGAAATGGCCGAGCTCATGGAAGAACACGACGATCGTCAGAACGATCAGAAACGGGATGCCATAGCTCACCAAGCCGGTGCCTAGTGCGCTGAATCCATTCAGGAAAAAGTCCACGATCCCGTCCCCTTGCTAAAGGGCCCCCGATCCAAGCCGTTAAGATGCCTTTGCGGCAATTTCAGGCAATAGGCCGCGCGCCATATTTCGCGAGCTATGGTCAATAGCAAGCGCATCGTCAGCGGACCTGGGCAGTGAGTTGGTCCGCGACGCGGCCTCCATGGTCGCTTCAACCAGCCGGGCGATGCCGCCGAAGCCGATCCTGCCGTTCAGGAACGCATCGACTGCAACCTCGTTCGCCGCATTGAACACGGTCGGCATGGCGCCGCCGGCGCGAAGCGCCTCCTGCACCAGGCGCAGCGAGGGAAATCGCACCGGATCCGGTGCCTCGAAGGTCAGTTGGCCGATGGCCGCAAGGTCGAGCTTTTTGGCCGGCCCATCGATACGCTCCGGCCAGGCAAGGCAGTGGGCGATCGGGGTGCGCATGTCGGGCGCGCCCATCTGCGCGACAACCGAGCAGTCGGAGAACTCGACCAATCCGTGGATGATCGACTGGGGATGCACCAGCACCTCGATCTGGTCAGGCTCCAGGTCGAACAGGTGGTAGGCCTCGATGATTTCGAGCCCCTTGTTGAACATCGACGCGGAATCGATGGTAATCTTGCGCCCCATGCTCCAGTTCGGATGCTTCAAGGCCTGCTCGATCGTCGCGTTCTCGATCTGCTCGCGCGTCCAGGTGCGGAAAGGCCCGCCCGAAGCCGTCAGGATCACTCGTGTCAGATCTTCGCGGCGGCCTGCGCCCATGGCCTGGAACAGCGCGTTGTGCTCCGAATCCACTGGCAATACGCAGGCGCCGTTCTTCTCCGCGGTGCGCATGAAGACTTCGCCGGCGCACACAAGGCATTCCTTGTTGGCGAGTGCGACCGTGACGCCGCGTTCGGCAGCCGCAATCGCCGGCTTCAACCCGGCGGCGCCGCTCATCGCCGCCATGACCCAGTTCGCCGGGCGCTGCGCCGCCTCGATCATCGCAGCTTCGCCGGCGCCAACCGCAATGCCGGTGCCAGCCAGCGCCGCCTTCAGCTCCTCGTAACGAGACTCTTCGGCAATGGCCGCGAAGCGGACGTTGAACTCCTTCGCGAGCTCGGCAAGCGCCGCCACGTTCGAGTGCGCGGTCAGCGCTTCCACGCGAAAGCGCTCGCGTGACCGGCGCAAGAGATCGATCGTGCTTGCGCCGATCGACCCCGTCGCCCCGAGCACGGTTACAACGCGATCAACCTGCGGCTGAATATCACTCGCCCGCAACGGAACTGCGCTCATCACATCACCATACCAGAAGGCCCTGACCGATGCTGCCGGTCCCTGAGCGCAAGTAGCCTATCACCGCGGCGGCGATGATCGCGGCCATAAATCCGTCAAGCCGGTCCAGGAGGCCGCCGTGGCCTGGAATGATGTGGCTCGAATCCTTCACGCCGAACTGGCGCTTAAGGGCAGATTCAAACAGGTCGCCAAGCTGGGATATGACCGAAATCACAGTTCCCAGCAACAGCATCGGCGCCAAACTGCCATAGCCTGCGGCCGAAAATGCTGCGGCAAAGGCGACACTGCCGGCGAGGCCGCCGATTGCGCCCGCCCAGGTCTTTTTCGGGCTGACCCTGATCCACAGCTTCGGCCCACCGACGCCGCGCCCGACGAAATAGCCCAGAATGTCGGTGATCCACACCACGAGAAACACGAAGATCAAGGCGATGAAACCGTGCGTCGGATCGCGCCGCAGCAGCACGCACGCAAACAGTGCCGCTGCCGTATAGGCGAGCCCGATCGCCGACCAGGACCGGTGCTCCCGCGCCGAGAACAGGAACATCGCGAACAGTCCGAGTGCCACGCACAGGTTGGCGATCTCGAAGTTGTCGATGCCAAGCGCGATGCCTGCCGCCGCGAGTGACGAGAATCCCCACACCAGGACGAACGGGCGCAGGTTTCCGACGATCATCAGCCATTCGCCGAACAGGCCGATCACCGTGATCGTTGCAAGGCCGAGCCAGAACCAGCCGCCGAACCAGGCCGCTGCAATCGCAAGCGGCGCCAGCACCAGCGCGGCCATGACGCGCAATGCGAGATTCGACTTGAGACCCGGCGCGCCGTCGCCTGCCGTTGCGGGATCGGCCACTGCCTTATGATCCGGTCTTGGCGGCGAGGCCGCCGAAGCGGCGTTCGCGCCGCGCATATTCATCGATGGCCCGTTCGAGCGCGGCCTTGTCGAAATCAGGCCAGTGCAGCGGAACGAACACGAATTCGCTGTAGGCCGCCTGCCACATCAGGAAGTTCGACAGCCGCTGCTCGCCGCTGGTGCGAATGATCAGGTCCGGATCGGGAATGCCCGACGTATCGAGGTAGGTTTCGAGCAGCTCTGCGTTGATGGTTGCGGGATCGCGCCGGCCCTCGGCGACCTCCTGCGCGAGACCCTTCGTGAACGTGCTGATCGCGCCCTTGGTTGCTGCGTAGTGCAGCAGCTCGGGACTCGGCTGCGCGGCCTGGATCGAGGTCGTGTTGACGATCGTCGAGCCGGGCTCCATGTGCGGC
>Ga0081538_10005818_pt1 | contig 10991 bp, 10 predicted proteins | sample TabmetS5T2R1_FD_71022 | JGI IMG/M metagenome (GOLD analysis project Ga0081538, IMG submission 71022) | Tabebuia heterophylla rhizosphere microbial communities from the University of Puerto Rico - S5T2R1 | ecosystem: Host-associated > Plants > Roots > Rhizosphere ...
GCAACCCGAGCGCGTGGGCTATGGCGAACTGGTCGTCTACCTCGTTCGCGGTGTCGCAGTCGAGGATTACGCGTGTTGGGTCCATGTTCTCCTGTCCGATTCGATAGTCACCGTCGTATTGTAGGCCGGTGGGAGGGCGGCAGGTTGATTCCGTGCTTGCGGCGGTGGTGTAAACTTACGCCAGGAGGCACGAGACTTGGATTGGGAGATCATTTTCTGGGTTGCGCTGGCAGCCCTTGCCTTCGTCGGTGAGCTCCTTACCGTCTCTTTCTTCCTGCTCTTCTTCTCGCTCGGCGCTGTCGTGGGACTCGTGGCCGCCCTGCTTGGATTCAACGTCACGGTCCAGGCATTAGGGTTCCTCGCGGCCTCGGTCCTCAGCATGGTCATCCTGCGTCCGGCCTTCATGAATCGGCTCGCGCTTGGGGATGGGGAGAGATACCTGGGACACCGAGGGATCACGGGCAAGAGCGCCGTGGTGACGGAGGAGATAGAGGCCGGGGGCAAAGGGATGGTGCGCGTAGGCAGCGGGGAGTTCTGGACGGCCCGGTCTTTGCATCCTGACGAAAAGATAGAGCGAGGCACCAGAGTGAGGGTGCTTGACACAGATGGGCTTACCGCCCTGGTTGATACCGTGGAGAAGAAGGAGGACAAGCAATGACCGGCCTTATAGGGTTGGCTGTACTGGCGCTCGTGGTCTTTCTGGTGGCGGCGCGGAGTATCAGGATCATCCCCCAGAGCAGGGTGGCCATAGTGCAGCGTCTCGGACGCTACCACCGCACAGCCGAGAGCGGACTTACCTTCGTCGTCCCCGTTGTCGATCGAATGTTGCCCAAAACAGACCTAAGAGAACAGGTTGTGGCCTTCCAGCCGCAGGCGGTCATCACGAGCGACAACGTCGGGATGCAGATCTCGACCGTCGTCTACTACCAGGTCGTGGACGCCCGGGCCGCAGAGTACGAGGTCGCAAACTTCCACCTGGCGCTGGAGCAGATCACCCAGACCACACTGAGGAACGTCATCGGCAACCTCATCCTCGACAAGACTCTGACCTCCCGCGACGAGATCAACGCGAAGCTCCGTACTGTCCTAGACGAGGTGACGGAGAAGTGGGGCATCAGGGTGACGAGGGTCGAGCTCAAGGAGATCATCCCTCCCAGAGACATCCAGCAGGCGATGGAGAAGCAGATGCAGGCCGAGCGGACCCGCCGCGCCTCGATCCTGACCGCCGAGGGCGACAAGCGGGCCGCGATCCTGAAGGCCGAGGGAGAAAAGGAATCTTCCATCCTCCGCGCGGAAGGCGAGCAGCGCTCGGCCGTGCTGCGCGCCGAGGGCGAGGCCGAGGCCTACCGAAATGTCCAAGCAGCCCAGATAGAGATGACGGGCAAGCTCTTCGAGCGGCTGGAAAGCTCTGATATCTCTCCCGAGTCACTCCGCTACCTCTACCTGAAGGCCCTCCCCGAGATGGCGAAGGGACCGGCGAGCAAACTCTTCGTCGTTCCTTCTGAGATACAAGACCTCGCAGGCACCCTAGGAGCCCTTGCCGGCGGTGCCTCCCTCGCCGGGGAAGATGGCCCACAAGACGAAGGTGGGCAACGCCGGATCCAGGCTCGAGGCACAGGCCCGAACGGCGAACTCCCCGCCAGGCGTTAGATCCAGCCGAAGAGCAGTTGGTCTCCGGTGTGGTAGAGTCCGCCTTCTCTACCGTTTGTGGTGCTGTTCGAAGAAGCGCACCATCTCGGACGAGGCGTCGGGACCCCTGGGATCGGTGTACGAGCCGGGATAGCTCCCACCCGACCAGGCGTGACCGAGCCCGTGCACGCTCCACCGCTCCAGAAGAGTTCGACCGTTCGCGTCGTGATAGGAGAACCGGGTGTACTCGTAACCGCCGGGTGCCCGACCCTGGCGCGTCCTTACTCGGGGTGAGGAACCGTTCTGGCCACCAGTAATGGCTAGCAGTCGCTCGCCATTACGCGGATGAACGGTCGTGTCGCGATCCCCGTGAAACACTATGGTCGGCACGATCTCCGTGCGCTCTTCGTTGGGCGCTGCGACGACCGGCCCGCCCTGTCTCATGGCGGTGAACGCGGAAGAGAGATCGTGGGCTGATCCTGGGGCGAGGCCTGAGTGGACGCCGATGGCGGCATAAAGGTCGGGATAGGTCGCGCCCATAATCGCGGCCATCGCTCCTCCTGCCGACATCCCGGCTATGTACACTCTGCCTTCGGCGACCTCGTACTCGTCTACTACCTGTCGCGTGATGCCCGCAATGAGCGACGGTTCGCCCCGACCGCGCTGTTGGTCGGCGGCCTGGAACCAGTTCCAGCACTTCTGCATGTTGGCGTTGCCCGCTTGCGCGGGATACGCGACGAGGAAGGTGTGCTGCTCAGCACGTTCGTTCATGCGGGTGCCCGCAGCGAAATCATCCGGATTCTGGGTGCAGCCGTGCAGCATGACGATCAAGGGGACGGCCTGCCCGGTGTAGCCGCTCGGGATGTAAAGTTTGTAGGAGCGGGTTCCGGAGCTGTTGTTGTACGAACGCTCGACGAAGCGTCCTCCCTCGGGAACGCTGACGGAGGCGAGTTTTCCAGCCTTCGTACCGGGAGGGAGTTGCACGCCGCGGGTGAGCAGGGTCGGCCCGGGCGTCGTCCACGCAGCCTCGCCAGGCCAGTGCACGTCCGTACGCGTGGTACCCGCCGGGCCCTGGGGACTCTCCCTTACGAGACGGGAGATTGCCTCTATCGTCCCGTTCGTGTCGCCGGTATCTTCCTGCGCTGCAGGGGTGAACGTGCCTCCGAGGGCACGCTGGATAGCGGCCGTCGCCTCGTCGAGCCGGCCTTGCTGCGTGAGGCGCGTGGCCTCAGCGATACCGGGATGTATGTGGTCGTTCACTAATAGTGCTCCTTTCGATGTCAGGAAGATCTGATCCTGTCCCTAAGCGCCGCCTTTACGGCCGGGCTCGCCCTGAGGGTGCCGAGTACGATCAGGGATTCAATGGTCTGGAGGGCCAACTCAGGATCCACGTCATCGTCAATGCTCGCCAAACCGAGCACTCTTATCTCCAGCTGCTCACCGGCCTCGCGCACCGCCTCCAGATCGCGGCGACTGTAGTTCTGCAGCCCGAGCACCAGCGTCTTGCGCGCCACAGTCTGCCTAACCTGCTCGGCATGCGTCGTGAGCTGGTTGCGGATGGCCGTCCGGATGAAGTCCGTACGGTTGGAGTAGAAGCCCTCATGCACCAACAAATCTATCTGCCCCAGATCCACAAGCCCCAAATTAATCGTGATCTTCTCTGTCTCACTCATCCTGGCGCCCCATCTCTTATACATCCATACACCATCCATATGGATGGTAACACGAAAAGGTGTTGGTTTGTCAAGTAGATGCAGTCTTGATCAGGTGTCGGACGACATCCGGACGCGCGGATCGCACCTCGACCGTTTCGGAGGCGATACTCAGAAGGGTGTTCGCCATTCAGAGGGTTCGGGCGTGGACCATTGCGGTGGTCCTGCAGGATTCGGGGCTCTTTGAGAGAGAAAATACGGTCTTGTGGGGCTGAGATCGTTACCATGTAGATAGAGTAGACGTCAGGGTTTGGAGGAAGAGCATGAACGTTCTCGTGAGCGGGGCTACAGGGTTCATCGGATCAGCCCTTGTCCCGGAGCTCGAGAGGCTCGGACACCGGGTGATCCGGCTGAGCCGTTCGAAGCCTTCCGCGGAGGATACTATTCGCTGGGACCCCGTCTCTGGCGTTCTCGATCCCTGGCGCCTGGGAGGGTTGGATGCCGTCGTACACTTGGCCGCAGAGAGCGTCGGGGAAGGCCGTTGGACGCCGGCGAAGAAGAGGCGCATCATGGACAGTCGGAGAGAGGGCACCCGCCTACTCGCCGAGACCATCGCCGGCCTCCCTGAGCCGCCCGGAGTGATGGTCTCTGTCTCGGGTATCAACTACTACGGGAGTCGGGGAAACGAGCTCTTGCGGGAGGAGAGTGGCTCAGGAAACAGCTTCCTCGCCAGGGTGTGCCAGGAGTGGGAGCGGGCGGCGGACCCGGCGCGGAGGGCCGGTGTCAGGGTCGTGCATCCCAGGTTCGGAATAGTGTTTCCCCAAGGATTTTCCCGGGATCTCTTGGGCATCAAGGCGGGGATCGAGCATCCCAGGTTCGAGGTCACGTTCGGGACTAGTGACTCGACGTTCGCCAGGTTACCTGTCTACAAGCTTACGGGGGGAGGGTGGATCGGGTCGGGCAGGCAGTTCTGGAGCTGGCTCGTCGCCGAGGATGTGGTCGGTGTGATCCTCCACGTCCTTACCACCGACTCCTTGCAAGGTCCCGTCAACGCAGTGTCGGGTTCCGTCACCGCCCACGAATACACTATGACCCTGAATCGGATTTTGAATCGTCCGACTGTCTTCCCGCTTCCTGCTCCCTTAGCCCGACTGGCCTTGGGGGATTTCGCTGATGAGATGCTCCTGGCTAGCATCCGTGTCGACTCCACCAAGCTCACAGACTCAGGCTACGAGTTCCGCTATCCTGAGCTCGAAGGCGCACTGCGGCACCTATTGGAGGAGTAGTAGCTGAGTGGCCCGGCGAAGGGGAGCCCGCGAAGATCTCCTCTGGTGTCTCGAACATCGAACAAACGTCGATGCGGGATTTGTTGCTCCGCTTCGAAGGATCGGCGTACTTCGGGGAAGCAGTCGCACCGAAACTAAGGTGAGCACACGTCGGCGCTTCTTCTAGTTCTGAAGTTCAGCGGCAAAACCCGCCGTTAGAAGTAGCTCTCTGGCTTGTTGCGCTGCTTCGGCGTCCAGGGTCAGAACCAGGGCGGCTCTTTCAGTGTTCGAGTGCCTCACGTAGAGATCGAGGATGTTGATGTTATTGGAGCCCATCAGGGTCGTTACCTCGGCGAAGACGCCGGGGCGGTTCTCGACGGGGATCGCTACGTCAACGTTCGCGCCGCTCTTCTCGACGAGGATTCCGCCGAGGGCGTCGTAGGCCTCGCGGGCCTGCCTGAAACGGCCCGCCATGCTCTCGCGGTCTTTGATCTCACTGCCCAGCTGCGCCATCGCACCGGCGAATGCTCCCAGGGCTTCACCGAGAGCAGGGGCGTTCTCTGCAAGGATGTCCGACCACAGCTCCGGGTTGGAAGCGCCCACCCTGGTCAGGTCCCTGAAAGAGGGGCCGGCGAAGGAGAGCGCCTCGGGGGAGATGTCCGAGGCGACCTTCAGGAGCGCGGCCGCCATGAGGTGCGGCAGGTGTGAGAGGGCCGCCATCAGGAGATCGTGCTTCTCCGGGTCGACGGCAGTGGGGACGGCGCCAAGCTCCCTGACGAACCCGGCGACCTCACGGTAGTCCTCGGGATCGGTGCGGCCTGTTGGGGTGAGGAAGTAGCGGGCGCCCTCGAAGAGGTTCGAGTTTGCGTTGGCGACGCCAGAGAGCTGGCTGCCCGCCATGGGATGTCCGCCGACGAAGCGGAGTTTCAGGCTCTCCGCCCTACGCACGATGGCGCTCTTTGCGCTCGCGACGTCGGTGATAAGGGCGCCTGTAGGGGTGAGATCCCCGAGCAGGTCCGTCACCTTGGATATGGGCGCCGCGAGCACGAGGAGATCAGCCTCGCGTACCTCCTTTAGCGTAGAAGCGCGGTGGATGGCGCCGCTCTGGGTGGCGTTCTCGAGCACCTCCGGGGTGTCTACGCCGACTACCTCCCATCCCGCGTAGCCAGCAGCGAGACCGACGGAGCCCCCGATAAGGCCGACCCCAACGATTCCCAGCGCGTTGCTCATGCTCCTCCGAGCGCCCCTATAACCCGGTCGTTCTCGCCCGAGTCACCGACCGTCACCCGGCTCCAGCCGGGGTAGCCGAGAGGATCTCCTTCCCGCACCAGGACGCCGGCCCGCTCGAAGATCTCCGGTCCCGCCTGAACCAGGACGAAGTTGCCCTGCGACGGAATGTAGTTCAGTTTGGCCTCCCCGAAGGCGGCCTGGATCCTGTCCCGCTCCCCCACTACAAAGCGGGCGCGGGCCTCTATCTTGTCCCTGGCGCGCATCGATGCGGCGGCGGCTACCTGGGCGGCGAGGTTGACGGAGAAGGGGAAGCGGACCCGCTCGACGTAGTCGGCCACCCTCTGCTTTGCTATCCCGTAGCCGACCCGGAAGCCGGCGAGGCCGTGCGCCTTGGAGAACGTGCGGACGCAGACCACGTTCTCCATTTCGAGGGCGAGGACGTGTGAGCCGGCGTAGGCCGGGTCGGAGACGAACTCCTGGTAGGCCTCATCAAGGATAAGAAGCACATTATCGGGGAGGGCTTCGGCGAAAGCGCGCACCTCCTCGAAGGTGAGGTACGTGCCCGTCGGGTTGTTCGGGTTCGAAATTATAACGGCGCGGGTCTCGTCCTTCATGGCGGAGAGCAGCGCTCTTGGTTTGATCTCATGGTCCTCCGTGAGGGGGACCTTCGTGGTCTGTAATCCCAGCGTGATCCCGATGGAGGCGTACAGGCCGAAGGTTGGCCAGGGGAAGATCACCTCTCCAGGCCGCTCGACTAGCTGGAGGAGGTTGAGCAGGATCTCACTCGACCCGTTGCCAACCAGGATGCTCTCGAAGGCGCTACCAGGATTGGCGTAGACGACCTCCTCACGCAGGGATGCTACATAGCGGTCGGGGTAGCGGTTGGCGCGTGGTAGCGCCTCCGCGAGGGCCGCTTCGGCTTCAGGCAGAGGCCCGAAAGAGAGCTCATTCGACGTCAGCTTGACGTAGCCTTCCGCGCCACGCTCTGCGGCCGCCTCGTTCGCAGCCCGCGGCGGCCTGTAAGGGGATAATGGGTCTAGCTCGGATCTGAAACTTAGAGGCATCAGCTTTCAGGTCGTTGTATACGAATCTCAGCCGCTAAAGACTAAGCCCCTTTCAATGGCCTTGCAACATGACTGCCCGAATGTCGCCCACTACGATTTCTCTGATGCCTGGTGCCTGCGCTGGTACAATTCCAGATCCTATGGCGGATGCCGGAATACAGAAGAGAGTCAGGGAGCTCAGGGAGCGGGTAGACGAGGTTGACCGGGAGCTAATCCTGGCGTTGAGCGAGCGGGCGCGCATCGTGCAGGAGATCATGGATCTCAAGGCAGAAGCGGGGGCCCCCATCTACGACCCCAAACGTGAGGAGGAGATCCTGCGTAGGGTGGTCGATCGCAACCCAGGTCCGATCTACGACTCCTCCATGAGAGATATCTTCGAGCTCATCCTTCATCGCATCCGCGACCTTGAGATCCAACGCGGGGAGTTTCACAGGTAACATGGACGTTTCGGCAAGCGTAAAGACAAACGTGAAAACAACAAACGGCCTGATCCAGCCAGACACCTTCAGGGTGATAGCGGGCCCCTGTACGGTCGAGAGTTACGAGCAGTTCGTCGCCTCCGCGAAGGCCGTAAGGCGGGCCGGTTTCGACTACGTCCGCGGCGGCGCCTTCAAGCCCCGCACCTCCCCTTACTCCTTCCAGGGACTCGGCGAGGAAGGGCTCAAGATACTCTCCGAAGTCGCAGGAGACCTTGGCCTTAAGATCGTCACCGAGGTTATGGACCCTTACGACATAGAGATGGTCATGGAGCACGCGGAGATATTGCAGATCGGCGCCCGCAATATGGCCAACTACTCCCTGCTCAGGCGCGTCGGCGGTGCGATAGCCGGCACGGATCACGGCGTCGTCCTCAAGAGGGGGCTCTCGGCGACAGTCGAGGAGTGGCTGCTCGCGGCCGAGTACATCACGGCGGCGGGTGGGGACAACGTAGTCTTGTGCGAACGCGGAATCCGCACTTTCGAGACGAGCACGCGTTTCACGCTGGATCTATCGGCGGTAATCGTGGCCAAGAGGCTGACGGATCTGCCCGTGATCGTTGACCCCTCTCACGCCGCTGGACGGCGCGACCTGGTCGTCCCGCTGTCCAAAGCAGCGGTCGCAGCCGAGGCCGACGGCCTGATGGTGGAGAGCCACCACGAACCGCAGGAGGCACTGTGTGACGGGGAGCAGGCGCTCCCTGTCGAAGCCCTCTTGGGTATGAAAGACATGTTGCAACCGTTCGCCAGGGCCATGGGCAGGGAGGTTATCTAGTCTCGGGCATGGATCCCGTAGGCTCTATGGGCCGCCTCGGGGATAGGTTCGTGCTCGTGCGCGAAATCGGCACTGGCGGGAAGTCGCGTGTCTTCCTGGGTCGTGACGAGGTACTCGACCGTCCCGTCGCTGTCAAGATCGTAGAACCGGATCCCGATGACCCTGAGGTCGGTCTGCGATTTCAGCGCGAGGGTAGGTCCGCCGCCAGGCTCTCCCACCCCAACATCGTCAGGGTCTTCGACGCGGGCGAGGACGAGCTTTATGGGCGCGCGGTCTCCTATATCGTCACAGAGTACGTCCCTGGCGGAGACTTCGAGGATCTGATCGACAGAAACGGACCTCTCCCCGAGACGATGCTCTTGCGGATTGGGGCCGCCGTCGCCTCGGGGCTCGCCCACGCCCACGAGCATGGCATCATCCACGGGGACGTCAAACCACGCAATGTGCTCATGGATGAACGGGGGAGTCCCAAACTGGGCGACATCGGCATAGCCAGTGCCCTCGACAGGACGACAAGCCACTATCGCGGCGGCTCTTACCTCGGAACGGTGTCGTACTTCTCCCCCGAGCAGCTTCGGGGAGAGAAGGTTTCCCCCAAGACCGACATCTACTCGTTCGGCGTCACGCTCTACCGCGCGGCGGTCGGCAAGCGGCCCTTCTTCGGCAACTCCCGGGACGTCGCAAACCAGCACATACTGGCGGCTCCCACTCCTCCCAGGGAGAGGGGAGCGCGTATCAGCGAGGGTCTGGAGACCCTGATCCTCGATTGCCTCGCGAAGGACCCGGACAGGCGCCCTGACGCCACCCGCCTGCGCGACAGGCTTCTCCAGGGCGGCGCAACCGCCGCCATTGCCCGGCCGGTAACCAGAACCGTGGGGGCCGCCAGCCTCCCTGATACGGCGGGGACCTCGCGCCAGACAGGGACGGCCGGTACTTCTGGAGTCGGCGTCTTCAGACGAAGGCCGGACCACAAGAACACCTCTTCCGGTCTGTCCGAGAGCACGATAAGCCTCCCGACACGCACCTTCAGGGCCGGCTCGCGGCAGAGGACGATGCTGGCCGCTCTCGTGGCTGCACTCCTCCTCTTGCTACTAATTGTTGCGGGCGCCTGGGCGCTGTTGGGCCTGGAGGAGCAGGGCTCCGGGATCCCAGGACAGGGCGCAGGCCGGAACGAACAGGCCGCGGGCGGCGGGCCGCAGAAGTCCAAAGAAGAGCCGGGGCAGGGTGCAGGTGGGGAAGTCCAGAATCCCTCGGGTGGGCCAGGGTCCTCGGACGGTGCCCAGAAAGAGGACCAGGCTCCAGCCCCACCGCTTTCGGAGGCCGAGAGAGTTGTATTCAACCTGTACTATCAGGAGTCTTTCAACAGGGTAGACGCCTCGTGGGAGTACCTTTCCGAGCGGCTACAGAACGAGATAGGTTCCCCGGAGCGGTGGGCTGAGCGTGAGGACATCTACACGTTTACCTACATGGAGTTCACCTCTTTGCCTGTGGCCAGGGCCGTTGGTGATACCGCCGAGGTCACGTTCGAGGTGAGGTTGGACCACACCTGGGGATCTGAGTCTCGCTCGGGGACGTGGATCTGTGTCAACGAGGGCGGGGAGTGGAAGCTGGACCGTCTGGAGAACGCGCAGACCGTGCGCGTCTAGCCGACCCGGTACAGGATGTCTCGGCTGTTCGGCATCGCGCCGTCCTTACCCTATAATCACGCGCGTGATCAGGTTCGCAGACAGGTTCGTCCTGGAGCACGAACTGGGCTCGGGAGGCATGGCCAGCGTCTTTCTGGGACGTGATGAGGTACTGGACCGTCCCGTCGCTGTGAAGCTGCTCGACCCCGTCCATGGAGGTACGGATATCGGCGACCGCTTCGAGCGTGAAGCACGCACCGCGGCCCGTCTTGCGCACCCGAACATAGTGCAGGTCTACGACGCAGGAGAAGCCGAGTTCGACGGCAGGGAGACCTCCTACATCGTCATGGAGTACATCCCCGGCGGGGACCTCAAAGGGCTCATAAACTCGCGGGGTCGGCTGTCAGGTGCGGAGCTCGCCAGGCTCGGTGAAGAGGTCTGTGCCGGTCTGGCCCACGCCCACAAGCGAGGTGTGATTCACCGCGACATCAAGCCCCACAACATCTTGCTCGACGAGAACGGGCATGCCAAGGTAACCGACTTCGGTATCGCTCGTGCTCTGGACGAGGCGACGCAGGCGACGAGTACCGGCGCCTACCTCGGAACAGCCCTGTACTCCTCGCCTGAGCAGCTCCAGGGACAGAAGGCGACGCCCAAGAGCGACGTCTACTCGCTGGGGGCGACACTCTACCAGGCTGCTACCGGAGTGCCGCCCTTCTCCGGTAGCACCCCGCTAGAGATCGCAAGCCAGCACGTCTCCAAGACACCGGTCCCCTGCCGCGAACGTGGCGCCGACGTGAGCAAGGACTTGGAGGCCCTGATCCTGGCCTGCCTCGCGAAAAACCCCGACGAGCGCCCGACCGCCGAAGGGATGAGTTCCCGGCTCGAAGCGGAGATTCCCTTCGCCGGTGCCACGCAAGCGCAACCCGCAGCCCCGGTCACCGTCCCTACCAGCGCGGAGCAGGCCCAGGTACCCCCGCCGGGAGACCAGGCGGGCGGGGCGTTACGCCGGGATCGTAAACAACGACGCATGGGACTCCTAGCCGTCATTGCGCTACTGGCCGTGCTCGCGGTGGTAGGAGCCCTCGCCGCGCCGGAGCTCTTCAAAGGGGGCGGGGGTGTCGGATCTAACAATGCGGTACAGAACAACGCGCAAGCTGGTGGGAAGGCAGGAGGGTCGGATGAACGATCCGGCGGAGAGTCCGGTGGCGATCAGGGTTCGCAAGGCTTGGACGGGAACCAACAGAGCGCGTCTTCCTCCGCCAGCGCGGACGC
>Ga0081538_10005819_pt1 | contig 10989 bp, 8 predicted proteins | sample TabmetS5T2R1_FD_71022 | JGI IMG/M metagenome (GOLD analysis project Ga0081538, IMG submission 71022) | Tabebuia heterophylla rhizosphere microbial communities from the University of Puerto Rico - S5T2R1 | ecosystem: Host-associated > Plants > Roots > Rhizosphere ...
AACGTGCGGTCGGTGGAGTCGACCACCTCGGCTCCGTCGACGGCCTTGACCGCGTCGACGATCTGGTGGGCGTGATCGGTGCCCGCCGCGTCGACGGTCATGTCCCTGAGCGTGTGGACGTCGTCGACGGCGACGAGGTCGACCGAGCCGATCGTCCCGCCGGCGTCGCCGATCGCGGTCGCCACCCGGCCGAGCATCCCCGGGCGGTGGTCGATCCGCACTCTCAGGACGAACGAGAACTGTGCGGATGTGGGGAGCGGCACCGGAATCAGTAGGGGGCCCCGCCCCCTGGGCCATTCCGTGTCGAGCGATGTCCCATGGGGCACCCCCTAGTAGCCGAGGCGGGCGAGGCGCTCGGCCTCGGCCTGGCGCTTGGCCTCGCGCTCGGCGCGGCGCTCTTCGTCGCGATCCTTGCGCTGGCCCTCGCTGTCCACGTGGACGATGCGGACCGACGAGCGGAACGAGCCGTCGCGGCCGTGGGTCTCGAGCTCCTCGCGCCGGGCGGGCCGGCCGCGGTCGCCGCTGTCGCGGTCGCCGCGATCCCCGCGGTAGCCGCCTCCGCCGCCTCCGCCACCGCCGCCGCGGTAGCCGCCGCCTCCGCCTCCGCCACCGCCGCCACCCTGACGGCGCCCGCGGCCACGGCCGCGGCGGTCGTCGTCGCGGGTGCGCGGGTTGACGATGGCCTTGACGTCACGGACCGGGGTGGCCGCGAGCCGCACCCACGCGGTGAAGACGGGGTCGCCCGGCTTGTGGCCCTGGGCCTGCTCGGCGCACACCGACGACCACTTCATCGTCTCGCCGTCGTCGCGCCGCTTGGGCTGCAGCGCCTCACGGACGGCCTCCGCGCCGCCGACGCGCTCGATCGCCGCCACGAGGCGGGCCTGCGCGCGGGCCGAGCGGCTCGGCGAGGTCGGCGGCGGAGCGGCGGCCTGGGGCTGTGGCTGCGGGGCGGCCTCCGTCTCGGCCGCAGGCGCAGCCTCACCCTCGGCGGGAGCCTCAGCGGCCGGCTGCTCAGCGGGCTCCGGCTCGGGCTCGTTGGCCTCGACCGCCGCCTGCTCCTGCTTGCGCAGCTCACTCAACTTCGCGAAGAACGTCCGCCGGTGCTTCTCGGCAGCGGTCAGCCGCCGCCGGCGCCGAGGCCGATCGCCCTGGCCGCCACGACCGGGCCGCTGGCCCTGCTGCGGCGCCTGCTGGGCCGCCGGCGGCGACGACTCAGCCGCGGGCGCCGGCGATTCCTGGGGCGCGGGCGCGGACGGCTCGCCGGTCGCCGCCGCGGGCGCCGGAGATTCGTCGGCCGCCGGCGCGGGCGCCGGAGATTCGTCGGTCGCCGGCGCGGGCGCCGGTGATTCCTGGGCCGCGGGCGCGGGCGATTCGTCGGCCGCCGGCGCGGGCGCCGGAGATTCGTCGGTCGCCGGCGCGGGCGCCGGAGATTCCTCGGCGGCGGGCGCGGGCGCCGGTGATTCCTGGGCCGCGGGCGCGGGCGATTCGTCGGCCGCCGGCGCGGGCGCCGGAGATTCCTCGGCCGCGGGCGTGGGAGCCTCGTTGGCTGCCGGGGGCGCCGACGATTCCTCGGCCGCGGGCGTGGGGGACTCGTCGGCCGCAGGCGCCGGGGACTCGTCGGCCGCAGGCGCCGGGGACTCGTCGGCCGCAGGCGCCGGGGACTCGTCCGCCGTCGGCGTGGGCGCCTCGGTGGGCGCTTCCGTCGCCTCGGCGGGGGCCGGGTCTCCGTTGCCTTCGGCGGCCGTCGACTCGGGTGCCGGAGTCGCCTCGCGGTCCTCTGGGCTCGGCGTCTCGCTCATCGATCCTGCCGCGGGAGCATGGACCCGCCAGCATAGCGACGCGGGGTCGTATGGCGGGCCGCCCCCCGGGACGGCGCAGGGCAGGTCAGGGGCGTGCTTCGAAGGGCGGGCCGGAAGGGCCGGGTTGCGCATGGCGGAAGCCGGCCTGGCGACCGACGCGCGGTCGGGTCAGAGTGGGGTCGTCCATGGGTGATATGGACCCACGGACGACCCCAGGCCGCGCCTGCAGCCGTTCCCGAGCCCGTTTCGAGGCGCATCGTTGCGCCATGCGGAAACCGCCGCCGCCGCAACGACCACCGAGCCTCCCTACGTGCGGGAAGTTCGTCCGCTGTCTGCGCGCGGCGGTACTAGCCTTTCGATCTCCATGGCCACGACCGACGGAGACGCGCCGCGCGAGCTGTTCCTGATCGACGGCAACTCGCTCGCTTACCGCGCGTTCTTCGCCCTGCCGGAGTCGATCGCCACCTCCGACGGCCGCCCGACCAACGCGATCTTCGGCTTCGCGTCGATGCTCGTGAAGATCCTCACCGACTACGGCGAGGTGCCCACTGTCGTGGTCTGGGACGCGGGCATGTCCGGCCGCAAGGAGATCAGCGCCGACTACAAGGCCCAGCGCTCCTCGCGCCCCGACCTGCTCAAGCTCCAGTGGCCGCACCTGCGCCCGCTGGTGGAGGCGTTCGGGTATCGCAACATCAGCGTCGAGGGCTTCGAGGCCGACGACGTGATCGCCGCCCTGACCCGCCAGGCCCGCGACCGCGGGATCCCGGTCATGGTCGTCACCGGCGACCGCGACGCCTACCAGCTCGTCCAGGACGGCGTGCGGATCATGACGACGTCGCGCGGGATCACCGACACCAAGGTCTACGACACCGAGGGCGTGATCGAGCGCTACGGCATCCCGCCGGAGAAGATCCCCGACTTCATCGGCCTCAAGGGCGACACGAGCGACAACATCCCGGGCGTCCCGGGGATCGGGGACAAGACGGCGTCGGAGCTGCTCCAGCGCTTCGGCGACCTCGAGGGCGTGCTCTCCAGCGTCGACGAGATCTCCGGCGCCAAGCGCAAGCAGAACCTGACCGAGCACGCCGACGCGGCGCGCCTGTCCAAGCAGCTCGCCACGATGGTCACCGACGTGCCGATCGACCTCGACCTCGAGGCCGAGCTCGCCCGCCGCCCCGAGCGCGAGAACCTGCGCAGCGTCTTCCGCGAGTGGGAGCTGCGCGACCCGCTCAGACGCCTGGAGGAGGCGCTCGAGGCGGCGGAGATCGAGTCGATCCCGCGGCCCGAGGCCGCCGCCGCCCGCACCGTCCCGGTCAAGGCGAACGCGACGCCGGGGGACGTCGCCGCCCTCACGGGCGACGAGCTGTTCCTCGTCGCCGAGGCGCCGGTCGTCCCGGAGGGCGAGCTGCTCCCGCGCGAGCCGCGCTGGCGCTTCGGCGCGTTCGCCACCGGCGCCACGACAGCCCTGGCCGGCGAGATCGACGACCCTGCCGAGCTGGTCGCCGCCGCCGGCGGCCGCCCCGTCGTCGCCCACGACGCCAAGGCGCTCGGCGAGGTCCCCGAGAACCTCGTGTTCGACACCGAGCTCGCCGCCTACCTGCTCGACCCCGCTCGCCGCGGCTTCCCGCTCGACGAGCTGTGCGAGGAGCGCGGCCTCGCCGTCAGCACCGAGGACGAGAACGCCACCCGCGCGGTGCTCGTCCACGACCTCGCGGCCCAGCAGCGCACCCAGCTCGACGAGCGCGGCCTGACCGACCTGCTCAACGACATCGAGCTTCCGCTCGTCCACGTCCTGCGCGAGACCGAGAAGATGGGCATCAAGCTCGACACGCGGCGGCTGGAGGAGGCGGCACGGGAGATCCGCACCGACGCCGAGCAGCTCGAGCGCGAGATCTGGGAGATGGCGGGCGAGGAGTTCATGATCGGCTCCCCGCAGCAGCTCGCCGAGGTCCTGTTCGTCAAGCTCGGCCTGTCCCGCAAGCGCCGCGGCAAGACCGGCTTCAGCACCGACGCCCGCGTGCTGCAGGCGATCCGCGACGAGCACCCGATCATCCCCAAGATCGAGCGCTTCCGGGAGCTCACCAAGCTCGTCCAGACCTACCTCGACGCGCTCCCCGCCTGGATCGGCGACGACGGCCGCCTGCACACGACCTTCCTGCAGACCAACGCGGCCACGGGACGGCTCGCGAGCATCAACCCGAACCTCCAGAACATCCCGATCCGCACCGAGACGGGTCGCGTCATCCGCCAGTGCTTCGTGGCCGAGCCCGGCAACGTGCTGATCTCGGTCGACTACGAGCAGGTCGAGCTGCGCGTGCTCGCCCACATCGCCAACGAGCAGGTGCTGCGCGACATCTTCCTGCGCGGCGAGGACGTGCACACCGAGACCGCGTCGAAGGTGTTCGAGCTGCCGCCCGAGCGGCTCGACGTCGGCATGCGCTCGAAGGCCAAGATGGTCAACTACGGGATCGTCTACGGCCTCTCCGCGTACGGGCTCGCCGACCGCCTGCAGATCCCGCAGGAGGAGGCGCAGGAGTTCATCGACCGCTATCTGGAGCGCTTCCCGGCCGTCGCCCAGTTCATGAAGGACGCGGTCGAGCAGGCCGAGCAGCACGGCTACGTCTCGACGCTGTTCGGCCGCCGCCGCCAGATCCCCGAGATCCGCGCCCGCAACTGGCAGACGCGCAAGCTGGGGGAGCGGCTGGCCGTCAACTCGGTGATCCAGGGCACGGCGGCCGACATCATCAAGGTCGCCATGGTGCGCGCCCACCATGCGCTCGCCGCCGAGGGCCTGCAGACCCGCCTGATCCTCCAGATCCACGACGAGCTGCTGGCCGAGGGGCCCGAGGAGGAGTCCTCGCGCGCCGCCGAGGTCATCTCGCGCGAGATGGTCGCGGCCGCCGACCTCGACCCGCCGCTCAAGGTCGACGCCGGCTCGGGCCCGAACTGGCTCGAGGCGAAGTAGTGGTCCCGCCCGGACGGAACCACTAGTGGACAAAGGCGTCGCCGTCGCGGTGGCGGCGGCCATCGGCGGCGTCGTCGCCGCCCAGGCGCCGCTCAACTCGCAGCTCGGCCGCGCGGTCGGCGGGCTGCAGGCGTCGGTCGTCGCGCTCGCCGTCTCCTTCGTCGCCGTCCTCGTCCTCGCCGCGCTGACCGACGGCCTCGGCGGCCTCCGCCGGATCGGGGACGCGCCGCTCCACGTCGCGATCGGCGGCGGCCTCGTCGGCGCCCTCTACGTCGGCAGCATCGTGTTCACCGTCCGCGCGCTCGGCGCGGGCGGCCTCACCGCACTGACGATCGCGGGGCAGCTCGGCCTCGCGATGGTCATCGACCACTTCGGCTGGCTGGGCGTCGAGCGCTCCCCGATCACCGCCGCCAAGCTCGCGGGCGTCGTCCTCCTCGCGCTCGGCACCTGGCTCGTCATCCGCGAGTGAGCGCGGGCGCCTGGCCCGCCGGGACCTCCTGGTAGTCGGGCAGCGTCTTGAGGACGTCCTCCGCGCCCGCGGGGGCGTAGATGGCGAGGATGACCATCGGCTCGTAGCCGGTGTTGAGCGTCGAGTGGAAGGCGCCCTTGGGGATGAACACGGTGTCGCCCGGGCGGACCCGCTGCGGATCCCCGTCGTCGACCATCTGGTCGCCCTCGCCGGCGAGGATGTAGAGGATCTCGTCGGACTCCGGGTGGTTGTGGCGGTCGTGGCCCTTCCCGGGCAGCAGGATGACGTGCATCATCGAGACCTCGGTGCCCTCGGTGTTGTCCGCGGCCACGAGCGGCTTGATGACGCCCCAGTCGAACGACATGGTCGGCAGCGAGGCGGGGTCGACGAACTTGGACATAGAACTCCTTATGCGGCTTACTCGCACTCGCAAGCTCGTGCGAGCGCCTTAGATAGACAGCTCCTTGAAGCGCTTCATGTTCTCGGTCATGGCCACCTCGGTGGGCAGCCGCTCCATGCTCGACGCGCCGTAGAAGCCGGCGATGCCCTCGGTGCGGTCGAGCACGTACTGCGCGTCCTCCGGCTCGGCCAGCGGACCGCCGTGGCAGAGCACGATCACGTCGGGGTTGACCCGCACCGCCGCGTCGCGCATCTCCTGGATCTCGGTGACGCACTCATCCAAGGTCTTCGCCGTGTGCGCGCCGATCGTGCCCTTGGTGGTGAGGCCCATGTGGGGGACGAGGACGTCGGCGCCCGCCTCGGCCATGGCCACGGCGTCATCGGGGTTGAACGTGTACGGCGTGGTCAGAAGTCCCAGCTCGCGCGCCGTGCGGATCATGTCGACCTCGAGCCCGTAGCTCATCCCGGTCTCCTCGAGGTTGGCGCGGAACGTGCCGTCGATCAGGCCGACGGTGGGGAAGTTCTGCACGCCCGCGAAGCCGGCGGCGACGATCGAGCGCAGGAAGACGTCCATGAGCCGGAACGGATCGGTGCCGCAGACGCCGGCGATGACCGGCGTGTCGCGCACGACCGGGAGCACCTCGCCGGCCATCTCCATCACGATCGCGTTCGCGTCCCCGTACGGCATCAGCCCGGCCAGCGAGCCGCGCCCCGCCATCCGGTAGCGGCCGGAGTTGTAGATGATGATCAGGTCGGTGCCGCCGGCCTCGGCGCACTTGGCCGACAGCCCGGTGCCGGCGCCGGCGCCGATGATCACGCCGCCGCCGTCGAGCGTCGCGCGCAGCTTGGCGCGTGCCTCGTCGCCGGTCATGACTTCATGTACTCGTCGAGCTTGTCGGCCATCGCCTGCGCGAACTCCGGGTCGTTGACGTTGTGGTCCATCTCGATCAGCTCCACGCGGTCGTCGAGGCCGTCGCGGATCGCCGCGAACAGCGCCTCGTCGGCCTCGGGGTCGTGGAACGGCTGGCCCTCGGCGTCGATCATCGAGACGCCCTTCAGGGGCAGGAACAGCGCGGTCCGCCCGGTCGCCGCCGACAGCTTGCGCGCGATCTGGCGCCCGAGCTCGGCGCACTCCTCCTTCGTCGTCCGCATCAGCGTGACCGACGGGTTGTGCACGTACAGGTTGCGGTCCTCGAACTGCGGCGGCACCGTCGCGCGGGCGCCGAAGTTGACCATGTCGAGCGCGCCGCAGGAGACGACCTGGGGGAGGCCGATCCGCCCCGCCGCCTCGAGCCGCTCCGGCCCGGCGGAGAGCACGCCGCCGACCAGCTCGTCGCACAGCTCGGTGGTGGTGATGTCGAGCACGCCCTTGAGGAAGCCCGAGTCCATCAGCCCCTCCATCGCGCGCCCGCCGGCGCCGGTGGCGTGGAAGGTCAGCACCTCGTAGCCGAGCCCCTCGAGTCGCTCGCGCGCGGCCGTCACGCTCGGGGTGGTGACGCCGAACATCGAGGCGCCGATCAGCGGCTTCTGCTCGCCCAGCTCGACCGGGGGCGCCTGCATCATGCCCGCCATCGCGGCCGCCGCGTTGGCGAGGATGCGGCCCGAGATCGAGTTCACGCCCGCGACGTCGGTGACCGACGCCATCATCGTCACGTCGCTGGCGCCGACGTAGTCGGCCGTGTTGCCGGCCGCCATCGTCGACACCATCAGCTTCGGCGCGCCGACCGGCAGCGCCTGCATCGCGCGCGTGGCGATCGCCGTGCCGCCCGAGCCGCCGGCGGCCAGCACGCCGCCGATCCGGCCCTCGGCGTAGAGGCGGCGGGCGAGCTCCTCCGCGGCCTCGGCCATGGCGGTCACCGCCGCGCCGCGGTCGCCCGCTTCGGCCAGCGCGCGCGGATCGCCGCCGACGTGCAGGTCCGGCTCCACGCCCACGGGCTCGTTGACGCCCGCGTCGGCCAGGATCGTCTCGACGCCGTGCATGCGCAGGCGCTCGCGCAGGTACGCGTACTCGGCGCCCTTCGTGTCGAGCGTGCCGACGAGCAGGACCGCCCTCGAGCCCTCCATTCGCTCCTCCCCTCGGGTTGGGTTGCGCGACCCTACCGAAGCCGCCGCTTCCGGTGCATGGAACCTTGTGATTGGATGACGGAATGCGCGATCGACGCGACAGCGTGCAGTCCCTCGAGCGGGCCTTCGACCTGCTCGAGGCGCTCTCCGCCGGCGGCGAGCTGGGCGTCACCGAGCTCGCCAACCGCACCGGGCTCGTCCCCAGCACCGCGCACCGGCTCCTGCACACGCTGGCCATGCGCGGCTACGTGAGCCAGAGCGCCGACTCCGGCCGCTACCTGCTCGGCTACAAGGTCGTCGAGGTGGCCAGCGGGCTCGAGCACCGGCTCGAGCGCCTGCGCGTGGTCGCCCGCCCGCACCTGGAGCGGATCCAGCGGGCCACGGGGGAGACCGTGAACCTCGTCGTGCTCGACGCGGACCGCGTCGTCTACGTCGACCAGGTCGAGGGCTCGCGCAGCGTGCGCATGTTCACCACGGTCGGCACGAGCGTGCCCGCGCACACGACCGGGTCGGGCAAGGCGATCATGGCCGCCGGGCCGCAGGAGACCGTGGCGGCGCTGTACGGCGACCGCGAGCCGCTCGAGCGGCTGACCGACCACACCCTCGTGACCCTCGAGGCGCTCGAGCAGGACTTCGTGCGCATCCGCCGGCGCGGCTACGCGATCGACAACGAGGAGCACGAGGAGGGCGTCGCCTGCGTGGCGACCGCGGTCTTCGACCACACGGGGCGGCCGGTGGCGGCGATCAGCGTGTCCGGGCCGACGGCGCGGATCCTGCACGCGAAGGCCGCCGACCTCGGATCGCTGCTGGCCGAGCACGCGGCGAAGGTGTCGGCCGCGCTCGGCCACGACGCCGCCGCCTGATCAGGCGCCGGGGCGGAGGAGGTCGAGCGTCCCGCGCAGGTGCGCGGTGAGGACCTCCTGCGCGCGCGCGAGCTCGCCGGCGCGGATCGCCTCGGTCAGCGCGCGGTGCTCGACGAGGATCGACGCGCTGCGCTCGGCGCTGACCAGCAGCGACGTGATGATCATGCGCTGCTGCCGGTCGCGCAGCGAGTCGTAGAGGCCGGTCACGATCGGGTTGCCGGCGGCGGTGACGAACTTGGTGTGGAACTCGCGGTCGACGGCGACGAAGCCGTCCGCGTCGCCCGCCGCGATCCGCTCCTCCTGCTGGGCGATCGCCTCGTCCATGGCGCGCGCCAGCACCTCCGACGGGCCGTTGGCGAGCACCTTGTCGAGCGCGAACCGCTCCACGAGCATGCGCGTCTCCATCACCGCCTCGACCTCGCCGACCGAGACCGGCACCACCAGCGCACCGCGCTTGGGGTAGAGGCGCAGCAGCCCCTCGCCCTCGAGGCGCAGGAACGCCTCGCGCACCGGGGTGCGGCTCATGCCCAGCGCGTCGGCCACCTCGCCCTCGGTGATGAAGTCGCCGCCGGCGAACGTGGAGTCGAGGACGCGGTCCTTGGTGAACGCGTACGCGCGGTTCGTGGCGGTCATCTTCACGGGCGAGCTTGCCATAGGTACCGGTCGGATGCTACAAAGATGCAACTTAGATGCAACGCCGTCCTGGGGAGGACGGGGCGGAGACAGGGGAGAGGGGCGCATGGCGTCAAAGCTGTGGATCGTGCTGCTGACCGTCGTCGTATGGGCGCTCGCCGCGACCGCGGCACACGCGCAGGGAACGACGACGATCAAGGCCGACGACTCGGCCGGCTCGTCGTGGCAGCCGTCTGAAGTGACGGTGTCCACCGGGGACACGGTGCGATGGGAGTTCGACGAGGCGACGCTCCCGCACACCGTGACCTCGACGAGCACGAACTGGAGCAAGAACGAGTCGCGCGACCCCGGCGGCCCCGCCGTCACCCACACCTTCGACGCACCCGGCACCTACACGTTCCGCTGCAACCTCCACGGCGACATGACCGGCACGGTCACCGTCGAGGCCTCCGACGAGGCCTACGACGTGCTCGTCTTCTCCCGCACGACCGGCTTCCGCCACGAGACCGCGATCGCCGCCGGCAGGACCGCGCTCACCCAGATGGCCGCGGCCGAGGGCTTCAACGTCCAGCTCAGCGAGGACCAGACCCTGTTCACCGACGCCGGCCTGCGCCCGTTCGAGGTCGTCGTCTTCCTCAACACCGACGGCGAGGGCATCCTCAACGGCGCCCAGCGCAACGCGTTCGAGCGCTGGACGCAGCGCGGCGGCGGCATCGTCGGCATCCACGCGACCGCGAACGCCGACCGCAACTGGGCCTGGAAGGGCGACATGATGGGCGGCGCGTGGTTCAACAACCACCCCGACGGCGCGCTCCAGTTCCAGCAGGCGAAGGTCCTCCGCACCGACGACACGCACCCCGCCACCGTCGGCGTCCCGGAGGAATGGACGCGCGAGGACGAGTGGTACAACTTCACCGCCGAGCCGCAGAACGTGCACGTCCTGCTCAAGCTCGACGAGAGCACCTACGTCGAGCAGGACGGCAGCGACGGCGTCGATGACGATCACCCGATCGCCTGGTGCTCGAACTACGACGGCGGGCGCCACTTCTACACGGCGCTCGGCCACAAGGGCACCTACTGGTCCGAGCCGTTCTACCTGGCCCACATCAGCGGCGCGATCGAGTGGGCCGCCGGCGAGGCGGAGGGCGACTGCGGGCCGGACCGCGAGGGGCTCCCGACCGACGCGTCGTTCGACAAGGTCACGATCGACGACACGACCGAGAACCCGATGGAGCTCGCGGTCGATCCCGACGGCAACGTCTTCTACATCGAGCTCGCCGGCCGCGTGAAGTACTACGACGCCGCCGAGGACGACGTCCGCACCGTCGGCCAGATCCCCGTGCACCGCGGCAACGAGAACGGCCTGCTCGGGATCACGCTGGACCCGAACTACAAGGTCAACCACTGGATCTACCTCTTCTACAGCGCGCCGTCGCCCGAGGTGCAGCACGTCTCGCGCTTCACGATCGGCGCCAACGGCGACATCGACATGAGCTCGGAGAAGGTGCTGCTGGAGATCCCGCACCAGCGCATCGTCTGCTGCCACTCCTCCGGCTCGCTCACCTTCGGCCCCGACGGCAACCTCTACATCTCGACCGGCGACGACACCGAGCACGCGGCCTCGCAGGGCTTCGCGCCGCTCGACGACGACGTCCTGCGCAACAACCCGGGCGACAACCCGGACGCCGACCGCGCGTACGACTCGCGCCGCACGTCGGGCAACACGTTCGACCTGCGCGGCAAGATCCTGCGCATCCACCCGGAGCCGGACGGGACCTACACGATCCCGGCCGGGAA